>Ga0334884_1001051_pt1 | contig 44398 bp, 39 predicted proteins | sample GraSluR1_MG_7_FD_207215 | JGI IMG/M metagenome (GOLD analysis project Ga0334884, IMG submission 207215) | Sludge microbial communities from methane-producing bioreactor in Wageningen University, Netherlands - Granular Sludge_12_05 R1 | ecosystem: Engineered > Bioreactor > Anaerobic >... | reverse complement strand
ATGGCCGTGCTCTGACGATCGCCACCGGCCTGGCCGTCACCCGGCCCGATCTGGCGATCATGGTGGCCACCGGCGACGGGGATGCGCTGTCCATCGGCGGCAACCATCTGATCCACGCGCTGCGCCGCAATGTCAACCTGACCGTGGTGCTGTTCAACAACCGCATCTACGGGCTGACCAAGGGCCAGTTCTCACCGACCAGCGAGATCGGCAAGGTCACCAAGTCGAGCCCTGCCGGGTCGCTGGACACCCCGGTCAACGCGGTCAGTCTGGCGCTGGGGTCGGAGGCGACGTTCGTGGCGCGCAGCATCGATTCGGATCGCGCGCATCTGACCTCCGTGCTGCGTGCGGCATTCGAGCATCGCGGGTCGTCGCTGGTCGAGGTCTACCAGAACTGCCCGATCTTCAACGATGGCGCCTGGGATCAGCTCACTTCCCCGGATGCTCCGGACGGAGAGGGTGTCATCAAGCTGGAGGCCGGCGAACCGGTGCTGACTCCGGGCGGCAGCTACGGGCTCGTGCAGGCTCCGGACGGGCATCTGCAGGTCAAGGCGGTCGACGAGGTCGGTTTGGAGAACGTCATCGTCCACGATCCCGGCGCCGATGACCCCACCCGCGCCTTCGCGCTGAGCCGCATCACCGACTCCGGCGTGATGCGCCGCAGCCCGATCGGCATTTTCCGCAGTGTCGAGCGTCCGAGTTTCGATGACCTGGCGCGGCAGCAGATCGCCACCGCCGAGGGCGGGCCGGCCGACAGCCGTGACGACAAGCAGACCCAGCTGCAACAGTTGCTGGCCGGCGACGATCCCTGGACGGTCAGCTGACCTGCGGACTCCGGCTCCCGTCCCGGACCCAAGGGTAGGCTGACTCAGTGACTAGCGAAGCTTTGAACCGCGACTTCTTCGACGACGACATCCGTGCGTCCGACGACCTCTTCCGGCATGTGAACGGCGCCTGGCTGGCTCGGGCCAAGATCCCGGAGGATCGCAGCGGGTGGGGTGCGTTCTACGAGCTGCGAGAGGCCTCGGAGGCGGCCGTCCGCCAGATCATCGAGACTCGGGACGCCGAGGGCGAGGGCGCGGACGCCGCGCGTATCGCGAACCTCTACGCCTCCTTCATGGACACCGAGGCCGTTGAGAAACTGGGCATCGCGCCGCTGCGCGCGCTGCTCGACAAGGTGGACCAGATCACCTCGACCGCCGATCTGGCGCGTTTCTGGGGATGGTCGCTGCGACACGGCATCGGAGGTCTTTTCGATCTCGACAACGATGCCGATCCGGGTAATCCGGCGCGCTACCTGCTGTTCGTCGGCCAGTCCGGGATCAGCCTGCCGGACGAGGAGTACTACCGTCTCGACGAGCATGCCGAGATCCGGGAGGCCTACCTGGCGCACATCGAAGCCATGCTCTCGTTGGCCGGGATCCCCGATGCGGCTGACCAAGCCCGCCGGATCTTCGATCTGGAGACTCGCATCGCCGCCTGCCACTGGGACAAGGTACGCACCCGCGACATGGTGCAGATGTACTTCCCGCAGACCTGGGAGGAGTTCACCGCTCTCAGCCCAGACCTGGCCTGGGACGACTTCCTGGCCGGCGCCGAACTGCCCGAGGCCGCTGTGGCCGAGGTTATCAATTGCCAGCGCACCTTCCTGCCTGATGCCGCGGCCCTGGTGACCGCCGACTCGCTGGACGACTGGCGGGCCTGGGAGCGCTGGCAGATCGTGGATGCGCTCGCACCCTACCTGCCCGAGGCGCTGGTGGAGCAGAACTTCTCCTTCTATGGCCGGACGCTGCAGGGCATCCCCGTGCTGCGGGAGCGCTGGAAGCGGGGCGTCTCGCTGGTTGAGGGCGTGCTGGGCGAGGCCGTCGGGCGCATCTACGTCGCCGAGCATTTCCCGCCGGCCACCAAGGCCCGCGCCGAGGAACTGGTGGCCAACCTGCTGGAGGCCTACCACCAATCGATCAGCAAGCTCGACTGGATGACCGACGCCACCCGCGCCGAAGCCCTCAAGAAGCTGAGCAAGTTCCGCGCCAAGATCGGCTACCCGAACCGCTGGCGTGACTACTCGGCGCTCGAGGTGACCTCCGACGATCTGCTGGGCAACGTGCTGCGGGCCGAGAGCTTCGCCTTCGACTACATGATTCACCAGCTTTCGGGGCCGATCGACCCCGAGGAGTGGCTGATGTACCCGCAGACGGTCAACGCCTACTACCACCCGCTGCGCAACGAGATCGTCTTCCCAGCGGCGATTCTGCAGCCGCCGTTCTTCAGCGCGGAGGCCGACGATGCGGTCAACTACGGCGGCATCGGCGCGGTCATCGGGCACGAGATCGGTCATGGCTTCGACGATCAGGGCTCCACCTGCGATGGGGATGGGCGGCTGCGCAACTGGTGGACCGACGAGGACCGCGAGGCTTTCGAGAAGCGCACCCAGTCGCTGGTCGACCAGTACAACCGGCTCTCCCCCGCCGAAGTGCCCGACGTGCATGTCAATGGCAAGCTGACCCTCGGCGAGAACATCGGTGACCTGGGCGGCCTGCAGGTGGCCTATCAGGCCTGGCGGCTGGCCGTGGGCGATACCGACCCCGAACCGGTGGACGGCATCCCCGCCAATCAGCGGCTCTTCTTCGGCTGGGCCCAGACCTGGCGGACGATCCTGCGCCCGCAGGCTCAGAAGGAGCGGCTGGCCACCGACCCGCACTCGCCGGACGAGATCCGCTGCAATCAGACCGTCCGCAATATCAACGAGTTCCATGACGCGTTCGGGACGACACCCGGCGACGCGCTGTGGCTGGAGCCGAGCGAACGCGTCCGCATCTGGTGACCCCCCGCTGGACTAAGCTTCGTCCCGGCGTATGCCCTTACTGAAGGAAACTCATGAACATAACCGAATCCCTCAAGTACACCCTTTCCAAATACGTGGTCTTCGATGGCCGCGCAAGCCGCCGGGAGTGGGTCACCTGGTGGCTGTCGTGCCTGGTCATCAATGCCGTACTCGGCCTGCTGGTTTCGCTCACCACCAATGCGAACGGCAACTCGCCGATCTCCATCCTGCTCAGCCTGTTCAGCCTCGCAATTCTGCTGCCCTCGCTGGCGGTCACTGTTCGCCGGCTGCATGACACCGGTAAGAGCGGCTGGCTCATCCTGCTCAACCTGATCCCCGTCGTCGGCTGGATTATCCTCCTGGTGCTCTGCCTGGGAGCCCCGCAGCCGATTGCGAACCAATACGGTGCGCCGGTGGACGGTGCACTCAGATACTGATCGCCATTTGACGGCGGTCCGACTGAGGTCGGCAGCGTAGACTTAATAGGTGGCTCCCGGACGCTAGCGTCCGGGGGCCACCTACTTGTCTGCAGGCCGGAGATCTGCGGGACCGGATCGCCCGGACCCGATTCCTTCTGGTGCAGAGACTGCCGGGCTGCGCCTGGCGGGGAGGCCTCACCAGAGTTGCATGCGATAACGATTATCGTTATTGTTCGGTGGTCAACTCGCTCACCGAAGGTCCTGCCTGCATGATCCTTTCTCGTCGCCAGATCCGCTGGCTCATGGTGCTCGCCGCGGCCGTCGCTGTCGGGGCGGTCGCAGCCATCTGTATCGGCCCGGTCAATGTGCCCACGAGTACCGCGCTTCATGCGGTTGGCCGAATGCTCGCGGGCACCAGCGACGGCGCACGCGACGCCCTGATCACCCAGATCAGGCTGCCGCGCATTCTCATCTCGATCCTGGTGGGAGGCGGCCTGTCGGTGGCCGGCGCCGCCATGCAGGCAGTCTTCGGCAATCCCCTGGCTGAGCCGGGTATCACCGGTGTCTCAGCCGGCGCAGCGGTCATCGCGGCCGGCCTGATCGTGACCGGCATGGTCGGCGCCACCTCCTGGCTGCTGCCGGTCGGCGCTTTCGTTGGGGCGCTGGGCGCGACCGCGATCGTCCAAGGTGTCGGCTACGGACGAGCCAGTAGGTCGACGGCTTCGCTGCTGCTGGTCGGCATGGCCCTCAACTCGTTTCTCGGCGCGATCACCGCTGCGCTGATCGCCAACGCGCCGGACGCGGAGAACGCCAGATCGGCCATGTTCTGGCTGAACGGCGACCTCACCGGGCGGACGATGGCCGACGTCTGGATGGTGGTGGCCCCGCTGATGATCGGAGTGAGCGGTGTGCTGTTCTTCGCCCGCGAACTCAACATGCTGGCGCTGGGAGAGGCCACCGCACAATCAGCAGGCGTGAACGTCCGTCTGGTGTCCAACCTGGTCTTGGCGTTCGCTGCGCTGGCCACCGCCGCGGGAGTGGCGGCCACCGGGATCATCGCCTTCGTCGGCCTGGTGGTACCGCATCTGGTGCGTCTGGTTTTCGGCGCCGATCACACCTTCCTGCTGCCGGCATCGTTCTTGGTCGGGGCCATCTTCTTGACCAGCGCGGACACCGCCGCCCGAATGATCTTCAACCCCGTGGTGCTTCAGACCGGAACCATCACCTCGCTGATCGGTGCGCCATTCCTGCTCTTCCTGGTCTTGCGCAAGAAGGATCCCAGATGAGTGCGGGGCTATCGCTGACCGGGCTGACGGTGAGCTACGGGCCGCGGACCGTCCTGAATGAACTGTCTGTCGATCTGACACCCGGCAGGGTCCATGGTCTGATCGGACCCAACGGAGCAGGCAAGTCCACCCTGGTGAAGGCTGTTCTCGGGTTGATCGCGTACGAAGGCTCCGTGACGGTGTCCGGCCGCAGTCTGGCCTCCATGAACCCTCGGCAACGAGCCCGGCACCTGGCCTATCTTGCCCAGGAGACTTCCTCGCCGGCCGATTTCACCGGGCGTCAGCTTGTGGAGATGGGGCGCTACGCGCGCCAGTCCCGGTTCGCAGCAATGAGTTCGGCCGACGAACGCGCCGTGGACGCCGCCCTGAGACTCACCGGCGCCGACGCATGGGCGCAGCGACCGGTAGCAGGCACCAGCGGCGGGGAGCGTCAGCTCACCGGCCTGGCCAGAGCACTGGCTCAGGAGGCTCCGGTGCTGGTTCTCGACGAACCGATCTCGGCGTTGGACATGTCACACGAGATGGCCGTGCTCTGTCTGCTGCACCCCTGGCTCGACGAAGATCCGGCGAACAGGCTCGTCGTAGTCGTCCTGCATGATCTGTCGCTGGCCGCTCGGTTCTGCGACGACCTCATCCTGCTCACTCCCGGCCGGCACGGAGCCGTGATCGCCGCTCACGGAACCCCCGACGACGTGCTCACCGTGGACCTCCTGCGGGCCGCCTACGGCATCGATGTCGACGTGCGTCGTTCGCCGGTCACCGACTCTCTCAGCGTGACCGCTCTATGACTTCCAGATGAAAGGAAACCCATGACACGACCTCTTCACCCACTCAAGGCGCTGATGGCCCTGGTGGCCGGCGGAGCGCTGTTGGTCGGCTGCTCGGCCCCGGGCGCGGCATCGGCCGCCACCCCGGCCACCAGCCAATCCGAGGCGTCTGCCGACATCGTCCGGCCTCAGCGCATCGTGGCGATAACCAGCGAAACCGCGGACATGGCATTGCTGCTGGCCGGTCCCCAGTCGATGGCAGCCATTGCCGTTGGTTCCCAGTCGCCGGCCATGGGGATGGTCCCCGATCTGGCCCGACAGGTCGAGACCACGCTGCCGGCCGGAGTGACTCCCGATCCCGAGCAGATCTTGTCCTACCAGCCCGATCTGGTGCTGACCACCTCGCGCCACGGCGGCGAAAAGACCGCTAACGAGCAACTCGCCGCCGCGGGAGTGCCGATGATCACCTTCGAGTCGGCGGATTTCAACACGCCCGAGGCCTATGAATCCGCACTGCGCACCGTGGGAGACGCCGTCGGACAACCCGAGAAGGCCGAAAAGTACGCCAGTGAACTGCACGATGCCATCGCCGAGATCGACTCGCAGCGGTCCGACAAGCACCCCAGCGTGCTGGCGCTGATGGCGCGAGGGGGCAATGTGATGGCGATGTCGTCGGACAATATGCTGCCAGGCCTTGCGCTGCGGGCCGGTGCCAGCGATGCGGCACAAACGGCAGGCATCACCGCCACCGGGACGATTGATGCCGAGCTGTTGATACGAGCCAACCCCGACATCATCTTGCTGGAGGATTTCCAGGGAAGCGGCCAGGCTCCCTTCGCCGAACTCCTCGCCAACACGGCCGTGCAAGATGTGCCGGCCATCGCCAACCAGAATGTGCACCTGATTGCGATGACGGAGGCGTCCTCCTTGGCCGGGATCAACCTGCCGGTCGGATATCGCAAGATCGCCGAACTCATCGCGCAGTAAGCTCTGCCACCGTGGCAGCAGCTGCAGTGCTGGGCCCGCCCGTCACCCCGGGTGGGCCCAGCACTGTGTGCGACGACTAGGACGAACGGGTTACGACCTCATCGCAGAGGCGGTCCAGCATGTCCTTGGCGGGACCGGCGGGCAGCGGGGTCAGGTAATCGCGGGCGACCGACGCGCGGCGGGCGATCTCCGACCGGGTCTGATCGATCACGGCACTGGCCCGAAGCGCCGCGAGCGCCTCGGCCAGATCGCCATCATCGTCCAGGCCGGCGGCAATACGCTCAGCCAACTCGTGATCGCCAACCGCCGGCGACGAGGCCAACAACAGCGTCGGCAAAGTGGGGATGCCCTCGCGCAGGTCGGTGCCCGGGGTCTTGCCGGTCGTGTCGGACACGATGTCGATCAGATCGTCCGAAAGCTGGAAGACCATCCCGATCTCGAAGCCGAAGCGTCCCAGGGCGTCCAAGGCCAGATCCGAGACGCCCCCGACCATGCCCCCGAACAGCGCAGATGCCCGGATCAGTGAGGCGGTCTTACCCGCCAGCACCTTGAAATGGTGATCGATCGGGTCCTCACCGGCCAGCGGCCCGGTCGTCTCGGCCATCTGTCCCTCGACCAGCTCGGCGAAGGTCTGCGCCTGCAGATCGACGTACTCGGGGCCCAGCCTGGCCACTTCACGAGAAGCCCGTGCAAACAGGTAATCGCCGACCAGGATCGCCGTCGAGTTGCCGTACCGGTTGTTGGCGCTGGAAACGCCGCGCCGCAGGTCCGCCTCGTCCATGACGTCGTCATGATAGAGACTCGCGACGTGGGTCAGTTCCATCACCAAGGCCGCGCCGATCACCTCATCGAGATCGAAATCGGAGCCGAGGTGGGCAGCGGTCACCACCAGGGCCGGACGAAACCGCTTGCCCCCGGCCGAGACGATGTGCTGGGCGGCTTCGGTGACGAACGAATACTGCGAAACTGTTGCCTCCATCAGCCTGTCTTCGATGAGGGCAAGCGTTTCGGCAACAGTTTGCGCAAATAGTTCGTCAGCCATTGTCAGCGTATGAATCCTGCAGAGTTGATCGCGATATCCAGCAGCGGGCCAGGTAGCACACCAAGAAGAAGCGTACCGACAACACCCACCCAAATCACTATCTGGGTGCCGATTCCGGGGCTCACCAGGGCGGTCTCATCATTGGGGTTCGGCCCGAACATCACCCAGATGACATGGAAGTAGAAGCCGGCAGTCACCAGGCTGGCGATCACGGCGATCAGCACCAGCCAGGAATAGCCGCCGTTCCAGGCTGCCGCGAAGACCGCCACCTTGCCGATGAAACCACCGGTGAGCGGGATGCCGGCCATGCTCAGCAGGAAGATCGTCATCAACACACCGAGCAGCGGATCGCGGCGTCCCAGCCCCGACCAGGCGGCGAAGCTGGTGGCCTCGGCACCCGAACGACGAACCAGGGTGACGATCGCGAAGGCGCCCATGGTGGCCAGTCCGTAGGCCGCGAGGTACACCAGAATCGCGGCAACCGAGCCGACCCGGTCGTCCGCGAGACCATTCGCGGTGGTGACAGCGCCGACCACACCCACCAGGATGAACCCGGCGTGCGCGATGGACGAGTACGCCAGCAGCCGCTTCACATCGGTCTGGGTGAGGCCGATCAGCGAGCCGACGACCATGGTGGCCACCGCGATGACGGCCAGCGCGGTCTGCCAGTCCCAGCGCAGCGACCCCAACGCCACGTACAGCAACCGCAGCAGGCCGACGGTCGCCGCCAGCTTGGTGCAGATCGCCATGAAGGCAGTGACCGGGGTCGGTGCGCCCTGGTAGACGTCCGGCACCCAGTTGTGGAAGGGCACCGCGCCCATCTTGAACAGCACCCCGACGCCCAGCAGGGCCAGACCGGCGAGCAGCAGCCACGGCGACTGCGCATTGGACTGGACGGCCAGATCGATGTCACGGAAGTGGAAGGAGCCCGCATATCCGAAGGTCAGCGCCACGCCGTACAAGAAGATGGCCGAGCTGAGTGCGCCGAGCAGGAAGTACTTCAACGAGGCTTCCTGGCTCAGCAGCCGGCGGCGCCGTGCCATACCGCACAAGACGTACAGCGGGAACGACAGCACCTCGAGAGCGACGAACATGGTCAGCAGATCGTTGGCGGCGGCGAAGACCATCATGCCGGCAAGCGAGAACAGCAGCAGCGGGAAGACCTCGGTCTGCTCCTGACGGGCGGCGATGGCCTCACGCTCGGCCTGGGAACTGGGCACCGCGGACGCGTTGGGCGCGAACGGCGACTCGCCGCCGCCGACCCGCCGCTCGGCGAACAACAGCACCGCGAGCGCTCCGAAGAACAGCAGCAGCATCCAGGTCAGCTGGGACGGGCCGTCAAGCGTCAGCGCGTTCATCGCGGCCAGCTGTGGCGCATTGGCCGACCAGTTGACCAGCGTCCAGCCGAATGCGCCGATCAGCACCAGCAGCGCCCAGGCCGCCTGAACCGTCGGACGAACCAGTCGCGGTACCGCACCTTCGAAGACGATGGCGATCGTGCCACCCAGCAGCACCAGCAGGACCGGTGCGGCGGGCAGAAACTCCTCGAGCATCACTTTCCTCCCATCGACCCGGGCAGCGGATCGGTCATGCCTACGACGTTCATGGTGGTACTGGCCGTCTGCTCGACCACGTTGATCATCGGCTGCGGGTAGAACCCGAACAGCAGCAGCAGCGCGATCAGCGGGCCGATCACGAGCTTCTCGCGACCACCCAGATCACTGGTGACCGACTGTTTCACCGCGTCGGTGGGCTGGCCGGTGAACACCCGCTGGTAGGCCCACAGCACGTAGACCGCAGCCAGCACGGTACCGAGCACGGCGATCACGACGGCCGCCGTCTGGCGCTGCCACGAGCCGGTCATGATCGAGAACTCGCCGACGAAGTTCGCGGTGCCGGGCAGGCCGAGGGTGGCCAGGCCCGAGATGAGGAAGACTCCCGCCAGCAGCGGGGCGAGTTGCTGCACGCCACCGAAATCGGCGATCTCGACCGATCCGCGGCGATTCAGCAAGAACCCGACAGCCAGGAAGAGCGCCGCCGAGCTGAAGCCGTGGGCGAGCATGTAGAAGATCGAACCGCTCATCGCGGTGGTGGTGAAGGCGAAGATGCCGAGCACCATGAACCCGAAGTGGCTGACCGAGGTGTAGGCGACCAGCCGCAGCAGGTTGGTGCTGGTAATGGCCAGCACTGCACCGTAGATGATCGAGATCACCGCGAGCACCACGACGAACGGGGTCGCCCACAGGCTCGCACCGGGCAGCATGCCCAGGCAGATCCGGATCATCCCGAAGGTGCCGATCTTGTCGAGGATGCCCACCAGCAGGGCGGTCGCGCCCGGGAGCGCCTGTTCGGCGGTGTCCGGCAGCCAGGTGTGCACCGGAACCATCGGCGCCTTCACCGCGAAGGCGATGAAGAACCCGGCGAACAGCACCTTCTGCACGGTCTCGCTCATCGGGATGGACGCGAAGTCGTCGATCAGGAAGCTGGGCTGTCCGGCGCCGGCCGTGATGCCGTAGACGCCGATGACCGCGAACAGCATGACCAGGCCGCCGGCGAGCGAGAAGAGCAGGAACTTCATGGCTGCCCTGCCCCGCTTGGCCCCGCCCCATCCGGTGATGAGGAAGAACATGGGGATCAGGGTCGCCTCGAAGAAGATGTAGAACAGCAGCACATCGGCCGACATGAAGACGAACAGTGCGAAGCCTTCCACCAGCAGGGCGAGGGCGCCGAAGACGTTGCCGCCCCAGCGGGGTTCGGCATGTGCCTCGGCCTTCTTCTGGTCGAGCGTCCACTCGGCGCCCAGGACGATCGGCACCAGGATGACGGTCAGCAAGACCATCGCCCGGCCCATGCCGTCCAGCGAGAGCGCGTACCAGGCGCCGATCTGCGGAATCCAGGGAACCAGCTCCGAAAGGTCGCCAGAACCTGCGGCGAAGAAGGCCCACACGCCCACCGCGAGGGTCACCAGCGAACCGACCAGCGCGAGCTGTTTGCCGGCCTTTCCGCGCACCACGAAGGCGATCAACGCGAAAGCCAGCGGCAGCACACCGAGGATCGTCAGCAAGGGGATCGAGTTACTCATCTCAGCTCCTCCCCTCAGGCCAGCCGGCCGAGGATCAAGACCGCGCCGACCACGACGACGCCGATTACCATCGTCAAGCCGTAGCTTCGTGTGTAGCCGTTCTCCAGCTTGCCGAGCGCGCCGCCCAGGCTGGTGGCCAGCGTTGCGGTGCTGCGCACCCCGCCATCGACCAGGAGATCGTCCACTGCCGCCACACCGGCCGCGGCCTTGCCACCGCCACGGACGAAGACCGCGTCGTTGAACTTGTCGGCCAGCAGATCGTTGCGTCCGATGTAGACGATCGGATTGGTGGTGTGCGGCTGCTCGAAGCTGATCTCACCGCGATACATCAGGTAACCGATCGCGACACCGACCAGGACGACCAGCAGCGTCACCCAGCCCTGCCACGGGATCTCCCACAGCGCGGCGTCATGCGGATGACCGCCGGTCGGTGGAGCCAGCCAATGCTGGATCGAATTGTTGAGAATCATGCCGAGCACCGCGGCGCCGATCGACAGCACCACCAGCGGGCCGACCATGATCTTCGGCGACTCGTGCGGGTGAACGCCGTCGGCCCACCGCTTCGTCCCGAAGAAGGTCATCATCATCAGCCGGGTCATGTAGAAGGCCGTGATACCGGCACCCACGATCGCCAGCACACCGAAGTACCAGCCACGTTCCCAGGCCGCGACCACGATGTGGTCCTTGGAGTAGAAGCCCGCGAACGGCGGGATGCCGATGATGGCCAGGTAGCCGATCGCGAAGGTGATGAACGTCCACGGCATCACCTTGCGCAACGCACCGAAGTGCCGCATGTCGGTGTCGTCGTTCATGGCATGCATCACCGAACCGGCACCCAAGAACATGTTGGCCTTGAAGAAGCCGTGGGTGAACAGATGGAAGATCGCGAATGCGCCGCCGGCCGGGCCGATGCCCGCGGCCAGCATCATGTAGCCGATCTGGCTCATGGTCGAACCGGCGAGCACCTTCTTGATGTCGTCCTTGGTGGACCCGATCCAGGCGCCGGCCAGCAGTGTGACCACACCGACGATGCAGACCGCCAGCGAGGCGGCGGCGGTCAGCTCGTAGATCGAGTGGCTGCGCACCACCAGGTAGACGCCGGCGGTGACCATGGTCGCGGCGTGGATGAGCGCCGACACCGGGGTGGGGCCCTCCATCGCGTCCAACAGCCAGGACTGCAACGGCACCTGGGCCGACTTGCCACAGGCGGCCAGCAGCAGGAACAGACCCAGCGCAGTCAGCCAGCCGGAGCCCGCGGAGCTGGCCGCCTGGTTGACCTCGGTGAAATTCACCGAGCCGAACAGCGCGACCATGGTGAACATCGCGAGCAGCAGCCCGAGGTCACCGATGCGGTTGACCACGAAGGCCTTCTTGGCTGCCAGTGCCGCGGAATGCCGCTCCTGCCAGAAACCGATCAGCAGGTAGGACGCCAGGCCGACACCCTCCCAGCCGACGAACAGCAGCGCGTAGTTGTCGGCCAGCACCAACGTCAGCATCGCCACGATGAACAGGTTCAGGAATGCGAAGAAGCGACGGCGGTTCGGGTCGTGGGCCATGTAGCCGACCGAGTAGATGAAGATCAGCGATCCGACCCCGGTCACCAGCAGCGCGAAAAGAATCGACAGCTGGTCGACCAGCAGGGCGGCCTTCAGATCCAGGCTGCCGACGCTGATCCAGTCGAACATCGGCACGTGCACCGCCCGCTGGTCGACCGGTGCACCGAGCATCTGGATCCACAGCACCGCCGTGACGACGAACGAACCCAACGCGCCGAGTACCCCGAGCCAATGGCCCCAGGCGTCGGTGGCTTTGCCGCCGAGCAGCAGGATCGCCGACACCACCAGGGGTATCGCGATCATCAGCCAGGCGTAGGAGAACAGCCCAGTGGCTTCCACCGGGATGACGATTTCCAACAGACTCACCACAGCCCCCTCAGTGCTTCAGCTGGTTCTGGTCGTCGACCGAGGCCGAGCGGCGGGTCTTAAAGATGATCATGATGATGGCCAATCCGATTACGACTTCACAGGCGGCGACGACCATCACGAAGAAGGCGCCGACCTGGCCCAGCAGAGTGCCGTTGGCATAGCTGAAAGCAACCATCGCGAGGTTGGCGGAGTTCAGCATCAACTCCACCGACATGAAAGCGATCAGGACATTGCGGCGGATCAGGAAGCCGAGCAGCCCGATCGAGAAGAGGATCGCCGACAGCACAACGTAGGCGTTCGGGCTCATCACTGCTCCTTGGGGGTGTCAGGATCGCCATCGGTCGTCTCGATGGCGGTGCGCTCCACAGAACCCGGATCGGCCAGCTCTTCGGCGACCTTGGGCGCCTCATCGCTGCCGGTGTTCTCGTCTTGAACCTCGACGAACTCGGTGATCGCCGCTCGATGCGCGGCACGCAGACCGTCGTTCTCGACGACCGCGACTCCGCGGATGGCCAGCGTCGGCGAGACCGACTTCTCGGCGATCGACCCGTCCGGCAGCAACGCCGGGTACTCGATCGAGTTGTGCCGGGCGTAGACACCGGGGCCGGGCAGCGGACCAGGATCCTTCCCGGTCTCGGCGAACTCCAGAGTCTTGCGGCGGGCCCGTTCGGCCTGGGTCTCACGCTTGCGCAGCGACTCACCGTGTGCCAGGACGATGGCCGCCAGCGCAGCGACCATCAGCAGGGCGGCGGTCAGCTCGAAGGCGAAGACGTAGGTGCCGAAGATGATCTTCGCGATGCCTTCGACGTTGCCCCCGGCATTCGCCGTCTCCAGGCCACCGGCACCGGTGACGATGCCGTTGCCGGCCACCACGATGATGAACGCCGCGAAGGCGAAGACGAAGATCGCTGCGGCGACCCGCTGGCCGCGCAGCGTCTCGATCAGGGAGTCGGTCGTGTCGACGCCGACGATCATCATGGTGAACAAGAAGAGCATCATGATGGCGCCGGTGTAGACGATGATCTGCGCGACGAACAGGAAGGGCGCGTCCAGCGAGGCGTACAGGCAGCCCAGCGCCACCATCATGCCTGCCAGGCTGATCGCCGAGTGCACGGGCTTGCGGGCGATCACCATGCCCAGGGCCCCAGCGATGGACAGGGGCGCGAAGATCCAGAACGCCACCACCTGCCCGGTTATGAGCGGAATCACTTCTCAGCCTCCTTGGCTGCGGGCTGGCCGGTCCGGGTGTCGGGCTGGCCGGTGGGCGGAAGCCCCAGGAAGTAGTCCTTTTCGTCAGCGCCGAGCCTGCGCGGGTGTGGTGGCTCCTCCATGCCAGGCAGCAGAGGCGCCAGCAACTGATCCTTCTCGTAGATCATCAGCTCGCGAGTCCGGTTCGAGAACTTGAAATCGTTGGTCATGGTGAGCGCGCGCGTCGGGCAGGCCTCGATGCAGTAGCCGCACAGGATGCAGCGCAGATAGTTGATCTGGTACACCTTGCCGTAGCGCTCACCGGGCGAGTAGCGCTCCTCCTCGGTGTTGTCGGCGCCTTCGACGTAGATGGCATCGGCCGGGCATGCCCAGGCACACAGCTCACAACCCACGCACTTCTCCAGTCCGTCGGGCCAGCGGTTCAGCTGGTGACGGCCGTGGTAGCGCGGAGCGGTGATCTTCTCCTCACCTTTTTGCGGGTAACCCTGCGTGAAGGTCTTGCGGAACATCGTCCTGAAGGTGATGCCGAATCCTGACCAGGCGCCCATTACAGTTCAGCTCCATTCGATGTCGCCGCGCGCCGGGCGGACGACGAGGCCGCCGCCCCTGCCGGCTCGGCGGTACCTTCTGCCACCACCGCGGTGATCAGCTTCTGGCCGGGCATCGGCGGTACCGGATAGCCCCCGGCGAAGGCGTCGAACTCGGCGTCCAGGTCGATCGGCTCGGCTTCGGGTTGCGGTTCGGGACCGCTGAACCAGATCGCCGCCACCACCGCCGCCAGGAAGACGATCAGGATGCCGATGAAGATCGGGTCGGCCCACCAGCCGTGCACCGATGCGCCGCGCACCAGGGCGAGCAGCACGATCCACGCCAGGTTCGCCGGAATCAGCACCTTCCAGCCGAGCTTCATCATCTGGTCGTAGCGCACGCGAGGAACCGCTGCCCGCACCCACGCGACGGTGAAGATCATGATCTGCACCTTGAGGACGAACCACAGCAGCGTCCACCAGCCCTGATCCAAGAAGGTGCCGTTCAACGGCCACGGTGCGTGGAAACCGCCGAGGAACAGCGTCACCGACACCGCCGAGACGGTCGCGACGTTGATGTACTCGGCGAGGAAGTAGAGCGCGTAACGGAAGCCGGAGTAGTCGGTGATGTGTCCCGAAACCAGTTCCGATTCGCATTCGGGCATGTCGAACGGCTGACGGTTGGTCTCGCCGAACATCGAGACGTAGTAGATGACGAAACTGGGCAACAGCAGCAGGCCGTACCAGCTCGGCAACGCGATCGTGGCACCGAACAGATTGATCGGCTCGGCCTGAGCCGCGACGATCTGGCTGGTCGACATCGTCCCCGCGTACATGAAGACCGCGACCAGGGACAGACCCATGGCGATCTCGTAGCTGATCACCTGCGCGGTGGCGCGCATCGAGCCGAGCAGCGAATAGGTGCCGTTGGACGACCAGCCGGCCAGCACGAAGCCGTAGAAGCCGACGCCGGCGATGGCCATGACCAGCAGGGCTGCCACCGGCAGATCGGTCAGCTGCAGCCGGGTCTCGATCCCGAACATCCGCACCGGGCCGCCCAGCGGGATGACCGACCAGGAGGCGAATGCGGCGACCGCGGTCAGCATCGGTGCGATGTTGAACACCAGCGCGTCGGTGCGGGCCGGGCGGAAGTCCTCCTTGAAGAGCAGCTTCACGCCGTCGCCGAGCGCCTGGCCCAGGCCGAGGGGGCCGTTCATGATCGGGCCCTTGCGGTTCTGCATCTTGCCGAGTACCCGGCGCTCGAACCACACGTTGAAGATGGTCCAGGTCAGCAGCAGGACGAAGACGCCCACCACCTTGATCAGGATGAGCCACCAAGGATCGTTGAGGAAGACCGTTTCCATGCTGGTCATGCCGCACCTCCTGCGGTCTTGACTACCGCCAGCCGGACCCGGTCACCCGGGCGGGCATGCAGCGTACGGAACAATTCGACGCCCGAGTTGGTCGGCGCCCAGACCACGTCGTCCACCATCGAGGCGGTGACCGCCGCCGGTAGCACGACCTCGCCGCTGTCGGTGCCGATCATCACCGGCTCGCCGTCGCGCACTCCCAGCGCGGCCGCGGTGGCCGGCGAGATCCGTGCCAGCGGGGCCGGGGCGGTGAGCCGCAGGGTTTCGGCACCGTCGAGGCAGCGGGAGTCATCGATCGCCTGATGCCAGCTGGCCAGCTTCAGGCCCTCGCCGCCGGCCTGGGCCGGTGCGCCGGCCGCGGCGGTGAAGCCGGGCTTGGCGCCCTCCCAGTCGGTGATCTCGTAGTAGGCGGCCTGCGCCTGCGGCGGCGTGCGCATGCCCAGGTCGGATCCGAGCGCATCGGCAAGTGCCGCCAGCACCCGTACGTCGGTCATCACCGATGGCGCGTCGGTGTTGATGATGTTCACCGGACGAAGCCGGTGCTCCCAGTTGATGAAGGTGCCGAGCTGTTCTTCGAGCAGCGCGACCGGGAAGACCACGTCGGCCACCTCGGTCACCGCGCTGCGCCGCTGTTCGAGGCTGACGACGAAGACATCATCGCTTGCCAAGGCGGCGTAGGCGGCTTCGGGATCGGCCATGTCGGCCAGATCGACAGCCGCGGTCACCAGGGCCTTCAGCGAACCCGCGGCAGCCGCCGCGAGCATCTGCTCGGCGTCCAGGCCAGCGGTATCGGGCAGATGGTCGATACCCCAGGCAGCCTGCAGGTCGACGCGCGCCGACGCATCGGAGGCGGGGCGTCCACCCGGCAGCAGCTGCGGCAGGCAACCGGCTTCCAGGGCGGCCAATTCGCCGGCCCGGCGCGGAATCCACGCCCAGCGCAGGCCCTTGGCGGCGTACTCGCGGACCTTCGGCAGCAGCCCGGGAACCAGTCCCGCCCGCTCCCCCACCAGCACGATGGTGCCCTCGTCGAGTTCGGCAGCGATCGAGTCGAGTGCCTGCACTTCGTCGCCGGGCGCCGTGGGAACCAGAACGGCACCCAGCTTCCGTGATCCGTTGGTCAGGAATGGCGCGACCGCGAGGATCCGCGTGCCGTTCTTGCGGTTGCCCTTGCGCAGCCGCAGGAAGACCGCCGAGGATTCCTCCTCCGGCTCGAAGCCGACCAGCACGACCTTGGCAGCGTTCTCCAGGTCGGTGAAGGTGACGTCGATCTCGCGGCTGGTGACCTCGGCGGCCAGGAAGCCGGCCTCATCGGCGCCGTAGGGGCGCGTCCGGAAGTCGATCGAGTTGGTGCCGAGTACCGCGCGTGCGAACTTCGAATAGGCGAATGCGTTCTCCAAGGTCAACCGGCCGCCGGTGAGCACACCGGACGAGGCTCCGGCGGCTTTCAGGCCGGCGACTGCCGCGTCGATGGCCTCCGGCCAGCTGGCGGGTACCAGTTCACCGTCGCGGCGTACCAGCGGATAGCTCAGCCGGTCGGCCTGTCGTCCGTAGTAGAAGCCGAAACGGCCCTTGTCGCAGTTCCACTGCTCGTTGACTTCGGGATCGTCGCCGGCCAGTCGCCGCTTCACCTGGAAGTGCCGATGATCGGTGCGCAACTGGCAGCCGCTGGCGCAGTGCTCACACGTCGTCGTGGTGCTGACCAGGTCGAACGGGCGAGCCTGGAAGCGGTAGTCGACGCTGGTCAGGGCACCGACCGGGCAGATCTGGACGATATTGCCCGAGAAGTAGCTCTCGTAGGGATGACTCGCGTAGATGTTGATCTGGCTCAGCGCGCCCCGCTCCGACAGCGAGATGAAGTCGTCGCCGCTGATCTGTTCACCGAAGCGCGTGCAGCGCTGGCACAGCACGCAGCGCTCCCGGTCGATGAGGATCTGCGCCGAGATGTTCACCGGCTTCGGGTAGGTGCGCTTGAGGCCCTCGAACCGCGATTCGCCCGGACCATGACTCATCGTCTGGTTCTGCAGGGGGCATTCGCCGCCCTTGTCGCAGATCGGGCAGTCCAGCGGGTGGTTGATCAGCAGGAACTCCAGCATGCCCTGCTGGTGTTTGGCGACCTTCTCGTTGGTGGCGGCGGTCTCGACGACCATGTTCGGCATCACGGTCAGCGCACAGGCAGGCTGCGGCTTCATCGGACGCCCATTGCCTCCGTCGGGCACCTCGACCAGGCACTGCCGGCAGGCGGCGACCGGATCGAGCAGTTCGTGATCGCAGAACCGCGGGATGTCGATGCCTAGCCGCTCGGCAGCCCGGATGACCAGGGTGCCCTTCGGCACGCTGACCTGGATGCCGTCGATGGTGGCGGTCACCAGGTCGGCCTTGGCCACCTCGCCGTCAGGCTTCTTGACGTCGGTGCTCACTGGTCTGCCCCCTCACTGACAGCGATCCTCTCGCGTTCGTACGGGAAGTAGACACTCTTCTCGTAGGGGAACAGTTCCCAGGCCGGGGTGTGGTATCCGGCCTCGAACTCGTCCCGGAAATACTTGATGGAGCTGGTGATGTTGGCCACGAAGCCGTCGGCCAGGGTACAGAAGCTCTTCATCGTGACGTTGTCGCACAGGTCGAGGATCTTCTCGATGTCGCCCTCGTGGCCCTTGCCCTGCTCGAGATTGTGCAGGGTCTGCACCAGCCACCAGCTGCCCTCTCGACATGGCGTGCACTTGCCGCAGGACTCGTGCTTGTAGAACTCGGTCCACCGCAATGTCGTGCGTACCACCGAGACCGTCTCGTCGAAGGTCTGCAGCGCCTTGGTGCCCAGGATCGAGCCGGCCGCCGCGACGCCCTCGTAGTCGAGGTGCACGTCAAGTTGGTCGGGGGTCAGGATCGGGGTGGACGAGCCACCCGGTGTGAAGAACTTCAGCTGGTGACCGTCGCGGATGCCGCCGGCCAGGTCGAGCAGCGTCCGGTAGGTGGTGCCCAGCGGCGCCTCGTACTGTCCGGGGCGCTTGACATGACCCGAGACCGAGTAGATCGTCGAACCCGCCGACTTCTCGGTGCCCATCAGCTTGTACCAGTCGGCCCCACGGGCCACGATGGCCGGCACCGAGGCGATGGACTCGGCGTTGTTGACCACGGTCGGCGATGCGTACAGGCCGGCGACCGCCGGGAACGGCGGGCGAAGCCTGGGCTGGCCCCGGCGTCCCTCGAGGGAATCGAGCAGCGCGGTTTCCTCACCACAGATGTAGGCGCCGGCACCGGCGTGGACGACGATGTCGAGGTCGTACTCGGTGCCGAAGATGCCCTTGCCCAGGTAGCCGGCCTGGTAGGCGTCCGCGACGGCCTGCTGCAGCCGGCGGATCACATGCAGCACCTCACCGCGCACGTAGATGAAGGCGTGATGGGCGCGCACCGCATAGGAGCTGATGATGACGCCCTCGACCAGCGTGTGCGGGGTCGCCATTAGCATCGGCATGTCTTTGCAGGTGCCCGGCTCGGACTCATCGCAGTTGATGACCAGGTACTTGGGCTTCGGGTTGGTCTGCGGGATGAAGCTCCACTTCACGCCGGTCGGGAAGCCGGCGCCGCCACGACCGCGCAGTCCGGAATCCTTGACCAAGGTGATGATCGCATCCGGATCCATGCCGACCGCCTTGCGCGCGGCCTGGTAGCCGCCCTGGGCGACGTAGTTGGCGATCTTCCATGCCTCGGGCTGATCCCAGTTATCGGTCAGAGTCGGGGTCAGGACGTCAACGCTCACTCGGACGCACCTCCATCGAGAGCAGCAGAAGTGGGAGGAACCGGCGAAACCCAGCCCTTCTCGCGGGCGATGTTCAGACCTGCCAGCGACGCCGGGCCCGCGGTGGGACCTTCGTCGGCCAGCCCGTCCGGGAATCCCGCGAGCACGCGTTCGGCCTCGGCCCAGCTGGTGATGTGCGCTCCGCGGGTGGAGCGGACCTCGCGTCCGGCCTCCAGGTTGTCGATCAGGGCGGCGGCCTTCTCGGGGGTCATGGAATCCATGAACTCCCAGTTGACCATCATCACCGGGGCGAAGTCGCAGGCCGCGTTGCACTCGAGGCGCTCCAGGCTGAACATGCCGTCCTCGGTGGTCTCGCCCTCGTCGATGCCCAGCCGTTCCTTCATCTGGTCCAGCAGGATGTCGCCGCCCATGACCGCGCAGACCGTCGTGGTGCACACCCCGATGTGGTGGTGGCCGGCAGGACGCCGCTTGTACATGGTGTAGAAGGTGGCCACGCCGTTGACCTGGGCGGTGGAGATGCCCAGCAGGTCGGCGCAGATCTGCACGCCGGCATCGGTGACACGTCCGTCGACAGACTGCACCAGATGCAGCATCGGCAGCAGCGCCGAGCGCGGTTCGGGATAGCGCGCCATGATCTGGCGCAACTCCGCGATCGTGTCTTCGCCGATATTGGTGCGGTCGTCATGCACGTCAATACCGGAGGCATCGTCGAATGCCGCGACGAACTCATGCCCGCTCATCGAGTCTCACTCCTTGTCAGCAAGATATCCGTCATCGGTCGACGCCTCCCATGACCGGGTCGATGCTGGCCAGCGCCATCAGCAGGTCGGACAGCATCGCACCTTCGGACATGATCGGCAGGGCTTGAACGTGGTTGAAGCCTGGGTCGCGCATATGTGCCCGGTACGGCCGGGTACCTCCGTCGGAGACCAGATGAGCGCCCAGCTCACCGGCGGGGCCTTCGATGGCCACGTAGACCTGGCCCGCCGGCACCTTGAAGCCTTCGGTCACCTTCTTGAAGTGGTGGATCAGCGCTTCCATGGACTCACCCATGATGTGCTTGATGTGCTCGTTCGAGTTGCCCTGGCCATCGGCGCCCACCGTCAGATCGCTCGGCCATTCGAGGTCGGGATCCTGTACCCGGAAGGGCTCGCCCTGGCTTTCGACCAGCTCGTCGCGCACCTGCTCGAGGATGCGCAGCGACTGCATCATCTCGTCGCAGCGGATCTTGAAGCGTCCATAGGCATCGCAGCTGGTCTCGGTGCAGACATCGAAGTCGTAGTGGTCGTAGCCCAGATACGGCTGGGTCTTGCGCAGATCCCAGGGGTAGCCGGTCGACCGCAGCACCGGGCCGGTCATGCCGAGCATCATGCAGGTGCTCAGATCCAGCACGCCGATGTGCTGAGTGCGGGCCTTGAAGATCGGGTTGTCGAGCATGAACAGCGCGATCTCGGGGACGTTGATCCTCAGCTGCTTGATCAACTCGTCCAGCAGGTCGATGCCGTCGTCCGGCATGTCGTTCTGGACGCCGCCCGGCCGGATGTAGGCGTTGTTCATGCGCAGACCGGTCAGCGCCTCGGTGAACTCGAGGATGCGTTCCCGCTCGCGCAGGCCGACCTCCTGAGGTGAGGTGGCGCCCAGTTCGAGGCAGTTGGCGCCCACCGCGGTCAGGTGCGAGGCGATGCGGTTGGTCTCCATCGCGAGCACCCGCAGCTGGTTGCCGCGCCGCGGGATGTCATCGGTGATGTCGAGCAGCTTGTCCACGGCCAACGAATAGGCGGCCTCATTATGAATGCCGCCTACGTAGTTCATCCGGGTGAAGAAGGTCGAGCCCTGCGTCCAGGTGCGGTACTCGGAGTTCTTCTCGATGCCGGTATGCAAGAATCCGATGCCCGGACGACAGCTCATCACGTTCTCGCCGTCCATCTCGAGCACCAGACGCATCACGCCGTGGGTCGAGGGGTGCTGCGGGCCGAGATTGACCACGATGATCTCGTCGGCGCGTTCGCGCTGGGATTCGATGATCTGGTCCCAGTCGGCACCCGAGGACAAGTAGGCCTGATCGGCGATCGGCTCGCCCGGTACCGCGAAAACGTCCTCCGAGCCGGGAACGCCCGCACTCCGCTTCGTCTGTTCGCTCATGCCTGGTAGCTCCTGCGCTCGTCCGGGGGCGGCACGACCGCTCCCTTGTACTCGACCGGAATGCCGCCCAAGGGGTAGTCCTTGCGTTGCGGATGACCGACCCAGTCGTCGGGCATCAGGATACGGGTCAGCGCCGGATGGCCGTCGAAGATGATGCCGAACATGTCCCAGGTCTCGCGCTCGTGAAAGTTCGCCATCGGGTACACCGGGACGACGCTGGGAATATGAGCGTCACCATCGGGGCAGGTGACCTCCAGCCTGATGCGGCGGTTGTGGGTGTAGCTGAGGAGGTCGTAGACCGCGTGCAACTCGCTGCCGGTCATCTCCGGGTAGTGCACACCGGAAACGCTCATGCAGACCTCGAAACGCAGCGCGGGATCATCGCGCAACGCCTTGACCACCTCGAGCAGCTTCTCCCGCAGCACGACGAAGGTGATCTCGCCGCGCCAGATCATCACCCGGGACGCGAAGTGCGGCACCAGCTCGGCCACCCGGTCGGCGACATCATCGAACCAGCCGCCGAACGGCGGGGTGGCGGTGCCCGGCATCTCGATGATGCGGGTCATGCCCGAGAAGCCGCTGGTGTCGCCGGATCCGTGGCCGGGACCCCACATGCCCTTGCGGACCGTGACCACGGGGCCTTCGGTCGGGGTCTGGGGCACCAGCACCCGGTCCAGATGCGCGTGCGGCCCGCTCGCCAATTCGCTGGCCGAGCCGGTCCCCTCGGCGATCAGTTCGCCCTTGGTCACTTCTTCGGGACCGGCGACCGGGTTGTCTGCCGTACCGACCACCTTCGGATCCCTGCCTTCGGAGTTCTTCTCGCTCATCGCATGAGCCCCTTCTGCTCAAGCAGCGCCGGAGCCTCGAGAGCAGCAGCCTCCTTCTCGGAGATCGCCTTGTCGCGATCGGCACCGATCGGGCCCCACTGCAGTTCTTTCTCACGCAGCTTGAAGACTGCATCGATCAACATGTCGGGACGCGGCGGACAACCCGGCACGTACATGTCGACCGGGACGATGTGATCGACGCCCTGAATGATCGCGTAGTTGTTGAACATGCCGCCAGTGCTCGCGCACACGCCCATCGAGATGCACCACTTCGGGTTGGGCATCTGGTCCCACAGCTGGCGGACGACCGGCGCCATCTTCTGGCTGACGCGTCCGGAGACGATCATCAGATCCGCCTGGCGGGGTGAGGCGCGGAAGACCTCTTGACCCCATCGTCCGGCATCGTGACGCGGGCCGCCGTATTGCATCATTTCGATGGCGCAGCAGGCCAGGCCCATCGTGAGTGGCCAGAACGACGCCTTGCGCGTCCAGCCTGCGATCGCTTCGACGGTGGTCAGCAGGACACCCGAAGGTACGTGGTCTTCGATACCCATGAGTACTCCCCTTCCGATTCAGTCCCAGTCCAGGCCACCACGACGCAGGTCGTAGTAGTAGGCAACGACGACGGTGACGATGAACAAGATCATGGCGGCGACGGCGAGCGTGTCCAGCGCACCGAAGGCCACCGCCCAGGGGTAAAGGAATACGATCTCGATGTCGAACATAATAAACAACATTGCTGTTACGTAATACTTCACCGAGAAGCGACCGCCATTTGTGGGCTGAGGCGTCGCCTGAAGCCCACACTCGAAGGAGTCGTACTTGGTGCGGTTGTATCGCGCGGGCCCGATTACCGTGCTCAGCGGGATCGCTGCCAGCACGAATACCGTAGCCAGAACCACCATCCCGGCAATGGGAATATAGGGGTTCATGTCTGCTCCGCCCTTCTCTACTTTTTCGCGATCAACAATGGGTGGCGATCAAGGACCATTCTGTCCTATCACGTCGTGATCGTCATGTCGAAGGCGCCACCCTGGACATTAATGCAATGAGACGATCACTTAAATCAGCCGGTGGCTCATCGGTGAGGTGCGCCAACAGTTTATGCACCAGGTACATCAGGTGCTTACGCGGGAGTCCATACGTGACGCACAGGTGCATGATCTCGGGACGCCCGATCAACTGGACGAAGACCGTGCCGAGCCGGTAGTAGCCTCCCCAGGCCTGCTTCACCTGGTTCGGATAGGACTGGAAGGCCAGTTCGGCACCCGGGCTGCCGAAGCCGCGTGCCCGGGCGTCCACGATGGCACGGGCGGCCATCTCGGCCGACTCCATCGCATACGAGATGCCCTCGCCGTTGAACGGATTGACCATGCCGGCGGAGTCGCCGACCAGCATCAGGCCGTCGCGGTACAGCGGGGCCCGGTTGATCGCCATCGGCAGCGCGGCGCCGCGGATCGGTTCGAGCCGGTTGGCTTCGCGGAAACCCCACTCCTCGGGAGTGTTGTCGAGCCAGGTGCGCATCAGCTGGCGGTAGTCGGTCTTGCCGAAGGCCTTGCTCGAATCGAGCATGCCCAGCCCCACGTTGGCCGAGCCGTCACCCAAGCCGAAGACCCAGCCGTAGCCCGGCAGCAGGTTCGACTCGCCGGGCTTGCCGTCCCACAGTTCGAGGTAGCTCTCGATCCACTCCATGTCGGATTTCGGGCTGGTGTAGTAACTGCGTACCGCCACTCCGAGCGGCCGCTTGGCCAGCCTGGTGCGCCCGGTCGCCTCGGCCAGCCTGGACGAGACACCGTCGCAGGCGACCACGATGGGCGCCCGGTACTCGCGGCCGCGCGCATCGGTGACGCCGACCACGCGGCCGCTGCGGTCGTCGACGATCGGGGCGCTCACCCGCACGCCGGTGTGCAGCCGCGCACCGGCCTGCACGGCCGTGCCGGCCAGCAGGTCGTCGAAGACCGAACGCGGACAGACCAGGCCGAAATCAGGAAATGCCGTCAGCTCGGGCCAGGCCATCGTGAACGGCTCGGTTCGTCCGCCGTGGATGCGCAGCCCCTTGTTGCGAACCCATCCCGACGACGGGCTGGTGTCGATGCCCAGCCTGCCCAGCATCCGCACGGTGCGCGGGGTCAGCCCGTCGCCGCACACCTTCTCACGGGGGAACTCGGATTTCTCCAAGAGCAGAACATCGAGACCCTGACGGGCCAGGAACGTCGCCGCCGATGAACCGCCGGGTCCTGCGCCGACCACGACCACATCGGCGTCCTGGGTGGCTTGTGGATCGGCAAACGTCATCGCCGACGCTCGTGGCCCAGCGATACTCGAGGCACGGGAAGCTTCCGGCATAACACACCTCCTCGACCTGTGATCCGCTCGGGGAAGTCTAGCCCGCGGGCATCGCCCAGCCCTAACGAGGTCGCGCCCCCCGGGCCCGGTCGCTGTCATCAGGTACTGTCGTGCAGGTGATCATCAACCCGGGGTCATCTCGTCTGCATGCCTCCACTATCTGGATCGACGACCCTGGCCCGCTCACCGACTTCCTCTGCGCCGAAGACGCCTGCTTCCTGCGGGGCTCCGACGGCTTCGTCGCCCTGGGCGAAGTCGCGCGCCACGAAAGCACGTCGATGACCGAGGCGGACGCCTGGTGGCGCCAGATGGTGTCCGAGATCGAGAACGAGTCGGAGATGCCGGGGCGCTTCGGCACCGGTCCCCTGACCTACGGCACCTTCTGTTTCGATCCTGGCCACACCGAGTACTCCTCGGTGCTGATCGTCCCGGAGATCATCATCGGCCGGCACCGGGGCCACTCCTGGCTGACCCAGATCGGATACGACCGGGTGAGCCCCGAGTTGCCGCCCCGCCACTCGAAACCCAGCCCACGCACCGGGTTGCGGTTCAGCTCCGGAAGCATCACCGAGAGCGAGTGGATGGGCGTGGTCCGCGACATGACCCTGCGCATCCGCGCCGGCCAGGCGAGCAAGGTCGTGCTGGCCCGCGACATCGAGGCGCGCACCGACGACCCGATAGACCCCCGCTGGCCGCTGCGCCAGCTGCTGGCCAGCTACGGCTCCTGCTGGAATTACCTGATCGACGGGCTGGTCGGGTCGACCCCCGAGATGCTGGTGCGCCGTGAACGCGGCCTGACCACCTCGCGGGTGCTGGCCGGCACCGTTCCCCGGGTCGAGGGAGTGGACGATGCCCAGCGGGCCGCCCAACTGGTTTCGTCCGCCAAGGACCTGGAGGAACACCGCTTCGCGGTGAACTCGGTGATCGAGTCCCTGCGCGGGCATCTGCTGGCCATGCATGTGCCCGAGGCACCCTATGTGCTGACGCTGCCGAATGTGCTGCATCTGGCCACCGACATCTGCGGCATCTCGGAGCCCGGGCTGAGCACGCTGGCGCTGGCCGACGCCGCCCATCCGTCGGCCGCGGTCTGTGGTGCACCGACCGATGTGGCCCGGCAGCTGATCGCCCACTACGAGCAGCTGGACCGTGGACGGTTCGCCGGGCCCGTGGGCTGGATGGACGCCCAGGGCGACGGCGAGTGGGCGGTCGCACTGCGCTGCGGTCAGATCGACGCCACCGACGCCACCCGGATGCGGTTGTACGCAGGCGGAGGGATCATGGCCGCGTCCGACCCGCACGCCGAACTGGTCGAGACCGACGCCAAGTTCTCGCCGATGAAAGCCGCCCTGCGCGAAACACTGTGATCGCCTCCAGCTGAGCGTCCTACGCTTGGTGCCGTGCCAGCGACCCGAACGCGCCGTCCCAGCGACGGGCCCGCAGTCTGGACGCTCACCGGCACCGGAGCCACCCTGGCGTTGGCCATGAGCTGGGTGGCGCTGTCGCCCAGCCTGCTGCCCCGCAACTGGTGGGCCACCGGTATCACCGTCGGGCTGTCGGCGATCGTGGGCTACGCGGTCGGCACGCTCGTCCAAGCCGGCTGGGTGGCGCTCAGCCGGGCGTCCAAGCTCACCGTCAGCATCAGCCCCGGTTGGAAGCGGTGGTTGCGTCGCGGCTGGTTCGGTGCGCTGGTGGTGCTCACCGCCGTCTCATGGTGGGCCAATGTGCAACGCCAGCAGGGGCTGGCTACCAGCGTCGGAGTCTCCTCGGCCGGCTGGCGAGGACAGTCGCTCGGGCTGTTGCTGGGCATCGTCATCTTCGCGCTGCTGCTGGGCGCCGGCCGCACCACGCTGTGGATCGCTCACCTGATCGGGCATCGCCTGCGCCTCGTGCTGCCCGGCTGGCTGGCTCTACTCACCACGGTCAGCACCGTCACCCTGATCGTGGTTCTGCTCGCCCGCGGCGCTGTCATCTTGCCGCTGCTGGACGAGATCACCAAGGCTGCCGCGGCCAGCAACGGCATCACCGGGTCCGGGCGCCAGCCCCCTGTCGAACCGGAGCGTTCGGGCAGCGCCGCCTCGAACGAGTCCTGGGAGTCCCTGGGACGCCAAGGCCGGGCCGTGGTCGCTGACGGCCCTCGCGCGGCGGACATCGCCCGCGTCACCGGCGAGCCGGCCATGGAACCGATCCGGGCATACGCGGGGCTGAGTGCGGGACGCGATATCGAGGCGACCGCCCAGGCCGTGGTCGCCGAACTCGACCGCACCAACGCGTGGCAGCGTTCCTATCTCATGGTCGCGACCGCCGTCAGCAACGGCTGGACCGAGGAGTACACGCTGGCGTCGGTCGAGTACCTGACCCGTGGCGATGTCGCCTCGGCCAGCATGCAGTATTCGTTCCTGCCCAGCGGCGTGGCCTACGTCATCGACCGCAGCAGCGCCGCAGAGGCCGGCCGGGACCTGTGGCAGGCCATCTACCAGCGCTGGCTGCAACTGCCGGCCGATCATCGTCCGAAGCTGCTGGTCAGCGGGGAATCGATGGGCGCCTTCGGCAGCCAGGCCGCCTTCGACTCGCCCGGCGAACTGCTGGACGAGGCCTACGGCGCGGTCTGGGCGGGCACTCCGCGCTTCACTCCGCTGTGGGCACAGCTGACCGCGGCCCGCCGGATCGGCTCCCCGGAGGTCGCCCCGGTGATCGACAACGGGCGCAGTATCCGATTCGCCACCAACGTGGCCGAGTTGGAGCACGACCATTTCGGCGGCCTGTACGAACCATGGCAGCAGCATCCACGGGTCGTGTACCTGCAGAATGCGTCGGATCCGGTGGTCTGGTGGTCGGCGGATCTGCTGTGGCGCGAGCCGGACTGGATGCGGGAACAGACCAGCAACCAGTCGGGCGCCACGATGACCTGGATGCCGTGGGTGACGTTCTGGCAGATCACCCTCGACATGCCGGACGCCCTGACACCGCAGGCAGGTCAGGGACACCAGTACCAGAGCGAGCTGATCCCGGTCTGGAACGCCGTGCTCGGCCAACCGGCCTCGGACGCCGAACTGGCGGCGATCGCGCAGGCGATCAACGATTCCCTGGTGCCCCGCTGAGGCTGGCTCATTCCTGGTGCCCCGCTGAGGCTGGCTCATCCTGGTGCCCCGCTGAGGCCTGCCCGCAGATCACCCCGGGCGCCCCGGGGCGATCCATCGATACCGGTCGCGGGTCAGCGCTTGCTGCGGGTGTAGGTGATCTTCTCCCGCTGCCCGGAGACACCGCCGCCCTTCTTGGCGGCGGCCAGCTGGCGCTGCGCCTCCTCGTTCTGCTCCATCAGGTCCTGGGTATTGATACCGCCGGAGCGCAACACCATGTAACAGATGATCGCGATCACGATCGAGATCATCGGGCTCCAGCCGAACAGCACCGGCAGCGTGATCAGGGCGATGACGTCGAAGCCACGTACCAGGTTGAACATCAGCCCGGGCGGCAGCGCACCGAAGCCGGTGGCCACCATCGGGGACGAGTAGTCGGCCGACTTGGCCGTCACCCAGCGCATCGCCGCGATGTACCCGGCCACCGCCGTGATCAGACCCTTCATCAGGCCGTTGCCGAGCCCTGCGGGGGTCGGGGCGTCCGGCCCGATCAGCACGAATGCGGGTCCGGCGGCGATCGCCCACAGCAGCGCCAGAACGGCCGGCACCACCGTCAGCGAACCGTTCAGCTGGGAAGTGGACATCGGGAAGGCTCGCGCCAGGCCCCGGGTGCGGCTCAGCACCCGCAACGAGTCGAAGAATGGCACCATCACGAACATCAGCACGATCGCCGAAACCGCCGGGGTCAGGTTCCCCAATCCCAGCGACAGCAGCGCGTAGGGCACCACCGCACTGACCAGCAGGACGACCACACCGCGAGGATTGCGCAGCAGCCGCTCGACCTCACGCCAGATCAGCGCCGCGCGTCCGGACGAGCGTCCCTTCGACGGATGAACATGGCCTTTCGCCAGCCAGCGGCGGTTCACCACGATGTCGCGCATCAGCCCGAAGTCGAGCGCGAACATGGCGCCTTGCATGCCCGACAGCAGGTCACCGCCCGAGACCAGGCGGGTCCGCCGGACATTGTGCAGGTTGCGGCGGGCGATCACCGAGCAGACGATGGCAGCCACGCCAGCGACGGCCAGCACGCCCACGCCGAACTCCTCGGTGTGCGCCGGATCGATCGGCAGGCTGATCCAATCGGAGGCCACCGCGATCATGGCGACCAGCACGCCCATCGCGAGCACGGAGATCACTGCCTGCAGCACGGCCAGCACGGTGGTGCGCTCGGCGGCCTGTTCGATGGCCGCCAGAGCGACCACCGCGGCGGTGGCCAGGCCGATCGCCGCTGCCCAGGTGCCGATCGCGGTCCAGCTGAGTCCGGTCACCATGGTGACCGCACCACCCAGCACCACACCGATCGCGCAGGCTCCGATCACCACGGCCCACAGCCGCCGGTTGAGCAGTCGGCTGCGCCGCACCGGGGCGTCCAGCAGCCAGAAACCCTCGGCGGCCGAGGCGATGACCGGCCCGAAGATCCGTGACACGCTGACACCGACGACGACCACCAGCGAAAGAACCAGCCAGGGCAGCAGACCGCGCGCCGTCAGGCAGCCGGACGTGCTGCAGCCGGCCGCCGATTGCTGAACCGACATGATGCCGCTGACGATCATCGCCATGATGACGACCAGCGAGAAGATCACCACATAGCCGTCGGTGATCATGTCCCAGATGGTCCGGGTGGCCCTGCCCTTGCGCCAGTCCTTCATCAGCAGCTGAAGCTGCTTCTCGTCGGCCAGTCCGGTCTCGAAGTCCTCCACGTCGGCGAACGCGGTCTGGCGCTCGTAGAGCACGGGCTCGGGCGCGGCCGGCTCCGGCTGCGCCTGTTCGGGGCGGGGGGCCTGCTGGGGCTTGGGTTTCGACTGACGCCGATTGCGTTTGCTGGTGCGGCTCACAACTCGTACTCCGGTTCGACCTGCGATTCGCTGGCCTCGGCGGCTGCACCGAGGCGCACGATCCGCGCCCCCAGCGCGTTCACCAGCGTCGGCTCATGGCTGGCCATCACGATCGCCAGGCCCTTGCTCATCTCATGCTTCAGCCGAGCGCCCAGCCAGGCGACGCCCTCGACGTCGAGGCGCTGCTCGGGTTCGTCCATCACCAGCAGCTTGCGCGGACGCACCAGGGCGGTCGCCAGGGCGAGCCTGCGCCGCTGGCCACTGGACAGCGTGCCGGGCAACTGAGCCGACTGCGGGACGAGTTGCACCTCATCGAGCACCTCGTCGACCAGCGCGTCGGGATCGGCCAGTCCGTGGGCACGCGCGAGCAGATCAAGATGCTCGACGACCGACAGGTCGGGGAAGAAATCCAGGTCGTCCACGATGGTGGCGACATCGCGGCGGAATGCCGGGTCGGTTTCGCTGACCTTGCGTCCGAATGCCTCGACCCGCCCCTCACTGGGACGATCGGCGCCGATGATGCAGCGCAGGACGGTCGACTTACCGGAGCCGTTGCGTCCGGTCAATGCCACAGCCTCACCCGAGTACACAGTCAGGTTGAATCGGTCGACGATCACATGATCGCCATATTTCTTCATCAGGTCGGTCACCTTGAGGACCGTCTCGCGCTTGGCCATGGCTCCCATTGTGGCCTTCGGACCCAACCGGTTTCACCTCAGGTCATCGACATGGACGGCCCGGCCGCGTGCAGCAGGCGAACCAGGCAGAGAAAAGGCAGGACCCGGCGCTTCGCAACGAGGTGACGATGGGTTGTTTGGGAGGGAAACCCATCCGTTGGAGTGCCGGGCCCTGCTCAAGAGCCTCCTCAGCGCGACCGTGGATTCGTGCTGGAGGCGGAGGGGAGCGATCGACAAACAGGCCGCGTGCTAGCACGGAGGGAGCTAGTGGGACTACGCATCGTGATGCCTCTCGGTTCCCGAGCCTTGTGCGACATTGCTTGTCCGGGGAGCCCGAGGGCTGACCCAGTCTCGCTTTACCGCGACGAGACGGTTCTCTTACTCTCCACGTATCGGTCCGGCTCTTGGCTTTTGCGGCCAATGACGGTTGCGGGTCAGCCCGGGAATTTCACCCGATTCTCCACGCGGATTGACATCAGCATAGCAGCCCGGCCGGATATTGCACCGATTGGCGACCGGCCGGCGCGCTACTTTCGGCGCGGGCTGTGGCAAGGTAGTGGGGTGCCAAACCGCGCAGATCTCGATAAGCAGCCCGGCGATGTCGCCGGCATGTTCGACGACGTTGCCCGCCGTTACGACCTGATGAACGACCTGATGACCTTCGGCCAGGTCAGGTTCTGGCGCAAGGCCGTGCTGGCCGCAATCGCACCCCAGCCGGGCGAGCGCATCCTCGATCTGGCTGCCGGCACCGGCACCTCGTCCGAACCGCTGGCCCGAGCCGGTGCCATCGCGTTCCCCACCGATCTGTCGCTCGGCATGCTCACCGAAGGACATCACCGCTACCCCGATCTGCGGTTCGTGGCCGGCGACGCGCTGGCGCTGCCGTTCGCCGACGACAGCTTCGACGCGGTGACGATCAGCTACGGCCTGCGCAATGTGCACGACACCCGGGCCGGGCTGGCCGAACTGCTGCGGGTCACCAGGCCGGGCGGACGCATCCTGGTCTGCGAGTTCAGCACCCCCACCTGGACGCCGTTCCGCATCGCCTACCGCTGGTACATGCATCATGTGATGCCCCGCTTCCGGGTGGTCTCGTCGAACGCACCGGCCTACGACTACCTGGTGGAGTCGATCCTGGCCTGGCCCGACCAGCGCAGCCTGGCCGAGTTGATGACCGAGGTGGGCTGGCGGGACGTCCAGTGGAAGAACCTGACCGGCGGCATCGTCGCCATGCATCGCGGCTGGGTGAAGTGAGCCTGCCGGACGATCCGGTTCTGCTCGATTCCTACGCAGCGATCCGTTGCCCGGTGAAGGTGCAGAACCATTTCGATACCTCGATCTCGTCGCCGGTGGGCGGCAGTATGGCCGGGGTGCGCATCAGCAGCGAGCTTCAGGCCGAGCGTTTCGCCAGCCGGGAGTTCATCGACCAGATGCTCGACCGGCTGGCCCGCGTCACCGGAGCGCTGGATCTGCGGCTGCTGGCCGGTGAAGACCTGGCGGTCATCCGCGACGCCACCCGCGACGCGGTGGGCTCGGGTGTGCCGCTGATCATCGCCCCGCAATTGCCGATCGACTACGCCGGACACCGCTGGGGCAGCCCGTCGGTGCTGGTCCGGGGCGCCGACCATGCCGAGGGAACACCCGGCTATCTGCCCGTCCACGTGAAGCCGAAGCGGATGCTGGAGCGCCACAGCCGCGCCCATCAGCTGGCCGGCAGCCCGCTGGCGACCCCGTGGCACGGCGAGCGGCTCGAGATGACCGATGCCCGGCTGCGCACCGGACGCGAGAACGATCAGCTGCAGCTCGCCCACTTCTGGCGGCTCCTGGAGGCGGCCGGCTGGCAGTCGGCCGGGGAGCCGGTCGCCGGCATCATCGGCAAGGACACCGTGCGCCGCACCTTCTTCACCGAGGGTGAGCGGGCCAGCGAACCGGCGCTGAGCCTGGCGAGCGGGCCGGGATCATCGGGAACCCAGATGGTCGCCTGGGTGGAGTTGAGCCGCAAGCAGATCCGCACCTTCTCGCGGACATCATCGTCCGGCTGGACGCTGCGTTCGCCGCTGGAACGCTACGACCACGAGCACACCTTCCGGGTCAACCTGGCCCGGGCGGCCCGCGAGCGCGCGCACGGCGAGACCGGCGTCGGCCCGATGGTGCGGCCGATCTTCGTCCGCGAATGCAGCTCCTGCCAGTGGTGGGCGGTATGCGCGCCGATCCTGGGTTCGGACGATCTGTCGGTGCGCATCGACAAGTCACCGCTCGACGTCCGCGAGGTCAGCGTGCTGCGCAGTCTCGGTATCCAGTCCATCCACGACCTGGCGACCGCTGATCTGGACGCGCTGCTGCCGCGCTATCTGCCCGAGGTGCGCCACCGCGATCATGCGGACGACCGGCTGCTGCTGGCTGCCCGCCGGGCCCGGATGATCAGCAGCGGGGTCGACCTGGAGCGGACCACCCGTGGTGCCATCGGGTTGCCGTCGTCGCAGATCGAGATCGACTGGGATATCGAGACCTCGGCAGCCGACCGGATCTATCTGTGGGGGTTCTGGGTGGCCGGCAGCGACGACTGGCAATCGGGGCGCTATGCCTGGTTCGGTGAGTTCCGCGATCTGGACGCCGAGGGCGAGATCCGGCTGGCGATCCAGGCGATGAGCTGGCTGACCTCGATGCTGGCCGAGCATCCGCACACCCGCGTCTATCACTACTCGGACTACGAGATGGTGCACCTCACCAAACTCGTTCAGGTCTCCAAGTCCCCGGAGCTGCGCCAGGCCCTGGACCTGCTCCGCAGCGCCCATGTGGACCTGTTCACCGTGATCAGGAAGCACTTCTTCGGCGCGCACGGGCTCGGCCTGAAGACGGTCGCGCATGCGGGTGCGGGATTCAGCTGGCGCGACGACTCCCCCGGTGGGCTCAATTCGCAGAGCTGGTTCGCCGAGGCCGCGCACGGCCCCGACCCGCGGACCCGGGACGACGCCCGGCAGCGCGTCCTCGACTACAACGAGGACGACGTGCGGGCCACGGCCGCACTGCGGGCCTGGCTACGCGCCGAACACGGCGACCAGCACCTCGATGCCGTGCACCGGCCGGCCGAGATATTCGAGTAGCTCATCGACGCCGTCGACGCGTCGGGCGGGCCAGCCGTAGCCTTCGGCGATCGCGGCCAGATCGCGTCCGTGGGGCATGGCGAAAAGCGGCTGGTAGCAGGGCGCATCGGCGACCTCGAGCGTGCCGAAGATGCTGCCACCGTCGTCGTCTCCGACCACGATGCGCAGATCAGGCACCGGCTGACCGGCCGGGATGTGCAGGGAGCCGGCGTCGTGCAGGAAGCCCAGGTCGCCGATCAGCACGGTCGCGGGGCGGGCGGTGGCCAACGCGATGCCCGCGGCGGTCGAGATCACCCCGTCGATGCCGGACAGTCCCCGGTTGGCCCAGCAGATGGTCGGCGGGTCGTCGGGTACCGGGTCGGCGATCGGGGAAAGGTCCGCGTTGCGGATCAGGCTGGACGCGCCGAACACCAGGTTCTGCGGTGCGGACGCGACCACGGCATCGGCGACCGACTGCCCGGTCAGCACACCGCCGCCACGGCCTGCGGCGCGCCGGCCGGCCGAACTCGGGTCGGTGGGCAGCTCCCGGTCGACCAGCCGCCACTCGTTCAGCCAGTCATCATCGCCGGGAGCCAGCTCGACATCATCGCAGACCTGGCTGGCGGCCCAGCCCGGATCCGGCCAGCTCGCCGAGGGGCTGACCACGACCAGTTCGATGTCGCGCCGGCTGAGCAGCCGATGAACCGGCCTCGACAAGGTGGGATGGCCGAAGACCAGGACGCGCTCGATGCGCTCGCCCAGTGCGGTGTCGAGCAGCAGCCGGTACCCGGCGATCGCGCACCGGCCCGAGCGGGCATTGCTGGACGGCTCGGCGAAAAGCGGCAGCCGGGCGGTCTCGGCCAGCTCGCGGGCGCGGTGCCCGACCTGGGCGGGGGCGTCCCCGGCCAGCACGACGGTGCGCGGGCCCGCCACCAGCTGAGCCGGCACGGCCGGACGCGAACAGGCGACCGAGGTCAGCCTGGTCGGCTCCGGATCGGCCATCAGATCATCGACGAAGGGTTCGGTGAAGGCGGCGTTGATGTGCACCGGGCCGGGCTCGCGGGTGCGCAGCCCGAACCCTGCCGCGAACAGCCGCGACAGTTGCGCGGACCACGCTGCGGGCGCGTCGTCGCTGCCGGCCAGCGCCAGGTCGCCGACGACATGGCGGCCGAAGATGCCTACCTGATGGGTGGTCTGGTTGGCGCCGGTGCCCACCAACGTGGCCGGACGATCGGCCGTGATGACCACCAGCATCACCCCGGAGGCGCGGGCCTCCATCACCGCCGGCATCAGATTGCCGACCGCGGTTCCCGAGGTCACCAGCACCGCCGCTGCCCCGCCCGCCTTGGCCAGCCCCAGGGCGAGGAAGCCGCCGGCGCGTTCATCGGTTCTGGTGTGCAGCCGGACTCTGCCCTCGCCGGCCAGGCGGGCCAGGGCCAGCGCCACCGGCGTGCTGCGTGAACCCGGGCAGACCACGACCTGCGTGATGCCCGCCGACGCCAGCCCCTCGGCCAGCGCCAGTCCCAAACCGGCTGAGCCCATCAGTGCTTGTCCATGGCCAGTGCGAGGCACCGGTTGAGCCGGTCGCGCCACCAGGTCTGGCGCGCGGAGTCCGCGCGAACACGCAGCAGCGCGATGGGCGACGGTATCGGGCGCTCCCCCAGCACCAGATAGCCGTCGGTGGCGATCAGGGGCTGATCGATCACATCGTCGGCGAGCATCTTGACGGTGTTGAGGCCACACGCCAGGTCGAGGGACGGCAATGCTGCCGCGGCCTGCAGGCCCGCCCAGATGCCGACACTGGTCTCCAAAGCAGAACTGATCACAGCAGGCAAGCCCAGATCGGTGGCCAACTCGACGCAGCGACGCCAGCCACCCAACGGCTGGGTCTTGAGCACGATCACGTCGGCGGCATCCAGTTCGGCGACCCGGTAGGGGTCCTCGGCCCGGCGGATCGACTCGTCCGCGGCGATCGGCACGTCGATCTGCTTGTCGCGCAGCCGGCGCCGCAGCTCGGCCAGCTCTTCGACGCTGGCGCACGGCTGCTCGGCATACTGCAGGTTGTAGGCCGCCATCGCGGTCAGCGCCCGTTCGGCGCGATCGACACTCCAGGCGCCATTCGCGTCCACCCTGACCGCACCCTCGTCGCCGAGTGCGGCACGTACCGACGCGAGCCGCGCGAGGTCGTCTTCCAGGCAGGAGTTGGGGTCGGCGACCTTGACCTTGGCGGTCCGGCAGCCCGAGCAGCGCACCAGGTCGGCTGCGCGGCGCGGCGAGACGACCGGAATGGTGACATTGACCGGGATGCGGTCGCGCCTGATCTCCGGATCGGTTCTCAGCAGCGATGCCTGCAGCCAGCGGGCGGCGTCGGCGTCCGAGTACTCGAGGAAGGGGCTCCACTCGCTCCACCGGTCCCGGCGACGCAGCAGCATGCCTTCACGGGTGGTGATATTGCGCATCGGCAGACGCATGGGGATGCTGTAGACAAATACCTCGTCGAAGACTCCGGCGAACATTTCAGGCTCCGATCAACATTCCGGCAAAGATGCCCAGGCCACCGGCCAGCTCGGCGAAGCCGGTGAATTTCAGTGTGCGAACGAGCGTCAGGCCCTGGCCACCGCCGAGCACATGCTGGGTGGCAGGGATGAGGAAGATCACCATGGCGAGACCGGCCAGCGCCCACCAGGTGGTGCCGGCGGCGGTGGCGATCACGGCCAGCACTGCGATGCCGGCGAGGATGGCGTAGAAGATGCGGCTGCCGCGCTCACCCAGTCGGGTTTCGAGGGTGCGTTTGCCGGCGGCCTTGTCATTGGCGATGTCCCGCAGGTTGTTGCAGACCAGCACGGCGCAGGCGAGCGCTCCCATGCCGGTGCCGGCGGTCCAGGCGGGCCAGGGTGCCTGCCCGAGTTGCACATAGGCGGTTCCGACAGTGGCGACCAGGCCGAAGAAGATGAAGACGAACACCTCACCCAGCCCGAAATAGCCGTAAGGATGCTTGCCGCCGGTGTAATACCAGGCGGCCAGGATGCAGGCAGCTCCGACTCCGATCAGCCACCACTGGCCGGCCAGGGCGACCAGTACCAGCCCGAAGACTGCAGCCAGACCGAAACAGCCGAACGCCGCCGCCCTCACCTGCCCCGGACGGGCCGCTCCGGACCCCACCAGCCGCTGCGGGCCGACCCGCTGCGCGTCGGTGCCCCGCACCCCATCCGAATAATCGTTGGCGTAGTTGACTCCGACCTGCAGCCCGAGGGCGACCAGCGCGGCCAGGATCGTGCGGGTCGCGCTGAACCCCTGCTCGTGAATCGCGATACCGGCACCCGCCAACACTGGTGCGACGGCTGCGGGCAACGTCCGCAGACGCGCGCCCTCGATCCACTCGGCGACACTCGCCACGTTCAATTCCCCCTCGGCTCGGCTGGCCGGTTTCAGCGCTGAGGTCCCTAATCTTGCCACGCTCGGCGTGCCTATCCTTCTTCACTTGGGGCCGCTCGGGCCCGGATTCGGCTTTTGGATCGATCCAACGCGTCAACTCAAGAAGATCTGTCACGATCTGCCCGGCCGAGCGGCCCATTCGGCGAGCCGCCGGCGATCCAGCTTGCCCGAATCGGTACGCGGGAAGGCCTCGACCACGAGCAGCTGCCGGGGCAGCGCGGCCGGCTCCAGGTACGGACGCAGTTCGTCGCGCCACTGGCCGATCACGGCCTCGTCGCTGGTCGTCGCGACCACGACTCTGGTGCCCCACTCGGGATCGGGCACTCCCACGACGACCGCGGGACGATCGATGCGGGCATCCAGCACCCGTTGCAGCCGGGCGAGATCGACGTTGACACCACCCGAGATGATCACATCGTCGATGCGCCCGAGCACCCGCAGCTGCCGCTGCCCGTCGTCATCGATCACCCATTGCCCCCGGTCGTTGGTCAGCAGCCTGCCGTTCACCAGGACCTTCGCCGTGGCTTCCGGGTCCAGCCGGTAGCCGGAGAACAGCATCGGGCCGCCGATGTCGATGTGCCCGTCGTCGCCGATCGCGATATCGGCACCGGGCAGCGAGCTGCCATCGAAGGCCACCCCGCCACAGGTCTCACTCATGCCATAGCTGGTCAGCACCGCGATGCCAGCGGCCTCGGCCTGGTCGAGCAGCGCGGGCCGGATGGCCGCTCCCCCCACCAGCACCGCGTCGTAGGCGGCCAGTTCGGCGGCCGAGGAAGGCTCGCGCAGCGCCCGCACCAGCTGGGTCGGCACGATCGAGATGGCGGTGCGTCCATCGGCATAGGGGCGGTCGAGCAGATCACGGGCCTGCACCATCAGGCCCGCCACGTGCTGGGCGCCCAGCACGCAGGTCCAGCTGAAGGCCCCGTAGCGCTGCCGGAAGGCGCCTGCGGACGCCCGGATCGCGGAAGCGGACAAGACGACCTGTTTGGGATCGCCGGTCGAGCCGGAGGTCGTCACGATGACGGCGGCGTCCGGCTCGGTGACCGGAACGGCAGCATCGATCAGTTGCGCCGCACGATCGTCGGCGACCGGCGCCAGCACGAACTCACCGTCCAATGCCCGCGGCAGCAACCTGCCGGCATCGCGAGGGTCACACAGCTGCAAACGGGAGGCCACGTAGCCATGGTAGGTAGACTGGAGCCATGGCCCGCATTATCCCGATTCTCGTGCTGATCGCGTTGACGATCTACTGCACGATCGAGGTGGCCCAGGCACGTACCTGGGAGGTGCGGCGCGCACCCAAGTGGCTGTGGGCTGTGGCCGTGATCTGCGTGCCGGGCATCGGACCGCTGGCGTGGCTTTTCTTCGGTCGTCCGCTGCCACCGGGACGTGGTAATCCGCCGCCGCGCTCGCTTCCGCCGGACGAGAACGAGGATTTTCTGCGCGGGCTGTGACCCGGGAAGCGGTTTCCGGCTGGGCATAGCCTTGGCCTGACATGAACGCGACTTTCAGCTCCCTGGCTCTCCCTGGTTACCGTCGGTATTTCACTGGTGCTCTGACGAGCAATACCGGCACCTGGGTGGGCCGCACCGCCGTCTCCTGGCTGGTGCTGATGGAGCTGACCGACGGCAGCGCCTCGGCGTTGGGCATTGTCACCGCGATCATGTTCACTCCGCAACTGGTGCTGTCCGCCTATGCCGGGTCGATCGCCGACCGCTTCCCGAAGCGGCGCATCCTGCTGGTCACCCAATCGATCATGGCGATGGATTCGATCATCCTGGCGAGCCTGGTGCTGAGCGGGCACGCCCAACTGTGGATGGTCTATCTGCTGGCGCTCAACGATGGCTTGGCGAATACCTTCGACAATCCGGCCCGGCAGTCCTTCGTCAGCGAGGTGGTGCCGCCGGCCAATCTGCCGAACGCCATCGGCTTGAACTCGGCGAGCTTCAACACCGCCCGCCTGATCGGGCCTGGCGTGGCAGGCCTGCTGATCGAACTGGTCGGCACCGGCTGGGCGATCGCCGTCGATTCGCTGAGCTACGTCGTGATGCTCACCTGCTTGGCGATGCTGAGAGAAGAGCACCTGCACCCGGCGCCGGTGGTCAAGGGACGCGGGCGCACCCGCGAGGGCCTGCGCTATGCGTGGCATCGTCCGGACCTGATGATCTTGCTGGCCTGCGGATTCACGGTCGGCGGGCTGGGATTCAACTATCAGATCTCGAATGCCGTGATGTCGACGCAGTTCTTCGACCGTGGCCCCGGCGAGTTCGGCATCGTCGGTTCGGCGATGGGCCTGGGGGCGCTGTTCGCTGCGCTGTGGGCGGCCGGACGCGAGCGTCCGCGGTTGCGTTTCGTGCTGGTGGGGATGGGCGGCTATGTGCTGTTCAACGTGCTGGCGGCATTCGCGCCGCAGTTCGGCTGGTTCGTGGGCTGGCAGATCCCGGTCGGCTTCGCCACCATCACCGTGCTGGTTACCGCAAACACGATGCTGCAGTCAGCCACCTCACCCCAGATGCGGGGACGCGTGATGGCGCTGTGGGGTCTGGTGATCATGGGCGTCACTCCCCTGATCTCGCCGGTGGTCGGATGGTTCGGTGACAACGTCGGCCCGCAGTCGACGGTGCTTTTCGGGGTCTTCTTCGTGGCACTCGGACTGATCATCATCACCTGGGTGATCATGCGGACCGATCAGCTGCGGTTCAGCTTCGACCCGCATCGTCGTGGCTGGCTGCATCTGGAGCGCGGTAGCCTCAGTGAAGAGGTCGATGGCGGGACAACCCGGTGATTGTCCGACGAACAGAGAGGTCTCGATGGCCGACCAACGTGAGGGGCTCCGCAAGAGCATCGTGATTGATGACGAGGGTTCGCGCATCGGAAGCGTCGGCCGGATCTATCTGGACGATGCCACCGGCGAGGTGACCTTCCTGACCGCGAGAGCGGGATTGTTCGGCCAGCGTGAGGTCTTCGTCCCGCTGGCGGGAGCCCTGGTCAGCGATGGCTTGGTCGAGGTGCCTTTCAGCACGGAACTGGTCAAGCGAGCGCCGCTGGCTACCGATGATCCCCACTTGACCCCCGATCAGGAGGCGGCGATCCTGCGACACTACGGTTTGCCGTTCATCCTGCCTGAGCCCAGCAGCCTCAACTAATCTTGGGCATGAATGAAAGGATTGCCGCTATGGCCGATAACGCTTACGAAGAACTTTTCAACTGCGACGTCATCGACGTGAACGGCGACCGGGTCGGCAGCGTCGGCCAGGTTTACCTCGACGATCAGACCGGACAGCCCAGCTGGGTGACGGTCAAGACCGGGCTGTTCGGTTTGAAGGAGACCTTCGTACCGTTGGAGCAGGCAATCGTGGCCGACGGCAAGATCACCACTCCGTACTCGACGGAGAAGATCAAGGAAGCCCCACGAGTCGATCCGGACAAGCATCTGGACGCCGATGAGGAAGCCCAGCTGTACAACTATTACGGGATCGCCACCATCGTGGCAGTGGAACCGGATGCTGCCGCCGAGGCCGCCAGCGAGGACGACACCGCTGACGAGGCCGCCGAAGACATCGTCGATGTTCAGGTGGAGGCCACCGAGACCGAGCCACTAACGGAGGCCGACGACCTCGGCCTTGCCGAGGACCTGACCACCGCCGAGGATGCTGCGGCCGCGGAGATCACCCAGGACGACGTGATCACCGAGGTGGCCGACAACGATGCCGTGGCCGAGGTCACCGACGACGACACCGACAGCGCGGATCTCGACGTGACCGAGGACGATGTGACCGGCGAAGTCATCGAGGGCGCGGCCGGGCAGCCGACGGAGTTCACGACTGGCTCAGCTGGGTCGGCCACCGCGGATGCGCCCGAGCAGGCCGCCGCCCAGCAGGACGAAGCACAGTCGGACGATGCCGAGGCCGGCGAGCCGACCGTCGCGATCAACGGCGAGGATCTCTACGACGCCCGCTGACGACCGGTCGCGTTGACCGGGGACGGCCACGCACGACCACTGACCGAGGACGACTACTGAGGGTTGCTCAGTAGTCGTCCTCGTCTGCGTAGGAGCGTGGATCGTCGATCGGTTCGAGATGGGCGGAGACCCGGATGTCCGGGACGACCTCGACGAGCGCATCAATGACGTCCTCGGTGAGATCGTGGCCGCGATAGACGCTCCAGGTGCCGGGGACGAGCACATGGACGTCCATGAACTGACGGCTGCCGGCGCGCCGGGTGCGGAAGGCGTGGAATTCGATGGCGCCGGGCTGACGGAAGCGGTCGAGGACTGCTTCGAGTTTCTCGTTGGTCTCCTCGGGCAGGGCAATATCCATCAGGCCGTTGACGGAGTCACGGATCAGCGCGATGCCCGTCCACAAGATGTTGAGGCCCGCCAGCAACGCGACTATCGGGTCGAGTCGCGGCTGCTGGGTGATGGCGACCAGCGCAACCCCCAACAGCACCGCCGCCGAAGTGACGATGTCGGTGAGCAGGTGTTTCCCGTCCGCGAGAAGGGTCGCCGATCGGGTCTCACGGCCCTTGCGCAGCAGCAGGTATCCGACCACACCGTTGATGATCGCGGCGACCACCGAGATCATCAGGCCCAGACCGAGCCGCTCCAGCGGACGCGGATTGATCAGGCGCTCGACCGACGTCGCGATGATGAAGGCCGCAGCGACGAAGATCATCACGCCTTCGATGACCGCGCTGAAGTACTCAGCCTTGCTGTGGCCGTAGGGGTGGTTGTCGTCCGCGGGCTTGATGCTGACCTTGAGTGCGACAAAGGCGACGATGGCAGCGACCAGATTGACAAGTGACTCTGCGGCGTCCGAGAGCAGGCCGACCGAGCCGGTGAGCCAGGCAGCGCCACCCTTGAGGATGATCGTGACGACAGCCGCCGCGATGGACAAGATCGCGTACTTGCTGAGGTCGGGCGGTGGTGCGTACCGAGGCGAATGGTCGGGCTCGGGTTCGATAGGACGTCGTGGGGTCACTGACCAAGTATGTGCACGTCACGACGACCCGGCCAAGGACCGTCTCACGACAGCGCCCACGACCCGCTACAGGTCGGCGATCACCAGCTTCTTCATGGCGAGCATTCGCTGGTAGGCGCCGAGTCTGGTCATCAGCTCGGCCATGTTCGCCGGGACCAGCTGCCAGCTGAGCCCGAACCGATCGGCGCACCAGCCGCATGCCTCGGCCTCGGGCACCGCACTGAGCCGGTCCCAGTAGCGGTCGATCTCGCCCTGATCAGCGCACTTCACCAACAAGGAGACCCCGCAGTTGAACGTGAACTGCTGATCGGCCGAATCCATCGCGGCGAACCACTGGTCGAGGATACGGAATTCGGCGAAGTTGACCTCGCCGGCTACCGCACCTGCCTCAGCCGGATAGAAGGTCGCCGTCTCGATCGTCCCGCCGAAAACTCCCGTGTAGTAGTCGATCGCCTCCTTGGCCCGCCCCTGCACGCTGCTCCCGAACATGATGCTCGGCACGATGAACGGCCTTGGACCGGCCGACCCGTCGGCCAGCATCAGCTGCCAGCTCACCGAGTACTTGTCCTCGATCCAGCCGAAGTGCGGGCTGAAGTCGTAGGCCTGGAGGGGCATCAGCGCCCGTCCGCCCTCCACGAGCGCAGCCCACAATTCGTCCAGATGGCTCCGCGCCTGCGGATCACGCGATGAATCGAACAGCACCATGAAGGAGACCGACGGATTGACCGTGAACTCCGCGCCGGCATTGATCGCCGTCAACCGGTATCCGGCGAGTTCGAAATCAACCGTCAGCACCTCGCCTGCCAGGCCCGCCTGAAAGTCCGGCAGGCCCTCGGTCGGGTAGTACTGGGTGTCAAGCACCCGGGCGTCCGGGAAGACAGCGGTGTAGAAGTCGGCCGCCTCAGCTGCATTGCGGTCGAACCAGATGTTGGGAATGATGCGCTGCATGGCAAGTTCCTCTCGTCGGCGATGACCGTTCACCTACAATTCTGTACGCGAGGAGAAACGCAGTGACGCAAATGATCATGGGCAAAAGCCTGTCCGACTGGCTGACGGAGTGTCCCCCGCTGGACGATGTGGTCCGGCTCCGCGAGACCACCTGGTTCAATCCTGCCTTGCTGCCGGCGGCCGAGGGGTTGGCTGCGGTCGGATTGACTGCGGTTGACATCGACGATGCAGCCGACCGCCTGAAGCGGTTCGCGCCCTATCTGGCCGAGGTCTTTGCGCAGACGCGACCGAGCGCGGGAATTATCGAATCGCCGTTGGTGGCGATCAGCGGGATGCAGCAGGCCCTCGGCCACAGATACGGATTCACCCTGCCCGGTCAGCAATTCGCCAAGCTCGACAGCGTGCTGCCGATCAGCGGCTCGATCAAGGCCCGCGGCGGCATCTACGAGGTACTCGCCCACGCAGAATCGCTGGCTGTCGAATCCGGACTGCTGACGCCCGGGGCCGACTATCGCGCCCTCAACAGCCCCCAGGCCCGCGAGTTTTTCAGCCACCACACCATCGCTGTCGGATCGACCGGGAACCTCGGGCTCTCGATCGGCATCATGGCGGCCCAGCTCGGCTTCCGGGTGACCGTGCACATGTCCGCAGACGCCCGGCAGTGGAAGAAGGATCTGCTCCGCTCCCATGGCGTCAATGTCATCGAATACGACGCCGACTATTCGATGGCCGTGGCGGCCGGACGCCAGCAGGCCCTCGACGATCCGTTGACCTATTTCATCGACGACGAGAACTCTGCCCGGCTGTTCCTCGGCTATGCCGTCGCGGCCAGACGGCTGGCGGGTCAATTGCAGGCTCTCGAGGTGCAGGTGGACGCCGACCATCCGCTGTTCGTCTATCTGCCCTGCGGTGTCGGCGGCGGCCCCGGCGGCGTGGCGTTCGGGTTGAAGACCCTGTTCGGGGACGACGTGCACTGCGTCTTCGCCGAACCGACGCACTCACCGAGCATGCTGCTGGGCATGGTCACCGGCGCCCACGAGCGGGTCAGCGTCGCCGATTTCGGGATCGACAACGTGACCGCCGCCGATGGCCTCGCCGTCGGGCGCCCATCCGGATTCGTCGGTCGCCGGATGCAGCACCTGATCGACGGCTGCTACACAGTCTCCGATGACGAACTTTTCCGGCTGATCTGGTTGCTGCACGAGGCCGAGGGCCTGGACGTCGAGCCTTCCGCAGCGGCCGGGCTGCCCGGACCCTGGCGCCTACTGAGCGATCCTCACTACCGTGAGGAACACGACCTCGACAGCGCTCGGCTGGCGCAGGCCACCCACATCGCGTGGGCGACCGGCGGCGGCATGGTTCCCGCGCCCGAGATGGCGTCCTACCTCGACCGCGGCGCCGCGCTGGGCTGATCCCACGACGCAGACGTCGTCATCGCCGGCCGTCGAGCAGGTAGCGCGCCGTCCGCGCTACCGCAGCGTCCGGATCGTCCAGCAGGCTGCGCAGCAGGTTGATGGCGGACTCGCCGGGTATCTCGCCGAGGGCTTGGACGAGCCGACCGCGGCCGGACGCATCGGTGCCCGCGGGTCCGGTCTGCTCAAGCGCCGCCATCCGCGACTCGACTAGGGCGATCACCGTCGCTGCGGTGTCTGGCGAGCGCGCCGCCAGTGCGGCTCTTCACGATTGAGGGTGTAGTTGGGGTCTGAATCCTCCGGCCTCGAGGAGACTGCGGGCAATGTAGTTCGTCAGGTTTCGGAAGCCCAAGGCTGAGCCGCGCAGGTGTTCCAGTCGGCCATT
>Ga0334884_1001048_pt1 | contig 44698 bp, 36 predicted proteins | sample GraSluR1_MG_7_FD_207215 | JGI IMG/M metagenome (GOLD analysis project Ga0334884, IMG submission 207215) | Sludge microbial communities from methane-producing bioreactor in Wageningen University, Netherlands - Granular Sludge_12_05 R1 | ecosystem: Engineered > Bioreactor > Anaerobic >... | reverse complement strand
ATTTATTTCAGTATTAATGCTTACATTCAAATTCATATTTATCACCCATTAATACTTTAAAAAATATTGTCAGTATTGTACATAAAAATATTAGCAACTTTGTACATTCTAATTTTAGCATTAATAATATTAAGTATTATGTAAAAGGGGGAGCTTTAATGGCCGGGCCGTTAATGAAAACTATTGGAATAATATATTTGATAATACAATTATCCATAATATTTTTAATAATGTCGGTTTCCAGAAATAATATATACAAAGTTATAAAGATTTTAAGTAAAAATCCACATTTGATGATAATAGTATTAATTGTATCTATAACCTATAGTATAATTATGATAAAAAAATAAAAAGAAATTGCTCTTAATTAAAATAAAAACATCTGTATATTTATCAAATAGATTTTCGCCCAAAATTTAATAAAGGTAGAAATTATAATACATTATTCCATGTAATTCATTATTATAAAGTTAAGGTGTTAAATAAATTTATGGTATAATTTCATGAGAGAGTAATGTTTCATAATTTTATTTTAAATTTCAATATAATAAAATTAGTTAATTTTTGAGGTGTACTATGAAAAATAAATTAAAAAAAAGATATAATATAGGTGGTACGACAGCTTTAAAAAGAACATGGAAAATAAAAAAAGACATTACAGCATTATATTTAGCCTATAAACGGCCAGATGTACCTTTTTATGCAAAACTCATTTCAATATTAGCATTAGTCTATACTTTAAGCCCTATTGACCTAATAGCTGATTTCATACCTATTGCAGGATATATTGATGACATTATTATATTTCCCCTTGGTATTGCACTTTCAATAAAACTAATACCAGAGAAGATTATGAATGAATGTAAACAGCAATCAGAAAATATTTTTAAAGCAGGTAGGCTTAAAAGGTGGATTGTTAGAGCAATTGCAGTAGTTATTTTCATTATAATAATCAGCTGGATTTTAACCTAACTAACTTGGCGTAAGTCTCCAACTTTTTCAAGTGGGAGCCCAACGCCAAGTAAGCCATGCATTTGCAATTCTAAAATTCAGATGGGATAAAAGAATCCTCACCTGAATTAAGAACTTGCTTCAATAAAAATAGTTCATAATTGGGTATAACTTTTCATAACGCTATAAAACAGTACTAAAGGAGAATAAAAATATAATTTATAATATAATTTATAGTGGATATACTGAATTTGAAAGGTTGATGTAAATGAAACAAAAGATAATTAAAACAACCTGTACAAGAGATTGTCCAAATACCTGTGGATTGCTGGCTGTAGTTGAAAATAATAGAGTAGTAAAATTAACTGGAAATAAAGAACATCCTATTAATGAGGGAAGAAGCTGTATAAAATGCAGTCATTATCTGGAGAGGGTTTATAATAAAGAGAGAGTGCTGCATCCATTAAAAAAAGTAAATGGGAAATTTAAGCGTATCTCCTGGGAAGAAGCTTTAGATGAAATTGCTGATAAAATGAAAAAAATATGCAAAGTGAAAACGCCAGAATCCATACTTTATTATCAGGGGTTTGGTGCCAGAACAGCTCTTAAATTAGTAAATAGAAGATTTTTTAACTTATTAGGCAATACTACAATTACAAAGGGAACTATTTGTGGTGGGACAGGCCAAGGTTCTCAAGATTTGGATTTTGGGAATAGGATATCCCATGATCCAAGAGATTATGGCAATAGTAATTCCATGATTTTGTGGGGAAGAAATCCAGCGGCTACGGGAATTAATCTATTGTCAAGGATGACAAATATAAAAAAGCGGGGAGGCAGAGTAATATTAATTGATCCTGTTAACACGGAAACAGCTCCATTGTGTTCTATGCACATCAAACCAAAGGCGGGGAGTGATTCCTATTTAGCTTTGGCACTATCGAGAATTCTTCATGATGAGGGAGCGGAAGATAAGGAGTTTTTGAAGGAACACTGTATAAATTATGAAGAGTACAAGAAGATTGTATATTCACATACCGTAGATGAATATTCTGAACTATGCGATGTTCCTGTGGAGCAGATTTTAGAGGCAGCAGAGGTGATAAAGCATATGAAACCAACTGCTTTTGTACTTGGTTGGGGATTACATAGGTGGGAATATGCCCACACAACCCTGAGAGCAATTGATGCACTGGGGGCAGCCGCAGGTTCTATAGGAGTATCTGGAGGAGGAGTAAGTCAGGGCTTTGAGGAATATGCACCCTATGATTGGAACATATGGGGAGATCAGCTTCAGCCAAAGAGAAGAAAATTTTATATGCAACTCTTAGGAGAGGAACTTAATAAAGCTGATCCTAAAATAGAAATAGCGATGATAACTGCAGGAAATCCAGTTTCAATGCTGCCTGATGCTAATGCTGTAAAAAAAGCTCTTTCACAAATTCCATTTTTAGTAGTGGCAGGACATTTTTTAGATGATACGGGAATTTTAGCTGATATTTTTCTGCCGGTTACTACATTTTTGGAAGAAAAGGACATAGTAGCAGCTTATGGTCATGATTTTATTGGACCATTAAACCAAGCAATATCACCTGTTGGTGAATGTAAATCAGATTTTCATATTTTTATGGAGCTTGGCAAGCGTTTTGATTTTGCAAATGAATATGTGAAGCCTTTAGATCAATGGCTGAAAATTATTATGAAGCCAACTATAGAAAGGGGAATATCCTTAGAAGAAATATTCCAGGGGGGAACTAATAATCCAGAAGCTCCAAAGGTTCCCTATGAAGATAAAAAATTTCCTACACCTACAGGTAAGTTTCAGCTTATGAAAGAATTTGAACTGCCAAAGGGCAGGGATCAGGACTATCCATATCAATTAATGTCAATTGCTTCAAGAGAGTGGCTGTGTTCTGAGGTGACCTTAAGTGAACAGAAAGAACTGCTGCCTATGAAGATAAACCAAGAGGAAGGAATAAAACTTGGATTAAAAGATGGAGACAAATGTATTGTGGAAAATCAGTTTGGATCTATAGAATGTATTGCTAAATTTGATAAAACTCAGAGAAGAGATTTAGTAGTCATACCAAGAGGCGGCTGGGGTCAGGCTAAACGTAATGTAAATGAGCTTACAAGACCATTGGTTTCAAAAGTAGGAGCTGGTACGCCTTATTATGAAACGAGAGTGAGTGTACGGAAAGTGTAAGGCAGGTATCAATTCTTTACACATTTAATATATAATGCTCTATTTACATCTTACAAGCTGCTGTTCTTTTTTAGTTAAGTAACTTCTTATAATTTAAAGATTTATTATAAATATAATAAGTGTACCTGTCATGTTTATATAAATGTGTTATATAAAATAAAGAATGAAAAGTTTTAAAAATGAATAAAGATGAGGAGCTAAAGGAAGTGTAAAATAATGATTGAAATGGATAAAAATAAAATGGAACAAATTGTAAATGTAAACAAAAATCTCTTAGTGGAATTACCAGATAAGACAAGGGTTCCAAAACTTGGTCAAGGAACCTGGTACTTAGGTGAAAAATTAAATGACAGAGAAAGAGAAATAGCTGCGCTAAGACTAGGCATAGAACTTGGAATGACACTTATAGATACTGCAGAAATGTATGGCAGTGGAAGATCTGAAGCTTTAGTAGGAGAAGCTATAAAGGGAATAAGGGACAGTATATTTTTGGTATCCAAGGTTTATCCTCATAATTCAGGACTTAACAATATATTTAAATCCTGTGAAAATAGTCTGAAAAGGCTTGGAACAGATCATTTGGATTTGTATTTACTGCATTGGAGAGGAAATGTACCTTTAGAAGAAACTATAACGGGTATGGAGAAACTGAAAAAACAAGGAAAAATACTCAGATGGGGAGTTTCAAATTTTGATACAGAAGATATGAAAGAGTTATGGGAGTGTGAGGATGGCAGTAATTGCGTTACCAATCAGGTTTTATATCACTTAGGCTCCAGAGGAATTGAATTCGATTTATTGCCATGGCAAAGAATACATAAAATGCCTATTATGGCTTATTGCCCTGTTGCTCAGGGGGGATCACTTAGAACACAACTGCTAAAGAATTCATCAGTAAATAGGATAGCTAAAGCTCATAATGTAAAACCTCTGCAGATAATACTAGCTTGGTGTCTTAGATCAAAAGATATAATTGCCATTCCAAAGGCTGCCAAGGTAGAGCATGTACTGAAAAATGCAGAAGCTGCTTCTATTGTATTATCAGAAAATGAATTATTTGAACTGGATAAAGCTTTTCCAGCACCAACTAGAAAAGTAAGTTTGGATATAGTATAGTAGCTAAATAGGTTTTTAAGTATCCTTGACTTAGATATTTAGAGATCTTTATTCAAGAATATATCCGATTTTAGATATGATTTACCAAGATAGGAGCATCATATAAAATATAAATATATTTTCACATATTTTTCACATATTATCTTGATATTTTTAAGGCAAATTGAAATTATACTGTAAATAATGAAGTGATAATTATTATAGTTATGAAATTTATAAATATTAAGATTTACAAAAGAATAATATGATTAATTTTACAAAGCACTTTATTTAAATAAAAGTAATATGAATACGTGAATTTAACGACTGCTTTTGTATTTAATAAAATCATAGCTTATGTGTGGAGGTATAAAATGAAGTTTGTAAAACTAGGTGGTTTTTTACTCATAATACTGGCAATTGTAATACCACAACAGGTTTTAGCCAATTCTGATTATGAAAAAACTAATACAGTTGAAATTAATGCAGCTACTGATAAGTCAAAAAATAATCAATCAGAAAATAAAGTTGAAGACAATAATTCAAGTAATAGTGAAAGCACACAGGAAGAGCCGCTTGAGATAAAAGAAAAGGAACTTCAAGCTGCTAAGGAAGCTCAGCTAAAGGCAAAAAAAGAGAAATTAGAGAATGAAATAAAAAAATATTTGAGAAATAATATTAATAATATAGGCCTAAGTTACTATGATGTAACATCCGGAGAATCTATAAATATAAATTCTGATAAGACATTTTTAGCAGCAAGTACTGTGAAAGTACAATTGAATATGATATTGGCAGATATGTTTGCAAATGGACAAGCATCTCAAAGTGAACAGCTGACTTATATACAGGCAGACTATGAAGAGGGAACAGGAATTCTTCAATATACAAATCTATCTAACAAATCTTATGTTACAGCTACTCTATCCGATTATTCTATAATTCATTCAGATAATATAGCTACTAATATGATTATGAGAAGAATAGGCTATGAGAATTTTAGAAATTTAGTAGATAAAAAATTAGGAACTGCTACAAATCATTCAGGCAATTATATTACAGCATCTCAGGAAACAAGCATATTAAGAAAATTATATGAAAACGAAGATAGTAATTCTTATTATTTGCATATAATAGATATAATGAAAAAAACAGACTTTCATGATAGAATGGATAAGTATATAAATACTAATATAGTTGCACATAAAGTTGGTAACTATGCCAATTATGTAAATGATGTAGGAATAGTATATACAAATAAACCCTATATAATATCCATATATACAGAGGGAGTTTCTAATGCAAATGAAGTAATTGCACATATATCTAAGTTAATATATGATTATCAAAATGAAAAATAATACTAAATGAAATTGTTAACGAAAATAGTCCCCTGTAATAGTGATTATCATATCATAGGGGACTATTTTTTATACAAACTAAATTTTTATGAGATTAAAAAGATATTTACAGAAAGTTTCAACTCATACTGTGATAATTAAGCTAAAATCATGACATCAGTTGATTTAACAACAGCAGTTAATTCTGCACCTTCTTTAACACCAAGTTCTTCAACTGAATCAAGAGATATAATTGAAGTGATTTTATTTCCTCCAGCAATTTCAAGAACTACTTCAGCAGTTACGACACCTTTCTTTAAACCTACAACTTTTCCCTTTAATTGATTTCTTGCACTTATACTCATAATTAACTCCTCCTAATTTTTATTATATTTTAGTCCACTTGCTTTTTACTTTTTTTTAGTTTTGTTCTTTATAGTTATTATTATACAAAAATATTCTGCTAATTCAAGTTATGGTTTATATTTATTATTGCTTATTATTATTAGTTATTAATGATTTCAAGTGCTAATTTATAAGTTCATAGGGTGTCATAATATACATTTTTAAGTAGAATACTATTAAAAGTGGTTTTTAAAGTTAATTTTAATTAGTTATGTAATGATGTAAATGTTTGGTTAATAATTTGTTAATAAAATGTTAAACTGATATTTTTCCATGTAACTTCATTACAGAATATATCAGTTTGTAATGAGCAACTGTTATTATTATGTTTATAAAATCAATAAATATTTATATAAATGAAGAAATTAATGTATTGAAAATTTTCATAGTTTACAACATAAAGCAGCAAAAATAGTTAACTTAAAAGCAAAAAATTACGATGAAATTGCAACTTATGTAAAAAATATATGTATATATACCATGAAATGATTATGTTATAGAAAACTGTATAAAAGCCTGTATAATCATAGAATTTTATGCTATAATTCATAAGTAAAGTAAAAAATAGGGAATCTTTTATTATTAATTTTAAATTAAAGCTTATGATGTATAAGGAAGGGATTTATGGAATGGATACAACTAATTTGTATACAATTTTAGTGGTTGATGATAATCAAAATAATTTATTTACTTTGAAAACGCTTATATAAAGAATATATTGATGCCAATGTGTTAATTGCAGATACTCCAAAAAAAGCCCTGCAGGAACTTATAAAAAATTCTGTAGATTTAATTATTTTAGATGTACATATGAAGAGAGAGATGGATGGGTTTGAATTGGCACAGATTATAAAGGGAAGAAAAAAAACAGAACACATTCCAATTGTATTTTTAACGGGTGCTTATATTAGTGAAGAGTTTAAGAAGAAGGGTTTTGAAATAGGAGCCGTAGATTATTTAACCAAGCCCATTGATGATTTTTTACTTATAAATAGAATAAATGTATATTTAAAATTAATTGAAAGGGAGAGAAAAACAAACATAATATTGCAGGAACAAGCAAAAGAATTAACAAGAGCAAAGGAAATGGCCGAGGCAGCCAATGAAGCTAAAAATATTTTTTTTGCAAATATATCTCATGAATTTAGGACTCCTTTAAATATTCTCCTTGGATCATCTCAGATGATAAAATATTATATAGAAAATGATAAGGTTTTAAATAAGGAAAAGATGGAATCAAATATAAAAACTCAAATTCAAAATTGTTATAGGCTTGTAAGGCTGGTTAACAATTTATTAGATATTACAAAAATGGATTCCGGTAATTTTACTCTTAAATTTTCAACCTGTAATATTGTTGAAGTAGTAGAATCAGTTGTACTTTCAGTTGTAAATTATGCCGCCTCAAAAAATATACAAGTAGTATTTGATACTGATGTTGAAGAATTATATTTGTCCTGTGATTTAGATGCAATTGAGCGGATTATACTTAATCTTTTATCTAATTCAATAAAATTTACCCCTAAGGGTGGAAATATATTTGTCAATGTAAAAGTTTTAAATAACTTTGTTGAAATTAGTGTAAAAGATTCCGGTATAGGAATTCCACAGGATAAACAGCAAGTGATATTTGCTGATGCAAAGAAAAATTCCAATACACAGTTGTCACAGGTTGAAAACTTTATATCACAGAGGGTAGATGTAATAATTGTTGCTCCTGTTTATATAGATGCATCAAAGCCTATAACTGATAAAGCTAAAGCTGCTAATATTCCAATTATAAGCCTTATGACTCCCTTTGAAAATCAAAGTGATGCAGTAAGTTATATAGCTCCAGATTCAAAACAAGCGGCTACACTAGAGATGGAATATCTTGCAGAGAGGATGAATTATAAGGGTAATGTTGCAATCATGATGGGACCAAGGGAGGACAGAGCCCAGAGAGTGAGGACTGAAACTTACCATGAAGTAATATCAAAATATCCTGATATGGAAATTGTTGCAGAGCAGTCAGCTGAATGGGATAGAGCTAGAGGTACGGTATTAATGGAAAATTGGATTGAATCTGGCAAGAAGATTGATAGTGTAGCTGTTAATAACGATGAAATGGCCATAGGGGCATTAAATGCTATAGAAGCAGCAGGTAAACTGGGAAAGATAACTGTAGGTGGTATAGACGCTACTCCTGATTCACTTCAATATGTAAAAAGTGGGAAACTAGCTGTTACAGTGTTTCAGGATGCAGAAAAACTAAGCAAAGCTAGCATAGACACTGCAATCAAAGCAGCTAAAGGTGAAAATGTAGAAAAGACAATAAGTATCAAAAATGAATTGGTTACTCCGGAAAATGTAGATAGATACATAGCTAAATGGAAAAATAAATAAAACTTTAGTACATATACTTTTAGGAGGAGTTTATGAATATATTTAAAAACTATAGTATAAAGCAAAGATTTCTAATATTGTTTTTTGTTTGTATTGTGACATTTATTGGATTCGGTATTTTTGCTTTGATTGAATTTAATAATCTAGTGAAAGTAACTAATAAACTTTATAATCAATCATAAAAAGTTTCCGATGCTACCGTAAATGCAAAAGTAAATTTGGTTAAAATTAACAGTGCCATAAATGATGTTATTTTAGCATCAGATAGTAATGAAATTCAAGAAGGTATAAATAAAGTTAGCCAATATGAAAATGACCTTCAAAAAAATTTGGATACTATAGGAGAAAACTCTGATGATTCTGATACTAAAAGAAATTTGCAAGATGCTAATAATGTTCTTTCTAGATGGGCTAAGCCTCAGAGAGATAAAATTATAAAATATGTTCAAGAAGGGAAGAAACAGGATGCGATAAATATATCCAAGGGAATACATTCAGATTTTGTAAGCGAGCTTGAGCTGGATCTTGATAATATATATGCTAATTCTTTAATAGATCAAAGAAATTTAGTTCAACAATCAAATGCACTGCAGTCTTCTGAAAAGATAACTTTATTCTTAACTTTGGCAATTTTAACAAGTGTACTATTAGCACTATTTATATTGATAATTAAAAGCATTTTAGTTCCTATTAACAGCTTGAAAGACCATATGATTAACATTTCACATTCTGGGACTTTTGAAGAATATGAAATGGACCAAAATGATGAGATATCAGAAATGGCTAAAAATTATAATTTATTGATACATAAGTTAAAAACTAAATTATGGATCAATAATACCCAGAATGCTTTAAAGGATGAAATGACTGGCAGCCTTTCTGTAAAAGAATTAACACAGAATATTATTAATTTTTTGTCCAGACATTTAGATGCTGGAAATGGAACTTTTTATATATATAAAGATTCAGATAATAAACTTATTTTAAAGTCTTCCTTTGCTTTCACAGAAAGAGACAGGCTGTCTAATGTATATGAAGTTGGAGAAGGAATTATAGGGCAAGTAGCTTTAGAAAGGAAACCTATACATTTAAAAAAAGTTAAAGAGTCAGAAGCGGCAGTTTGTACATCAACTACCTTTGGGCCACCTCTTAATGTATATGCTTTCCCATTGATTCATGAAGATGAACTCTATGGGATTATTGAATTGTCTTCTTTTGAATATTTTGATGATTTAAAAAAGAATTTTTTAGAAGAAGTATGTAACGTTATTGCTGCGAATCTTCATTCTGCTCTTCAAAATGAAAGAATTAAACAGCTTTTGGAAATGAGTGAAAAGTCAGAAAGAGAAGCTCACAAAATATCAAGAGAACTTAAAAATGCAAATGTAGAATTGGAAGAAAAACAAAGGCAGCTCCAGATTCAATCTGAAGAACTTCAACAAACTAATTCACAACTGGAAGAACAGCAGCAAATACTTCAGCAGCAAAGTGAGGAACTGCAGCAAACTAATACTCAGCTTGAGGAACATCAACTTCAAATAGAGGAGCAGTCGAGAATTCTCAGCATGAAAAATGAGGAATTAGAAAAATCTAAAGAAGAGATTTTAATGCGTACTAAAGATTTAGAAAATGCAAATAAATATAAGTCTCAATTTTTGGCGAATATTTCTCATGAACTTAGGACTCCTCTTAATTCAATTATATTATTATCTAATCTTTTAATTAGAAATGGAAAAGAGAAGTTTGAAAATTCTACACAGGAAAAGTTTAAAGTTATATATAACTCAGGACAGCATCTTCTTCGTTTAATAAATAATATTTTGGATCTATCAAAAATTGAAGCTGGTAAAATAGATCTTAATTATGATTATTTCAATACAGGAGAGCTTATAAAAGAACTTAAAGATATTTTTGAGGTAACAGCCAAGGAGAAAAATATTCAGTTTATATTGGAAGATCAATTTAAAAACAATTTTTATGGTGATAGAGACAAAATTTCTCAAATAGTTAGAAATTTTTTGTCTAATGCTTTTAAATTTACAGATAGGGGAACTGTAAAGCTAAAAATAGTGCGGGATAATAGAGATGAGAATAATCTAATATTTTCTGTATCTGATACAGGAATAGGTATATCTAAAGAAAAATTAGATATAATTTTCGAAGAATTTCATCAAGGGGATGGCTCTATCTCAAGAAAATATGGAGGAACAGGTCTTGGATTATCCATAAGCAGCAGACTTTGTGAACTTATGAAGGGTAAAATAAAAGTAACCAGTGAACCTGAGATGGGAAGCACCTTTTATTTATATTTGCCTTTGACACTTTCAGAAGAGACCTCCACAAAATTGGAAGCAGCTGTTACTACAAGTCTAGAGGATAAAAATAAAGAAGAAATAATTGAAGAACAAATAAAAAATACAAAGACGAAAAAGCTGCTTATAGTGGAAGATGATAAGCAATTAATCCAGTCAATAAAATCTATATCTGAAGGTATAGGTTTTGCCACATTAGTATCCGACAGTGGAGCAAAGGCACTAAAACTTATAGAAGAATATAAAATTAGTGGTATTTTATTGGATTTAGGACTTCCTGATATAGATGGAATTGATTTGCTAAAAGAAATTAATGAACTATTGAAATTAAAAAATACATATGTTCCTGTTATTATCTATACGGGTATGGATATATCGTCTGAACAGGAAAAAGAAATAAAATTATATACGGACAGAATAATTGTTAAAACTGCAAACTCAGATGAAAGATTGCTAGATGAACTGACTTTAATACTTCATAAAGTTAATAATGAAGAAGATTATAGAAGTATTATGACCTCTAAAATTAATAAGAATACGGCACTAAATTTAGATAATAAAAAAATACTCATTGTAGATGATGACCCGCGTAATATATTTGTACTTGCAGCTGCATTAGAAGATTTTGGTGCAGAAATTGTTGAAGCTGACAATGGAGAAGAAGCTCTAAGAGAACTTGAAAGCCAGTCTGCAGATTTAATTTTAATGGACATAATGATGCCGATTATGAATGGATATGAAGCCATTAAAAAAATACGAAGTTCAAGCAAATTCAAAAATATACCTATCATAGCCATAACAGCAAAGTCACTAAAAGGTGACAAGGAAAAATGCATAGCTGCTGGTGCAAATGACTATATTTCCAAGCCTATTGATTATGATGTGCTAATAACATTAATAAAAGCTTGGATTAGCAAAGATTGATAAATTATGGAGGAAAATTTGACTATTAGAACTAACTGTAACAATAATAAAATATATATAACAGTAATTGGAGAATTGGAAAATAATAATGAAATAGATGAATTAGAAGATGTTATAAGTACATTAGAAAATAAAAAATTTCACATAACTTTTTTAGGTGCTAATGTAATTCCTAAAAATATTATAGAAAGAATTACCATTTTACAAGAAGATAATAAGTGCAATATCTTTGTTTTAAAACGATATTTGTTCTCATATTTACAATGTTTGGGGATAAAGTGTAGTTATATAACTGAAACTTTAGCTTTTAAAAAAACTGATTATAATTTATCCTGTGAAAAAGAAAAGCCAAGCAAGGAAGAAGTTTATGATTTTTTAGGAAATATAAACAAGGCTTATGGCTATGATTATACAGAATATCAAATAGACAGTATTATGCGAAGAATAAATATATCTATGATTAGAGGCAGAATAAGTGATTTTAATACATTTAGAGAACAAGTACTAAATAATCAAGAAATTTTTCATGACTTGTTTTTAGATCTTTCTATAAATACTACAGAATTCTTTAGAGATCATGAAGTATTTAGCATGATTAAAAATAAAATACTACCCTATTTAAATTCCTATAGTCATGTTAAGATATGGTGTGCAGGCTGTTCAATAGGTAAAGAAGTATATTCATTAGCTATAATACTAAAAGAGGCAAATATGCTTAGTAAAACTCAAATTTATGCTACAGATATCAATCCCTATGTTATTGAAGAAGCAAGAAATGGTCTATATTCTATTTCTAATTTAGAGAAAGCTATAAGTAATTATAGAAAGGCTGAGGGTGAGAAAAATTTTATTGAATACTTTGATATCAATAAGAGCTATATTAAGATCAAAGAGAATTTGAAAAAAAATATATTGTTTTTTCAGCACAGTTTATTAAGTGAGGGAAGGCTAAATGAGTTCAACTTAATACTGTGTAGGAATGTTTTTATCTATTTTAATGATAGCCTACAGGAAAAAGTTTTAAAGAATTTTTATAATTCTTTAGATGATAATGGATTTTTAGTATTGGGTAAAAGTGAAGGAATACAAAAAAATAATGGACATAGATATTTTTATAAGTATAGTGAAAAAAATAAAATATATCGTAAAAGTAATAAGTAAACCAAGTATATCTCACCATCTTAATATTTTAAAAAATTCTCTTTTAATTTTTTATCTAACTCTGCATTAAAATTGACTCCTTCTTTGGGATCTCTATGATGTTTTGGACATAGATAAATATGATTATAGGGACATTTTTCTAAAGGCTTTATTTCACTTTTAAACATTATATGATGATCTTCTACTGCATAACTACTTCCACATATTGCACAAAAATGTATTTCTGAACTCATTTCATCATTCCTTACCTGTTAAAAATAAATGTATATATTATTTATAATATTTAATATTACAAAATTATGATAATTTTTTCTATAGATTGTTTCACAATATTTTATTGCTCATTGATGATGAAATATACTCTTTCAGTACAGATAATAGATTGTTTGCAAATACTAAATATTGTCTTAAAATAAAGGCATAATTAAATAAGAGCTTTAAAAAATTATGGATTAATTTTAAGATAAATTGTATTAAGTATCAAGTTATAAAAAATTTATATTTGTTTTTAAAAAATAAAAAATTCTATTGATATTATTAGTAAATATGATTTATAATAATATGGTAAACTTATGGGTTTTAAAAAAACCAAAGGGTTTTGTGCAAAGGAGAGTACTATGGATAAAAGGATAAAGATTCTCTTAATAGCAAAGGAGCGTTTTTCACAATATGGATATAACAATGTATCTATGCAGTCTATAGCTGAAGCTGGAAATATATCAAAGGCATCTATTTATAAACTATTTGTATCAAAAAATGAATTATTAAGAGAGCTCATTAAATACAATCTCCATAAAATGATTTATCAAGCTTCTAGCATAGATTTAAAAAATAATATAAGTGATGAAGAAAAGTTCAGGGCAAAAATTCTATATGAAATTGAATCCTATAAAGAAAACAAAGAACTTTCTAAAATGCTTATGTTTACTTCAACTTCTAATGAATGTAAAGATATAAAGGAGCATATAGAATTTGTTAGATTTAAACTTATTAATTTGAATAAAAATATTTTACTTCAATATTATGGAGAAGAGATTGAGAATATTGTATTGGATTTAACTTTCATGCTGCTTGGTATTATAGGTTCTTTTACTCAATTAATAATAGATGGTACCGCTATAATAACTTCTATGGAAATTGTTGATGAAGTAAAGAAAATTTTAGATATTATTATTAATGATAAGAAAAATAGACCAGCTCTATTAAACAAAGAGAACATGAATATTAAATTTAATTATTCAGAAAGTGAAAATATTTCAAGAGAAGGATTGATTGAAAAATGTTTATCAGATATGGAGAGTACATTGAAAAATATCTCAAAGAATGATAACCAAAAAAGTGAATTGTTATCAGCTTTTAAACATCTTAATGAAGAAATTTTAAAAGAGACAAAAGCTAATTATCTGATAGATGCTTTGCTTGGGTACTTAAATCAGTTGGATAGTCTTAAACCAATAATCATTAAATTAAAAACATTATTATAAAGGAGAATTTTAATGGAGAATACAACATCTTTAAAGGTAACTAATCGTAATGCCATTGTTATTGTATTTATTATTGGAGCATTTGTTACAATTTTAAATCAGACTTTACTTGTGACGGCTTTACCACATATTATGAGAAGTTTCAATATTACAGCAGATAAAGTTCAGTGGCTCACTACAGCATTTATGCTGGTAAATGGTATATTTATTCCTGTAACAGCTTTTCTTATTGAAAAATATTCAACTAGAACATTGTTTATGTCATTTATGGGCATTTTTGTTATAGGAACTTTAGTAGCAGCTTTAGCACCAAATTTTTCAGTTTTATTGATTGCACGTATATTGCAAGCTGTTGGTGCTGGAGGTATTATGCCGCTTATGCAGACTGTATTTCTTGTTATATTTCCAAAGGAAAAACGTGGGACAGCTATGGGGATGATGGGGCTTGTAATTGCTTTTGCACCAGCTATAGGACCTACTTTAAGCGGATGGATTGTAGATAGGTTTTCTTGGCATTATTTATTTTACATCATTTTGCCTATTGCTATAATCGATGTAATTATAGCAATATTTATACTTAAAAATGTAACTGAACAAAGGAAAATTAAATTAGATATTTTATCAGTTATATTATCTTCTTTAGGCTTTGGAGGAATATTATATGGTTTCAGTACTGCTGGTTCAAATGGTTGGTCTGATAAATGGGTAATTGCAGCCATTTTAGTTGGATTAATAAGTATGTTGTTATTTGTACTTAGACAGCTTAAGCAGGAGCGTCCGTTGCTTGAATTAAGAGTATTTAAAAACAGAACTTTTACTATAACAACTATTTTGGGTATGATTTCATTTGCATCAATGATGGGATTAGAAACCATATTGCCTATGTACACACAAAATTTGCGTAATATAACAGCTTTCCATTCTGGATTAATGCTTCTTCCAGGTGCCATTGTAATGGGAGCTATGTCACCTATAACTGGAGTAATATTTGATAAGATTGGTGCAAAAATTATAGGGATTATAGGCTTTTTAATTTTAACTGTCACTACTTTTTTCTTTGCCTTTTTAGATTTAAATACATCACTGACTTTTATTATAATTGTATATGCAATACGTATGGCTGGAATATCAATGGTAATGATGCCGCTTATAACTGCTGGTATTAATGCTCTGCCAAGTAACCTAATAGCACATGCTACAGCTGTAAATAATACTTTCCGTCAGGTGGCTGCTTCAATTGGCACAGCTGTCCTAATAACTGTAATGACAAATGCAGCTAAAAATAGTACTTCTAAAAATCCCCTTAATGCTATGGTAACTGGAATGGATGCTGCATTTCTAGGTGCTGCTATTTTAGCTTGTGCAGGATTAGTGCTTATTTTTGCATTGAAGCAGGAGAATAAAAATAAAGAAGTTAAAGATGCAGTAGAAGAAATAAAAGTAGGATAGTAATGGAAGGCAACAGAAAGTTTAGGTAGATTCTCAATATGGATTATTTGTGTGAAAATGAAGCTAATAAATAGAGCAGGGCGATTCGCTCTGCTTTTCCATATTTTAAAATAGATATTTGATATAATTTTTTATGTTTTTCTAAAGTGTAGTATAATTATATCAGTAAGCAATAAATAAATTTTTTGCAATGCAGTTCTAGATATCAATGTAGTTACACTTATGATAAACAAATAGATTGGAGGAAAAATAATGCCTAGTGGAGTCATAATTAATGCCCTTTCAGTACTTTTGGGAGGTTTAATAGGAGCATTTTTAGGAGATAAAATTCCAGAACGAGTACGCAAAGCATTACCCCTTACTTTTGGAGCAGCATCAATGGCCATGGGAATAAATTTGATAATGAAAATGCATACAATGCCTGCAGTAATATTAGCCTTAATTCTTGGAAGTGCCATAGGTGAACTAATTAAGCTTGAAAAGGGAATTGAGTGGTGTGCAGAACGTGTGCGTAAACCAGTTGAAAGAATATTTTCTAGTAAGGTAAATATAGATAATCAAAAAGAATTTATGGAAAAGTTTGTTGGTATAGTGGTTTTATTTTGTGCCAGTGGGACAGGTATCTTTGGTGCATTAAATGAAGGCATGACTGGCGATCATTCGGTATTAATAGCAAAATCCTTCCTTGATTTTTTCACAGCAGCAATTTTTGCAACAGCCCTTGGATACATAGTTTTAACTATTTGCATTCCGCAGTTTATTATATTGATAGCTTTGTTTTTCGGCGCAGCATTTATACTGCCAATGACTACATCGGTAATGATTGCAGATTTTACTGCCTGTGGTGGTATTATAATGCTTGCAACAGGTTTTCGCATAAGTGGTATAAAGGCCTTTCCAATTGCAAATATGTTACCTGCGCTTGTAATAGTGATGCCAATATCACATTTGTGGACCAACTTTGTAAAATAAACTATTTTTTTATAATAGATAGATAAAAAATAATTCAAATTCCCAGACTATTTATTGTACACCAATTATATACTTCCTTCATAGTATGTTAGAGGGCTTCAAGAAGTCCAAAATAAAAATTGGAAGGGGTTCAATAAATGTCTTATTATCAAAATTCTTCAAATAGAGGTGGCAGAAGAGATAACAAGGGTAACAATAGAAATTATGCTAAATCAAGAGCTTGTCGTCAAAGCTTCCCTGTTCAAGGTCCTAATGGAGAAGGAAAGCAGGAATCCATTATTGTAGGTGGAGGACCTAACCGAAACTTCCCAAGTGCTGTGGGAGCAGGCCAACAGATAACTTCGTTCCGTACTTTTAGTGAAAAAAACATTGAAGATTTTTGTTGCTACGATCCTTGCAAAGATTACAGACGCTGCTTACGTGAGCATGTGAATGCCACTCCATCCAGTTGGACACGTGAACAAGCAGAATTAATCAGACTTACACCAAACAATACGGCCCCAGTTATTGAAATTCCTGACCCGTTTGTTCGAACTTCTCCTGACGTATGGATTTGGGATACGTGGCCTTTGACTACAAGAGACGGCTCTATAGCAGTTCTTCCTGGTGGATGGAGAGTTATTTTTGCATTGACTGCTCCACGAAGCGTATTGCCAGGAAAGCGTCATGACGTTGCTAGAATAGGTTACTTCTATTCGAGAAATGGCCTTGACTGGATTGAGGGAGGAGCTGTATTCCCAGAGGGTGCATCTTTAGGTACTCGTGAGTGGGCAGGTTCCGCATTTGTGGAGGATGACAGAATTCACTTCTTTTATACAGCGGTAGGAAGAAGGGGAGAAAATACAATAACCTTCGAGCAGCGTCTTGCCTATACTACAGGTGAAGTTTTCTCCGATTTGAATGGAGTTATTTTTGACAACTGGTCACCTCATCAAATTATCCTTGAACCAGATGGTGTTTTGTATCAGACTTTGGAACAATCCCAAGGTGCTGGCGGTATTATTTACGCTTTCCGTGATCCGTATTTCTTTAAAGATCCGGCAACTGGTTGTGAATACTTGCTATTTGAAGGTAATGTTGCAGGTACCGTGGAGGACATTGATTGTGGTCCAGGTGTTCCTCCGGAAGCTAGAGCATTTACCGGTAATATTGGAATTGCACTTCTTCGAAACAGAGATTTTACCGAATGGACACTTCTTCCTGCATTGCTTGAGGCAACTTGTACAAACCAACAGACAGAACGTCCTCATCTAATAGTGCATAACGGACGTTACCTATTATTTACGGACAGTCATGAGTTCACATTTGCTCCAGGATTAAAAACAGGACCAGGACCGGATGGTTTATATGGATTTGTAGCAAGTTCGCTTCGAGGTAACTATATTCCGCTGAATCAAAGTGGTCTTGTCATAGCTAACCCGCCGCAAGAGCCTTTCCAAGCTTATTCTTGGTTTGTTCTTCCTGATTTGTCCGTTATAAGCTTTATAGATAACTTTAACCTGCAGGGTATTCCTATTCAGGATGTTGGACTTCTTCCATCTGAATTCCAATTTGCACACTTTGGAGGTACGCTTGCCCCTACATTGCAGTTGGAGGTTACCGGACCGGCTACGACTAGTATTGTCAATGAATTGGAGTTTGGTTTGGTTATGTTATCTCAAACTGAAAGTCCAAAGTGCATTAGAACTCGCAATGAGGTTACTGGCCAAAACTGTGATAATCGTCCACGCAGAATTTGCAAAAAAGATCATTGTAAAAATGATCCATGTCGTTGTAACAATCGTCATGATTCATGTGATGATAATAATAAGCACCAAGATGGACACAATGACAACCATCATGACTGTAATCGACGCTATCAAAATGATAGATATAATGGTAATAGATATGATGACAATCGAGATAATGGATACGGTGACAATCGAGATAATGGATACGGTGACAATCGAGATAATGGATACGGTGACAATCGAGATAATGGATATGGTGACAATCGAGATAATGGATATGGTGACAATCGAGATGATGGATATGGTGACAATCGAGATAATGGATATGGTGACAATCGAGATGATGGATATGGTGACAATCGAGATAATGGATATGGTGACAATCGAGATGATGGATATGATGACAATCGAGATGATGGATATGATGACAATCGAGACGATGGATATGGTGACAATCGAGACGATGGATATGATGGCAATCAAGATGATGGATATGATGGTAATCAGGATGACAGATACGACGACAATCGGAATGACAGATATGTCAACAATCAATACGATGGCCCTATCAATGACAGTCAATACAGTGGAAACGGCAATAATTATAGAAATCCAAATCTCGGTAATAAACCCTGTGGCTGCAAAAATTTCAAATAATGATTTGAATCTTTATGCTAAGAAAAAGCTTTTCTATTTAGATGTCCTAAGGCTGCTGACAAAGTCAGCAGTTATTTTTCATAAAGGACCTTTTGATGAAATGGGTTCAACATACCATGCACTTGGTGTATGGATGGCAGCTAATAAATATGAAATGAATGGACCTACAAGAGCTATTTATCATAAGGGACCGTAGTACGAAAAAAATTCTAAAAATTATCTAACTGAAATTCAAGCTCCTGCTTATCAGCTTTTATAATACTTTCCTTATTACAGTTCAATAATTTTTATTGAACTATTATAGAATAAAAATGAACATATAAGGAAAACTAAGTCTGAAGATTTATATTACATTAAATGATAAAGAATAATGTGTTTTATACATGGAGGGAAATGAAATGGGAACAAATATAGACGAGTTTTATGATAAATCCACAGCATCATCCCAAAATGTTAATAATAATATTTCCTCGGATAATAAATATTCACAAAATCAAAATTTCAGTGGGAACATAGACAGTGATCTTCAGCAATTGAAGGAGATTCTTGGCGGTTCTACAGATATAATATATAGGGAATTTCAATTCGGTAATATTAGAAAAGCTGTACTGATTTTTATAGATGGATTTGTAGATACTAATTCAATTGATACAAATGTATTACAGCCCTTGATAAATTATAGAGGTGAACTTATAAGGGATAGAAATATCTTTATAAGTGAAATGGCAAACTTCATACAAAGTCAGATAATTACAGTATCAAGTGTAAATACAAGTAATAATATTCAGGATACAGTAGATAATGTGGTTTCAGGAAACTGTGCATTGTTAATAGATGGAGAAAAACATCCCCTAATTATTGATTTAAAAAAGTTTGATAAAAGAAGTGTAGAAGAACCGAGAGTTGAAGCAATAGTAAGGGGACCAAGAGAAGGATTTACTGAGAATTTAAGTACTAATATAATATTAGTGAGAAGAAGACTTAAAACTCCTAAGTTAAAAGTAGATACTTCAAGTTACGGACGTTTGTCAAAAACAAGTGTTTCAATACTTTATATAGAGGGAGTTGCCAAAGATACTTTGATTCAAGAAGTGAAAAAGAGAATATCCGAAATAGATGTAGATGTAATGCATGGCAGTGCAATGATTGAAGAGATAATTGAAGATGATCGTTTCTCTATTTTTTCTCAATTTGGAGTTACAGAAAGGCCTGACAGATTTGCATCAAATCTTAGTGAAGGACATGTGGGCATTATAGTAGATGGTACGCCTATGGCATTATTGGCTCCAGGAACTTTTATTGATACCATGAAAGCTACTGAAGATTATTATGACAGATATATTTTATCTTCTCTTCTTAGTATCATGCGTTATATATTTTTATTTATGAGTATATTTTTACCAGGTTTCTATATTGCACTTGTATCCTTTCATCAGGGTATGATACCAAGGCCACTGCTGCTTACCATTGCAGCTTCAAGGGAAGGTGTTCCTTTTCCATCCTTTGTTGAACTCTTTATTATGCAGATTTTTTTTGAGGGACTTCAGGAAGCAAGTACCCGACTTCCAAGAATAGCAGGTCAGACGGTGAGTATTGTTGGAGGCTTAGCTATAGGTCAGGCGGCTATACAGGCCGGTATTGTGTCAGCTTCAACAGTTGTTGTAGTTACTGTTACTGGAATTTCAACTTTTGTTATACCTAGGCAGAGTTTGGTAGCAAGTGTTCGTATACTTAGATTTCCTATGATGTTTCTTGCTTCAGTCTTAGGGCTATATGGAATATTTATTGGAACTTTTTTTACATTGATTCATATGGCAAAACTTCGTTCTTTTGGAATTCCATTTTTATCTCCAATAGCTCCTTTAAAATTACGTGATTTGAAAGATTCCTTTGTAAGATCACCTTGGTGGACTATGACTTTTAGACCGGATTTTGTAGAAAATAAAAATTCCAAACGTATGAAGAAAAATTCAAGATCCAATTCTTCCAAATACAATAATTAGAATTAACTATAAGAAGGGAGAAGGGATTTTATGAAAAAGAAAAGATTTTTATTGATAATTATTATAATTATACAGTTAACAAATACTGGCTGTAAGTTTGATAGTACCGAAGTATCTGATATAGCGATTATATCTGGTATGGCACTAGATACAACGGAAAATGATGAAATTATGCTTTCAGTGCTTATTCCGGTTACTAGAGCTGCAAATTTTGGTGGATTATTATCTGGAGGTTCTCCTAGACAAGAGTCAACTACTTTAGTATCGGAAAAAGGCTATGGCATAATGGATGCTTATAGAAAGATTGAAAAGAAATTATCCAGAAGACTATTTTTCTCTCAAATGGGAGCTGTTTTTATAGGAGAAAATCTTGCAAAAGATGGCATATTAAATGTTATGGACTTTATTTCCAGGAACTCAGAATCTCATTTAGGACTTTATGTGTTTGTCACACAAAGTCCAGCAGTTAAAGTTTTAAGTATGCAATCAGAATTGGAAAGAGATATTGTTGAAAAGTTCGTTAAACAGCAGGAAACTGGAAGTGAGTTTAAGATCGATTTTAGAGAGTTGATAAATATGGTTACTGAAGAAGGTCAGGAGGCTATATTACCCAAAATTTCACTTATGCCTTTAGACGTAAGTGATAATAATACCGTTAAAAGTTCAGGTATAGATGGAGCTGCTGTGATGCATAAATATAAAATGGTTGGATGCTTAGATGAAAGAGAGGCCAGAGGAGCATTAGTACTTAGAAATGAGGTTGAACCTGGAATGATAGCCCATGTTAAAGATAAAAAAGGTGGGGTAATAGGTATGAAAATAATAAATTCAGAGACTAAAATTACTCCAATAATTAGAGGCGATCAATTAGAGATAGAAGCCAAAATCAAAGCCAAAGGCTATGTGGATGAAAATTCCTCAGGGTTAGATTTAAGTGATGCTGCTGAAGTGGCTTTACTTCAACAAAAATTGGAGCAAAAGTTTAATGAAACAATTAATGTAGCTCTTTTAAAATTACAGAAGGATTTAAAATCTGATGTATTGGGATTTGGCACAGCTGTATATAGAAAATATCCTAAACAGTGGAATGATTATTATAGTTGCAGGTGGGATGAGGAGTTCACAAAGTTAAAAGTAAAAGTTATATGTAATGTTGAAATACCTAACGTGGGACTTCAAGGTAAAAGATTTATTCCCGATTCTGAATAAGGTTAGGAGTTAGTGCTGTCTAATGTGAACCACATATATTGCCAAAGGGATGTAATCATGAAATAAAATACTTTAGGTTTTTTATCCCTATATTGAAAATGAAAAATAAATTTGGTAAGTATTAAGAATGGAGATACAAAAATGAAAGAATTTTTATTCCCCTGGCAGATTCATGTCTTAAAAAAATATCCTCTTGCATTAATTGTATTTATCATTGTAGTAAGCATTGTTCTAGCTATTATTACTTGGATTAAAGAAAAAAGTCATAACCATTAGTAATTTAAATAAAAAATGCAGAGTTGACATTTTGAAAATAGAAAATTAATAATTGATAACAAAATTACTGAAATGAAGGGATTGTTTATGGAACGTATTTCTAATTACCAACTTTACATATTGACAGTTTTTTTTCAGACAGGTACTAATATTGTATTTGGATTTGGAGCAGTGGCAGGAAGAGATGCTTGGATTTCATCATTAATATCTACTTGTGTAGGGGCTTTACTTGTTTTATTATATGTATCAATAATGCACATGAATCCTGGATTAAGTTTAATACAATGGTGGCCCAAGTATTTTGGAAAATGGATAGGTTCAATTATTTCGTGGATGTATATTGTGTTAATAGTGTATCAAATATCTCGAGAAGTAGGAGATTTAAAGTTTCTCATATCTATTACCATATTACCTAAGACTTCTAGTTTGATATTTTTAAGTGTATTTATGCTTTTAATAATATATTCTGTATATTCGGGTGTAGAAGTTATTGCAAGAGTGGCACAAATAGTCTTTTATCTTCTTGTAAGCTTAGTTATAATAGAAATGATTTTTCTCTATGGCTCTAAAATTATGGATTTTAGTAGATTAATGCCTATTGCAGGAGAGGGATGGCATACAATTGCAAAGGGAGTGTGGCCAATAGGTATTCTTTCTTTTAGTGAAGGTATAGAACTTGCTATGATTTGGCCTTTAGTGAAAAAGCCAGAGAAAATTTTAAAGACTACACTAATGAGCATTTTTACCTTTGGATTTTTTCTTACAATATTTGATGTATTGGCAGTAGCTGCCTTAGGTAGCAGTATATTTAAAAATAGTTTTTATCCTCTATATACTTTAATTCAGCAAATAAGTGTGGGACAGTTTATCACTAATTTAGATGCTATAGGAGTACTATATTTATTAACTAATGTGTTTTTCAGAATGTCTTTATATATGTTTGCAGCTGTTAGGGGCATTCAGCAGATAACTCCTGTTAAAAACAGCATAATATTTATTTTACCAGTATCAATTATATCACTATGTTGGGGAATTATAATGTCACCCAATATATCAGAACATATAGAAGTTGCTGTAAAATATTTTCCATATAATTTATCCACGCCCTTATTTGTAGCATTACCCTTTATATTGTTCATTGTCAGTTTTATACGTACAAAAAAATATAAAGTGATGTAGATAGGATATATGTCTAAATATTAATTATATTACATAACTATTGCAAGAAATTAGGCTGAGATTAGTTATGGTGAAATCAGTAATGTTTCATTATACAAAAAAAGACATTACTGTCTTTATAATTAAAATTAAAATTTTTATCATTTATTTTAAATTAAAGCAGAGAGGATATTAACATTAATTATATTAAGCAACTTTACCAGAATTAGCTTTATACATATTAGCTTTTAATTCTTTTATCAAATTATTATAATATTCAGATTGTTTTCCAGTTATTTTAATATAAAATTCTCCATCTCTTTCATATTTCCATAATTTTAATTTATTAATTATATTTTTAAACATAATTTTTACCCCCATTAAAATTTATAATTGTTATAGATAAATAAATTTACCTATCAATTTAGTTTATCTATCTATATATTATTTATAATACTTAAATAACATATAATCAAATACAAAAAAATGTAGTATTTAAAGAATTTTTTTTAAGGTAACGTTTGTATAAACATTTACATTTAAAAATTCTTTTATTTATATAAAATATATTATTAATGCAATTATTTCTAAAGATTATTCTGCTACAGTGAATTTTATATTATTTTCATTAAAATATTCCACATATTCCTTTGGAGGCTCTGAATCTGTTATAAAATGATCTATTTCTTTTAAGGAACAATAAGTCATAAGAGCTGAAACGTTAAATTTAGATGAATTAACTAACAGATATACTTCATTACTTTTATTAACTATACTTTTTTTTATTTCATATTCTAAGGGGGAAGAATTTGTAGCACCGTTTAATATGGAAATTCCTGTTGCAGCCATAAAAGCTTTATTTATATTATAATCTTTAAAGGTAGTAAAGTTGTGTATTCCTTCAAAGGAATTAGTTTTTCTTATCAGATTTCCTCCAAGGCATATTACATTTAAATTTGGAAATGGTAAGGCATTTACAATAGCATTTATATTATTTGTAAGTATAGTTACATCTTTTCTATCTTTAAGAAATTCAATTATGTGAAGAGTGGTAGTTCCAGAATCTATAAAGATTATATCTCCATCTTCTACAAAAGAAGCAGCAAATTTGGCAATTCTTATTTTCTCATCATTATTTTTAATATTTCTTTCTTCAAAAGATATTAAATTATTAAGATTTTTCTTAGAAGTTTCACTTGCTTCAACACCACCATAAACTTTTTTTATAGTTCCCTTTTTTGCAAGCTCATTTATATCACGACGTAAAGTATTTTTTGATATACTGAATACTTCACAAAGATGATCTAGAGAAACAGATTCATGTTTTAATATATATTCTTCTAAATTTTTAATTCTATTAGATTTCATATTATCAAAGGTCCTTTCCTTATAGTAAGTATCTAAACTATTTACTATTTATTAATAATATTATATATAAAATTATAAAAAAAATAAATATTATAATATATAAGCTCAGAAAGTATCTAAAAATTATAGCTATTTAATAAATAATTATAAAATTTTAATACAGATGAAAAGTGTAAATTCACTTATTAAAACGTTTACTATGCGTATGACTTTAAATATTATATAAAAGTATTAAAATTAATAAGCATTTTTATTATAAAGACAATTTATATATTACATATAGTTAACTAATAATTTTATATATAATGATAATATTATATTATGACATTATATAAAAATGATATATATTTAATAAAAACATATAAATATAATCATAATATACCCATAAATATGTGAGGTTATAGCTGTATTAAATAATAATTATTCTATATGCCTTGTAATTCTTTACTTAAATATAAATTCATAAGTATATTTTATAATTTATATTAATATATTATAGAGACAGTATTAGAAAATCTAAAAATATGTAAAAAATTCCAAAAATATATTGACGGTAGGTAAAAAAGTTTATTATAATATAACCATAAAGTGATAATAAAATTGATAAATAATAATTATCAACTAACAAAAATCGGAATATACTCAGAAAAATATAAATTATTGAGAAAGTATTGACAATGTTGCTTGTATATGTATATAATATAACCATAACATAATAAAGTATGAGAGATTTAAAAATAAGGGGGGGTAATTCATGGCTAATTTGTTTGTAATACCTAAATATATATTTACAGGTAAAGATGCATTAAATCTTGCCTCAGACAATATAAAAAAACTTGGTAAAAAAGCATTAATTGTTACAGATGATATGATGGTGAAACTTGGCAGTGTAAAAAGATTAACAGATTTATTAGATTCAATTTCAGTTAATTACGAAATTTATAGTAAGGTAAATAGTGAACCAACGGATAAAATGGTTAGTGAAGGAATTGAAATTTATAAAAATGATAATTGTAATTTTTTAATAGCTGTTGGTGGAGGAAGTCCTATTGACACTATGAAAGCTATAGGTGCTATGATAACGAATACAGGAAAAATAACTGATTATTTGGGTAAGGTGATACCCAATGATCCACCACCATTAGTTACCATTCCAACTACTGCAGGAACTGGTTCTGAAGCAACTCAGTTTACAATAATAGCGGATACAGAAAAAAATATTAAAATGCTTCTAAAAGGACCTAATCTAATGTCAACTATAGCAATTGTAGATCCGGTATTTACTTCAACAGCACCACCTAAAGTAACAGCGGCAACAGGTATTGATGCATTAACTCATGCTATAGAGTCTTATACTTCAAGAAAAGCTCAGCCCATGTCAAATATTTTTGCACTTTCAGCAGTAAAGCGTATATTTAAAAATTTATTGAGAGCCTATAAAAATGGAGATGACATGACAGCAAGGACGGAATTATCTATAGCAGCTTTAGAAGCTGGAATAGCTTTTAATAATGCTTCTGTAACAATAGTACATGGAATGAGTAGACCCATAGGAGCACTTTATCATGTACCCCATGGATTGTCTAATGCCATGCTGCTCAGTGAATGTTTAAAATTTGCACTTTTAGGTGCTCCAGAAAAATTTTGTGATTTAGCTAGTGAGATAGGGGGTTATAAAGAGGGTATGAGTTATATCCAGGCAGGAAAAGTTTTTGTAGGTGAAGTGGAGAAACTTTGTAAGAGTCTTGATATACAAACCTTGGAAGAATTTGGAGTAAACAAAGGCCTCTTCTTCAAAAATTTAGATAAGATGACGGAAGATGCCTTAGCTAGTGGAAGTCCACAAAATACTATAAGAATTCCAAGCAGTGAGGATATAAAAGACATATATAAAGCTTTATGGAAATAACTATTCTGTTATTTAAAATAAATATATCTAAGTTTAAATATAAATTTATGTTTTTTAAAGTATCTCTATAAAATATTTGTATTATCAATATCTTATTATTGAATTAGACATAAGTAGTATAATAGAAAAGAATTTGAAAACGATATCAAAAATAAAAGAGGCAGGTGAGATATATGGCATTAGTAAGATTAAGAGAATTATTACTTCGAGCAAAAGAAGGCAGATATGCAGTAGGTGCTTTTAGTATAGCAAATATGGAAATGATAATTGGAGCTATAAAAGCTGCAGAGGAATTAAAGTCTCCAGCTATATTACAGATTGCAGAGGTTAGGCTAAATCATTCTCCATTGCATTTAATAGGTCCTCTTATGATAGAAGCAGCTAAAAATGCAAAAGTTCCCGTAGCAGTACATTTTGATCATGGCATTACTTTGGAGAAGATAGAAGAAGCTTTAAAAATTGGATTTACTTCCGTAATGATAGATGGTTCTAAAAATAATATTGAAGGTAATATAAGTATTACACAGCAAGTGGTGAAAGAGGCAAATAAATATGGAGCATCTGTAGAAGCAGAAATAGGAAGAGTTGGAGGCAGTGAGGATAATACAGAAAATATTGCTGTAGCTTATACTGATGAAAAGGAAGCTAAAAAATTTTATGAAGAAACTAAGGTGGATGCACTGGCAGTAGCTATAGGGAATGCCCATGGAGTATATGTAGGAGAACCTAAATTAAACTTTCAGGTACTGGATAATGTAAACAGGGCTATAGATGTGCCATTGGTACTTCATGGTGGATCAGGTATAAGTGCAGAAGATTTTAAGAAGACTATAACTCTTGGCATAAGAAAAATAAACGTAGCTACAGCAACCTTTAATTCTGTAGAGGAAAATGTAAGAAGACTTTATGAATTAAATAAAAAAGTAAACTATTTTGAATTGCATGATACAGAAATTGAAGGAGCCTACAATAATGTAAAAAATCATATTGAAATATTTGGAAGCAATGATAAAATGTAATGGGGGTGTAGTTATGAAATATATCGAATTTGATAACAGCAGAAAATTAGATGTTATACCTATAGGAAGAGTGGCTATAGATTTTAATCCTGTAGATATAAACAGAACTTTAGCTGAAAGTACTACTTTTAAAAAATATGTAGGGGGGTCGCCTGCTAATACTGCAGTAGGACTTGCAAGACTTGGTAAAAAAGTTGGTTTTATAGGTAAGGTTTCAGATGATAGATTTGGAGATTTTGTTGTAGATTATTTTAAAAATGAAGGAATTGATGTTTCTCAGATTTGCAGAGGGAAAGAAGGAGAATCACTGGGACTTACCTTTACTGAAATTTTAAGCCCTACGGAGAGCAGCATATTAATGTATAGAACTGGAGTAGCTGATTTAAATTTAAATGTTAGCGAAATAGATGAAGAGTATATAAAAAGTGCTAAGTCAATTATAATTTCAGGAACTGCCCTTGCAGAAAGTCCCTCAAGAGAAGCTGTATTAAAAGCTATGACCTATGCTAAAAAGAACAACACTGTAGTGATTTTTGATGTAGATTATAGAGCTTATAATTGGAAGAATAAAGATGAGATAGCTATATATTATTCAATAGTTGGTAAGAATAGTGATTTAATTATAGGCTCTAGAGAAGAATTTGATCTTATGGAGAGTTTAATGGTGGACAGCAGTACTGATAGAGAAACTGCAGATAGATGGCTTGGCTATGGAAATAAAATTGTGGTTATTAAACATGGAAAAGAAGGCTCTACAGCTTATACAGAAGACGGCAATAGTTTTAATATAAAACCTTTCCCCGTTAAGCTACTGAAATCTTTTGGTGGTGGAGATGCTTATGGTTCTGCTTTTATATATGGAATATTAGAAGGCTGGGATGTAATAGATGCTCTTGAATTTGGAAGTGCTTCAGCAGCAATGTTAGTTGCAAGCCACAGCTGTTCAGATGCTATGCCTAAATCTGAAGATATAAAAAAATTTATAAAAGATAGTAAGGAAAAATATGGTCAAATGGTAGCTAGACTATAACAATTAAATAAAAAGTACACTTTATAGTTACTATTAGATCTAACTTAAGATTTATGGAGGTAATGAAAATGGTTCATAATTTAGATGGGATAAATTATGGTGAAAACGTTTTATGTAAAATTAATGGCGAAAATAAAGAAATGCTTATGGATATTTCTATTGATAAATTAAAACAGGGTGAACATAAAGAGTATAATGAGAAAAATAAAGAGATAGCGGTGCTTATTTTAACTGGAAAGGTTAAAATAACTTGGTTAAATAATAGTGAAATAATGCAGAGAAAATCTGTATTTGATGAAGATCCTTGGTGTCTTCATGTACCAAAGGCTACAAAGGTTACTATAGAAGCAGAAGAAGAAAGTGAACTCATTATTCAGTGTACTGGTAATAAGGAAAGTTTTACTGCAAAATTTTATGCACCAGAAGATTGTCAAAGTGACATATTTGGAGAAGGAACTTGGAATGGTACTGCCAGAAGAGTGGTAAGAACAGTATTTGATTACAAAAATGCTCCTTATTCCAACATGGTAATGGGAGAAGTTATAACTTATCCAGGTAAATGGTCCAGTTATCCTCCACATCATCATCCACAGCCAGAAGTTTATTATTATAAGTTTAATAAACCACAGGGACTTGGATTATGCCTTATTGGAGATGATGCCTATAAAATATCAGATAATAGTTTTGCAACTATACCAGGGGGACTTGTGCATCCACAAAGTTCTGCCCCAGGATATGCTATGTACTATTGCTGGATGATAAGACACCTTGAAAATAATCCTTGGGTAGATAGAATAGATGTACCAGAACATAAATGGCTTTGGGAGAAAGATGTAAAAATATGGCCAGAAAAATAATTAATAAGATAGATCATTAACAAAGTTAGGAGGATAGAATTATGAGTACTGTAAAATTGACAACAGCACAAGCCTTAGTTAAATTTTTGAATAGCCAATATATTAGCATTGATGGAAAAGAGAGTTCTTTTGTAGAAGGAGTTTTCACCATATTTGGTCATGGTAATGTACTTGGACTTGGTCAGGCTCTTGAGGAAAATCCAGGACATTTAAAGGTGCATCAGGGAAGAAATGAGCAGGGAATGGCTCAGGCAGCGATAGCTTTTGCAAAACAGAGCAGAAGAAAAAAAATATATGCCTGCACTTCTTCAGTAGGACCTGGAGCAGCAAATATGATAACAGCAGCAGCTACTGCCACAGCTAATAACATACCAGTATTGCTTCTTCCAGGAGATACCTTTTCTACAAGACAGCCAGATCCTGTACTTCAGCAAATAGAGCAAACTTATAGTGCAGCAGTAACCACTAATGATGCTTTTAAACCGGTGTGTAAATATTGGGACAGAGTGGTAAGACCAGAACAGCTTATGAGTGCTATGCTAAATGCCATGAGGGTGCTCACTAATGAAGGGGATACGGGAGCTGTTTGTATAGCCCTTCCTCAGGATGTACAGGGAGAAGCTTATGATTTCCCAGAATATTTTTTCCAAAAAAGGGTTCATAGAATAGAAAGAAGATGTGGCACAAAAGAGGAAATAAATGATGCCGTTGAACTTATTCTAAAAAAGAAAAAGCCTCTTATTATCTGCGGCGGTGGTGCAAAGTATTCAGAAGCTGGAGAAGAATTAAAGAAATTTGCACAGGAATTCAACATACCTATATGTGAAACTCAGGCAGGAAAAAGTGCATTGGAAAGTACATTTTTATTGAATCTTGGAGGAGTTGGAGTTACTGGAAATCTAGCCGCCAATCTCATTGCCAGTGATGCAGATCTTATAATAGGAGTAGGTACCAGATTTACAGACTTTACTTCAGGATCAAAAGGTCAGTTTAGAAATAGTGAAGTTGAATTTTTAACAATAAACGCATCAAGATATAATGCAGAAAAAATGGATGCAGTAAAGATTGTGGGTGATGCTAAAGTTTCTTTGAAGGCACTATACGAAAATCTTCATTTAAAAGGATATAAAAGTGGATACACCTCTGAAATAGAAGAGGCTAAAGATAGGTGGGAACAAGAAGTAAAAAGACTCTATGCTATTGAATTTAATGATAAGGATTTTAAACCAGAAGTTGCAGGACATAATGATTATAGTGCTAAAGAACTTTATGATTTATATAATGAAGCAATGCCTCAGACTACAGTAATTGGAGAAATAAATAAATTTCTTCAAAAGGATTATGTCATAGTGGGTGCATCTGGAAGCCTTCCAGGAGATCTTCAAAGACTGTGGCGTTCCAATGAAAAATACAGTTATCATATGGAATATGGATATTCCTGTATGGGTTATGAAGTATCTGGAGCCTTGGGAGTAAAATTGGCTGAGCCAGATAAGGAAGTTTATGCTATGACTGGTGATGGCAGTTATATGATGCTTCACTCAGAACTTATAAGTTCTGTTCAGGAACATAAAAAAATAAACGTACTGTTATTTGATAATTGTGGATTTGGCTGTATTAACAACCTCCAAATGAGTAATGGAATGGGAAGTTTTGGGACAGAATTTAGAAGAAGAAATGAGGAAACCGGCCATTTAGACGGGGAATATATACCTATAGATTTTGCTAAATCAGCAGAAGGATATGGTGTTAAAACCTATAGTGTTAAAAATATAAAAGAATTGAGAGAAGCGTTAGCTGATGCTAAAAATCAAACTGCATCTACTCTTATTGATATAAAGATATTACCAAAAACAATGACTAATGGTTATGAATCTTGGTGGCATGTAGGTGTTGCTGAGGTATCTAATAAAGAATCAATACAAAAGGCATATGACTCAATGAAAGAAAACCTTTCAAAAGCAAGACAGTATTAAATTTGTTTAAGTATTAAAAAAATAAAATTTATAATTATTAGAATGGGGGATGTTGTTATGTTGAAAATTGGAATTATAGGTGCAGGAAGAATAGGAAAAGTTCATGGAGAAAGTATTACAAAGTATGTAAAAAATGCAGAAGTAAAGGCAATTGCAGATGTATTTTTAAATGAAGCTACAGAAGAATGGGCTAAGGATATGGGAATTCCGAATACCTATAAAGATTATAAGAAAATACTTGAAGATGACGAAATAGATGCGGTATTAATATGTTCATCCACTGATACTCATTCAAAGATATCTATAGAAGCTATAAGGGCTGGAAAAAATGTATTCTGTGAAAAGCCTATTGACCATGATTTGTCAAGAATTAAGGAAGTCATAGATGAACTTAAAAAATCAAAAGTTAAATATCAAGTTGGATTTAATAGGAGATTTGATCATAACTTTAAAGCAGTGAGATCAGCAGTTGCTAAAGGTAAGATAGGAGAACCTCATATACTTAAAATAACTTCAAGAGACCCTGAACCTCCATCAATAGATTATGTTAAAGTTTCAGGAGGCATATTCCTTGACATGACAATACATGATTTTGATATGGTAAGGTATCTTTTAGACAGTGAAGTAGTGGAAGTTTATGCTTCAGGAAATGTACTTATTGACAATGCCATAGGAAAAGCCGGGGATATTGATACAGCTATTGTAACTTTAAAAATGAAAAGTGGAGCACTGGCAGTAATTGATAACTCGAGAAAAGCTGCCTACGGTTATGATCAAAGAGCAGAAGTATTCGGATCACTAGGACAGGTATCTGTAGAAAATGATAGTAATTCTTCAGCTGTGATATCAACTAAAGATGGAGTGACTGGCGAAAAACCATTATTCTTCTTCTTAGAAAGATATATGCAGGCTTATGCACAAGAAATAAGTGAATTTATTGATGCTATTGTAAATGATACAGAGGTTCCTGTAAATGCTGATGACGGTTTAAAAGCCGTATTAATAGGTGAGGCTGCCACAAAATCTTTAAAGGCAAACAGACCTGTTAAAATATCAGAAATAGAATATTAAAATAATAATTTGATTCGGGGGGAATTACTATGTTTAATAACGAAAAAGTAAAAGTAGGTATATGTCCAATAGGCTGGACAAATGATGATATGCCAGATTTAGGTAAGCAAAATACCTTTGAACAGGCTGTAAGTGAAATGGCTTTGGCTGGATTTAAAGGTACTGAAATAGGAAATAAGTATCCTAAGGATGTAAAGGTTTTAACTAGAGCTTTAGAACTTAGAGGACTTCAAATAGCAAGTGCTTGGTTTAGTTCATTTTTAACTACAAAACCATATGAAGAAACTGAGAAAGCATTTGTAGCACATAGAGATTTTTTAAATGCTATGGGTGATAAAGTAATAGTAGTGTCAGAACAGGGGCATAGTATTCAGGGTCAAATGGAAACCCCAATATTTGATGGCAAGTATAAATTTAATGAAGAAGAATGGAAACTTCTTGGAGATGGACTTAATAAACTTGGTAAACTTGCAGCAGATAAAGGGATGAAAATAGTTTATCATCACCATATGGGCACAGGAGTTCAAACTACAGAAGAAATTGATAAACTTATGAGTATTACCGATGAAAATTTAGTATACTTGCTATTTGATACAGGTCATTTAGTATATTCTGGTGAAGATCCAATAGCTGTATTAAAAAAATATATTAATAGAATTAAACATGTACATCTAAAGGATGTAAGACCAGAAATTGTTAAAAAAGTTAAAAGAGAAAAATTAAGTTTTTTAAAGGGAGTAAGGCTTGGTGCATTTACCGTACCTGGAGATGGAGCCATAGATTTTGAACCAATATTTAAAGTATTAGAGGATAGTGACTATGAGGGCTGGTTACTGATTGAAGCAGAACAAGACCCGGCCATAGCTAATCCTCTTGAATATGCTAGGATAGGAAGAAATTATATAAAAGAAAAAGCTCATATATAATTATTTATAACCTCATTTAAAAGGACATACTGACTTCCTATGAAGTATCAGTATGTCTTATAAAAAGAATATATAACATAGTTTTAATATAAATTGAAGGAGGCGTAAAGTATGAGTTTATTGCCGATAATAAGTTTTTTACTGTATACGGGTTTAGTAGGGGTGTATGCATTCATGAAAACAAGAAGTACTAATCTTGAAAGTGCGGATGGATACTATCTTGGTGGAAGAAGTTTAACGGGTGTGTTTATAGCGGGATCCATTATACTTTCAAATCTCTCTACTGAGCAGATAGTAGGTCAAAACGGAACCAGTTTTGGAAGTACCATGGCAGTTATGGCTTTTGAAGAGACCGCTCCTATTGCTTTAATAGCCCTCGCACTGATATTTTTACCTCGTTATTTAAAAAGTGGTATAACCACTATACCGGATTTTCTTGAAGAAAGATATGATAGAAAAACACGTCAAATGATATCCATATTGTTCTTATTAGGGTATGCAGCAACTTATCTTCCTACTGTTCTCTATTCAGGAGCATTAGTACTAGATCAAATCTTTAATATTTCAGGTATGCTTGGCGTAAGTCAAATGACTGCAGTTGCCATTACCGCTGTTTTTATAGGTATTATAGGTCTTGGATATGTTGTATTTGGAGGCATGAAAGCTATTGCAGTGTCTGACACATTAAATGCAGTAGGACTTTTAGCTGGCGGACTATTAATACCAATTTTAGCACTTATAGCATTAGGACATGGAAGTTTTACAGGTGGAATTCATAACTTAATTACAATGCATCCAGAAAAACTTAATGGCATAGGTGGTAGTGCTTCTGCAGTTCCTTGGCCAACAATATTCTTTGGATTATTATTTAATAATTTATTTTACTTTTGCACAAATCAAGCCATAGTTCAAAGAACTTTAGGGGGTAAAAATCTTATTGAGAGTCAAAAGGGTGCTTTATTTGCAGCTACCTTTAAATTAATAGGACCATTTTTTCTTGTTTTACCTGGCGTAATTGCTTTTAGCTTACTAGGAAATTCAGTTCTTAAAAATGACCTTGCTTATCCAGCATTAGTTATAAGTGTTTTACCTAAACCTTTAGCTGGATTATTTGCAGCAATTCTATTTGGAGCTATAATGAGTGCTTTCAATGGAGCAGTAAACAGTTCAGTTACACTATTTACTATGGATTTATATAAGCCGTCAATAAATCCTAAAGCTACTGATAAACAAGTAGTTTGGGTAGGAAAAATGCTAGCACTGGCAATAGTTATAATATCTGTTATAGTAGCTCCTTTTGTATCTAAAGCACCATCAGGTCTGTATTTGTTTCTGCAGCAGATGTTTGGATTCTACAATATACCTATTATAGCTATAGTAATAATAGCCTTTTGTACAAAGAGAGTTTCAGCAACTGCAACGAGAGTAGCTACCATTATACACGTTATAATATATGCACTTTATATAATTTTCTTCTCAAAAGTAAATTTCTTATATGTATTAAGTGTATTGTTCTTTGTTAATGTAGCAGTTATGTTAATTGTAGGCAAAATAAAACCTAGAGAGACAGATTATGTACAGGTAGATTCTAAACAGGTAGATTTAACTCCATGGAAATATAGAAAAGTATATTCTGTATTCTTAATAATAGCAATGCTTTGCATATATGTACTGTTCTCAAAAATAGGAATTGCTCGTTAAAATTTATGAAAACGATTATATTGTTAATGTTAAAGGATTTTAAATAAGAGTTATTTATAGTTTAGAGGAGGAAGTTTATCATGGGAAATATTATCTTTGAAGAAGAAGATGGAATAGAAAAAGTTACAATTAACAGACCTAAAGCTCTTAATGCATTAAATAGTGAAACATTAAAAGAACTTGGTACAGTAATAAATGACATATCTGTAAACGATGGAATAAAAGCTGTAATAATAACAGGTTCGGGATCAAAAGCTTTTGTAGCTGGTGCAGATATAGCTGAAATGAGTACTCTAAATTCAATAGAGGCAACAAATTTTTCAAGACTTGCCCAAAATGTATTTTCACAAATAGAAAATCTACCTAAATTAGTAGTAGCAGCAGTTAACGGTTTTGCTCTTGGAGGAGGATGTGAGCTTGCAATGGCTTGTGATGTAAGGTTTGCTTCAAAAAAAGCTAAATTTGGTCAACCAGAAGTTAATTTAGGAATATTGCCAAGTTTCGGAGGAACTCAACGGCTTCCAAGATTGGTTGGAAAGGGAATAGCAAAAGAATTGATATTTTCTACAGATATGATTACTGCCGATGAAGCTTATCGTATAGGACTTGCTAATAAAGTCTATGAACCTGAGGAATTATTAGTAAAATCACAGGAGTTTGCTGAAAAGGTAATGACTAAATCTCCATGGGGTGTTAAATTAGCAAAAGCATGTATAAATAATGGATTAGATGTAGATTTGGAAGCAGGACTTAAATATGAAGCAAATTCATTTGGTTTATGCTTTTCAACGGAAGATCAAAAGGAAGGTATGAAAGCATTTTTAGAAAAAAGGAAAGCAGACTTCAAAGGAATTTAAATTAAGAATTGTAAGGGGATGATCTCAATGGCAGTAAGTTTTTTAAAACCTTGTGAAGTTGCCGAGATGGTTAAAGATGGAGATGTTGTTGCAACTGGTGGATTTGTAGGAAGTTGTTGCCCGGAATCTCTTACAGGTTATTTGGAAAAGCGATTTAATGAAACAGGACATCCCAAAAATCTAACTTTGTTGTATGCAGCAGCTCAGGGGGATTGTACTGGAAAGGGAGCAGATCATTTTGCACATGAGGGAATGACAAAGAGAGTTATTGGAGGGCACTGGAATTTAGCCCCAAAACTAGGGAAGCTGGCTATAGAAAATAAAATAGAAGCTTATAACTTACCTCAGGGAACCATTTCTGAATTATTTAGAGATATAGCAGGAAAAAGAATAGGTACCATAACTCATGTGGGATTAAATACTTTTGTAGACCCTAGAATTGAGGGCGGAAAGTTAAATGATATAAGTAAAGAGGATGTAGTAAAGCTTATAAATGTAGAGGGTGAAGAAAGACTTCTATATAAGTCGTTACCAATAGATGTGTGTTTTATAAGGGGAAGTTTTGCAGATGAGAATGGAAATATAACCTTGGAAAGGGAAGTGGCTAGTTTAGAAGCTACTTCCATGGCCCAGGCTTGTAAAAATAGTGGAGGAATTGTAGTAGTTCAGGTAGAAAAGGTTGTGGCATCTGGAACACTTGATCCACGTCTTGTTAAGATACCGGGAATTTATGTGGATATAGTGGTAGTTTCAAATGCTAGGGAACATGAACAGTCCTTCGGATCTGATTATAATCCAGCCTTAACAGGGGAAATAAGAGTACCAATTACAAGTATCGAGAAAGCTCCATTAAATATAAGAAAGATAATTGCAAGGAGAGCTGCCTTGGAATTAAAACCCAACACGGTAGTAAATCTTGGAATAGGCATACCAGAAGTTATATCCATGGTGGCAAATGAAGAGGGAATTGGAAAGTATATGACTTTAACGGTAGAAGCAGGACCAGTAGGCGGAGTACCAGAAGGCGGCGGCAAATTTGGAGCTTCTATTAATCCAGAGGCAATACTGGACCAGCCTTATCAATTTGATTTTTATGACGGCGGCGGAGCTGATATTGCCTTTTTAGGTTTAGCACAGGTAGACCAAAGTGGTAATTTGAATGTGAGCAAATTTGGACCGCGTATAGTAGGCTGTGGCGGATTTATAAATATATCACAGAATGCAAAGCAGGTAATATTCTGTGGAACCTTTACTACTTCAGGACTTAAAGTATCAACTGGAGATGGAAAGCTTGAGATTCTGCAAGAAGGAAAGCTTATAAAGTTCTTAAAGGAAGTAGAGCAAATAACCTTTAGTGGGAGATATGCTCAAAAGACAAAACAGAAGGTCATGTATATAACTGAGAGAGCAGTATTTGAGCTAAAAGAAGATGGATTATATCTAACTGAAATAGCGCCAGGAGTGAATCTTAAGAAAGATATACTTGAATTGATGGAATTTGTTCCTAAAATGGAGGGACAGCCAAAACTTATGGATGAATGTATTTTTTATGATAAACCTATGGGATTAAAAAATAATAATTAAAAATAAATATAATTTTTGGAGGAATATAATATGAATTTTGATTTAACAGAACAACAACAATTGATACAAAAAACTGCAAGAGATTTTGCTGAAAATGAACTTAAACCTAGAGTTATAGAAAATGATGAAAATAGTGAATTCCCAGTAGATGCTTATAAAAAGATGGGAGAACTAGGGCTTATAGGAATGCCATATCCTAAAGAATATGGTGGATTTGGAGGAGATTATTTATCCTATGTATTAGCAGTAGAAGAAATATCAAAAATAGATGGATCAGTGGGTATTTCCTATTCAGTAAGTACCTCCCTCTGTTCAGGGGGTATATTTAATAATGCTTCTGAAGAACAAAAGAAGAAATATCTTCCAGATGTACTTAGCGGGAAAAAATTTGGCTCTTTTGGACTTACAGAGCCAAATGCAGGTTCTGATGCTTCAGGAGTACAGACTACCGCCGTAAAGCAGGGAGATTATTATATATTAAATGGATCAAAATGTTTTATCACCAATGGTCCTCTATCAGAAACATTTTTCGTAATTGCCTCTACAGATAGAAGTAAAGGTGCTAAGGGACTCTCTGCATTTATTGTAGAAAAGGATTTTCCAGGCTTTTCTATAGGAAAAATTGAAAATAAATGTGGTATAAGAGCTGCTCAGGTTTCAGAATTAGTTTTTGAAGATTGTAAAGTTCCAGTTGAAAATCTGGTTGGGCAGGAAGGAAAGGGGTTAGGAATGGCACTTAGTACTCTTGATGGAGGAAGAATAGGTGTTGCAGCTCAAGGCCTTGGGATAGCTGAAGGTGCTTTTAATGTAGCTAAAAAGTATATGACTGAAAGAGTACAATTTGGTAAACCACTATTTAAAAATCAATATTTGGCTTTTAAAATGGCAGAACTAGAACTTGAAATAGAGCAGGCCAAATATATTCTATATAAGGCTGCTTTAGATAAACAAAATAAGAGGCCTTATGGGTTATCTGCTGCTAAAGCAAAACTTGCATGTACAGATGCAGCTATGCATGTGACTGTAGAAGCTGTACAGATGCTTGGTGGAAATGGATATATGAGAGAATACAATGTGGAAAGAATGATGAGAGATGCTAAAATAACTCAAATTTATGAAGGAACAAATGAAATTCAAAAGCTTATCATCAGCGGAGCAATATTCCGATAGAACAAAATTTTATTAAGTTTAAACTGTGACCAATAAAAGTATATACCCTTAAAAATATTTTTAAATAAGTACACCTTTCTTTCTTAACTTAATTTTTGGGATAGTTTTATTGAATTACTTTTTAACTGATAATCATATTATTTTTATTGGTCATTTTTTATATAAATTACAATATATAATCACCAATTATATTAAATAGATTAATGTATATTGTATATTAATCTATTTAATGTGGAGATTAAAAATGGAAATAAAGTTATGTCAATACAACCTGAATATAAAGGCTAAATTATTAGCATTTATATTCAGGTTGTATTGATATTTTTTTAGTCTGATATTTAATTTAATGTATAAGATTTATCCTAAAGAGGCTTCTTTTTCTTTATAAGCTAAATTTTTATCTACCTTTTTATCACTAAAGAAGGCAAAGAATATTCCAGGTATTAATATAAAGAATCCATATTTGAAAGTGGAACTAAAGGCAGCTACTGTGTGATCAGTAAATTTTGTTTCTATGTGTGTAAAAATTATTTTTGTCTCTTTCTTTTGAATTTCAAAGCCCTGTTTAACTTTATCCTGCATAGCTTGAGGGACAGTTTTTAGGGTTTCATTTTCTTTAAAATTTATTTCTTTTATTATATCATCTATGTTGGGCTTATTACTGTTAGTGGAGGTCGTTTTTGATGAATTAAGAGAACCTATCATAGCAGTTTTAGCTTCATTATTAAAAATAGTGTCTGCTTTAATTATATTAATAGCATCATCTTTAGCTTTTGACATTTCAGAAGTCATGCTGCTATTGAATAATGTCAATAGAACGGCAACACCAAGTACAGTACCAAGAGTTCTAGTCATATTGTTAACACCAGAGGTCATTCCAACCTTATCCTTAGGTACATTTCTTATCATAGATCCCATTATAGAAGACATGGCAAGACCCATACCAAGACCTGCTACTACTAGTCTTAATATTATATCTAAATTAGTAGAATATTGAGTAAGAGTACTGTAAAGATAGCTGGAAAGTGCTAAAAGAGCAAGCCCCACTGTACCAAATATTCTTCCCCCAAGTTTTTGAGTTAAAGGTCCGCTGATACTAGAGCTTAATATGGAAGCTAGTGCCATAGTGGATATTATAAGTCCTGATGACAATTCACTTAAACCCTTAACTTGTGTCAGGAAAAATGCCAAGAAGAAAGCACCAGCCATCATGCCAAGTCCCAATAAAAATAGTGCAATAGCTCCACATGTAAAAGGCGCTATCCTGAAAAGGCTTAGAGGAAGCATAGGGCTCTTTACCTTTAATTCAGCTATTATAAATAGTATAAATGAAATTAATGATATTATAAGAAGTGATATTATAAAAGTTGAAGTCCAACCCTTATCATTTGCCTCTATAAGAGCTAGGGTAAGAGAAAACACAGCTATAGATATGGCAAGTATTCCTAATAGATCTATACGTCTATCTGCAGAAGAATCATAAGATTCTCCAATGTATTTAATAGTTAAAAGTACTGAGATTATTCCGATGGGAATATTTATAAAAAATATAAATCTCCAGCTTAAAAATTGAGTAATTATACCTCCAAGGGAAGGACCGCTGGCTGCTGCAAGACCTGCAAAGGCTCCCCACATCCCCATAACCATTCCATGTTTTTTCGGAGGAAATATATTAAGAGCCAAGGGGATGGTTACTGGTACCACTAGAGCGGCAGATAATCCTTGTATGACTCTGAAAAAAATAAGCATTTCAGGCGATTTAGATAATCCAGACAGAAGAGAAGAAAGTGTAAAAGCTATAATTCCCATTATAAATATCTTTTTTCTTCCAAATTGATCTGCAAGTCTTGAAGCAGTTATTATTAGCACTGCAAAGGCTATATTGTATCCATTTACTACCCAGGATATATTTTCTACAGTAGTATTAAAGTATTCTGTCATATTAGGTAAAGTTATATTAACTATAGTAGTATCTAAAAGAGCCATAAAAAAACCTAATACTATGGCAATAAAAGCAATAGTGGTATTGGCATTATTTTTTTTGTTCATAAGGAACCTCCTAATTATTTAATATATTGAATTGAAATGTTATTTTTAAAGTATTTATATTATTGTTCTACAGAAATTTATTGAAAAAATTAAAGAGATTAATGTTTTTTTAATAATTTAGAAGACCATTTATTTAAAAGATTATATAAATCTTCATAAAGTTCTATGAGATCAAGGGCGTTTTTGTTATGTTCCTCCAGATATTTATGTTCTTCTTTATGTGGGCCATTCATATACTCACTTTTTGACTTTAATACAGCATTGAAATTTTTAAGTAGATTATGACGTTTGTTTTCATCAACATTATTTAAATTTACAATAAAACCGCTGAAATCAAAATATATATTAGAAAAGTTTGTAGAATATTTTTCCATAAGTTCATGAAAATAATTATGACCTTTTTCATTAATATAATATACAGTTTTTTCCGGCATTTCCCCTTCCTTAATGTTTTTTGAATCAAGATAGCCATCCTTGGAAAGTTTAATAATCTTTTTATAGATAGAAGCATTACTTATTTTAACCCAGTAACTTAAATTCCAAGTTTCAAATTCCTTTACCATTTCATAAGCACTTTTTTCACCATGAAGTAGATATCCAAGTATGATTAAATCAATTGATGACAAAGTTTTCACCTCCAATTATAGCGTATACTACTATATAATATAGTAGTATACGCTATAATTGTCAATGGGAATTTATTTAGGTATGATATATTCATTAATGTAGATATTAATATATAATAATATAATATGGAATTATAAATTGGAAATTGTTATCATATGAAAAATAAAAGGAGGTAAAATATGCTTATTACATGTAGTACTATTTTAAAATTAAAACATCTTGAAGAAATGAAATTAGTAGCTGGAAAAGGCGGCATAAATAGAGTGATAAGATGGATTCATGTAGTAGAGAGTCCACAGGGTTCGGAATGGTTAAAAGGTGGAGAATTAGTTTTTATTACGGGAGTAGTCATAAAAGATGATGTAAATACTTTGGCTAAATTTGTAAAAGACTTAATAGACAAGAATCTGTCAGGACTTGTGATAAATACTGGGCCTTATATTACAGAGACTCCAGAGGAAGTTAAAGAATTGGCAGACAAATTTGACTTTCCCATATTTGAATTACCTTTTGAGGTAAAGCTTATAGATGTAACTCAGAGTATATCTAGAGCTATTTTTATGAATAAAATAGAACGGGATTCTATGAATAGCTTTATGAAGGAAATTATTTTTGGAGAATCTATTTTTACAGATAAAGTTTTAAATAGAGCCTCTGTTTATGGTTATGATTCCAGTAAAAATTATTGTGCAATTATAGTTGATATTGATAACTTTGAAAAACTTACTGACAGCACGGGCGTAAAAAGTGAAGAAAATATTATGGAAATAAAACAGAATGTAGAAGTTATTATATTATCTATAATGAATAAAAAAGGTAAAAAAGTTCTTAATGTAATGCATAGAGATTCTATTATAATTATGTTTCCAATGGATGAGAAGGATATTTATGAAGACAGATATCTAGATAGTGCCAATGAAATTGTGAAAACCGTCAGTGAAAAAATGAAAGAATTAACTGTAAGTGTAGGCATAGGTAGTAGTACCAATAAATTAAGAGATTTTCACATAAGCGTTGATCAAGCACAAAAAGCTTTAAATATGATAAGAATTTTTGGTGAAAAAAATACTGTAAGGACATATAAAAAATTAGGTATATATAGAATATTCTTTGAAACCAATAATAAGAGAGAGATGAAACAGATTTATTATGAAATGCTGGGGAAGCTAATTGAATACGACAATAAAAATGAAAGTAATATGTTAAAAACTTTGGAAACTTACATATCAGAAGGTGCTAATTTGGGGAAGGCAGCTGAAAAACTTTTTATACATAGAAATACAATGAAATATAGAATGAATAGAATTGAAGAAATACTTGAATGTGACTTAAAAGATATAAATATACTCTTTGAATTTATGGAAGCTATAAAGATTGGTAAATTTTTAAACTATATTTCATAGACAACTGAGAGCTTATATATTTGTGTATAGTGGACATATAAAAAATATTTTAAATATGTTAGATTATTTACATGATAATTATTGAATTATTAAAATTAATATATGTTAATTGATAAAATATCAATAAATTACAATTTGGAGGCATAACAATGATAAGCTCAGTATTTCAATCACCAAAGAAAATAATATACGGAGAAGGTTCTGTAGAACAAGTTGGTATAGAAACTAAAAAGTACGGCAGCAAGGTAATGATTATTACAGGAAGAAGTTCATCTAAGAAAACTGGTGCATTAGATAAAATTATAGATAGTTTAAAGTCAGAAAATTTACAGTATATAGTCTTTGACAAAGTAGAATCTGATCCAAGTGTGGACACAGTGGATTTAGGAACTAAAATAGCAAAAGAAGAGGATGTAAATGTAATTATAGCCCTTGGAGGTGGAAGCCCTCTTGATGCAGCAAAGGCTATAGGCATTATGATAAAGAATCCTGGAAATATTGTGGATTATGAAAATAAAGAACCTCAGGTTCATGGAGTACCAGTTATAGCAGTACCAACTACTGCGGGAACGGGAAGTGAGGTAAGTAGATTTATAGTAATAACTGATACTAAGAGAAAAATTAAAATGCTCATAGGTGGAGAAGCATTAGTGCCAGAGGTTGCAATTTTAGATGGTGAATTGACATTAATGGTACCAAGTGATGTAACCGCTGCTACAGGAATGGATGCATTAACCCATGCTATAGAAGCTTACATATCAAAAAAGGCTCAGCCAGCTACAAATGTACAAGCTGTTTCTGCCATAAGTATAATAAGTAAAAATTTAGCTAAAGCAGTACAGAATGGGGAAAATATAGAGGCAAGAAGTAATATGTTATTTGCACAAATGCAGGCAGGATTTGCTTTTAGTAATGCTTCAGTAGCATTAGTTCATGCTATGTCAAGACCACTTGGAGCATACTTCGGGGTGCCTCATGGACTGGCAAATGCTATACTTCTTCCAAGAGTTATGGAATACAACAGAGCTGCTTGTCCTGAAAAATTCAAAGATATTGCAGAGGCTATGGGAGAGAATACAGAAGGACTGTCTTTAAGAGATGCAAGTAACTTGGCAGTAAAGGCTGTGAAAGATTTATATGCTGAAACGGGACTTCCTACAAAGTTAAGAGATGTAGGGGTTAAAGAAGAAATTATAGAGGATCTTGCAAAGGATGCTATTAAAAGCGGTAGTGCACTGGTTAACCCAAGAAAAGCCAGTTTAGAAGATTTGATAGAAATTTATAAAAGTATTTATTAATTGATATTTAGACCAGTTAGTAAAAGTCAATAAAAATTAAAAAAATAATTTATGAGTAAAAATTTGCATAGCAAATAATCCATTGAAAAAGCACGAACAATGGAATTAATTGTAAGATGATTAGTCTTTAAGTTTT
>Ga0334884_1001047_pt1 | contig 44751 bp, 36 predicted proteins | sample GraSluR1_MG_7_FD_207215 | JGI IMG/M metagenome (GOLD analysis project Ga0334884, IMG submission 207215) | Sludge microbial communities from methane-producing bioreactor in Wageningen University, Netherlands - Granular Sludge_12_05 R1 | ecosystem: Engineered > Bioreactor > Anaerobic >... | reverse complement strand
TCAGACGCTTTTCTATGGCAGCATCTTCCACATTGACTGACCACCAGGTGCGATTCTCGGGTATCAAGCCCGAATTCGCAGACAAATCCATTGAGAACGGACTGAACGCAGGCTGGATAACGAAGGACGACGTCACACTTATCCGTGAATTCGTTACTGAGAAAAGGGCCTCGGGCGGGATCGGCCTGTCACGGGTGAACAAGATCACATACACCCTCGTTCACTGGCGCAGGTTCCTCCCGGAGTACCGCGGTATGACCATCGTTGACGTCTACAGCGGTATTGAAGCATTGAAAAACGGACTCAGTACGAAAGGCAAACCCTTCTCACAGAACACCAGGCACGACTTCATGCGGATCCTGAAACAGTTCCTGGTCTGGCTCGTCGAGAACGAGTACGTCCCGCTCCCCGAGAAGAAGGTGATGCGCATCAAGGTCCCGCCTACCAACCCGATGACCAAGACCGCGTCCCAGATGCTCACGCCGGAGGAGGTCCAGCTCCTCTACAAGGCCTGCTACCGGAGCTACGACCGGGCCATGATTACCATGATCTACGAGGGGGGTCTCCGGATTGGAGAAGCAGCGAGCATGAAATGGAAGGACCTCACCTTCAACAAGAACGGGATCGTCGCGAACGTGAACTTCAAGACCAACATCCCGCGGTATGTCCCCATCATCGCCGGGAAGGAGTACATCACCCAATGGCGGATGGACTACCCCGGGACCCCGGAAGGAGACGCCCCGGTCTTCATCAACTACCGGGGGACCCCCCTGAGAAACGAGGCAGCTATCGCCCAGCTCCGGAACCTCGGCAGGCGTGCCGGGATCAAGAAGCGCCTGACCCCCCACCTTTTCCGGCACTCCCGGATCACGCACATGATCCAAGAGGGCGTCTCGGAGAGCATCATCAAGATGATCATGTGGGGCTCGGTCCACTCCAAGATGCTTCAGACCTATGCCCACCTTACCGGCAAGGACATCGACCGCGAGATGCGGAGGATCTACAACCTGGAGACAGTCGAGGAAATGAGGCAGAAATCGGTGCTCGAACCCCAGATCTGTCGTCACTGTCACATGATCATGCCGCCCGCTGCAGAGTATTGTGCTATCTGCGGCGAGTCGCTCCGGGGGGATGCACCGGCCTGTAATGATGAGATCCAGGCCTTTGTTCTCAAACATGGAGCAGAGCTTATGGAGTACCTCATGCGGCGGAGTGGTTTGAACCAGGATCCAGTTTCGCCAATACCCCCCGGGATTCAGCCATTAACCAGGTAACTCACATCTCTTTTTATGTACCTGTTCGGCCCGGAATTAAACGACAGAAGGGACGAAAGGGCACCTCATTTTATTATCCAGAGTTAAAAATCCTTAATCGGCACTTTTGCAAAAAAGGATGTTGGACTTAACCATTCTTCATTCAAATCCCGGATATGAAAATGGCGAACTTCAGGGGTGTTGCTATCTGGATTCAGTACACAATATATCCAATAGTTCTGCAAAAATTTGGCTTGCAATAATTCATTTTTTGAAATATGAAATGTAATAAACTCTCTTCTTCTCTGAATTGTCTTTACCTCGATATAACGAGGTGTCCCATCTTTTTCACATGACTTTATATCATACCCTAGACGTCTTTCCCTTGAGACATTCTTAACTGCTTTCTTTGGGTTCGGATGACCCAATTTCCTTAGACGTTCAATCTCTGAATCTTCAACCCATTTCTCGGCGGCATTGCCAAGTTCTCTCTTTCGCTTATCCCAATCTGCAGGGTCAAATTCATCGTCCGATTTGTTTTCTGAACCATCTGAATTGAATTTTTCATTTTTGTTTTGAACTTCAGGAATTCGGCTCGAATCAATATTCAATTTTTTCGAAACGGGTAACGAAAGAGGAGTGAAAGGATGTGCTTCTAGCCAATTTACTGCCATCCAACAGAAGGAATGTGCATCAATCAACGATACTTTGTCGATCCCTTCGTCCTCCAACCAATTCTTTATCCACTTTATATGATTCAAATACTGCTGATAATTTTCCCAAGAACATCGTCCCCAAGTTCTAAAATTACTGCCAACTTTTTTAAAAAATTTATCAAAATGCTGAGGTTTTACGGGAACATATTGATTCATGTCTTTTAAAAAAAATGGATAAGCAACTGCGTCGTATCTTTTAATGAAGGGTTTTAATGAATCAAATATTTGAGCAGGAGGTACATTGCGGTTTTTATATAAATTGAAAACCAGTCTTTCCACTTTTTCTGTTTTCGTTTTACTATTTTTAACCTTATTAAGTTCATTTAATGAACGCCAATCGACAAGGTTGTTATCCTTTCCGCCGTATGATTTGATAAAAACATCCAAGATATATCCTGTCCCAATTAAATCCTCTTTCCAATCCATAAATTGAAGAATTGTTTGACCTTTTCCAAAAACTACGGTTTTGTATCCTTCTTCTGAAGAGGTAATTATATTGCTAAAAGAAGAAAAATCTGGTATTTCTCCATTATTTTCCATTTCTTTTTCAATGGACCTTTTAAAATCTTCAAAAATATTCCGTAAAATTCGAGGGTCGATATCAACATCATCCATACGTTTTGTTCATACCTTATCCTGCATAAAATTTGATTTTTGAAAAAATGGATGAAATAGGTTTTAGATTGGTTATGTAAAATTCTGACATCGGGTCATTGAAGTATCGGCAGTGCTGGCACTGGATATGTCATCACTCTCCAACAGGTATAGAAGGACCGTTCCTTCACCTGATACAGTCACACTTATCCTTACCCACTTTCAGGAGCCTCCGTTCATCCTTATTTCCTCAATCACGCCACGAAGGTGTGCATGCAACGGCACGGTTCGCTTGCATGCAGGAATGAAAAAACATGGAACAACTCGTGGTCACACGGGAAGCAGTCGAGGCCTATGAACGCCGGACAGGGTTCGCAGGCATCGGGGAGTTCTTTCTCCGGAAAGGGCTCTTTGTGCTGAAGGAGGGAGAGATATGCAGGGAAAAGTAGTGGGCCCCCCGGTAAGAGAAGCATCTTCCACAATGAATCAATTCGAGGGACCCAGAATATCCTCTCTTCCCGGATTAAAAAAGGTATTGTTATCTGAAAATCCCGATCGGTTCGCGGGGGTGGCCTGATGACCGTAGCGCAATACTCCACATCGCCGGTCCCGCTCTACCTCATCCCCCAGGCACTCTCGGAAGAGATCCGAAAACACGGGGACACCATCGCAGAGGTCGCGGTCAGGCGGACCGCCGGCCATACCTATATCCTGCAGGTCAGTCACGAGACGCGGGGTGATAGCGGTGACTGAACCCGGGACGCTCTCACTCGGTGAGAACGACGTCCTTCGCGTAGAGATAGACGGCGAGTCCTACCGTATCGAATCCAAAGAGATCCGGGCACTCCTCTTCTACGGACGGGTCGTACCGATCAACCAGGTCCTGCGGAAGACATCTGCGGATGGAGTGGAAAAATCCGAAGTGATCTCAATTGAGGGCCATGCGGCGCTCAACCGGACCGGGAAGGCGGTCATCCTTTCCACACGGGCCGGGCACTTCATCGTCCCGCTCGTGAGTTTCCAGCGGGTCGCCAGGGGAGACGCGGTCTCGGCACCGCTCTTCCCCCTCGCTCCGGACTACCAGGACGGGCCGGTATGACAGGCGAGGTCACGAGGGCTCTCGCAACCCTCTTCCCGGACGGCGGGGTCGTGGAGCTCCGGGCCCTGACCGATCACTCGGTTCACAGCGGGTATTTCGATAATCCCGTGACGCTTGCCGAGAAGGCGGAAAACCTTGACACGCTGCAGGACGTCGCCGGGATCTATGTCACCCTGAATGAGGTCGACCCGGCCCTCCTCTCCCGTAGAGCAAACCGGGTGAAGATGCACCTGGGCCGGAAGGACCCGAGCACGAGCGATGCTGATGTACTTCGGAGGCGGTGGCTCCCGGTCGACCTGGACCCGGTCCGGCCGAGTGGGGTCTCCTCAACCGACGGGGAACACACCGCCGCACTCGCACATGCAGAACGGATCCGGACCTGGCTCGCGGAGCAGGGGTTCCCGGATCCGGTCATGGCCGACTCCGGGAACGGGGCCCACCTCCTGTACCGGATCGACCTGCCGAATGATGACGAATCAACGGACCTGGTTAAAGGGGGTCTCACGGTCCTCGACACGCTGTTCTCGGACGGAACGGTCTCCGTGGATGCTGCGAACTTCAACGCGGCCCGCATCTGGAAGCTGTATGGGACTACCTCGAAGAAGGGTGATAACACCCCGGCCCGGCCGCACCGGCAGTCATGCCTGCTATCGGTCCCTGAAGAGATGAAGGAGGTCCCGGTCGAACAGCTCCGGCACCTTGCCGGCCTCCTTCCCAGGGCAGACCCGGACTACGGGCAACGAACGAAGGGGCCCGGTCTCGATCTCCGCGACTGGCTCACCACGCATGGGATAGGGGTTAGTTCCGCGAAACCGTGGCAGGGCGGCACCCTCTTCGTCCTCGATGAGTGCCCGTTCACCTCCGCTCACCGGGATGGTGCATTTGCCATCCAGTTTCCGAGCGGAGCGGTCTACGCCGGCTGCCAGCACGCTTCCTGCGGTGGCGGGACGCAGCGGTGGCCCGAGCTCCGGGACCGGTTCGAGCCGAGGAGACGAGAGAGAAAGGAGAAGGGATCCATACCCAATATTGCACCACCCCCCTCACCTCCCGCTCCTGCTCCCGCTTCGGCGGCAACCGTCGAGGCCCGGACCCGGGCGGCAGAGATCCTGCGATCCGGCGACCCGCTTGCATTTCTCCTGGACGTCTTCCACCGGGAGCACGTCGGGGATCGGGTGGTCGCGGAGTGCCTGGCACTCTCGGTCGCCTCCCAGTCGCTGACCAACACGCAGGGGCTCCACGTCGCCATCTCGGGCAATTCGGGAAAGGGAAAGACCCATGCGTGCCGGGCCATGGTCACCCTCCTGCCGGAACAGTTCAGGCTGAAAGGCACGGTCTCGGACAAGGCACTCTACTACCACCCGCTCAAGCCGGGCACGGTCCTCCTGTTCGACGACGTGACCCTCTCCGACGACCTGCAGGAGGTCCTGAAGTCGGCGACCGCGAACTTCCGGGAACCGATCGAGCACCGGACCCTCACGAGCGACCGGCAGGTCCGGGTCTGCACCATCCCGGAACGCTGTGTCTGGTGGCTGGCGAAGGTGGAGCTGGCCGGTGACGACCAGGTAATGAACCGGATGCTCTGCGTCTGGATCGATGACTCGGCCACCCAGGATGCGGCGGTCCTCGCCCACCTGAAGGCTGCCGAGGCACAGGTGGTCAATAGAGGGGACGACCCGGACATCCTTGTCTGCCGGGCGCTGTGGGAGCTTGTGAAAGAGCAGGTCCTGCACGTCCGTGTCCCCTTCGCACCACGGATCCACTTCTCGACGGCCCAGAACCGGCGAAATCCGGGGATGCTCTTTGACCTGATCAAGTGCCACGCCCGGCTCTTTTTCCTGCAGCGGGACCGGGACGAGCACGGGAGCATCATCGCGACCCGAGAGGACTTCGAATATGCCCGCAGGCTCTTCCTTGACCTTACCTGCGATACCGGGGCCCAGGAGACGAAGCAGACCCGAAACGAAGCGGCTGCCCTTGACAGTATCGCGAAGATGGGTCTCGAAGTCTTCACCATCAAGCAACTGCAGGAGGTCCTCGGGCTCTCGTATCACCAGGTCTACCGGCTGCTTAAAGGGTACCGGAACGGTCGCGGGAACTATGCCGGGATCCTCGACAAGTGCCCCGCGGTGAGCTACATCGATGCCACGGTCGCCGAGGATATCTACGGGATGGAGGTGAAACACCGGGAGCACTACTTCTCGTTCGATATCGGGCTCTACAAGAACTGGACCGCACGGGCGGAGATCTGGCTGGAGGACGAAGTAGAGGAAGATAAGAGGAGGAGACAAGGTCCGGGCAGACAGGGTGATGATGACACTCTTGCACCCGATTTACCTGCGCCGGGTGTGAATGAAAAACATGTGGATTCCTGTTCCGGATCGGGGAATGACAAAGGAGGTACTGAGAGAAGTACCTCTACAGATACCTCTTTGCATCATTTACCAGGAACGCAGAGCATGGATTCAGAGAGGAGTGATGCCTCTTCCTGTGCCTGCGATCCGGCACGAGGTGAGAAAGAAGTATATGACAGGGTACCCAGGTCTCAGAATGCCCGTTCCGGTCTGCAAAACGGTTCTTCACTCTCCACCGGCATTCGCAAAGATATGCAAAAGAGAGTAACCGGTGTGAAAGGTCAGAAACCGTTCCGGGTTGATCCACTCCCCGGCCTGCTGGACCACCGCGATTTCAAGCGGGTCCGGGTGGTATCGAGCAAGTGTGATATCTGTCACGAGGGCTCGGCAGTCTTCCGGTGTGCTGAGAAGCAGGTCAGCGTGTGTGAAGGGTGTTATGCACGGATGGTCAGGGAGTGGAATGGGGAGAAGGGGGTGAGGTAGTCTCGTAATAGTTCAATAAAAGATAAAAACACCTCTGAGATAATACATTAATACTAGGAAAATGACCTACCCTGTTCCAACGCCAATATATCGATTAGTACATATTGAAAATTTGGAGATCTTGCTCACAGGGGGTGGTCTTCATGCGCCGAATTTCGTACCCGCAGAAAATCTTCAATATCACCCCATCCATAATGCAGAAATTCAGGAAGCTCGTCACAACTGGAAGATTCCAATCGGACCTGGTGGTGTTATGCATGACTATATACCCTTTTATTTCGGATACAGGCCCCCAATGCTACTCCTATTGAAAACCAATCGTGTTCAGAATTATTCAGAGGGGCAAGATCCAATAATATATCTGGTTTCCTCGGTTCAAGATGTCCTCAGGGAAAGATGTGAATTCGTTTTTTCTGATGGGCACGGATTAGCATCATACACAGAATGGTATACCAGTTTAGAGGATCTTGATGAGGTTGATTGGGAAATGGTAAACGCCAGATATTGGGCCGATAAGCCCGATGAGGATATGGACCGACAAAGGCGTAAGCAGGCGGAATTCTTAGTTTTCAGATTCTGCCCATGGTCTTTAATTAGGGAAATTGCCGTTTTGAATCGATATATTAAAGATCAGGTCGATAGTATTATGAATAAATATCCGGTGCCTATGCGACGAGATGTGCATATAAGACCAAATTGGTATTATTGAGGGGGAAGAAGGAATGATACGACTTGCTCGTGGAAATTTACTCAAACAGAATACTGAGGCTTTAGTCAATACTGTAAATTGTGAAGGGTATATGGGTAAGGGAGTAGCATTACAATTCAAACTAGCATTCCCTGAAAATTATGAATTTTATAAAAAAGCATGTCGTAATGGAGAAGTGAATCCGGGAAAAATGTTGGTTTTCAAGACACGTGGTCTTGAGAACCCGAAGTATATTATTAATTTTCCAACAAAAGTGAAATGGCGAGAGAATTCGCGGTATGAATATATTGAAGATGGATTAGTTGACCTTATTTCCATAATTGAGTCGAATTCAATACGATCCATTGCGTTACCTCCGTTAGGGTGTGGCCTTGGGGGCCTTGACTGGAATAAAGTACGTCCGATAATAGAGGCTGCATTCAGAAAAATACCCGAAGTTGAAATGATTCTATTTGAGCCAGTTGGAGCACCCCCACCATCCGATATGCCAATTCGCACGAAACATCCAAAAATGACGTTGGCAAGGGCTTTACTTGTAAAAACGATTCGCCAATATATCAGATTGGATTATAGGTTGACATTACTTGAAATTCAGAAGATTGCTTATTTTCTTCAGGAAGTTGGTGAACCCCTGCACCTTAAATACCAGGCTGGACTTTACGGACCATATGCTCCTAATTTGAATAAGTTACTGGAAGTAATGGAGGGACATTTTTTAACCGGATGTGGAGACAGCCAGAAACCTGATGCTGAAATTAGTCTTATCCAGGGTGCTACAGAAGAAGCAGATAAATTTCTCTCTCAAAATTTAGGAATCAATGATCACCTCGATAGAGTAATTAAATTAATCGCTGGATTTGAAACACCCTATGGAATGGAACTTTTATCGAGTGTCCATTGGCTTGCAGTTCATGGATCTCCTCTTGCAAAAGATTCAGATGATGCAATACAGGGAATGGCCAGATGGTCTGATCGAAAAGCAAAGATGTTCAAACCTAAGCATATAAAGATTGCATGGGAAAGGCTTGTTTCCGAGGGAATGGTATAAATCGAGTGAATTATTCAAAAAAATAAAAATGCTCTAATATCCTTACCCGCACACCTCCTTCACCTTCTCCGGGTCATACCGCAATGCTATCTCCCTGGTCCTCCCTCCATGGTTCAGATGAGACAACTCGACCAGCCGCATCTGATCGAACTTCCGGATCTTCTCATAGAACCCGGTATAACTCATCTTCAAATTCTCTGTTGCAGCCTCGAAGACCGCTCCGGATGTCAGGTACGATTCGGTCCCGGTTGCCATATCAGCGATCTGGTACAGCAACGACTTCTCGTCTGTTGACAGAGCCCGGACCGAGGCGGAAAGGTGGACGTTCTTTGAGACCTCGTATGCAGAGAGGATATCTTCTTCGATGACTGTCATTCTCCCGGCCCTCTCGGCGGTCATCACGCTCTGCTTCACCAGGTCCAGCCCGACCCGGAGGTCTCCGCATCGCATGGTCTGATCGATGATGAGGTCACACAACTCGTTTGATATGACTCCGGGGAAGAGCCCTAACCGCACCCGGTACTTCAGGATATCCGAGATCTCATCATGGGTGTATGGGGGAAAGTAGACCTCCTTGTGCTGCAGGACGGACAGGACAGCGGGGTCAAGTTCCTTATGAAGTTTGACTTCCATGTCGCTCATCGTGAGAATAACCCCTGCCCGTGCACCCGGGAACTCCTCGTAGAGCCGGGTAAGCGTGTAGAGCACTTCGTTCAGGGATTTGTTGATGACCAGGTAATTGGCGTCGTCCAGACAGACCGATAGCACGATCCCCCTTTCACTCAGGGTCCGCCCGATATCATTGATCACTGTCCGGACCGGTGCGCCGGTGGAAGGGGGCTGATGGCCGTGGAGCTTCTTAAAGATCTTCGCGAAGATGGCGAATTTCGTCCGCTCGAACTGGCAGTTTACATAGACCGGAACCAGCCGCCGGGTCGTCTCTTCCACCTCGGAGAAGATGCGGCGGACTGCGGTCGTCTTCCCGGTCCCGGGCAGGCCCCGGAGGACAATATTGCGTGGCCGGCCGCCATGAAGTCCGTTCTGCAAGGCGAATGCAATATCCTTCAACTGGGATTCGCGGTAATTGAAGACATCCGGGACATAATCGATCTCGAACAGGTCACGGTTTCGGAAGAGCGTTTCGTCAGAATAGAGGTACCGTTTCATCGTAAACAATCACTCTCAGGGAGGGACCATATAGCCTTGAACCGAGTGAGTTGAAAGTGTGCAATGATAAAGGCAATGCCAAGATTTAATTCTCTTCACCGGGCGGGTAGAAGGACCACTTCAGGAGGGTGTATGCAAAGATGCAGAAGAAGACGGTCCCTGTTATCAGGAGGGTAAATGCCGCGAGAGCATTGCATGATCCGGTTGGGCAAAAATGGGCGTATTGTTCTGGGATATCAAGTTCCAGATCCTCCGCCGGGACACATAACGGACCCTTGCGGGTGCAGCCGGTGGTGACCGGACGGGATAATTCCGGATCATCAAAAGATATACGAACCGGGATCGAGCGACAACCAGATCTCATCATCAGCCGGTGAAGAGCGGAGCGAAAACGCTACGCTATATTTAAAAAGATTCCATCCGTAAGTAACGATCAGGTGTACCCGGTTCTCACGGTCGGATATGATATCTGTACTCTGTGTCGATGATGAAAAGCCCCTTTGCGAATTAGCGAAACGTACCCTCGAAGAAACGGGAGAATTTACCGTTGATACCGCCGCTTCCGCAGAAGAGGCGCTGGAAAAAGTAAAAACAACAGCATACGACGCAATTGTCTCAGATTACCAGATGCCCGTCATGGACGGGATCGTATTCTTAAAAACACTCCGGTCTTCAAACATCAGGACACCGTTCATCCTGTGTGTCGATAACGAGCTGAAGAACGTGATCGTTTCCGCGTTTGAGAACGGTGCCGACTATTATATCGGGAAAGACGGGGAGGTAACCCTGCACTTTGCCGAACTGGCCCATAAGATCCGGGCCGCAGTCCGAAACCGCCGCTCCCAAGATAAATACCGGGTATATACCGAGCATTCACCCGTCGGAATATTTGTTGTCGACCAGACCGGCAGATATATCGATGTAAATCCTGCAGCATGCGCGATGCTCGGCTATAACCGTGACGAACTGCTTCGCCTGCATATTACTGATATTACCCCCTCTGATCAGAAGGAGGGGGAGATGGACCGGTTCAATTCTATCCTCCTTAAGACCGGGAGAATGTCAATCGAGGCACTCCTGAAAAAGAAAGACGGGGTAGTAATCTCTGTCCTGCTTGATGCGATCAGTCTCCCTGATAACAGGTTCATGGCATTTTGCACCGACATTTCGGATCGCAAACAGGCCGAGCAGGAACTTTCGCGTTCCAACCGGATGCTAAGGATAGCACTGAAGGCTGCAAAAGCAGGCACATGGGACTGGGATTTACCAACCGGTGTCCTGACGTGGTCACCGGAGTTCTTCGAACTCTTCGGGTTGTCTCCTGATGCACCACCATCATTCGAGACCTGGCTATCCATACTGCATCCCGATGACCGGGAACCTGCGATGGCAAAAATCGATCAGTCAGTCAGGGAACACACTCCCCTCTGGAACGAGTACCGGATTATCCTGCCAGACGGAACCGTGCGTTGGATAGGGGTCGCTGGCAGCACAATCTATGATGATACCGGCGAGCCGCAGCGCATGAGTGGTGTATGTATCGATATCACCGGCAATAAACAGGCTGAAATCGCGTTGCGGGAGAGCGAAGCTCTATTGAAAAGAACCGGGAGAATAGCACGGGTCGGGGGATGGGAACTCGATGCAGAAACACTTGCCGTATCGTGGACGGAGGAAACCTTCCACCTCCATGAAGTGCCGGTCGGTCAGACACCCCCGTTAGAAGAAGCAATAACCTTTTTTCACCCCGATGAGAGAGGCAGACTAACAGATGCCATTAGAAATGCCCTTGAAAACGGTGAAGGGTATGATATGGAATTGCAGTTCATTACGGCACAGGGAAAACACCTCTGGACACGTTCAATAGGCGAGCCGGAGATTATTGGTGGAAAAACAATTCGTCTTATAGGGACGTTCCAGGACATTACTGAACGGAAACAGGCAGAAGAAGCATTACAGGAGAGTGAAGAGCGTTTCAGAAGCGTATTTGAGACCAGCCCTGTCGGAATAGCGGTAATAAATCCTGCAACCCAGCGATTCACTCTTGTGAATGCAGGTTTTGAACAGATAACCGGGTACACGCAGGACGAACTTTGTGAACTGACCATGCAGGACATCACCCATCCTGACGACATACAGCGCGAAAAAGACCTCCTGAAAGAATATTTCGACAGCCATGCCGATGTCTTTGAAATGATCAAACGGTATATCCGGAGGGACGGAACAATCAGGGACGTTCAGGTCATCGGGAAGATGGTTACTACTCAGCCGGGAAAAGACCCGGTTGCAATCGCAAATGTGCTCGATATTACCGAGCGTTTAGCGGCTGAAAATGCACTTGCCGAGAGCTCACTGCAATACCGCATGGTCGTTGAGAACGCCGGCGAAGGCATCGTAGTTGCACAGGACGGGCTGGTGAAGTTTGCAAACCCCAGACTCCTCAAAATGACCGGATTACCGCTTGAAAGGATGGTGGAACGGCCTTTTACCGTCTTTATTCACCCTGACGATCGGGAGCTTGTCAGTGACCGCTACCGGAGGAGGATCCGGGGTGAGGACGTCCCGACGTTCTACGACTTCCGGGTCCTCGGAGAAGACGATCGGATAACCTGGGTCCAGATCTCCTCAGTCCTGATCTCCTGGAAGGGCAGGCCTGCCACGCTGAACTTCCTCTCAGACATCACCGAACGAAAAGAGGTCGAATTACAACTCCGCGCCGCACAGGAGCAACTCGAAGAAGCTCACCGGTTGGCACATATCGGGACCTGGAAATGGGACATCGCAACCGACAAAGTAACCTGGTCAAAGGAACTCTACGCTATTGCAGGCCGCGATACCACTCAGCCGGCACCTAGCTATGCAGAACACCCGCACCTGTATACTCCTGTCAGCTGGGATCTTTTGAGCGCTGCAGATTCAAGAGCACTTGCTACGGGAGAACCATATAATCTTGAACTGGAGCTCGTCCGTCCTGATGGCAGTATTCGGGGGGTAGTTGCATTCGGAGGTGTGAAGCGGAACGAACAGGGAACGATCACCGGTCTTCATGGCACCCTGCAGGACGTCACCGAGCGCAGGCAGGCAGTAGAAGCACTGCGGGAGAGCGAGGAGCGGTACCGGGGGCTGGTAGATACCATTACGAGCGGTGTTGCCATCTATGACGTTAAGGGTGACGGAGGATCGGGTAAAGATTATATTATAAAATCGTTCAACCGGATGGCACTCGACATCGAAGGAAAAACACCAGATGAAGTGATCGGAAAGAGCCTTCTTGATCTTCGGCCCATGATCGATGAGTACGGGCTCATACCCGTCTTCCAGCGGGTCTGGAAGAGCGGCATTCCTGAATATTACCCGCAGAAGATCTACATCGATGAAAAGTATGTAAACTGGTATGAGAACCGTGTCTTTCGGTTGCAAAGCGGCGAGATCGTCGCAGTCTATAATGACGTAACCGATCTGAAGAGGGCGGAAGAGGCGCTTCGGGAAAGCGAAGAGCGGTATCGTGAATTTTTCACCACATCGCAGGATTGTGTCTTTATCACGTCACCTGAAGGCCACTGGATAGATTTCAACGAGACGTCACTGGAGTTGTTCGGGTATGGCAGCCGCGAAGAACTGATGGCAGTTCCACTTCAGCAGCTGTATGAACAGCCCGAAGATCGGGATATGATCCTTGCGCGTATTGCACGGGAGGGACATGTCAGAGAGTACCCGGTCAGGCTGAGGAGACATGACGGGACGCTCATCGACACGCTCGTCACCGCGGTACCCCTGCATGACAAGGACGGGAGTATCAAAGCTATCCTCGGCTCCATACGGGATATCACGGACTGGAAACGAGCAGAAGAGGCACTCAGAAAAAGTGAGCAGACGTACCGGGACCTGGTCCGGAATATATCGGATGTCCTCTTTACCATAAACTCCGACGGTATTATCCCCTATATCAGCCCGGTCGTCTGCCGGTTTGGAATCGCAGACCGGGACGTACAGGGACGGCCATTCCTTGATTTTATCCTCCCGGACGATTATGAGATTGTCCAAAAGGCAGTCAGCGACGTGCTCTCCGGCAGGGATGTGACGGTTGAATTCCGCGTCCGGAACCCTTCGGGAGATATCTTCCACGTCCGTGTTTCAGCACGGCCCGAATGGAAAGACGGAAAGGTTACCGGGATTGCCGGCATTATGAGCGATATCACCACTATAAAGGACCTCGAACGCCTCAAGGTTGAGGCACTGCAAAAGATAGAAGAGAACCTCGTCGAGATGGCGATATTGAACGATCAGATCAGAAACCCGCTTGCCGTTATCATGGCAGCCGCAGACCTCGCCGGAGGGGATACTGCAGACGATATTATCCGCCAGGTTCAGGTGATTGATGCCATGATCAACAACATTGACCGGAAATGGATTGAATCGGAAAAAGTCCGGGAGTTTCTTAAAAAGTATTACGGAGTTGGTAGGTAAGGCATGACAACGCTGCTGCTTGTTGATGATAATGCTGCATTCCTTCGGCTATACGGAAAGCTCCTTGAGTTAATCGGGTTTGATGTCATCGGAGCCCCGGGCGAAGAGGAGTGTATGCACATCCTTGCGTCCGAACGGCCGGACCTGGTCCTGCTCGATATCATGATGGAACCACGGGACGGGTGGGATACACTTCGGTCGATACGGAACAACGAACCGACACGGGACCTTCCGGTCATGATCCTGACAGGCAAGCGTCCGACGGTTGGTGAGATCGACCGTTACGGAGGGGATATCGAAGATTACCTCATGAAGCCGGTCAGGAAAAGTGAATTAAAAGAGATACTGGAACACACCCTCGAAAGGATATGCCAGAGGGCTGCCAGGATTGAAACAGCCTGTGACAGTGGATGTTCTCCATCCGACATCGCCGAATACGTCCGGCTCGAACGGGCGGTGAGGATGGATGAAAAATTTCGGGGACTCTTTGTTGAGATAAACGGTGAACAGGAAGAACAAGTCCGACAAAGAAGAAAGACGCTTGATACTATGAAGGAACAGCTGAATATACGGTAATTTTTCACCGGAACATTTATGCTGGAATGTCCTGTAAAAAATGGGTATATCATGACCGATAGCATACAACGGGCTGTCCGTTCCGGGCATTCCTTCCTGATATTGCCGGGATATCATTCTCCCCATGCGTACCATCCAGAGTCGGGGGCGCACCTGTCGTGAATGCCACACCGGTCCATATTCCCGGACGGGCTGAATTATCCCGGGTCGTGCAGGTTATACTCGCTGCCCTTATCCTGGTCACCCTGTACATCCTGAGCACCTATAATTACCTAATTTTCCACAGCATCGTCGAGCTTGCCGGCATCGCAGTCGCATACGCTATTTTTATTATCGTCTGGAACATGCGGAAGACCATTTCCAGTACTTTCTTCCTCATCATCGGGATATCGTTTCTTTTTACCGGAACCATCGACCTGGTCCACACCCTTGCCTACAAGGGCATGGGTGTCTTTCCAGGGGCAACGGCAGATCTCCCTACCCAGCTCTGGATCGCAGCCCGGTTCTTCCAGAGCATCACCTTCCTCATCGCGACCCTCTTTATAGGGCGGTCGATTTCGAAAGACCGGAAGTACGACACCTTTATAATTTTTTTTGCATGTGCCTCGGCCTTCGTGCTCCTTTTTGCAAGCATTTTTGCCTGGCACATTTTTCCCTCCTGCTTCATAGAGGGGAGCGGGCTGACGCCGTTCAAGATCTACAGCGAGTATGTTATCTCGGCTATCCTGGTTGCAACGGCAGTTCTCCTCTATTACAAACGGATGTTCTTCGAACGCGACGTCTGGCACTACCTTATCGCGGCAGTCATATTCCTCATTCTCGGGGAACTGGCATTCACCTCGTATATCAGCGTGTACGGGTTCATGAACCTGCTCGGCCACCTCTTCCGGCTCATTTCCGTCTACCTCTTCTACCGTGCATTCGTCGTTGTCAGCCTCTCGCGCCCGTACGACCTCATCTACCGTGAACTGCGTCAGAAAAACGATGCACTCCGGGAGAGCGAGAAGAAGTTCCGCCTGCTCTTTGAAAACATGATGGACGGGTTTGCCTATTGCCGCATGCTGTATGATCAGGAAGGTCATCCCAAAGATTTCATCTACATCGATGTCAACGAGGCATTCGACCGTATTATAGGCCTGAAAAATGTGGCCGGGAAACGGAGTAGCGATGTTTTTCCCGGGATCCAAAAAGAATTCCCCGAATTATTCGAGGTATACGGCAGGGTCGCCCTCTCCGGAACGCCGGAATCGTTCGATATCGAGTTCAGACCGATTCATAAATGGCTGCATATCTCTGTGTATTCGCCGGAAAAAGAGTATTTTGTCGCGGTATTTGAGGATATCACGCAGCGAAAGCAGTTGGAACTGGAAATCAATGCGGCTCAGGAGCGGGTGAAGGATGCACACCGCCTGGCAAAGATCGGTACCTGGAACTGGGTTATCGAAACCGATACGGTGACATGGTCAGAAGAACTCTACCGGATCGCAGGACTGGACCCGTCACTGCCGGCGCCATCCTATGCAGAACATTCACGGATCTACACGCCGGACAGCTGGGACCGTCTCAGTGCTGCGGTTACAAAAGCGCTTGAGACCGGAGAGCCCTACAACCTTGAACTGGAACTGGTCCGCCCGGACGGGAGTATACGATGGATACATGCATACGGGGGCGTGGAACGCGACACGAACGGGCAGGTAACCGGTCTTCATGGTACATTACAGGATTTTACGGACCGCAAAGCGGCGGAAGATGCGCTGGCAAAGAGCGAATACCTGTTTCATACGATGGCCGACTGGACCTTCGACTGGGAATACTGGATAGATCCGGACCGGAGCGTACTCTACATATCTCCTTCGGTTGAGCGGATTACCGGCTATTCCGATAAGGAATTCGGTGCCGATCCCCACCTTATCGATCATATCATTCATCCGGATGACCGGGCTTTGTGGGAAGCACACATCCCGCTGCACCAGGCCGGTATGCAACCGGATATACTGGTTGAGATCGAGTTTCGGATTATTCACCGGGACGGCTCGACGCGATGGATCGCACATGTCTGCCGTTCCATATGGACGGACAGCGGCACATTCGCAGGGACACGGGTCTCCAACCGCGAGATCACGGACCGGAAAAAGGCTGAAGAAGCCCTCGCACTCGCCAGTAAAAAATTAAACCTGCTGGCGAGCATTACCCGGCATGATATTCTCAACCAGGTGACGGTCTTACTCGGGTACCTTGACATTGTATCAGATGAACCCCAGACCCCGGAACTTTCGAAATCGCTCGGCATAATGGAGACTGCTGCGAGGACCATCCAGCACCAGATTGAATTTACGAAGGAATACCAGGAGCTGGGAATACAGGCACCGGTGTGGCAGAATGTTTATGAACTCGTAAAGGCGGGCGAATCAGGACTGCCCATGGATGATATCCGCCTCTCGATGAACCGGACTGATGTTGAAGTATTCGGAGACAAACTGCTTGGAAAGGTCTTTTACAACCTTATAGACAATGCGCTCCGGTATGGCGGAGAGCAGATGACCGCCATTACCGTGACCGCATCCGAAGAGGATGATTCCCTCGTCATTCTCTTCGAAGATAACGGTGCCGGAATTCCGGACGAGGACAAGAAGAAGTTGTTTGCAAAGGGTTTTGGGAAGAATACCGGTCTTGGCCTCTTTCTCTCGCGTGAGATCCTCGCAATTACCGGAATTACCATCACCGAGAACGGCGAGCCAGGGAAGGGTGCCCGGTTTGAGATACGGGTGCCGAAAGGGAATTATCGGTGTTCCGGTGCATCGTCACATTCAAAGAATTCAAAGTCACGGAACCAGATCTGAACAGATATAAGGGAATGGTTCAATCTGCCTGAAAGCAGGAAACCGGGCATACGAAGACGACGAGAGGGAGGGACACGTATCGGCCCTGGATTCATTCATTTTCACCGGGCGCGTAAAGGGTCCATGTATGGGAGAAACCTGCAAAGATACAGAAGAAAAAAGGTCCCGGTCAGCAGCCCGGAAATACTCCGGCTGGATTGACAGCCCCCGGATCATTGTCCTGACCGGATGAGTGGCCACCACAATGCTGATAACCAATATCAATGCATTGATCATAGATATTGCAGCCTTTCCGGCCCGGATCATTCAGGACTCTACATCTGCAGCCCTGGTGCAGTCTCGTTACCGGTAGTGCCGGTGGAAGTATGCAGTATGGATAGAATTGAATTGGTGATTCGGGATGAAATGTTATATCTGTGCACAGGAAGGAAAGTCTTCCGACGCAGTTGCAATCTGCATCATCTGCGGGATGGGGCTCTGCAGTGAGCACGTAGTACGCGAGGATATCGATGTCTGGGAAGGAGACTATCCGTTCCCGGCACATAAAGGAAAGGTAAAACTTCCACGGATACTCTGTCCGGATTGCTACGATGCACTCAGGGGTGAATGACAGGATGGCAGGTCTGTCAAAGCGTTGCATCGCTGAACTGGCCGGGACTGCACTCCTTGTCTATTTCGGTGCAGGTGCGGCGGCAGTAACGCTGATGCTTGCACGCGGGACTGATACGCAGACCCCGTTCAATATCGGAATCGGGGCACTTGGGGGTCTTGCAGACTGGCTGGCAATCGGCATGGCGTTTGCCATCGTGATTGCAGGGGCGATCTATTCGCTTGGGAGGATATCAGGGGCACATCTCAATCCTGCAGTTACCATCGCCCTGTGGGCGACGAAACGCTTTTCTGCCGGGGATTCAATGGCATATATCATCGCCCAGCTTGCAGGGGCAGCTGCAGGGAGCCTGCTCTTCGCAGCAAGCGCCGGGATGGACGCGGTGACCGTCGGCGGACTCGGGGCGACCGCACCGTTCCCGGGGATCGGGTACGGCCAGGCAATCCTTGCCGAGGCAATCGGGACGTTCGTGCTGATGCTGGTTATCATGGGCATTGCAGTCGACAAACGGGCCCCGCAGGGATTTGCAGGGCTGATCATCGGGCTGACTGTCGGGGGAATGATTATCACGACCGGAAATATTGCCGGTGCGTCGCTCAATACTGCCCGCACGTTCGGACCGTACCTTATTGATTCGGTGCTCGGCGGGCCGTCGCTCTGGCAGTATTTCCCGATCTATATCATCGGCCCTATCGCCGGAGCGGTGCTCGCAGCATTTTTCTACGATTTCCTGAATAAGGACGAGCCGGAATCGGGCTGATTACAGGGAAGGCGGACCCTTTCCGGCTCGAAATATTTTCTTCTTTTTTTGGTGTCCTGAAGGGTACGTGTCAAAGCAGGCGGCCCTTTTTTATCACACGGTCTTGGAAAAAATCCTGTCTTTGCTTGGTTATCTCCCGATACATGCGATACCAGGAATGATCATCACGGAAAACGGAGGGCAGGGGAAGGGAGCAGATGCGGGATGACCGTGCCAACAGGTGTAGAATGGTTTTTGGTGTTGAAAAAACCTTGTAAAACGGGTTTAGCCCCGTATTCCAGTGCAGAGAAGGAATAAGGATACAGGTTCACACCGACGTGTCCGGTGACAAATCCTCCACCAGGACAAACAGCGGGCTCATTACCCCCAAATTTTAAACCTCCCATCTCCCCGATACAGTCACGCCAAAATACCCCTTTTACCAAATAACATCCTGTCTACCATAATTCCCGGGAACGCCGGTAGGCGGAGTGTATCAGCATGGCAGATTTTGTTGAACAGACCGTCACCAAGACGGCAGTACGGAACCTGGCAGTCCCAATCGCGGACGTGTCATCTTTCAATACCATCGTTACCGAGGTCATCGCGACCAACCCGTTCGGGTGTACCGGATACGATGTCGGTGGAATACCGCAGGACGCGGTGATCAAGAGCAAGGAGGCCTACGTTGCCAAGGTCCTCTACGAGGACAACGAGGCAAAGACCGTCGGGAACGCAACCGCAAAGTGCCCGACCGTCGCGGCCTTCAACACCGCTGTCGCAAACATCCTTGCGAACACGGACCTTGCAACCGCAATGGGCGGAGACCCGGTCCGTGATACCGAAGGGGAGAGTTATTCGGCAACCCTGAAGTGCCACGACTCCAGCGGGGAGATCTACTACGTGAGCTTTTCCAGGGATACCGTGAGGGTATCATCCTACTCTGACAACGCCATCGTGGCAACTGTCGAGGCATGGGCTGACACCGTCCCGGCACTGGCCTGATAAGATCACCTCATGACGGGGGCAGGGGGGCAGAAGACCCCTCGGGCTCTCCCTCTTTTTCTCCCGTCTTTCTGGGGAGCGATTATGGAAAATCCTGATATTATCGTCATCATCCTCGCCGTCGTGCTGCCGGTGTACCCGGCCCTCTGGACCATTTACCAGAAGATCGGGCAGTATGACGCGGTATGCGCCGACTTTGAACGGCTGAAGGATGAGCACCGGAAGAATCACTACGTGGAGCACCAGCATGGAACCCGAACTCATCACGATCATTGAACTGTTCGCCACCGCTATCCTGGCACTGTTCGCCTATATTCAGAACCGACAGAAGAACACCATTCAGAAGGAGAACGAAACCGTCGTCGCCTTCTTCGACCCGGCCGATGAAACGGTCAGCACCGCCCCGGCCAGTGTGCCGGGCAGGTCCTACAAGATGGGCACCTCGACGAAGCGGTGGCTGACGTTCGACCATTCGCCCGAAGAGCGGGAATCACTGCTCCGGCAGGTGGCCGAGGCGGAGTCGGAACGGAAGGCGACCTACACGATTACGGTCCCGTCCGCATGGTACGAGATCGAGTATGGCCTGGTAAAGGCATCCGGTAAGACGGAGGCCTGACGATGAACCGGTTAACAAAACGCCGGAAGATGCTCATTGCCGGATGCGTATTTGCAGCGGTTGTTGCAGGTGTTGCCTGCTGCGGGCATGCCGATGCAGCGGTGATGAGTGTTGCACTCCTCGGCACGAGCGACCAGATGATGTCGGTCTCTTCCGGCTGGGGCTGGTCTGCGTCGAGCGGGGACCTGAACGGTATTCCCCCGCTTGCACCCGGGCAGGAGGTGCTGACCGGGAGTTATTCCGGGTCGCTGTTGTCGACCGGACCGGGGCAGTATGAAGGGTCCCGATCGCTGAACAACAGTGAGATTGTGACGTTTTCGACCGGGAGCCACGTGAAGACCGGCGGGACTGGTCTGTATGACGAGAGCCTGTCGCTCTTCTCGGTCGGGGCCGGGGCTGCTGCTGCGACTTGTGGAGTAGAGGCTTTGCAGGCCGATGCAGCGAATTACACGGCGGTTCCCTATTGCGAGGGTGTGATCACCGGGACCTCGTTTTCGGTGAATGACCTGGTGTATCGTTCGCAGGGGAGCATTTCGCAGGCGGATGATGTATTGCCCGATTCGCTTGGGTTTGTTGTACTGAGCAACGGGTCAGGGTTCGGGACGTTCTTCGCACGGTCGGGAAGTATGGCGGGGATTGGTCCTTCGGGTGATCTTGGTTATACGAATCGTGTGTCTGAAGCTTTGTCGGTCGGTGGGCGGTTTGACCTGGATGGCGGGGTGCAGTGGACCTCGTTTTCGGGGGTGAGTGGGGAGTGATGGAATAACGGATCCTCTTTGATTTGAGGTCTTGGTTAAAATAACCTTAATTTGGGGTTTTTTCAGCGATTTGGAATCTAGATCTGTAATAGAAAAACCCGGAAATTGCCCCGTTTGGAACGCTGAAGAAATACCAGATTAAAATGCTTATTTTGCCGAAATAAGGTATTATTGGACCTTGTTAAATGCTCATTTTGGGACCTATATTAGAATCTCATTCCTTAACGTTGTTTTACTTGGGAGAATTGGGAAACAAGGGTTATTGTACCGTTGTTAAGCCTGATTTTTAGCCCGATTCAGGAACCAGTGGTTTGCCGAAAATTGCGGTTCCCAATAATTATATAGGGAAAACCGGGTAGAATTATACCCCGTGGCCGGATAGGGGTATTATGGAAGGGGCTGAATTCAAACGGCTAGAAACGACGATCCGAGACATTAAAACTAATGGTTAAGGATAAACTCGCTCAAAAAATTTAATTGATCCAGTTAAGCGGGATTTTCACCTTCAGATCTCATCTGCTCATAGACCTGCTTCAACAGGTATTTCCCGATAGCATATTTAAATTCCGGTTCGTTCAGGAATTTAACCGTAATATCTTCATTCTGTTCCATCCGGTTTACGAACAGTCCGTCAAGTGCTTTCAGGAACGCATAGCTGAAATTTTCCATGGTGTTTGCTTTCGCCTGTTCGCGAAGAGTGGAATTACCAAGAGCATCTTCTTTGATCGAGTCGAGGAACAACTGGTCTCCGGGTTTGAAATCGGTCCCGAATCTGTCATTGAGGATATCAATTAATTGTGACAACTCGATTGTCTTATCTCTCTCTGTTCCGGTTCCGACGGCAACCGGACCCGGGACTTCCCCGCCTTTTCCTTTCTGCAGGACGATTGCTCCTTCGCTCATCTTCTGGAGACGGTAATATTTCAGGGCCACTTCGTCATCGAAATCATATTTCGGTCCGTATTCCCTTCTTGGCAGTTTTGTCAGGAGGTATCTGATATAGGAATATGTCTTTTCGAGGTCTGAATCAAAGAACGGAATGACCTGGGAAAGAAATGCGTAGAGATTGCGATAATCAACAAGTAACGACCGGAATTCTTCCTGGTCCTCATCGGGGAGTTTCCTGAACCGTTCAACAGCGGGATCGATACATGCATTGATCTTTGCATGGTCCGCCGGAGTCTGGTTCTTTTTCGGGGCGAAGAAGATGCGGGAAAATTCTTCAACTTCGGTCTTGTAATACACGTGCTTTGCATCCATCTTTGCCTGGAGTTCGTAGAGCTGCCGTGCCTCGGCCTGATCACCGGTCAGGGTCTGCTCGAAGTAGGGCTGGAAGGCTTTCAGTATGTCTTCCGGTTCATTGACAAAGTCGAGTACGAACGTATCCTCTTTTCCCTGCGTGGTTCTGTTCAAACGGGAGAGGGTCTGTACGGCCTGCACTCCGTCGAGACGTTTATCGACATACATGGTATGGAGCAGGGGCTGGTCGAACCCGGTCTGGTATTTCTCGGCAACGAGCAGGACCTGGTAGTCGTTGGATGCAAACCGTTCAGGAAGCTCGGTTTCACGGATGCCGTTGTTCATGCTGACTTCGGTGTATTTTTCACCCGGAATATCGGGATCGATAAGGTCTCCCGAGAATGCGACGAGTGTTTTGATGCCGGTATACCCCTTTTCGCGGAGGTATTCATCGAACTGTTTTTTGTACCGGACTGCATGGAGGCGGCTGGATGTGACGACCATTGCCTTTGCTTTCCCGCCGATCTTATGCATCGTGAAATGGCGGAAATGTTCAACCATCACCTCGGTTTTCTGGGCAATATTATGCGGGTGCAGGCTCATGAACCGGGCGAGTGCTTTTGCCGCTTTCCGCTTGTCGACCTCGGGGTCGTCTTCGATTGACTTGATGAGCCGGTAAAAGGTCTTGTAGGTCGTGTAGTACTTCAGCACGTCGAGGATGAAATGTTCCTCAATGGCCTGACGCATGGAATAGAGATGAAACGCTGCTGGTTTTCCATCCGGTCCGGGCTGACCGAATATTTCGAGGGTCTTGTGTTTCGGGGTCGCGGTAAAGGCGAAGAAGCTGATGTTTGGCTGCCTGCCCCGCTTTGCCATCGTCCTGATAATTTCTTCCTCGTAATCGGGGAGGTGATGTTCAGCGGCATATTTCGCAGCCTCTTCCCGGATTGATGCGGTGGCAAGCACTCCTTTCAGTTCCGTAGCACTCTGGCCTCCCTGTGAGCTGTGGGCCTCGTCAATGATGACTGCGTACCGGTAATTGGGCAGGTCGCCGATCTTCTCGGTCACGAACGGGAACTTCTGCAGGGTGGTGATGACGATTTGTGTCCGGCTGGCGAGTGCCCCGGCGAGCTGGGTAGAGTTTTCATTGATCTTCTGAACAACTCCCTGCGTGTGTTCGAACTGGTAGATGGTGTTCTGGAGCTGTTGGTCAAGGACGATCCTGTCAGTCACGACGATCACGGAATCGAAGACTTTCTGGTCATCCTTATTATGGAGACTTGAAAGCCGGTGGGCAAGCCACGCGATGGTATTGCTCTTTCCGCTCCCTGCCGAGTGCTGGATAAGGTAGTTGTACCCCGGACCCCTGACTTCTGCTGCGGCGACGAGTTTCCGGACGGCGTCGAGCTGGTGGTACCGCGGGAAGATCATGGTCTCCTTCCTGACCTTTTTAACGCCGGCCTTTACGTCTTCTACCTGTAAATTGACGAACCGGTAGAGGATATCGAGGAAACTCTCTCGTTCGAGGACTTCCTCCCAGAGGTAGGCGGTTTTGTAGTTGTCGGGATTCGGCGGGTTTCCTGCTCCCCCTTCATTTCCCTTGTTAAACGGGAGGAAGTATGTAGAGGCTCCGGCAAGCCGTGTGGTCATGAAGACCTGGTCGGTATCTACCGCGAAATGGACGAGTGCCCGCTTTTTGAACTGGAATATAAGGTCGTTCGGGTCACGGTCGAACTTGTACTGCCTGATGGCGTTTTCATAGGTCTGGCCGCTCATGGGGTTTTTCAGTTCGATGGTGGCGACCGGCAGGCCATTGAGACCGAGCACGATATCAATGGAGTTGCCATGCTTATCCGAGTATTTCACCTGCCGGGTGATGGTGAGCCTATTCGCCCGGTACTGTTCCAGTATTTCGGGATTGAGGCCGCTCGCGGGGGCGAAATACGCGACACGAAAGAGTTTTCCGAAACATTTGAAGCCATGACGGAGGACACTGAGGCATCTTTCGTGTGGGGAGTCGAGCGCTTTGCCGAGCTCGTCGAGCAGGACCTGTTCTGCCCTGTCTTTCTGGAGGTTTACGAGATATTCCCATTCTTTTGGCTGGGTTTCTTTGATGAACGGGATAAGGACGGCGGGGTCGAGGCACCGGACCGGGTCGAAGGTCCCCGGGTCTCCTTTCTGGTATCCGCCATGTTCGAGGAGGTCCCATTCGATTGCTTTTTCGAAGGCGATTTCGCGGTGATCTACGGGCATTTATTCACGTCCCACGCAGCACGCTTGATTATCTCATTATAAAAGTAATCTGGGTCGATCATCATTATCGCCTCACTTTAAAACCGATTATAATTGAAAGACTATAAAGATAGTATATACACTACTACGGGATATAACGACCTTGAATACAGGGCATTTAGCCCTTCAGGAGATGTTACAGGTTATTATACTTCCTGATACAACTGTAACCTATGAAAGGGAATGAGTCCAAGAAAGTTTGGCTCATACTTGATGGTAAAATTGTCACCGATCATAAAATAGAGGCTTTTACTTTTGGAAAATTACTGACGAGCCTACAAAGAGTAATCGACTCTATTCAGGAAGCAAAATATCGTGGACATAAAAAGAAAGATTTTGTTCTCTATCTCACGGATCTCGAACCGGGGAGTGTGGCAGCCGCCTTCCAGCCGATGGATTTTCCTACCGACCTTTTTGATGGAACCATAATTTTTGATAAAATAGTCTATAATTTTCAAGACCTGGTAAAAACCCTTGCTACCAGTACAGATGAGTTCAGAAGAAAAATTGACGCTGAATTTGAGGACTCCGTTGATAAAATTCGATTTCTGGAAAACTTTAAGGGAATGCTCTCGAAACGGAACAAATTTTCAGTGAATATCGGATATGCAGCCGTAAAACCCATTAATACAATCTCTCTTCCGGCTCACCGTGAAGGGTATATTCAGGATCTTATATCAGAATATTATGAGAGTTCTTCAGTAGAAGTCAAAGGAATTATTACTCGAATTAAGGGAGATGAACCCCGATCATTTACGATCAGAACCCAGTCAAACGATACCATTCGCTGTGTATACTCTTCTGAAACCGAAAAAGATGTAATGGCTCTTTTCAAGTCACCGGTCATTGTAAAAGGAATCCTAAACCAAAAAATGAAAGTGAAAGAAATGGAGACCTTAAAGGAAGTCCGACCTTTTAACTCTTTTACATTTGAACAGATAGGGGAGTTTCCTCTTCTGCAGCCACTTATCGTCAGGGTTTCGTATCATGATAAAGATGAGCAATGGTGTCTTGAAAATGAGGAACTCACGTTATCCGGATATGGAAGTTCATTTGACGATGCACAAGCATCGCTAAAGGAAAGCCTTGAATCACTCATTATCGGGATTCTGACTTTTAATGATGATATTCTTACGGAGAGATCTAAAGTAATCAAGAAAAACCTGCAAAAATACCTTGATCTGAATCGTATGGTTGACCTCATAAAAGGCGTTGAGATCGAGAGCTAATCATGTCATTGAAAATCCGGGAATTTGACAAAGTCCTTACCCGCAAGGGATTTATTGCGCTCTCAAAAAATGATCATAAATATTTTTACCTTCAGGATCTAGAGGGGAAACAAACGCTCATCCGGACACGAAGAAGCACTCACGGAAATCAGAAGGACATATCCGATGACATTCTTTCTGCAATGTATAAGCAGCTTCATTTTGAAAGTATGGCTGCATTCAAAAATTTTTATGATTGCACAATGTCACATAAAGAATATATTAACTTCCTGAAAGTGAAAGAGAAAATCTGATTTTAATATTTCTTGTACTCAATGAACCGGTACATCGGGTAGGATTCTGGTGACGCTTTGCATCATCAATCGGATCAGTACTTCTTTCACAACATCAAATGTTACTCCATCCAATTGACCAAATATTTCTTTGGCTTTGGTCCAACGGCCTTCATCCCGGCAGGCATCGAGGAAGTCGTGACCAGTCCAGGTCAAACAACGGGGCAGATAATCAGGACTTTCGCTTTGTAAATGGGTAAATTTTATTCCCTCTATTAGTCCAGCTGCATGCATCAGGGCAGCATGATAACCGATTTCTTCTCTTGTATACCCTTCAATTTCCATTGGTTTATTGTTGAATCCATGAGGATTTTCTTCCAATTTAAAGAGGATTTTTCGTACCAGATCCATATCCCGTTTCATACAGCCGCCGCCCCCCTGACATCAATTTTCCCCGTGACTGCAGCGGAGATGAGGGTGGAACGGTATTCTGTAAGGAGTTCGATACTTTTTCTTATTGCATCGCTAATTTTATCGATATTAATTGTTATTTTGTCTAAATATTGAGAAATATGGGTCTGTTCTTCAATCGGAGGACATGTTACAATAAGCTCTTTAATTTGCCCGACGTTAATACGGTTAATTGTTGAACCAACAACAACTTCATTCAACTGATTTAAAATGACCTTACTGTTCAATAAATATGTTAAGAATAATTGATCCTGCACTTTTGAGGTTATTAGGCAAACATCCTGTCCCATACAGAACTTTTCATTGGTATCAATATACGCAGCAGATCCAAGTGATGCGTTTCGACTGTAGATAATATCTCCTCGTTTTGGAAGTCTTCCTTCTATCAGCAACGAGTAAAATTCTTCATTTGTCCTTCTTGTATTCTCTAAATTGATTCGACCAGGTTTAATTTCAGTTGTACTAACGATAGGAATACCATCGTCTACATATTCTGCAGTTAGATGTTTACAATCAATCACATCCCACCACGTTTTTAAAGAATGTACTCCCCACCCTTCCGGCACCATTCCAAGCCATTCAATCCCCGAATCCTTCATTTTCACAGAGGGATCCAGCCCCTTCGTCACGGTATGACTGATGAGAGCGGCCCGTTTCTCTTCGAGGAGGGCAATGAGGCGCTCTTTCTTCTCAATGAGGGCATCGATGCGGGCGGTCTCGCGATCGAGGAAGGTGGCGATGGCGTGTTGTTCGGGGAGGGGGGGTTGAGGATATGAAAATTCTACGAATACATTTTGATACAGATGACTAATTGTTGATCCAGCCTTTTTAAAATCGATAAATGAAAAGAATATATCCGAATTAAGTAAATAAAACATATATTGGGTAATATAGGTATTATCAATACAACGGGTTAGGAATATTCCACTGTTTAATGTAGCATTATCAGGTAAATTTTCTACTATTGCAATTTTTCCAATTGATCCATCTTTTGTAATTAATAAATCAGAATTTCGAAGGTGGATATAGGGGTCTTCTTTATATCGATTTTCTGATACATGGTAGCAAGTATCCCAATTAACTTTTCCACGAATAAAGTCGGTTCCTGTGACAAGATATGGACCTATATCGACAAATTCATCCGACCTTAATCCTTGCCAACCAATCCGGCCTTTTACGTAGGTTGAATATTTTATTTTATTTATGTCCCATCCTTCTGGCACTTCGCCCAGCCATTCCACGCCAGAGTCCTTATACCTGATATAAGTTGGAAACCTTTTCATTCAGAAAGCTCCTCTTTCAGAATATCCGGATTCCAGATTAAATTGGCAATCTGGAAATACAAAGCACCTCTTTCATCGATGTCTGCTTTTCTGAAATCTTCAATGGGTTTAAGCGGTAAGTTATTCAGGTTTTTCCAGTGCAGGAATCCTGGATTTTTTTCATAGGTTAATGGATGAAGGCTAGCTGCAAGGAGGTTCTGCTTGATATAATGTTCTCGTTTCTCCTTGTAGGGAAGATCATTATAACTTGCATTGAAACTTTTCTGGAGCAGAAGAAGGCCGCCAAAACGGCTCCTGTCCAATTCGAAATCGATTACATGAGGGAATTCATCCCTGTGGCGCTCGTAGTGATTTGCCCAGATGTGTTCGACCTCAAATTTCTGCTTCCCTTCTCCGGATACATATTCCAGGTAATGGCTTGGAAGTCCAGACTGCGTTTCTATATAATCAGTAATCCTTGCAAGGAGGTAGTGCATCTGACCGCGGCCTGTCTTGGTCATCATGAAGTCCGGTCGCGTTCCGATGACCTCCTTCTCTTTCATCAGACGCTCGGTGAGGATATTTACCAAGTCTTCGAGTGATTTTCCCCTGATCTCCTTCATGAGGATAAACATCGCATATTGCAGCGTGTTGTAATCATTCGAACGGTAATTCATTATCCTGCGCGTGAGAAGAATATCGAGATATTTTGCGACAACCCTGATTTTTTTCCTGATTATTATTTCAGAATCTGTTTTTAGCAGGGGTGCAAGCAGGACCTGATATTGGAGGGTGAACCGCCGTTGCGCATTATAATAGACATGTTCAAGTCCGGGTGTGAGATGAACTGACGCATAGATAATCGTCCGGTACTGGCGTGAATAAAAATCGAAATCTTTCTCAATGAACCTGATAAATTCACTGCTTTTCGTAATACCCAGGAGTTCAGGGTTTTCCCGCACCCACCGGTGGAACTCGGTACCTATTTTGTCCCAGTCTTTTGGGAGTGCCCCGGTTGTCCTCTCACGTATATTCCTGGCATACTGGCTCCTCAACCAAGTCTTGATACAATCCGCATCCAGTTCTTTCCAGTTATGTTCCTGTGAAAGGCTATTGAATTTGGCAATATGCTCTTTCCACAAATTATTCGCAGCAATTTTTCGATCTTCCTCCTTGATATTCGAAAGAAGGTATCCTTTAAGCATCTCAGTCGGAGTCAGGGAGAGGCCCCGGTCATTCATCGTCTCAAAAACAGTATATGCATCGGCATCAGAATAGGCCGATATCTCGACAACAACTACATTTTCTAGTAGCCAGTCGATGAAAAGGGGTAATGCCTTTCCCTCAAGGGCGTTGGGGAATAACTCATTGATATCTTGGTATCGCTGCCAGATATTTTTGACAGCCTCAGATTTTGCATGAGCGGGATCATAACTCTCATCCCCCTTGAAAAGAGCCTGCATGCATTCTTCACGTTCCGGCACATCGATATTGAATGATTTTACCCCATGTTTGACCGAGTAAATGAGATTTTCAAGAGGTAAAGGCTCTTCACTTTGTTCTTTTTGCAGGTGATATAGATAGATCAATATGAGGGTGAGGGTGGTGAGACGCTGCTGTCCATCAATTATGAACTTTTTTGAACCTTTTTTACTTATGATTATGGAACCTAGGAAATAATGTCCATACCCTGCAACTTCAATTGGTTCATGGTTATCCTCGTAGTCTTCGAGGAATTTTAACCCAAGGTCGGATAATAATTCCTGAATCTGCTTTGTTTGCCATTTATACTCCCTTTGATAATAATCAACCGCATATTTCTCCCATTCAAGGAGCTGCCTGACTGTTTTCGCATCTCCACGTATTTCCCGTGATTCTTTATTCTCGCTCATTTCATCCCGTCCGATTTCTTGCCCGATACGCCTGACTCGGGTGTTTGGGATTATCCGGTATGGTATATTCAAGGATTCCGTCACGGACCATCGAGGATAGATAACTCCGTTTCACCCATTTCTTGTTCTGTTGCAATATATGTGCAAGTTCATCAGCGCTAAATGGTTGAATTAAACACAACCGTTCAATTACCTGCTGAATATCTGATGGAGGACTTCTCTTACCGAGTGCTTGAATTTTTGCGGTTAACTCGTCAGGTATCTTATCAGCCATGGTAGGTAACGGACCAGGCAGGGTAGTTAGGTTGGCGGGCTGGTATGTCCGGATACTATCGTTCCTCCTCATTTTACCTATGAACCGCCCGGATTCCATCAGATCATCTCTTTAAGCAATTCATTGATCTCCGCTTCAACCTTCTTAATATCTGCCTCAATCTCTTCGAGTGCCCGGGGAGGAGTATACGTGTAGAAATACCGGTTGAAATTAATCTCATACCCGATCTTCTCATCCGATGGATCTACCCATGCATCGGGAACATGTGGGAGGACCTCCCGTGCAATATACGTCGCAACATCCTCTTTGAGAGGAATATTCTCATAGTCCCGGAGTTCCTTGTCGGGCTCGGGGTTTCCCTTGCTATCCAGACAGACATCTGCGGTCTCGTCACGCTCAGACAGGGCATTTTGGATCGCCTTGAAAAGCGGCGCAGGGGTAGCGATTCCGGCTTCTTTAAATGTTTTTTTCAGAAGAGACGTGAATGCTTCCCTGTTTTTCATAACCGGCTGACCACGTAGCCGTTCAAGTGCGCTCAGTATAGCACGCTGCTGGTGTTTCCCGGCTTCTATCTCTGCTGAAATAACCGATTCGTCCTTCTTCTTTTTACTTGACGCAAGGTCCGAAAAAGGTCGTGCCTCTTTCAGCCGTTCGAGCCGTTCATCATTCACCACGAAGTTCAGCCGCAGCGGGCGGTCCACCGTAACCCGGCGGTACCCGAAATCAGTGTTATCAAAAATCCGGACATATTCATTCGCCTGGAAATCCCCGTAAAGTCGTGTGATCTGCGCCCGCTGTTCATCACATACCTCGTTTCGCTTATTCCCGAGGCTCTTTCGCATCTTTTTAAAGAAGGTCCGCCCGTCAACCATCTGGATTTTGCCCTTCCGGGACGGATCTTTCCGGTTGGTAACGATCCAGAGATAGGTCGAGATCCCGGTATTATAGAAGAGCTGGTCAGGGAGTGCGACAATCGCTTCCAGCCAGTCGTTCTCGATAATCCAGCGCCGGATATCACTCGGACCCGATCCCGCCGAGCCGGTGAAGAGCGGAGACCCGTTGAACACGATTGAAAGTCTCGTCCCGCCCTCTTTCGGATCCTTCATCTTGCTGATCATGTGCTGGAGAAAAAGAAATGCCCCGTCGTTGATTGGGGGAAGCCCTGCACCAAACCGGCCTCCATACCCCTGCTCCTTATACTCCTTCCTGACGAATTCCTCTTCAGGTTTCCACTCGACACCGAATGGCGGGTTGGCAAGCATGTAATCAAATTTCTTGTCGGCAAAATAGTCCTCGGTGAAACTATCCCCAAACCGGATATTATCGAGGCTCTGTCCTTTTATCAGCATATCAGAACCACAGATTGCGTATGCCTGTGCATTGTAGTCCTGTCCGAACATCTCAAGCCGGGCATCGGGATTCAGTTCCCGGAGATACTCTTCAGATACCGATAGCATACCCCCCGTACCACAGGCAGGGTCAAAGAGCGTCCTGATTACACCTTTCTTACGGAGTGCATCACCATCAGTCAGGAACAGAAGGTCGACCATCAGCCTGATGACTTCACGGGGCGTAAAATGGTCTCCCGCTTCTTCGTTGCTTGCTTCGTTGAATTTCCTGATGAGGTCCTCAAAAATATATCCCATCTCATGGTTGGAGACTTTATCAGGATGGAGATCGATCTCACAGAATTTTGATATGACCGCAAAGAGCCTGTTCGCCTTGTCGAGCTTCGCAATCTGTTCCTCAAATCCAAAGTTCTGGATGATCTCCCTGGCCCGGGCTGAAAAGCCATTGATATAATGAGTGAGATTTGAAGCGAGGTGATTTGGATCGTCTTTCAGTTTCTCGATGGTAAACCTGCTGGTATTGTAAAATTCATAGTGTGTGATCTTATTCAGGATCGGGTCGTAATTTTTCACGGGACTGTCTTTCAACCGCTCATATTGTGCAAGGACTTCATTTTTCGTCGTTTCAAGGACGCAGTCAAGACGCCTGAGGACAATGAGTGGAAGCATGACATCCTTGTATTGGTTCGGGCGATATGGTCCACGGAGTAGGTCCGCAACCGACCAGATGAAAGAAACTTTGTCATTGAAATTGTTCATGCCATTCCTGGCTAGAATATCGCGTGTCAGGGACGATAAATCGCTCGAAGTGTTTTTGGATTTTTACCGTACTATTACCCCTCAAAGATTAGCTTGTGCTCCTAAGGTTTCCGTTTAATTTCATCGGATCCTATATCGAATATTCCTCCGAGGACCGGAAAGACACAGACGGGCAAGCAAGTTCGCAACGGCTCACATCATTGCCCTGTTTACTTTTAGCTGCTTCATGATACGAAGACGCCCGGCATGTTCGTCTCCACTGCGTTCCGCTCACATCACGGGGCTGCTCTCTCCCGGTTTACTTTGGATAGGTTGACGCCCCCGACTTCATCGTTTCACTCTTCGCCGGCGGCTGCTCACCTCCCGCTCCTCGCAGACTGCTGATGCAGACTGTTCGTCGCTGCTATATCGTTTTAATCTTCGTTTTTAAAAGGAAGAGATTATATTCTCTTGTCATTACCTGGAGAGATCAACAGTATATTGAATGCGGAAGGTTCTCCCTTCATCTCGTATCTCTTAAGAATACGTAAAATACAATTTTTAACTTCATCTGGGGTACGAGAATAACATTTTTCTACAATATGAATGTTTTCAAGGCTGTCTTCAACAATTTCTGGACAATTTGTATCAAACCAAGAGAGATACTTAGAATTCTCTAAACCTGATGGATAATAGTTTGAAATTTCTATTTTCATTGTTGAATAAAGAAAAGTAAGTGTTGCTTTTCTATATTCGGTAGTAATTTTTAAATCAATGTCAGGTGTCTTATCATTAATTTTCTTGTATATTTCATCTAAATCGAATTCATAATTTTCAAGATGGCGATTCACGAGAGGATCGTAAAATAATGTGTTAAGCTCACAACACATATTCTGTAAATTTTTTAAAATATCATTCTCTTTTTTTAATATTAAATCGGTGAGTAAATATCGAGGGATTTCACAACGGGGATATCCTTGGATATATATTAACCCATGACAAATTTCGTGAGCTAACGTATATGCATTACAATCAGTATCTGAAGTAATTCGAATTCGGACTCGATAATCGTTAGTTCCTTGAATTTGACTTATCTCTCCCCTTCTTCCTGAACCAGGGGTATTTTCAAAATCAATCTTAATTCTTTTAGCAATTATTTCTTCGTTCATTTTCCAAAATTTTCGAAACGAAGAAGAAGAAGAACAGATATCTAAAAATGTATCATTATTCAAGAATTTACTGTAAATTTCTTTATTTTTCATGATTTCATCTCAATAAAAATTAAGTTGAATCGGGTATTGCGCTATTTACTGCAGATAATAACGCCTTTTCACTCTCTACCGAATTTCTATACCAATCGGTAGACCAGATTCGATACAAATTCCATCCCAATCCCTCAAGAATCCGTTGTCGTATTTTATCACGGTCACGGGCAACCGGTGATGAGTGATACGTCGCACCATCGCACTCGATTCCCAGCACATATTTTCCGGGAGATTTTGGGTCTACTATGCCGAAATCCATCCGGAAACCCGCACATCCCACCTGGGGATGCACTTCGAATCCTTTGGCTTTAAGGAATTCAAAAACTTCGGTCTCAAATGGAGACTCAGTATCCTCAAGATAGGTTGTCGTAAGGGGGAAATCCCCGTATTCCGCATAATGCAGGAACGATTGTAAGATTTGAACTCCCCTGGAAGCACTTTTCACCGAATCTAAATCGGTTGATTTAAAATTAGAGAATACAACGCATTTTTCCCGGGCTCGGGTGACCAGAACATTCAGTCGCCGTTCACCCCCAGCCCTGTTCAACGGACCAAAATTAGAGTAGAGGCGACCTGTTTCATCTATTCCATATCCAACGCTAATATACACAACATCCCGTTCGTCTCCCTGAATAGTTTCCAGATTCTTCACTGCAAAATGTTGACCGTCTGTTCTCGTGAAGAAATATTCCATTTCAGGGTGTTTATCTCTAATTTTCTCTATCTCGTCCTGAATAGCGAGTTGTTGAGCAAGGCTGAAGGTCCCAACCATGAGACTCTTATCCGGATGATTGGTAAAGTGTTCAATGACATGAGATGCCACTACCTTTGCTTCTTCCCTGTTTGTCCGTGAACGACCGCGATCATATCGAGTGTTAGGCAAGTGTACGAGTTTCAGACCTAAATTATCTGAATTTTTCATTGGTGAGGGATAGACCATGAGTTTGTTTTCATAGAACTCCCGATTCGAAACGGCAATCAATGATTCATGCCGACTTCGGTAATGCCAGCGAAGCGTTTTCGATGGGAGGCCAGACTTACACAAGTTCAGAATGCTCTCCATTTCAACCGCGTATTCGGGAGATTCCTCATCGAATTCTGAATCGATATCCACTAATTTATCAAAAAATGAGGTCGGGGGCAACTGGCGGGAATCTCCCATAATAACGGTTGAATTCCCCCGTAAAAGAGCACCAAGGGCATCTTCTGGCCGGACTTGACTTGCTTCATCGAATATGATAACATCAAATGGCTTGATTGCCCGCGGGTCCAGATATTGTGCCACAGAGAGCGGGCTCATCATAAAACAGGGTTTGATATCCCGTATGAGTTCTCCTGCGCTGTTGAGAAGTTTCCGAATCGGCAAATGTCTCTTTTTTTTATTAAATTCCCTGATAAGAATCTCTTTTTGCGTGTCACCCAAAGATCCTTTTGAGAAATCGGGGAGATTATTGCTTAAAATGGAAAGTACGCGAATTCTATTATACTGAATTATCTTATCATCAAGCTCCTGGAACCGTTTGATCTTATCTTCATGGGACATCCCAAAAAAATGTTGGAGTGCAGGACGCTCTACAAATGCCAGACGAAGGAGCGAATCGTAATAGTTAATCTCAAAACAGGGAATGATATCGTCCGATTGAAGTGTATCAGATTCTATCAAGGGGATAATATAGTGTCCGAGGGAATTCTGACATTCTTTTTTATATTGTACATAATTGCTCCAGTAAACAAGGGAATGTATATTCTGCTCCCAGATTCTGTATTGATTCTCAATTTCCTTGAATGAAATTTTCTCGATAGGTCCTCCAAAAACCAAATTTGAATTGATTGCAAGAATTTCTGACAAGGACCGGAACGATGTATGGTAAGCCTGATAACTTACCAATACTTTTTGAACCAGACTGTCAATGTCTTCTGATTTTACCCCTTTGCTAACAATCCTGGCAGCTTTTTCTGTGAGCTTTTCCTGGATTATCTCATATCGAAATTTTACTATCCAATCTTTAAACTCATCGAGTACGGCCGGATCACTCTCTTCATCGTGCCAATAGGACCCAAACAATGAGATACCAAGATCATGGGAGTTATAGATATCTTGTTTCATCTGAATGATACTTTGGGCAAATCGAAGATCATCAATGATTTCTTCATCATTTATTCTCGATTTCTGGAGGTATTGAGTGAGGATTTTGTTTCGAAGATATCGATATCGGGAATTGAGTAGTTTCAAGTATGATTGCGATAAGGTATTGAATTCTTCAATCAGGGGTTGAAGGTCCTGTTTTTTAATTACCGAGGGTTTTAATTTTCTTAATAATGTCTCTCGTGAAGTCTGATATCTTCGTATCAATTCAATTAACATTGTTGCGCCATCATTTGGCGAATTCCATTCGGGATTCAATAAGATATTTTCATCAACGGGATTCGACGCTTTGAGAATTTTGATTGCATTTATGGAATTTCTTAAATTATCATATGAGAAAATCGGAGCCATACCACATTCTGATACCAAATGGTCAAGGGAATCAAGAAACTCATACAGATTTTTTCTGCAGTCTACAATCCTTCCTTTTACATTATCGATATCGGAAGGAAGTATCACACCGGGAGATGTGCCTCTCCAGGGATTTGTCGATAACAATCCCAGTTTTGGGAGAAGATGTTTAATCTGAGAAAGGCGTGAAAATGCGTGAATCCATTCAGATTCAGTAATATCGGCCACATTTTCAAAGTGAAATCGTGGCACATTCTTATTAAGATTTTCAAAATATTTCCCTAAAATATCACTTTTTCCCATCATGACATAAGGGGTGAGGTTTCGTTTACCGATAGGTACGGAAATAGCCTTGGAATATTCATTTAATTCCGCTTTCAGGTGTTCAAGTTCATGAAATTTATTTTCATCATACTGAAATCGGCGTTGAGGTTGTTGAACCGTGCTTCGTAGTTGTGAGATAATTTCCATTTTTTTTGCTTTATGGCTGTGAAGTTCAAGGCAATACTCTCCAAGACCCACTTGATCCAACCGATCCTTCACAACCCTCAACGCCGCCATTTTTTCACTCACAAAGAGTACGGACTTGTGCGATGCGAGGAGTTCTGCGATGATATTCGTGATGGTTTGAGACTTTCCTGTCCCCGGTGGTCCTTCGACAATGAGATTTCTACCAGATTTGCTATCCTCAATGACCGCAATCTGTGAGGAATCCGCATCACAGACATTATAGGTGCCCAACGCAGTTAACCGGGAATCGACTTCAGATTCATCAAATCCGAAATTGTCGACATTTTTAAAGGATTCAGGATTAAAAATCTGGTTAAGGATGGGATTATCAAGCAGACCTTTTTCACTTGGCCAATGACTCGGATCCAGGTCATTATACATGATAAACTTAGAAAAACTGAATAAATCAAGATATGATTCATCGGAATTGACTTTCCAGGAATCAATCGGTCTAATGCTTTCTTCAACTAAAGTAAAATATTTTCCAATGTCCGCACCGTTCTCTCCCATCTCAAATTCGGGCAGTGTTATCCCAAATTCTATCAACTTCGTTTTTAGGGTAATATTTGTAAAAATATCCTCTTCAGTCCAGAGGATCCGATAGATATTCCGGGCTCGTTCGCGGGTCATTTCAACTGGAATGAGGACCAATGGGGACTTCAGTATTTTTTCCGGAGTCGACAGTTCGTGCCATTCCAAATATCCCAATGCCAGATAGAGTATAGTGTAGCCTTGTTCCTCTATGGAGGTCATTGACTGTTTGTGCAAACTTAAAAGCCGGTAACTAAGATCTTCGGCATCCAATCCAGAATAAAGGGCAAATTTTTTCCCGTCTTCAGGAGATGTTTCCTGGTTACTTGCTTCAGAGTTCTGATCACGTGGTTGAAGTGGTTTTATCTGGGGTTTCCGTTTATCCATTACCAAATTTGAATATGCTTCAACGGATTTCAAATTTTGAAATTCTATTGATCGAATTTTCTTGGGACGATAATTGAGTAATTGATTCCGAAAGGATAAATCCAATAATTTATTGCGATAAAATTGGATTTTTTCGGTTATACTTGACAAGATGAACCCGACCTAAATGATTCTTTTTATTCAGGTATTGTTATATACCCTAATCGTTTTAAGTTTTGTTAGACTATCGGTCAATTACGGGGAGTATCTAAAAATCGAGAATTAATAATGGGAGATATTACAATTCTGCTATTCAGTCTCGACACCCCGGCATGTTCGTCTCCACTGCGTTTCGCTCACATCACGGGGCTGCTCTCTTGCGGTTGGCTGTGTATAGACGCTCCCGGTTTCGTCGCGGGGCTCCTCACCGGCAGCTGTCCATGTCTCGCTCCTCACAGACTGCTGATGCAGACTGTTCGTCGCTGTAAATCTTAAGCAAGTTACCACTTTAAAAGATGCAATTATCCAATCTGGTTACTTAAGTTGTTTGGACCCGCTTAGACGTCGCCGATTTTCGTAAATATTGTTTCACTATTTAATTCCAAGATTTGTCGGACATGCTCTCGGTTTTGTAATTGGGTTCGATAGGTATTACTAACATATCCACGTCCGTCAGATAGTAAATCCGCCAATGAAGGCTTTATACCACCATTACAATGAAATTGATGAATGTAGTCTTTTTTAATTGATTCGGGTTCATTATGAAATTCAACCTGATATTCTAAACACTCAAATCCAATTCTAATCCCCCCTCTTTCACCATGACCAAAAATCCAAATTTTTTTTACCATCGGATTTCGGACGATATCTTTAAAATTGCGAATGCTTTGACAGTCATATATTTTATAAGCGATATTTTTTTCATGAAATTTTTGAATGATTAAATCGACCCCATCTCCATATCCTAATTTTTGTGAATATTCACCATGAGCAATAATAATCCCATTATGTGGTATTTCTGGGTTGTAATCAGGATGTTTTAACATACAAATATAGCCTCTATTCATAAAATATCGGTGAATAAACAAAAATTCAGGTAAACGGTCTTGAAATATTCGAATTTTTGGGAAATGATTTAAAAAACGAAACCTCAAATCGGAAAACAGTTGATGTTCTTTTTTGGGAGGAATAATTACTTTATCCCAGGTCTTGATGTATCTTGCATTAATAATATCAAGTAAAAAAATAAATTCAAATACTGGATATGCGAGGATAAAAAGAAGTATTAGAAAAATTTCCAATCCCATATGTGTCTTAATATATTTTATTCAGCATCATATAATTAATCATATTAGCGGTCAAACTGTCATTTTCAGTGACCAAATTATAAATATGAATATATCAATTTCATTTTCCAATGAAAAATCCATCTGATCAGGCCCCAAAGCCAGATATATCTGATATTACGCACGCATTAGTAACTGGTGCGGCTAAAGCTATTCCAGTCGCAGGTCCAATTATTGATCAATTTATATTAGCTTTTGTTGAGGCTCCAGTTACTGAACGAAGGTGGCGTTGGGTTCAATCAATTGCTATCAAAGTTAGAAAATTAGAAGAGAAAAATGAAGATTTGGAAGAGAGTTTGAAAAATAATGAAGAATTTAAAACTGCTTTTTTGTATGCGGGGCAAATTGGAATTCGCAGTCATCAGGTCGAAAAATTAGAGGCATTGCAGAATGCAGTGCTAAATACCGCAATACCTGGAGAAATTGAAGATTCCCAACAGCAAATATTCCTAAATTATATTGATACATTTACAGCGTGGCATATAAAAATTTTAAAATTTCTTGATAATCCTATTGATTGGGGGAAATTGCACCAAATAACGTACCCAAATCTTGCAATGGGCGGGGTAGTGACCATTATAAAAGTGGCTTTTCCTCAATTAAAGGAAAAACCTCAGTTTTATAATCAAATTATATATGACTTGCATGATCGTGGATTGTTGAATGAGAGTAGAGATTTTTTCAATGTTTCAATGTCACCTACGGGTATATTTACATCTCACACATCGGATTCTGGTAAATTATTTCTAAAATTTATAAGTTCACCGATTGATGAATAAAATTTCATTCTCCTTCTCCGCTCCGTTCATACATCGCTGTCCCCACTCCCCCACCCTCTCGTCGCTCCGGGGATAGGCAAGTATCCCCTTCTTCTCCTCACCTTCCAGGACGGGCTCCTCCTCTCCCTGAAGGAAGAGGCAGTGATAATGATGTATCCCTTCGGGCCAGAGACTGCACCCGGGGGAGGGCCGGCACCCGGTTACCGGGACGTATCAACGAACCGGTCGCGGTGCCAGGGGGGGGGCAATGCGTAACAAAGAAATCCCAGTTAACCTCCCCTGCAGGCAGGTCCGGACACGGGACTCATCAGAGGGCCGTCGTGGCCTGCCGAAGGCCGCAGGTTTTCCACTTGAATCAAAGCAAAAGAGATAAAGATACACGTCAATCTATATGCAGGACCCTCGCCGGTTCCTTTTGTATTTGCGTGCATTGTGTCCGGCGAGGTCCTGCTTATTTTGTCGCGTGATCCTTGATGAACTGCCTCAGGTCGTCCTCGCTGATCCGGTATTCCGTCCCGATCTTGATGGCCTTCATTTCCTTCTTGTTGATCAGTTCCCGGACCGTCTTTGGATGCAGATGCAACAGTTTTGCCACTTCATCGGTGGTAAAAAAAGAGGGAATCTTACTCATCCCGCCGTCCTCCACTCGCTGCACCGCAGGGTATCGTGGTCCCGGTAACAGTGACAGGAGATTCCGTTCAGTCCGCCGCAGTTCCGGCAGGTTTTAAAAATGCTCCGTGGTTTCGCTCCAAGCATATATCGCCGAAATACATTCTCTCTGTAACTCCGCATAGTCTTATGCCTCCTGGGGGACCGGGGCCGGTGCCCCGATCATAAAGTCCGCTGCCTTCTCCGCCCTGCCTGCTGCATACAATACCAGGTCCGCATCCGCCTTAATCGCCGCTGCCCAGTTCTGGAGATATGCCGTCTGGTTCCGGAACACGGCGTCCGAGTCAATGCCGGTCAGTGCTGCCAGGTAGGCACTGCCGATCTCGGCGACCAGCTCCTCCCGGCCGTAGGTATCGGACCCGAAGCAGACCGGATCCGTTGACTTGAACCGGTCCAGCCGGGGTCCGGTCGAGTGGATGCACTCGTGGAACAGGGTCGCATAATAGTGCCCGTTCGTCGTGAACTGGCCGATTGCCGGGCAGGTTATGGTATCGTTTCGTGGATTGTAGGCTGCCCGGTCCCCTGGCTCGACCGTGATGCCTTCCCGCCCGGTGTAGGTATCGACCAGGTCCTCGCATTCGAGAAGCTCGTCGTTTTTGTTCATCTGGGGGAGCTCATACCCTTTCTCAAGGTAGTCGGTCTGGTCGATGTTGAAGACGACAAAGGCCTTCAGGAAACGGACCTGCTTCTTCTTCTCTTCCTCGTGCCCGTCCTCGTGCACCGTTGTCTCGGTCTTGATGACCTGCCCGGCATAGATAATGCCGTGGCCGTGTTCTCCTTTCTGGACCTGTAACCCTGCTGCAAGATACTGGCGATAAGTCGCCCAGAACGGGAGGGGGTAGGGGGTGAGCCCAAGGATGATCCGGTTGAGGCCGGTGTACCCCCTTCCGCTGATCAGGTTACGGGGACCGTTCACGGTCCACGGTTTCGACCAGGGGATTACTCCTTCCGAGAGTGCCTGTATCATTCGCTCATTGATGCGTGCTTTCACGTCGGCGGCCTTCATGCTGCCACCTCTGCTCCTGCACCGTCCCGGGTCCGGGGGGTGTCGTTCGATACCTGGGTCCCGGTCATGATGGCGACATGTGCATACTTCCGCTCACCGGTGATGATTCCTTTTACCTGGGTGAGTGGCGAGACGTACTGCATCCCGTTGATCCGGTACATGACAGCCCGGCCGGACCGGGTTATCCATGCCTTGCCGACAGGTTCCGGTGTGCTGGTTTTCATCACGTCGCTGATGTCGTACACATCGGCAGGCCAGTTCTCCATCAGCCGTTTTACTTCGGAGCGGGCGATGACAGCCTGCATGGTCTTGATGTCGATTCGGATTGATCCAGCATAGAGCCGGGCGGCTCCGATATGCTGAAAGATTGGTGATGTGCTTGCGTGCATTGTGTTTTCACCACATAATTATTGGCGCATGAGGTTATATAGTGCCGGTCTGCGGTGTGAAAGTGTATATAACTCCTTATAGTTATATTTAGAGAGATAGTTTTTATCGATATTTTACGTTTAAATTCTTGATGTATTACGTATAAACGAATGAAATTGTATGAAAAATTTTCGGCAAATGATTTGTGAAATTCGATATAATCTGACGGTCCGCGAGAGTGCCAAGGAACTCTCTTTTCCGGATCTGCCGGGGTGTAAGATGTTGGCCCGAAGGGAGTCTATCTTATTCACTGCCCTGCGGGAGGAGCCTGGCCCGGAGGGTGAGGAGAGAGGGGGATGCTTGCCCATCCCCCGGCGTGACGAAAAGGCGGGGCGTGTGTGGCCACAGCCGCCCGAGCGACTGCCGGTTACAGGGCACATCAGTGACCTGTCGTGCAGGAGCGAGTCATTGAGCGTTTGCGGCTGTCCGGGACACAGCGACGAACAGTCTGCATCAGCAGTCTGTGAGGAGCGGGAGGGGAGCAGGCGATACGAAGTGAGTGAAACGAGCGAGTATGGCCGTCATCGTATCAGGGATCATCCCGGAAAAGGCAGACCCACGCTGTGAGTAAAGGGAGAAGGGAGCACCGGACGTAAGGAGGAGCGGACCGGCGACTGGAGCGAACAAGGTGGGGCGTTTTGATGAATGCTGTACTAATAAGCCTCAAAGCACTTCTAACAGAGGGGGAGATGCTAAATTGCTTTATTTTCTTTTTCTCCAACGAAATCCTGATACCGGATGAAAATTGAGAAAGAATAATCGGCTTAATTGTATTATTTCAGTCATCAGATTCCCATCGACCGACACGTTCTTGGCAATCTGGTTCGGGAAGATAATTTCCTTTTTCAATCATGACCCGGAGGACCTGGATGAGATCGGAGCGTGAGAGAAGTCCGCTGTCGTGGATGAGGTCCAATATCCACAAGACACCATGTACCTGAATTCCCGCCCCTTCACAGAGTGCCCGGAGGCGCTTGTCACCGGTAATTACAACACAATCCCTGTGTTGCGATGCATGGCGAAACAGAGACAGGTCAGAAGGTTTGATTTTCCTGTATTGAGGACTGATACGAAATATCTCTGCGATATCAGCATCAGAAAGAGAAATTACGCCAAGACCGGACTGCACAAGAATGTCCGTGTCTACGGTTTCCCATTCGGCGAGAATAAGGTCTGTTGTGCACCAGGACTGGTGAAGGTCCCATATGGTATCCAGCACGTTTCCATCGTCGAGAGAAAAAAGGACGCTGGAGTCGAGCAGATATCGCAGGACCCCTTCAGGCACAGTCTACACACCCACAGATTGTGCCAATATCTCCGCCGAAGATCTCATTCGCCCTTCCCCGGGTAATGATGCCCTCTGAATATGCCCGCATGATCATAAGATTCATCGAACTTGGTTCTTCGGGCAGATACGGTTTCATGGGTTCGACCCGGTGCCATTTGTTCTTCCTGAAGGTAATATGGATCTTCTGGAACGCGGGGTTACTGATGTATCCGTTCTCGTACGCCCGATAGAGGATGGCCATCATCGAGAGGCCGTAGCGATGCTTGAGGATGCACAGTTCTTCTATCCCGATTCTATTTCGGTCCTCACCTAGCTCTTTTCTGACCTGGTCTTTTGGAAAGAGGAAAGCACCAGCAAAGCGGTGGTAAAGCCGGTCCTGATCAATGTCTGGTGAAACATCCAGAACAAGGTGTCCGATTTCATGAGCGATGGTGAGCCGCTGCCGGTCGCCGCTGATATTCCGATTCACCACAATCACCGGAAATTCGTCATTGACCTTGATGGTCATCCCGACGAATGTGTCGGAGGCATCTACGAGACCGATCTTAATCCCGTGGTCTTCCAGGATATCCATGAGGTTCTCGATCGGATCCAGGCCGAGTTTCCAGTAATTGCGTAACTGGACCGCAGCATCCTCAATATCTTCGGGGTTGGTGATGCGAATCGCGGAAGGGAGGTCTATTTCACATTTTTCATCGAGAATTAACTCAATCATCACGAAACGTTCCAACCAGTCCCGGGTTTCTTCAATGATTTTTTTTAGATCTTTCTGTTTCAGATTCATTTTTTTTCTGAAAGCCAGTGGCTCGAGAGTGGTGATCGGCTCCCGGCGGAAAAAATATTCAATCGGAAGGTTCAGCACCTTTGCGATTTTTATCAGCCGCTGGGAATCCGGGGTAGTAATCCCTTTTTCGTAATTGTTCAGTGCAGTTTGGGTAATCCCGAGTTTCTCTCCAAGGTCTCTTAGGCTAAGTCCCGCTTTAATACGTCCGTACCGAATCCTCTCCCCAATGTGCATACTTGTCACCACTTTACAAAACGTAATTATTTATTGTATTTGTAAAGTTTTAAGGATATGTATCTTTCGACTCGATTGAAGTGTTAACTGGGAAAAATGAACGGGAAGAAGTAACATTTCAATGTGAGTGAAGGGCGAGCTGGAGTACTGGACACCAGGAGGAGCGGACCGGCGACCGGAGCGAATAAGGTGGGGCGTCAACATTTCAAATGTCAACCTTTAGGGGGTGGAGGCCCACGCGGCCGGAGGGGGCGGGTCCCCTCCCTGAGCGTACAATCCCGTTGAGATCACGGATCTGCCGCACGGTCATTTAGTATAAAAACTACCTTGCACTTTTACGACCTGAATTCTGCGCCAGTAAAAAAATACGTGCTTTAAGGGCTCCTTTTGACACCCGGCTGAGGCTTTAAAAGTGGCTTGAAAATAAAGCTAAATTACCCTCTATTTCTGAAAATAAGGTTAATTAATACGATTATTTTAATTGAATGCCCTGTTGGGGATTTTAACATAACCCCCAGATCTCGTTTGAATACAAGGAGCATAGGACGTGAGGAGAAGCGACCGGATATTAGCGCGATCGAACGGCGATATATCCGGGAAAATCCGTTATTTCCATTCATCCCGCTCAACCGTTGTAGTGATGCCGGTCAAAAGTCTGGCGGAGGAATTCCTCCTTGCGGTGCCTGCTCGCGTTCACCGGCGGTTTCAGGTATCCTATCTCCGGCGTCTGGAGGGCCGGGCAGAAGGGACAGAGGGCGGAATCGACTTCGTTTGCCTTCTCCCTGACCGGACAGTAGTAAATCCCGTCAATAACCTCCACCGTGTCCCCGCCGGGAAACGGCATGCCGACCGGGTGTCCGGGGAGTCCCTGCACGAACATGCAGAATCCGGAGAGAAGGTATTTGAGGAACCGTAGCCTGACTGTTTCCGCATCGCCAGCAGAACATTGGGCTGTCACCATCTTCCAGTACGCACCCGCATACGCAGGAAGAGGTTCT
>Ga0334884_1001044_pt1 | contig 44854 bp, 32 predicted proteins | sample GraSluR1_MG_7_FD_207215 | JGI IMG/M metagenome (GOLD analysis project Ga0334884, IMG submission 207215) | Sludge microbial communities from methane-producing bioreactor in Wageningen University, Netherlands - Granular Sludge_12_05 R1 | ecosystem: Engineered > Bioreactor > Anaerobic >... | reverse complement strand
CCAATTGGGGTCCAGGGGACCGGTCCCCTGGCGGGGTGTGGGGCGGAGCCCCACGACTTTGGCCGTCAAGCCGTTGACGCATTGAGGAGCCGGTGACGCATGCCGGAACTGCCGTGCCGTACCAATTGGGGTCCAGGGGACCGGCCCCCTGGCGGGGTGTGGGGCAGAGCCCCACGACGTTAGTCGGTCACGCCGTTGATGCGTTGAGGGGCCGCAGGCCCCGGGCCCTGCCCTGTATCCAAGCGCCACAGCATCAAGGAGCAAGCATCGTGACGAACCCGACGAGACCCATTGCCCTGTGTCAGGCCGCTTTGGCGGCGCTGGGCATCACCGTGTCTTCCGCCGCGCAATTGGAGCCTCCCGCTCCGCTGCGCCTGTACACCCAGCAAGTCGACGTCCGCTTCGCCTCAGCCGAGGAGGCCGCGCGGGCGACCGTCCGCTTCGCCCCGGTGTTCGACGACCGGCAGTGGGCGTTGTCGGCCCGCTGGGATGACAACCACGCAGGCAGCCTGACCATGCGCGAGGTCATGGCCCGCAATGGGCTCAAGGGCACGTTCTACCTCAACCAGACCGACGCGAAGGGGCAGTTCGGAGCCGACTATGCGCGCGAGCTGATGCAGGATGGCTGCTCGGTGGGAGGCCATACACAGACCCACCCGAAACTGGCACAAGTCACGCCCGGCGCCGCTTTCTGCGAGATACTGGCCAACCGTGTGGAGCGCGAGGCCCAGACCGACCGCCCAATGGTCAGCTTCGCCTTCCCCTATGGGCAGTTCCGGAGCGACGACCATCCCCGGCTCTGGGAGACCACGACGCGCGCCCTGAACCGCGCCGGGTTCTCGCACTGCCTATACCTGGACTTCGTACGCGAGAACCCCTATCTGCCCACGAACGAGTTCTCCAGCGTCCTGCAGGTGGTGCCCGGGGATCGCGAGGTCAATGCCCGGCAATTCCGGGAGCGCCTGGGCAAGATCCTGGAGTCTGGCGATGCCTTCAGCGAGCACTCCCGCTGCATCTCGCTGGGCGTGCATCCGTGGCAGACGGGGGATGAGTGGCGCAAGCTCGAGGAGCTGTTCCGGGAGGACCTCGCGGGCAGGGACAACTGGTGGTACTGCAATCAGGACGAGTATGCCGCGTATCACCGGCAGGTCCACCGCAGCCGCCTGGAGGCCCTCCCGCTTGAGGAGGAGGCGACGGTGCGCCGATACACGCTCCACCGGCCGCATCCCGCCGATCTGGGCGCGATGACGCCGCTGACCTGCGTGGTGGAGGGCGGTCAGGTGGAGGCGGTGAGCATGGACGAAGCGGCGGTGGAGGTCCGGGCGGTGGAGGGAGCGGCCATCGTCAACGTGCCGCACGCCGCCGGCAAGGGGCTGCCCACGAGGATCGGCAGCATCCACATGCCCGGGGCAGGCGACACTCCCACGGAGCCCCCGATGTGCGATGACTTCCCGCGGGTCCGAATGCTACTTGAGACTGATGGGGTGGGCGAGATCAGCCTCCAGTGCACGTCGGAGGTGGACCTGCGCGATGTGTGGGTGCGTTTCCGGCTGCCCGTTCAGTACACGGAGGGCGTGCTGACAAAGGCCGTGGAGATCATCGCGGCCGGTCAGACCAAGACCGTCGCCATCCCTTTGCCCGCGAAGCGAGAGGACCCATTCTGGGCGGAGGGCCCGCAGCTTTACGTGGCGGAGGTGGACTTCACCGCGGCGGATGGTCCCGGGCGGCTGTTCGTCACGCTGCTACGGTAGACGGCCGGGTGCCGTCATCCGCCGCGAGCCTTTGGCCGTCCGCGTCTCCCCGTCACGCCCTGCGAGACCGGGAGACGCGAAGGATGGCGGGACACAGGTCCGCCCATCTCTGCCCGCGGCGGCCTCACTCCCTCTCGCCCCTCAGGAAGTCCAGCACGAGGTAGTCGCCCGGTTGCGCCATCACCGCCTCCTTCTCGATGTGCTTGATCCCCAGATAGTAGAGCCGGATCCGCAAGGCTCTCTCTCCCCCGACTTTCAGCAGCTCCCGCAGGTTGTAGGCCCGGTAGTCATCCCAGGGCTCGTAGTAATCCTCCTCCAGGAGGAGCTCCGTGCCGCTCTCCTCGTCCAGCACCCGCACGGCGTACGTGCCGGGCGCCTCCGAGCCTGTGGACTTCTGCTTCCATGTCAGGTACGGGGTCTCGTCCAGATCGAGCCGCACGCCCTCCATCGTTACGTGAGGCCAGTTGTCCTTGGCCCCGGTGCGCCGCAGGATGAGCACATCGCTGCCCACCGGGCGCAGTGCCAGGTGCTCGGAGTTGCGTTCCGCCGTGGCATCCATGAAGTCATCCAGGTGCCACGTGACGCTTGCGGGCGACAGGTCCACAAACGTGCCCGGCTCCGACTGCTGCCGGTGGCCGCCGAACTCGCCGACGGTGGCATCCTCCCCGGCGGCGCCCGCGATTGCCGCCTCGGCGGCGTCCAGCGCCACCTGGGTCTGTTCATCCGTCAGGCCCCTGGCCGGCGGCGCGTTGACGATGGGCGCCTGGAGCAGCTCCGGCAGCGCACCGGCGTTGACCCCGGCATTGCCGGTGGAAAGGAAGCTCAGGACCGTCGGGGAGGGTGCGGCGAAGTAACTGCTCAGGTCCAGATCCTCCCTCACCGCAATCGGCGTGGCTCCCGCCAGCATGCAGTCGCGGATGTGTATCTGGTTGGGCACCTCCTCGCAGTACACCGCGCAGTTGCGCCGGGCATTGCCATTGGCACAGACCAGACAGTCATCGAGGGTGATGGTCGGGCCCCAGGTGGTGCCGTAGCGGGCGTAGTTGACGATAGGCGTGAAGCCTCCACCCTCGCCGCCGAAGCGCACGCTGCGGCAGGTGAGATTGCCGCCGTAGTTGTCGATCCAGCGCTGGTCGCTACCGTTGACCAAAGGCACGCCGCACAGGTTCTCGATGGTCAGTCGCCCCGCGCGGTGCTCGATGGCGGCCATGTCCCGCATCTCGGCATCCGTGGTGATCCAGCAGTCCCGCATCACCGCCTGGTCGCAGCCGCGGTTGATCCACACCTGCCGGCAGTTCAGGAAGATGCAGTCACGCACCGCCAACGTGGTGGAGACGATGTCCACATCCAAAGCCACCTGCCCGGCCGCGTAGAACCGACAATTGTCGACGTGGATCTGACCGGTATCGATATTGGGGTTGTGCAGCACCAGATGGCTCTTGCCGCCCAGGAACGTGAAGCCGGAGATGTCCATGCGCCAGGCGTTCTGGGCCGCGAGGATGCTCTTGTCCGCGTCCTTCTGCTCGAGGATCGCCCCATCGCCCCGGAAGCGCCCATTGCCGATGCCAAGAGTATCGGAGATCAGGTACTTGCCCTGGGGGAAGAGTAGTTCCTGCATCTCGCAGTAGTAGGGCGTCCCCGGGTACTTGTCACTGATGCCGTTGATCGCCGCAATGGCCGCGCGGATCGCGGCGGTGTCGTCGGTTTTGCCATCACCCAGGGCGCCGAAGTCCCTGACATTCACGGCCTGCTGCGCGGCGGCGAAGCTGCAGATGACGGCCAGCACGAGTGCGATAAGGCGGGTCACGGTGATGGGTCCTCCCGGAGGCGGCGGTGGGTGCTCGAGCTCCGGAGCCATTCGGCGCCGAGGCGCAGCAGGCCTTCCCGTGGGGTCTGGGCGTGGGGCGTCGGGCGAGAGACGGCGGAGAAGGGCAACGGCACACGTCAACGGACTCAACACGGAGAACGGCGGAGTACGGAAGGAGACCACGGAGATCGGCAAACGACCAACTGCACACGTCAACGGACTCAACACGGAGAACGGCGGAGTACGGAGGAAGAGCACGGAGAGCGGTGAACGACGGCAGTTGACAGGGAACAGCTACGACGGGGAGGGCAGGGGCGGGAAGGGACACCGCCGCCCCCGGGCGAACCCTGCGCTGCCGGCGACCATCGGTACGCCCGCCGGCCGGAGGGCATGCTACATGCGCGCGACCGCACTCTCCCCACTGCTGCCCTGGCTGCACATCATCGCCCTGTCCCTCGCCACAATGGCCGGGGCACAGGAAGCCCGCGAAGGGGGCCCACAGTTGACCACCTCACCCGGTGCCACACGGCCGCCGGACATCGGCTCGCGCCTGGAGCTGTTTGTCGATGACTACCTGATCGACAAGATGACCGGCGGCGCGGCCCTCCGGCTTCACCACCCCACGCCCCGCGAGATCGTCCTGGTGCACGACCAGCCCTGGGAAGGCACGGGCTCGTGCTTCTACGACGTCTTCCGCGATGGCGACGTGTTCAAGCTCTACTACATCGGCTACCAGCTCACCACCGAGGACGGCTCGGCCCTCACCAGCCACGGCATCTACGCCTGCTACGCCGAGAGCGAGGACGGCATCCACTGGACCAAGCCCGACCTGGGAATCGTGGAATACGACGGCAATACGCACAATAACATCGTCTGGACCCGGGAAAACGCCGACAATTTCGTGGTCTACAAGGACGCCAACCCCGATTGCCGCCCGGGCGAGGAGTACAAGGCCACCGCCTCGGGCCCCGGCGGGCTGTGGGCCTACAAGTCCTCCGACGGCCTCCACTGGTCCCCCCTCAAGGACGGGCCGATCATCACCAAAGGCGCCTTCGACAGCCAGAATCTGACCTTCTGGGATGCTGAGCGCGGCCACTACTGGGCCTACTTCCGCGACTTCCACGACGGCCTGCGCGACATCCGTGTGGCGACCTCCGAGGACTACCTCACCTGGTCCGAGCCCGAGCTGCTGCAGTACGTCGACTCCCCCGAGGAACAACTCTACACCAACCAGGTCATGCCCTATCCCCGGGCGCCCCACATCTTCATCGGCTTCCCCACCCGCTACGTGGAGCGCCAATGGTCACCGTCCTTCGAAACCCTCCCCGACCGGGCCCACCGCGAAAACCGCGTGAAGATCTCGCCCCGCTACGGCACCGCCATCACCGACGGGCTGTTCATGACCAGCCGCGACGGGCGCCTGTTCAACCGCTGGGGCGAGGCCTTCCTCCGCCCCGGCCCGGAGCGCAAGGACAACTGGCTCTATGGCGACTGCTACCAGGGCCTCGGCCTCATCGAGACGCAGCCGGAAGACCCCACGGCCCCGCCGGAGCTCTCTCTCTACTGCCCGGAGAACACCTGGAAAACCAATGTGCGCATGCGCCGTTACACCATGCGGATCGATGGCTTCGTCTCGATCAGCGCCCCGCTCAAGGGCGGGCAGATGCTCACCAAGCCGCTGCTGTTCAGCGGGAACCGGCTTGTGCTGAACTTCGCCACCTCCGCCGCCGGCAGCGTGCGAGTGGAGCTGCAGGACGCCGCCGGTAAGGCGCTGGAGGGATTCTCCCTGGCGGACTGCGACGAGGTGTTCGGGGACAGCCTGGAGCGCACCGTGACATGGCAGGGCAAGGGCGACCTGAGCGGCCTGGCGGGCAAGCCGGTGCGGGTGAGGATCGCGCTGAGCGATGCGGACGTGTACTCGCTGAGGTTCGGACAGTGAGCACCCATGTGCAATGACAACGACAACGGCGGACAGGATGGACAGGATAGCGGCGGATGGACAGGATGACGGCAACGACAACGGCGGACAGGATGGACAGGATAGCGGCGGATGGACAGGATGACGGCAAGGACAACGGCGGACAGGATGGACAGGATGACGGCGGATGGACAGGATGACGGCAACGACAACGGCGGACAGGATGGACAGGATAAAGGCGGATGGACAGGATGACGGCAACGACAACGGCGGACAGGATGGACAGGATAACGGCGGATGGACAGGATGACGGCAACGACAACGGCGGACAGGATGGACAGGATAGCGGCGGATGGACAGGATGGACAGGATGGACAGGATGGACAGGATAGCGGCGGATGGACAGGATGACGGCAACGACAACGGCGGACAGGATGGACAGGATGGACAGGATGGACAGGATAGCGGCGGATGGATAGGATGACGACAACGACAAGAGAAGTCGTCTTCTGCAGCCTCGAGCCTCTGCGTGCGCCACGGCCCGCGCTCTTGGCCCCCTATCCTCGCCGTTCCCAGTCGTTCTCAGTCGTTCTCGGTGTTCTCCGCCGTTCTCAGACGTTCTCCGTGGTCCGACGTTGCCGTTCTCCGTGGAACTCCGTGTCTCCGTGGTCTGACGTGCGTCGTGATCTGACGTTCGCCGTTCTCCGCCGTTCTCGGCTCCACTCCACCACCACCAGCTCCCTGTCCCCCACCCCGCAGACCTCCACCTCCCCGTCACCGTCGAAGTCGCCGGCAACCACGTGCGTCACCGGGCCCTGCAGCGTTTCCGCACGCAGCACTCGCCCGTCGGGGGCGATCAGTCTCAAGCCGCCATCCTGGCAGCCGGCTGCAATGACGCCCGGAAGCTGCGCCAGCGCCAGCGGCGCTGCGGGGAGCGTCACCTGCCAGGCCCTCTGTCCATCGCCACCGAAGGCGATCAGGTTGCGCGAAAGCCCGTCCACCGCGGCTATCAGCCGCGGTGCCCCGTCGGTCGAGAGCGTCGCCAGGTCATTGACAAACCCCGGCACGGCGGCATTGTAAAGCACCCCCCCTTTCCCGTCCCGGGCGTACACACCGAAGGTCTGATTGCCGAAGACCACATCCGACACGCCGTCGCCGGTGATGTCCCCGGCCAGCACCGCCGTGGTCACCGGACCCGAGCCGCCTACGTTGAACAGCGGCTTGCCCTCGCTACCAAGCACCGTCCAGCCGTAATACTCCTCGCCGCACAGCGTCTCCAGCTTGCCGTCGCCGTTGATGTCTCCCAGGGCGCCCTTGAGCCCCGAGTGCTGGATCTCGTAGCTCCAGATGGTCTTGCCCTCGTGGTCGAGACAATAGTAGTGCCAGTTCTCGCAGGAGAGGACCACCTCATTGTCTCCATCGCCGTCCACATCCCCCGCGCCCACCCACATCACATTCCCCCGACGCCCCCAGAAGTCCGGGAACTCGCGGTGCCAAAGCTCCTCACCTACCGCGTCCAGGCACAGGATACGTTGATCGTTGGTGCCCACCAAAAGCTCCGGCCTGCCGTCGCCGGTGAGATCCGCGGCGGCGAGGCTGTTCACCCGCGCCCCGGTCTCCACCGTCCACAGCTGCTTGCCCTGCTCAAGCACGGTCACCTTGCCGTCCCGGCAGCCGTACACCACGCAGTCCACCCCGGTCTGCCCCAGCTTGCCTGCGCACAGCGCGCTGACCGGCCCCGTCTCCCAGCGCTCGTAGTCCGCGCGGGCCTCCCGGGCCGGCTCCGGTGCACCCCAGGCGCGGATGCCCTGCAGGAATAGGGCACAGCCATCCCGCGGCTCGGCGGTGATGCGGATCGCCTGTGCCTGCAGGCCGGGCGTGTCCACGCTGTACTCCGGATAGCTGGGAACCGCGTGCTCCTCGGTCTCCTCGAAGGTCTGGATAGTCTCGAAGGCCCCGTTCCGGGTCTTCGCCGCGGCGATACTCAGACTCTTGAGCCGGTAGCGGATGCCCAGCTTGGAGTTATTCGTCCACATGGTGCGCACCGCGATGCGCGAGATGTCCCGGGCCTGGGGCAGGTTGATGGTGATCTGGGCCTGCTCGTCCTCTTTCCACAGGACGATGGCGTCCCAGGAGTAGGCCAGGCGCTGGGGGTCGATCTTGTAGTCCTGCTGCCAGGTGCTGGCCGGCAGCGGCGCCGGGTTGCAGTCCACCCGGGTGCCGGCCTCCGAGGTCACCAGCCGGGCCGAGGGCGGCAGCTCGGCGGCCCATACCCGCCTCGCCTCCGGCTCCGGCGTGCGGGTAGCCGGCGGCACGGCCGGCGGCGACGTTGGCGCAATCCGAGCGTTGATTGAACCAGAGAAGCGCGAGAACTTTGCAGGCGCAAGTTAATGCCGGGTTTCGCAATTTTATGTTGACAAGCACTGTCATCGCATGTATCATTTGATAGATATTCATCTGCCCGGTCCCCTTCGCACCCGCCTGTGGCCGCCAGCGACAGCTTCGGCGAGGGCCTGCCGGGCGGGCAGATTGCCGACCTGCAGTCGCGGTCGCTGACCCACGAGAAGAGACGCTCAAGTAGTGGTTTGCCTTGCTGGTCGTAGGCGCATTTCCACTCTGTGGATGTGGTGAGCATGGATAGCGCGTCTCCCCCCTCCCGCCTTGTCTGTGAACGAATGGAAGGTCGCTTGGCCGGTTGATGTGAGCGCACTCGCGCAGCCTGGAGCTACTGCGCGAGCGTAGCCTCCCGGGCGTGCAACTCCGAGAGCTGCGTCCCCGCGCTGTTCCTTGTTGGCGTCCTCCTACTGTCGCGGCGGATGGGAGCGATCCCTCAGCCCGCGGCCAGGTTGGCGGCTGCCATTGCAGTGGTTGCTGCGGTGCTGCTATCGCTTGACCGGGCCGCGAGCCGCTGGGCAGCACTCCAACTCAGGCGACGTGCAGCCGTGGCCGCCACGCTCGTCGGCGGCGCCGCACTCGGTCTGCTCTTGGCCCGGGCGCTGGGCGGCCTAGTCGCAGTCCTTCTGGTAGCGACGGCGACACATTCGGCGCTGTCACAATTGGGCCTGCGCAGCCGCTTTTTGCCGCTGATCGCCACGCTGGTCATGTGGCTGGGCCTCGAGGCCCTGATCTGGCACCCACCGGCTGGGTGGTACGCGCTGGAGTGGGCCAATCGCGGTCTGCTGCTGCCCGCCGAGGCGCTCCTCCAGCGGCGCCTGGAGCTCGGTCCGTCGGCATCCGGCGCCTACTGCGTTGCGCTGTTCGGGCTCTACGGGCTCAGCGCACACTTGGCCGCATCGCGGCGCGACCGGCGGCGGCTGGGCCGCTACCTGCTGGCTCTCTGGGTCGCGCAGTGTGCCTACGTGGCCTTGCTCCTCTCGGTCGCAGACGGCTCGCTGGGCTCCCTCGCCATGCGCGCATCACGACTGCTGAACCTCGACACGGGCCAGTTCGCGCTGTTTGGCTTGCTGTCGCTCGTAGCGGGCGCCCATTGGGCTGCCGTCGAGCTGGCCACCCTCCCCGCAGGCGCGTGTGGCCGCCCTGTCGGTGCCCGGTGGACTGCCTGGGGCCTCCTCACGCTGGCCACTCTTGCCCTGTGCGCCCCCCCTCGTGAGACCGCTGGCGCGGCCACTGTAGGCTTCCTCGTCCAGGGACAGGACTGAGACAAGGGCGTCTACCGCTCCCCGCAGGACGGTGTCTACGGCAAGGATGGCGGGGGCATGTACGGTGAACTGCCCAAGTATGTGCAGCGGATGGGTTTCTCGCCGCGGTTCGTGCCATCGCCGCTGAAGTGGCCGGACATCTCCGGCCTGAGGGTGCTTGTGCTGGTGATGCCCCTGCCACAGCGGCCGCTGGCGCGGCCGGAGTGTGAGGCCGTGTGGAAGCACGTCCGCTTGGGCGGGAGCCTTCTCGTGGTTGGCGACCACACGGGAGGCTCCGGGTTCGCTCGAGGTATGAACGAGCTGCTTGCGCCTACCGGAATGCGGCTGAACTCTGACGCAAGCTGGCCGCGGGCAGCGCACTGGTGGGGGCAGCTCGACCTGGCGCCCCACGGCGCTGCCGCCGGCGGCGGGAGGCTGGCCTCTGCCGATGGGACAGGCGTCAACGTGGGCGGCACGATCAGCACCCGGTGGCCGGCTACGCCGGTGCTCGTCGGGAAGGCAGGCTGGGCCGACGAGGGCGACCCCACCAACGCTGCCGAGGGCTGCCTGGGCAACAGCGTCAGGGAGGAGGGCGAGCGCGTGGGCGACCTGGTGCTGTGCTCTGCCACGCGCTTTGGCCTCGGCAAGGTGATGCTGTTCGGTGACTCGTCGTCGTTTCAGAATTCAGCCCTGTCCAACAGCTATGGGTTTGTCTGTGATGTGCTGTACTGGCTTTCGTCGCGCCGCGTGCACAGTGCCTGGCGTGGGAACGCACTGATTGCCATCCTTCTCGTCGCCGCAGCCTGGTGGTCCATGCGCCGCACCGCGGCGACGCCTCTCTGGGTGTGCGCGGTGGGCGTCAGCATCTGCGTGGCACAAGCGGCTTGTCTGGCGGGACGCGCACCGGTCACGCCGCCGCCGGCCCGAGGTGGGCCTCCCATCGCCCTGATAGACACCAGCCACCTCAACATGCTCTCGGGGGCGACCGTACAGGGCGACGCATACTGGGGCCTGTTGCACTGCCTGATGCGAGACGGCTTCCTGCCGCTGATGGCCCGTACCTTCGACGCCGAGGAGTTGGCGCAAGGGGCGGTGCTGGTAGTCCCGGCCCCGCTTGCTACGTTCAGTCCGGACGACGTGCGGCGCTGCCTTGACTGGGTCCGCAAGGGGGGGCGACTGGTGCTGACCGTGGGGCACGAGCAAGTTGGCGCCGCCCTGCCGCTCCTTCGCCGCCTCGGGGTCAGCGTCGACCCGACGCCGATGGGGCGGACCGAGGCCTCCTGGGGGCGCGAGGAGGTGCAGTTCTACGAGGCCTGGCCGGTGAGGGCGGACCAACCCGGCGCGCGTGTGCTCCTCTCAGACGGCGACACGCCTCTGGCGCTGGAGCGGCGCGTCGGCAAGGGGACTGCATTGGTGATCGGCGACTCATTCTTCCTGCTGGACAAGAACCTCGAGGGGCTCGACAAGTGGTACCTGGGGAACATCCACTTCCTCAGATCATGGCTGCAGAGGCCGGACGAGGGAGGCGGCAAGACGTGACGCTTGCGTGGCTTGGCGCGCTGTTGTTCGCTTCGGCCTGGGTCGTCACTACGGGCCTGATGGGCGCCCCACTCCTCTGGCTGGGGGCGGTTCTGTTCGCGGCAGGTGCTGCCTGCTACGTGGTCGGGCTCCGAGGCGCGGTCCGGCTCACATGGTCCACCCGACCGTGGGCCGCCCTGGCGACCTGTGGGTTGCTGGCGATCCTCCTGCCCTGGCCCGCCCGCGTCCCGCCCATACTGCTCGCCATGGCGATCGCATCTGCGTGGGCTGAGACGCGGACGGGCCGTCCGCGTTACGCCGGCGGACTGCTGCTGGCGACCCTCGCCTCTGCGGCGATTGCCATCGCCCTCCCCGTGACCACGCGGCTGTGGGTCCTGTCGCACAGCCTGCCGTGGATGGGGAAGCCCATGGCGCTGCTGGCGCGCTGCGCCGGCGTAGCGGCTGATGCCCACGGCGACTATCTGGTCCTTGGGGGCTTTGACACGCCGCTGCAGGTCGCGCTGTCGCCGGAGAGGTTCGGCCTCCCGTTCGTTGTCTGCCTCGTCGCTGTCGGACTGCTGCACGCGTGCGTGACCGGCCTGGCGTGGTGGCGGCTGGTGGGCGTGGTTGGGGCCGTCTCGCTGTGGAGCGCCCTGTGGATGCTGCTGGTGGCCCTCGCCGACCTTCCCCAGGCTGATGGCGGAGCGTTGGGCGCGGCGTCCAGCCCTCTGTGGGCCACTGCAGGCTATGTCCCGCCGGTCCTGCTCCTGGGGAGGCTGCAGGGAACACCCCCAGAGGGCGCCTGCACGCTCCACTGGGAGGGGCTACCCATCAGGCGGGGAGCGATCACCGCGAGTCTCGCCTTCGTCGCCGTCGCGGCCCTCACGCTCTGCGGCTCGTACCCCGATGCCGGAATAGCGAAGTCCGGACGCGTGGTCATCGATGAGGCGCACAGCCGGTGGGAGAGCACGCTCCGACCCATGGACTGCTCGTGGTTCGGCGAACTATCGACGTACAACTTCTACAACTTCGCCCAGCATATCGGTCGCTACTTCCAGATCACAGGAAATGTCGACCGGCCTCTGGACGACGCCACTCTGCGCGGCTGCGACGTGCTGGTGCTCAAGACGCCGACGGAGGCGTACACGCCCGAGGAGGTAGCGAGCGTCGCCCGCTTCGTGCGCAGCGGCGGTGGGCTCTGGCTCATAGGCGACCACACCAACGTCTTTGGGATGGGCACGTACCTGAACCAGATAGCACGCGCCTTTGGGCTGCGCTTCAACTACGATTCGGAATACGAACTGGCCACCGGGAAGCTTAGTCTGTGGCGGCGACCAACGTTCCTCCCCGACCCGATCACCGGCGCCGTCCCGGAGTTCCTCTGGGCAACCTCGTGCACTCTTGGTGGCTCCCCGCTGGTGCGCCAGGTCATGGTTGGCAATGGCCTCAAGTCCATCCCCCACGACTACTCACAGCCCACGTTCTTCCCGTCAGACGATACGCTCAGGCTCTCGCAGCGTGAAACATTTGGGCCCTTCTTGCAGTGCGGGGCGTCGCTGTACGGCAAGGGGCGCGTGGTCGCCATCGCCGACAGCACAATGTTCTCGAACTTCTTCGTGTACATCGCGGGGAGGCCTGAGCTGATCCTCGGCACGGTGAACTGGCTCAACCACAGCAACGCTGGGTGGCCAGTCTCGCGCCTGGCAGGCATCGTGGGTCTGGTGACGCTGGGGCTACTGCTGTGGCCCCTGCGGGGCCCGCGACGGGCGACGCTACTCGCCGTGGCGGTTGCGGCAGGCTGTCTGGGGTACGGGGTCGCGGGACGGGTGAGCACGTACACCGCGCTTGAGCGCCGTCCACTGCCCGAGCCAAGGGTGCAGCCGCTGCCCACCGTTGCCTTCGAGATGCAGTACAGCTCGATCGCGCTCCCCCTTCGCCACTTGGTGACGCAAGAGGAGATCTGGCGCGACTACCTGACATTCCTGGTCTGGAGCCAGCGAGTAGGCCTCGTTCCAAGCCATCACAGCACCATAGCATCCGCGTGCCGTACAGGGCGGTCGCTGGTCATGATCAACCCGCAGCGCAAGCTCTCCGAGCAGGACGCCCAGGTGCTGAGGGAGTACGTCGAGCGCGGGGGCGTTCTCCTGCTCATGGTCGGCCGGGGACCCGCCGGGGCCGCCCAACGCCAGGCCGCACCTGCAGAGGGGGTCGAGGTGGAGGCCGTCGCCAACGACATCCTGCGGCCATGGGCAATGGAGGTCAGGATGGGGCCCGGTGTCACCCAACAGGATCTGCGCGACACCAACGGCAGGCGGATCTGCGCCACCTGCTGTGCAGGGACGGTCTCCGGTGGCGAAGCGCTGGCGCTGTTGCCGGGTGGGGAGGCGGTGGTTGCTGAGCGGCGCGCTGGGCGCGGCAAGGTGATCGTCTTGACGGATGCTCGGCTCCTCGCGGGGCCGCGCATGGGATCCACCAACGCACAGCCGTCGCCGGCCCAACTCGAGGTCTATGACCTCGCGTTCCGGATTCTGAGGTCTCTGCCGGGAGCGCAGCCCGCGGGCAGCAGCGGCGGCTCGCAGCAGGCCCTCAGGCCGGCGAGCGCAGATACCACGACAGACGATGGGAGGGATGCCCTGGCTGCTGGGCCGCCTGCAGGCGGCGACGGAGCGGCCGGCGTACGATGAGACCCGAGACCACAGTCGCACTCGCACATGACATCCACGGCGTACTGCGAACGGAGGGGTAGAGATGCGTATCGCTGCAGGCCTCGGCACGATCATCCTGTCGCTGATGGGCCTCGTGCCCGGCCCGCCCAGTGCTGTGACCACTAGAGGCATCGAGGCAGAGAGACTGTCGCCGCTGTTCGCCAGGACCCTTGCCGACTCGCTGGAGAGCATGGAGGGTAAGCCGATACCCCCCCCACAGCCAGCCGCCCCGGAACGCAAGGACGTTGTGATCGCTCAGGAGACCATGGGGGCGCCCACGTGTGCTGCCACCTGTGGTGAAACCTGCGCTGAAACCTGTCAGGGCGACACGTGCGCCGCCACCTGCGGAGCTACCTGCGCGCAAACCTGTCCGGGGACGCCCACGTGCATCCCCACCTGTGCTGAAACCTGCGCTGAGACCTGTCAGGGCGACACGTGCGCCGCCACCTGCGGAGCTACCTGCGCGCAAACCTGTCCGGGGACGCCCACGTGCATCCCCACCTGTGCTCAAACCTGCGCTGAGACCTGTCAGGGCGAGACGTGCGCCGCCACCTGCCAAGCCACCTGCGCGCAGACCTGTCCGGGCACCCCCACCTGTGTCGCCACATGCGGCGTCACCTGCCCGGATACAACCTGCACCGAGACGTGCACCCCCTGGCTGACGTGCCCGGGAGCGCCGAACTGCCCGGAGGCGACCGTGAACGAGGTCACCTGCCACCACGAGATCACCTGCCAGTCATGGGGGTTGACCTGGTGCATGCAGACTTGCGTCCAGAACCCGTGCGGGCTCGGATCGACTTCCTCCGAGCAGGCTCCGTCACGCTCGCCAGAGGCCTCGCGAGGGCTTCTTGCCGGCCTCCGGTGCGTGCTGAGCGGCATCGTGGGATAACGCCGTCTCACCCTTCCCGCACCGCGCTGCCCTGGGACGGTCCGGCCAGACGGGGCCGTCCCACTAGGAGGCACCCAATGTATGCTCGCACCGCCGTATACGCCAGCTTCCGGCCTACGACCCCCGCCTGTGGCCTTGGCGCCGTTCTCCTGGCGCTTCTGGTCAGCCCAAGCCTCTCCCAGCCCACCACGCCAGAGCCAGAGACGCTGTCAATCGTCAGCGAGGCTCGCCCGCTCTCGGAGTTGCTGCCGCAAGTGGGCGAGGCCCTGCGAAAAGCGTTGGATTCGCCGCCACCGGAGGTGTCGCCGGCCTGCGCAACGCTGCTGCTCAGGGAGGCACCGTGGAGCGATGTGCGGCACGCGCTGGAGATCGCGCTGTGCTGCAAGTGGCAGGGCGAGACGCGTCTGGGGCAGAGCGAAGCTGACCTGCAGTGGGCCGAGAAGGCCTGCATCAGCCGACAGGGCCTCATTCTCGACCTGCTGGCGCGCTGCGCAAGCGCTGCGGAGATTGGCTCCCCGGTGGTCCCCAAGCTGCGCAAGGGCTCGGAGGGAATGGAGGCCATCGCGAGCCACCGTCCGGAGGCATTGGCGGCCCTCGGACTGTCCGAGGAGGAGGTGAACTGGGTCTGTGACAACGCCGGTCTTGCGGTGGCGATGGTCCCGCCCGGCGGCATTCCGTGCATGCGCTTCCTTGGTCTGCTCCCGCGGGAGTTGCTGGAGATGGTTGCCTCACTCGGTCGTGTCCGACGTCAGGCGTGGGCACTGAGCGAGGAGCAACGCACGGCCGCCACCGAGGCGCTCTGCCAGGCAGCGCGGAAGGAAGACACGCTCGCATACGTCGACTTGTGGGTGACCGCCCCGTACGGGAGCGTACCCCTACCGGCATACGGCCCGGCCGGCTGTCTGTTGGTTCGGCTCGTAGGTGCCACCGGCTTTGAGACATTCAGCGTGTTCCCGCTCCTGGTCGAGGAGCGCGCCGGGGCGTACCAGTCGCCGCCACCCGACTGGCAGGCGGGCACGCCGCCCTCCTGGGAGGCGCCGCCGCCGCAGGATGCGGAGCTGGACAAGCCGGTGCCCCGGCACGACGGCCTGGACACCGTCGCCAGTTGGCCGCTGGCGCTGAAGCTCCTGCACGAGAAGCTGGGGCTGAACGTGGTCTCAGACGCCTTCGCCGAGGAGCCCGTCGCGCCTCTACCTCTGAGGAAGCTGCAGTGGCAGAGCCTGCGGGCGCTCCTGGACAGCCTCGGCACCCGCTTCGGGTACCGCTGGACCAAGACCGGGGCGATCTACGGGTTCCAAAGCGCGTTCTGGTTCGAGGCGCGCAGCTTCCTCCTGGCACCGGGTGTCGTGGAGGGTCTCACACACCCGATGACAGAGGAGGGCAGCGTCTCCTGGCCGTATCTGCTGAGCTTGGCGTCATTCCGAAGCACTCAGCGCGACCAGCTTGACCGCGCGCTGTGGCCGATCTTCGAGCCCAACGCGCCCTGGACCCCCGTCCTGTATTTGCTCAAGTCGCTCACGTCCGAGCAGGTCTCGATCGCGCGGGGCAACGACGGCCTGCCCTGCGAGGGGTTGAGCGAGGAGCAGCTCAAGTGGCTGCAGACGGCACTTGAGGCCCGAGCCGTGCAGAAGCCGCCATCGCCGGACAAGGGTACGCTCGTAGTTCGGGTGGAGAAGGGCCAGGTCGCCGTGTACATGACCTTCCCCGACCTCGGCCCGGTCTGCCTGGACAGGTACCGCTACCTGCGACCGGAGAAGAAGGAACAGACCAAGGAGTGAGCCATGCCGGCCGGGGCAGCCGCTGGTGTTTCGGCTGCCCGGGGCAAGGACACTGGTGCCCCTTGCGGAGGTGGTCGATATGCGTCGTGGGTTCACGCTGATAGAGCTGCTGGTGGTCATCGCCATCATCGCCGTACTGGCCGCGATCCTCTTCCCCGTCTTCTCGGCGGCAAGAGAGAAGGCCCGGCAGGCCACCTGCCTGTCGAACATGAGGCAACTGGTGACCGCTTGGGACATGTACAGCCAGGACAACGACGAGATGTTCGTCTACGTGATCTTCGCCGCGGGCACCTACACGTACCCCAACGGGACAACGGGCGGCCGCTACACCTGGGGACACATGCTGTACCCATACGTGCGCAACAAGGGCGTGTACACCTGCCCCAGCAACAAGCGCAAATGGGACGGGGGCATGGACCCCTTCGGCGGCATCTCCATCAACCCCCGCGCGACCTACCAGGCGCTCTCAGCAGGCGTGTGGCCGGGCTGGATGTCCAGCCTGGAGGACCCGACGCGCTGCGTGGTGTTCACGGACACGGGCACGGGCAGTATCGACGGAGATGATGACTGGTACCTGGTCTGGTGGCGCAAGGAGGCCTGGGACGGGCACTTCGCCACCGTAGCCCCGCGCCATCGGGGCATGTGCAACGTCGCCTTCGCCGACGGCCACGCCAAGGCGATGCAACCGGACAAGATCACAGGAGACCAGCCCTACACCCTCAACGGCCACCCACTATGGATGGGGTGGGGCGACTGAGAACGGAACCGGCGGCGAAGGGCAGACGGCAAACGACGGAACGGCGCGGGGCTCTGCCCCTGCGCTGCGCTGCACGTCCGCTCCCCCACCTCCGTCGACTGCAGGCCGGGAGAGCACGCGCAATTCTCCAGGTCTCTTCGTCGGTCCGAGGCGACATTCCTCCACAGGCGTTCCGTTCGTTCCAGATACGCCATACCTGACTACTGCCCCGTCTCCCTCCCGCGCGTCGCTGTCGCGAGCTGCCCGCACCACTTCCCCCGCGCGCCAACCGCCGCTGGCCGCCCCTCTCTTGCCGGCAGGAGATCGCCGTCCCCGCGTGGGAGGACGGGCTTTGGCAGTCCCGGCCCGCCGGCCTTCCCCTCCCAAGGTCTCCCCTCCCCCCGCGCCGAACCTCTCCCCCATCGCCGGAGACGTGTGGGCTGCCGTTCTCATGCCGTTCCCGGCGACTCTGCGTCTCTGTGTTCCGCCGTCACGTCCCGGCTTCCACCGGAGGAGAGTGTGCATCCATGACCCGCCCGATCACCCTCGCCGCCTGCGCGGTGGCTGCTTTGTCATCTGTCTGGGCCCTCGCCCAGGAGGATCTCGCAGGCTTCTGACCAACTGCGGGCACCTGGCGGAGGCGCGCATCGCCGCGCCGCGAGACTTGAGTCTGGAGCTGTAGGGCGGCCGTACCCACTGATGCCCACCACGGTGGGCCCCGAGGGAGTGAGACGGGTAATCTCGGAAGAGACGATCCAGGCGGTGACCGCGCGGCTGAGAGAGGCGGCGCCGGAGGCGACGATCATCCTGTTTGGGTCGCACGCCCGGGGCGAGGCCGGGCCCGACAGCGATCTGGACATCCTGGTGGTCGAGCCCAGCGTGGGTGCCCGGCGGCGGGAGATGGTGCGTCTCAGCGACGCGCTGCGGGACCTGCGCATCCCCGTGGACATCATCGTGGTGAGTGCGCATGACTTCGAAACCTGGTCGGACGCGCGGGGCACGGTGCTGCATCGAGCGGCCACGGAGGGGAGAGTGCTCCATGCAGCCTCGTGAGCATTTCCAGCTACTACTGGCGAAGGCCGCCCAGGACGAGTACACGCTGGACGTGCTCCTGCTACACCCGACCGGAAGTACCAGGTCAGCCTGGAGCGCGTGGGCCTTCGACGTTTCCCTCTCGGAGGACGAGGTAGACCTCGACTCGGGCTTCGTGATGGTGCCAGGCGCAGTTCCAGAGCCAGAGACCCCTCCCGCACCCCTCGCCTCCCGCGCGTCACTTTCCCTGTCTGTCCGCACCCCCCGCCGGATGCGTGCTTGTCAGGCACGCTCGAAGTAGGGTGCCCCCAGAACTACAGCAGGTCGTCCGGATCCGGAACCGGCGTTGCCAGCAGGTTCACCATATCCTCGATCGTCGGGTACACTGTGGTCTGGGCGAAGATCAGGCTGTGCACGGCCACGGCGTCGCGGCTGTCGGTCTTCTGGAACCAGCCGATGATGGGGATCTCCCTGAGCACGGGCAGGTCCCTGAGAATCGGGATGCCTCCCGACAGCCGCCTGGGTGTGCCGACCTGGAAGTTCGCAGAATACTCCGAGATATCCCGGAGCTCCAGGTTGCTCAGTTGCACCTCGGTGTTCACCGTGTGCCGCTGCACCCGGGGCAGACGCGGGTCTACCGTGCCGTCGGGCTCCCGGATCGGCGTCTGGGCCACGTAGTCGAAGGCGAAGCGCAGCGCCTGCCCGGAGGGATCGACGAAGGGCGTCACCTGGAACGTATTGCCGGCGGTGACGGCGTAGATGCTGGGCGGCGCCTCCTTCGGGAGGCCCGGGGAAGCCCCGAGCAGGGCCGAGACCCCGCCGGTCTGGAAGGCCAAGTAGATCTGCGTCAGTTGCAGCGTCTCGTTGAGGATGTCCCGGGCCCCCTCCAGGCCCAGTTCCGCGGTGGCGTGAGGGCTCACCCTGGCGATGCGCCTGTTGCTGGCCAGCACGGAGGTGTGCTGGAGGATGCCCACGCGGAGGCGGGTGCGGCGCAGGCCCTCCTGGAGTTGGTTGATGGCGGGGGTCACCACCTCGCGGTCCACGTCATCCTCCACGGCGATCATGAACTCTTTGAGCATCTGGTTGGCGGCGGCCGTACGGGCGGCCGTCCGCTCGAGAGGATACGTGCGCTCGAGAAGCCGGGCCACGGATGCCGCGGTCTCCGGATCGAGTGGCGCGTCCACAACCTGGGGCGCTTGCGGCGACGGTAGCCGCTGCCCTACGTCTGCTGCCGCGGTCGCCGGATCGAGTGGCCCGTCCACAGCCTGGGGCGCTCGCGGCGACGGTGGCCCCTGCCTACCGTTTGCTGCCGGGGCCTCCCCGGTCTGCAGCAAGCCCTCCTGCTCGAGGTAAACCCGCGCGGTCCCTATCGCGGTCCGCGCCGACTTCGCGGGCTCTGGGAGCCCATCGCGTTCCCCTTCCCTGTACTCTGCACCAGGGTGAGCCCCTCCCCCCATTTCATGGCCTTCCAGATCGCGGCCACGTCGCTGCACCGTGTCGAGAGCATTTTGCAGCGCTGGGCGCTTGAGGGCGGCGATCAGCTCGTGTTGGGCGGGAGTGATTCCACCCCAGGGGCCGGGCCGGTCCGTCACCGTGGCATATCTCTCGATCACGCCTCGCCAGGTAGGCTCCGCCCGGCGCCGCCCCGCCGCATTGAGGATGTCGCCGGCCCCCTCGGCCCGGGGCTCGCCTCGGTGGACCCGCTCCAGCTCCGCGACGAGTCCCGTGGGATCGAGCGCCGACTTGCCGCCATCGCCCCACAACGTCACGTCGGCCCGGAGGCTGCGCGCCAGGCAGCTCTCCACGCGTCTTCTGGCCTCGATCTCGTTATCCAGAGCGGCCGCTCGTTTCAGGGCACAGATCGTGGCCCATTGCTCGGCCCTCACCTCCGCCTCATTCGACAGCGCGGCGTTGGCGCTCAGGCCCAGGGATTGCCGCAGACAACGCAGGCGAGTGGTCTCGGCGCCCTGCCCCTCGGTCTCTCCGGGCGGCCCTAGCCTCACGCGCAGGTCGCCTTCAACCGCATCGAGGATCTCAAGCTGGTACTCGCGGTCGGACAGGCACAGCACGAGTATGGCTTCGCCCAGTGTGGTCACGGCCGCGGGGTCGGGGAAGGCCCTGCGGAGGAACTCGGCGGAGGCGGGGTCGCTCTTCAATCTCTCGAAGCTTCTCTCGGTGAGGCCCAACTCCTCGCGCACCTCCGGAGCGTAGACGAAGAGGCGCCGGAACCAAGGGGGCATGCGCGGCCAATTCCTGCGCTCGTGGGCCTCCAGCTCATTGGCTTTCCGGCTCACCGCCCAGCGCAGGGCGGCCAGGAAGGCTCCGGAGTTCTCGCTGATGACGCCCAATTGCCGGCGCACGCCGGCCATGGCGTTATCGATGTCGGTCGGGCCGCCACCGATCTCCAGCGTCCACAGGGTCAGGCGTGCCTGCGGAGCGGGACGGTCCATCTCGGCGATGATCTTGCGCACGTACTCCACATCCGCGGGCGTGCCCCGCAGATAGATGACGTTTTGGCCCTCGCAGGCGCACAGGATCACCCGCCGGGCGGGATTGGACGTTGTGGTTTCCGGCGTGGCGAACCAGAAGGGAGCGTCCTGGTGCGCGGCGGCGAAGGCGTCGGACTCCACCAGGGCCGCCACATAAGCCTGCTTGGTGCATGTCATCAAGGCGGTCTGCTTGTCGTCCAGGTTGGTCTGCGCCTCCAGGAGCACCGCTTTGGCGGTCGCCTGTTCGCTCTTGGCCTCGGTCAGTGCCTCGTCCGCCTGGGTCTTCTCGGCCTTGAGAACCTCCAGGTGCTCCTGCAGCTCGGCCTCCGCCGCGGTGGTGGCTTTGGCTTTGGTGGTGGCGGCGTCGGTGGTGGTCTTCTCGGTGCTGCCGGTGCCGCTTGGTGTGGTGTCGGTGGTGGTCTTCTCCGTGCTGTTGGTGCCGGTTGGTGTGGTGTCGGTGGTGGGCTTTTCGGTGCTGTTGGTGCCGGTTGGCGCGGTGTCGGCCGTGGTCGTCGTGGAGGTGGCTGTGCTGGGGCTTTCGCTGGTGGTATCCGTCGTGGTGTTGGCGCTGTCGCTCACACGGCTCTGCAGGGACGCGGTTCTCCGGGCCAGCGCATTGGCCCTGGCGGCGGCGGCATCCGCAGCCGCCTTAGCGGTGTTGGCCGCCGTCTGTGCCTTCTCCAGCCGCGCTTTGGCCCTATCGATGAGTGTATAGGCATCCCATACATCCAGTTCGGCGGTGGCCAGTTCGTCCCGGCGCTGGGCGGCGATGGTGGCCGCGTCCGTGCTTCCCCGCAGGCGCTGCGCGTCGGGGTTGAGCATCTTGACGAGCACCTGCACATCGGAGAAGTAATAGAGCCGGGCGGTGCGGGCGACGAAGCCTGCGTAGTCACCACCGAGACCCTCCCGCAGGAGCAGGAGCGCGCCGGCCAGCAGTCTGCGGGGCGTCTCGTAGCCGTTGAGGATCTCACCCAGGGCGGTGACACCGGTGCCGAAGCTCATCAGTCCAGACAGTCGGGAGAGCTCCGTGAGCCGGGCACAGACCGTTTCGAGGACCTGCAAGAGCTCGCGCCCCGCCCGATCGGCCTCCACGGCGGCCGTGGTCCTGTGCTGCGGATCGTCCTGCAACTGTCGGCGAACCGCGTGAACTTCTTCCGCCTCCGCGGCGCAGTAGGCAAGGAAGGCGTCCGAGAAGGCACTCAGAGAGCCGAAGGAGGCTTTGGTGGCCCTGATAGAGACGGTGAGGTGGCGGCCCCACCTGTCGCATTCCAACACGTCGCCGATCTCAATGTCTTTCAGCGTCTGGCCGAGCCCGTCCCACGTGGTCTTCATCGCCGGCAGGTATTCGGCCTGGGCTTTGAGGCTCGCCAGGCTCGCGCCGAACCCGAGGAACGCGCCGGGCGGATAGGGCCTAGTGGCCATACCCACGCGGAGCCGCTCGGCGCTCGTTTCGATGCTACCCAGTGAATGATCCAGGGCTCCTGCCACGATGGTGGCGAAGCCCGCGGCGCCCTCAAGCTGCTTGAGGGCCGCATGGGCGCCGGCAAGGACAGCCGACGCGGTGGTGATCGCCGCTGTGTAGTGTTTCTCCGTGGCGGCCTCGTCTTCCGGTGAGACGTCTGTCCAGTCGTCCCGGGTGAGCCCGGCCCAGGCCTTCTGCGCATCGGTGAGCGCTCTGTCCAGATCCGCGGCTTTGCGCTCGAGGTCTCCTGCAAGCGTCGCCAGGCGGGGCGCCTTGACGCCGCGGGCTTTCAGCCCGGACAGGGCCCGGGCCAGAGACTTCAGTGCATTCGCGGCCCCAGCCCCGGCTTTGGTGGTCTTATTCAGTGTCCCGCAAGCCTCGACGGCCTTCTCCACGTTGTCCGCGATCCTGTCCCTGGTCGCGGCTTTGCGCGCGTTCTCCGTGGCTTGGCGGGCCGTGTCCAGCCCGTCCATCCTGTCCTTCACGACCAAGGGGTAGGCAACCTCACCCGCGGCCGCCGGGCCTATCCCCGCTCCCAAACCCAGCGCTGCCAGCGATAGAACCACGAGCACCAACGCGTTCACACCCGTGCAGTGACGCAATGCGAACACTCCCTTTCCTCGTGGAGCCCCAACGGAATGGTCGGTCCAATGCAGTGAGCAGGAAAGAGGGCGGCAGCACTACCGGTAGCGCGACGAAGTTGCGGCCTGGCCCACCTGGGCCGCTCTGTTGCCGCGGAGGGAGCGGCCAACTGCGCCCTCCAGGGTCCACAGGCCGTCGGTCCCAGGCGTTTCGGCGGTGTTCGGGTGGCCAAAGAGACGCCGGACGCTCCAACAGTATCGCTCGGCACTGAGAGTCACTTCGAGCGAAAGCCACGATTTCTGCGCAGGGATGACGATAGAAGATTCTACGGCATCAAAAAAACTCTGACTGACCATCTATTATCATGATAGAAGCTCCGGTAAGTGCTGTCAACTGGTAGCGTTGTCTGCGGCGATACCCGGAACAAACTACAGCGCCATCCCTACCCGCTGGGTGTAGGAGAGGTCCGGGACGTCTGGCGGATGTGCGCGCACCGCATCCCCCAAGGTCCTCCGCGCCCTCACGCCGAACCTCTCCCTCATCGCCGTCCTGCCGTTCTCATGCCGTTCCCGGCGACTCTGCGTCTCTGTGTTCCGCCGTCACGTCCCGGCTTCCACCGGAGGAGAGTGTGCATCCATGACCCGCCCGATCACCCTCGCCGCCTGCGCGGTGGCCATCGCCTCGGCGCTCTCTGCCTGCGCCCAGGAGGACCTCGCCGACTTCTGGCAGCAGGGGAAGGTCCGCGAGCTCTTGCTGTCCGGGCTGCCCAATGATGAGGCCGCTTTGGCCGACTGGGCCGCTAGTGGCGTGAATTGCGTCCTCGGGGTCAAGCCCGAGCCGGCCCACAAGTACGGGATGAAGACCCGCTCGTGGTTCACGATGAACTACATGGACAGCCGCAACATGGAGGAGGCGACCATCAAATCCATGGCCGCCATCCGCGCCGACGGCAGCTATCTGCGGCCCTTCGACCCCCTCTTCCCCACCGTGGGGGAGTACGGCTGGTCGGCGTGTGTGAACAACCCGCTGTGGCAGGAGCACAGTCAGGCTATCTTCCGCCGCCAGGCCACCGAGGGCCACGACGGCTGCCACATCGACTTCGCCTCCCACTACGAGCCCTGCTTCTGCGAGCACTGCAGGGCCCGCTGGGCGGAGTGGGCCGGGGGGCATGGGCTGGAGCTGGACCTGGCCGCCGCCGACAAGTCCGAGGACCTCCGGGTCCGCATGCTGGTGCGGGAGTTCCGCATTCGCAGTGTGATCGACTTCCTGGCCGGCGTGCGGGCGGCGGGGAGGGAGGTCAAGCCGGGCTTCGCCATTGATGGGACGTATCACCAGGACAATGGCTCCACCTATCAGTGGGCCTATGGCGAGCACTTCGACCTGATGTGCATCGAGGGCACTACTCTGGGCCCGTTCCCTCCGGAGGGCGCGCAGGTGCCGTTCATGAAGCTGTCCCACGTGCTGAGCCGCCGGCCGGACAGGCGTCCGGCCTCGATGTCGGTGACCTATCACTTGCTTTCCGACGAGCAGGGCAACCGGTTCCACGGGCGCATGGCGCCCGATCGCGTGCGTGTGGCCCTGGGCGAGATCATCAGTCAGGGCGGGGTGTCGTGGCTGGGCCTGGGGGGCCCCAAGACGGGGAGCCTCGTGCGGGAGCACCAGGAGATCGTGAAGGCGTACTACTCCGCCGCCCGCGATCTGGAGCCCGCGCTGGTGGACAGCGAGGACATCGGTGAGTGTGCGATCGTGTTCTCGGCCAAGTCCTTCCTCTATAGCGGCCAGGCGCGCTCGCGGATGTATGCCATCGTCCATGCGCTCATGAGGGCCCACATCCCGTTCCGGATGGTCTCGGATGTGGGCCTGCAGGCCTCGGACCTGGCGGCCTCTGCTTTCGCCGTGGTGCTGCCCGCTCCGGTGCTCTCAGATGCGGGATGCACCGCCCTGGATGAGTACGTCCGTGGCGGCGGCCGCGCGCTGGTGATCGGCGATGATGCGGCGACACTCACCGAGGACTGGCGGCCGCGGGAGGATCGCCCCCTTGCCGCGGTCGCGCCGGAAGGGGATAATGAGCCTCTGACACGGGAGCTGGGCCGCGGCGTCTGCCACTACTGGAAGGACGAGCTGTTCGGCGGCAAGTCTCTGGGCGCCGCGCAGTATGTGGAGCTGAACCAGCAAGAGCCGGTGGCTCTGGCCATCGAGGGCTATAGCCGGGCCGAAGGGGTCACGGGAACCCCGGACAGCGGCTACTCGTTGTACGTTGACCTGCAGCACACCGACGAGACGCCCATGTGGGGCAAGGTGGCGACTTTCGCCACCGGTACCCACGACTGGCAGTTCTCACGCTGCATCATCACCTCCGACCGCCCGTTTGGTGGCGCCAATGTCCACATGCTGTTCCGGGGCCATGGAGGGACCGTCTGGTTCCGGGATGTGCGCTTCGGCGAGTGGGACGCCGAGAAGGGGCAGATCAGGCGCAACCTGCTGGGCGGCAGGGTGAGGGACACCGAGGGGAAGGTATACACCGCGGGTCCCGGCGAGAATGCCACCGCCGGGGCCTGGGGTCCGTATCGGGATGGTTTCGAGGTGGAGGAGATGCTGGACATGGGGCTGTGGATCAAGATGTCCTCGGTAACGGCCCTGTCCGTCTCAGCGCTGCACACGGCGGACATGGGCGCCGCGCAGAGAGTGATGGACCGGCTCCAACCGCTCCTGCCGGCGCAGCCGATGCTCAGCCTAACCGGTGAGGGCGCGGATAACGTGTACGTCGACCTGTGCCGCAACGAGCGCTATCTGACGGTGCAGCTCATCAACTACGCCGCCGAGCTGCACCCGGAGTTGCCTGAGCTGCAGCAGCAGGAGCAGGACAGGAGTCTGCCCACCGGCGAACTGCAACTGAGCCTGAGGCTGCCCGCCGGGGTGACGATTGACGCGGCGCAGGCCAGGATCATCCAGCCGGAGCGCGATGCGGCGGTGACGGTGGCTTCGGATGGCGGCACGCTGAGGCTCTCGGTGGAGCGCCTGCACCAGTACCTGGCCGTGATGCTGCCGCTGTAGAGGCGCGGCCGAAAACCCCGCCTTCGCCGGGAATGTCATTCTGAGAGCGTCCGCTCCCGGAGGGAGCAGCTCGAGGAATCTCCCGGCATTCGGCGAGATTCTTCGCCATCTCGCTGCGCGAGATGGACGCTCAGAATGAGAGGAACCGGTCCGGCCGGACCTCTCGGCCGCGCTTCCATGGACTCTTCGGGAGCGGACGCTCTCAGAATCCCGGTCTCACGCGAGTGTGGGCTTCCCGGCCGGGCTCATCGCCGCCGCCGCTCCATCTCGACGAACCAATTCGAGGCAACGATTTGAGCATCCCGCGTCCGTACAAACCGCGGCCCAAGCGTGACCCGCGCATCACCCAGATGCTGTGGGCGGGCGCGTACTTTGGCCTGGTAGTCGGGCTCTTCGCCGGCCTGGCGCTATGGGGCCTGCTCGTGCTCGGGGGGGCGCCGCTGTGGGTCGAGCGCGGCCGCGCCGTGCTGTCGCTGGTGCTGTGTGGGCTGCTGGGTGCGGTAGCGGTCGCCGCCTGGGTCTGGGGGTACCGGGGCCTGGAGCTGGTTGGGTGCGAGCTAGTGACCCGCACGGCGAGGCTACTCAGGCGGCCCCTGACGCGCCTTATCAGGGTGGAGGAGGAGAGCGACAGGGAGCAGGTGGCGGCCACGGTGGGCGAGGATCTCGCCCGGCGCCTACTGGCCTGGCCGTGCGGGGTGCCGCTGGCCGTGCATCTGGGGCTGTCCACCACTCCCAGGCCGCTGGACGCGGGGCCGACCGGCGCTTTGCTGGGGGTCGGGCTGGTGGGCTGGATCGTCGTGCTGGTGTTGGCCAAGTCCTGGCTCTTGCCCCCTCCGCCTCCTGTGCCGCCGCGGACAGGGCCAACGCCCGGGGAGATCGAGCACGCCCGGCAGGATGAGGCGGAGACGGACAGCTCTTTGCAACTGGCGGTCTCCCGGGCCCGGCGCGCCAAGGACGCCGGAGACTCTGAGCAGGCCGTCGCCATTCTCCAGGAGGCGCTCCGGAACGCGGGGGCCGCCGGTCGCAGCGTGGCCCATCTGCAGGTACACTGGATGCTGGGCTGGCTCTACGCCGACCGCGGCGACAAGGGCGCGGCCCTGGCCATGTTCCGAGCGGTCACCGAGCTCAGCGAGCCGGGCACTCAGTTTCACGAGGAGGCCAAGGCCGCGTTCCTGAGGATCACCGCCCAACTGGACGAGCAGGAGGAGGTCCGGCGCGCCCCACAGCGCCTGCTGCCCGAGCCGCCGGACGGCGCTGCGCCGCCCCCGGCCTCCCCGTCCGGGACCGCGGAGCCGGACCGCTGAGCGCGGCCCCGTGTCCGCCGGCGGTGGCAGGCAGTCGGCGGGAGGCCCGGGCGCCTGCGGCCCTCCTCGGCCTCTCTCCGTGTCGACATCGCTGCTTCTCGGCCGAGGTGGACAGTTTTGGCACGCATCGCCGACAGCAAGGGACGCGAGGACGACAACTCCGGCTACACGCGGCTGCTGGGCAACCGCCAACTGGGGCAACTGCTCAGCCGCATCCATGCCACCGTGATCCGCAACGGAAATGAGCTGGAGGACATGCTGGCCCGGCATTGCCCTTACCGCGCAACCGGGCTCAGGGAGCGCGTCAGTGGGGCATTGGTGTTGTTTGCCCAGCCCAGGGAGGTGTACTTCGGCGAGGCGCTTCACATCCGCCCCGGCGAGCACCAGGCGGTGGCCGACGTGGTGATCCTCGACAACACCCGCCGCCGAGCCATCGTCGTCGAGCTCAAGGACGGCGACGAGTTCGACACCAAGAAGGCCGACGGGGAGTTGCGGAGCATTGCGCCGCTTGCCACCGCCATTGGCAAGCGTCTCGATTACACGCCGGAGTACTTCTTCTGCTGCTTCAACCAGGAGGACAAGCAGGCCATTGTCCGCGGTGCCAAGGGTCGTTTCGCCGAGGAGCACGTGATGACCGGCAGGGAGATCTGTGAGCTGCTGGCGGTGGATTGGCAGACCATCCGCGATCAAAGAGAGCGCGATAGGCGCGAGAATCTGCGCCACTTCGTCAGCGAGCTGTCGGCGATGCCCGAGATCATGGCCATGCTCCGCGACAATGCTTAGGGCGTTTCTCTCGGCACCGGGTTGCGGCCGGCACCGGTCTCCCGGGCGCCGGGGGCCTCGCGGCAGGAGTTCAGAATACGGAGGCGGAGTGTCTTCATTCCGGTTCCCGCATTGGAGGTACCAACGATGGCACCGAAGCTGGTGGATTGCGAACACTGCGGTGGCAAGAAGATGTGCACCAAGAGCGGCGGGCGGAGCTGCCGCGCCTGTATGGACGCCGCCGGCATGGGAAAGCGGTCGTGGGCCACTGTGCGCTGCTCCTACTGCGGCGGACGGGGCAAGGTAGTGGCTCCGGACGTGGAAGAGGAGCAGCCCGAGACCGACGAGGCCCAGGGCAACGAGACGGAGGCCGCCGAGACCGAGCCCGCGAAGACCGAATAGGTGGCCTGCGCCCCGCATCTGCCGCCGTCGAAAGAGGGGCGAAGATTCCCGGCGGGGGGCGCAACCGCTCGCCCCGCCGCGTGTCCAACAGAATTGACGGCGAGTCCGGCCTGTGCTACTATACGGTTCGGATCAGCGGTCGTTGTTGCAGTTCCGTTACACGACCGCTAATCGCGTTGCCAGTCGTGCCGTCTCCGATACCGGCCCACGAAGGGAGCGACCTCCAGGCAGGAGAGCGGAACAAGGCGACTGGTCTGACCGGCTCAGACGCACTCGCGGCCCCGGAGTGAGGAAACATAGGCCACTCCCTCCACCCGGCCGCACACGAGACACGAGCCGTCGTCAGGAACCCCGGACAGACGTCCTGAGGCCGGGGTGTCGTGTCAAACTATGGAGGGTATCACAACATGAAAAAGCTCGTGATCTGCACGCTTGCAGTGCTCGTGCTCGTCAGCCCGGTCTTCGCGCAGAGGACCAATCCGGCTGAGACCGTGCCGTTCGACCACTGGGCATATGACGCCGTCCAGACCCTGGTCGAGAGCGGCATCATCGTCGGCTACCCCGACGGTAGCTTCAAGGGCGACCGCGCCATGACCCGCTACGAGTTCGCCATGGCTCTGTCCCGCCTGCTCGACGTTGTCAGGATGGACGCCCCCGCCGCCGGCGAGAAGGGTGACAAGGGCGACAAGGGCGACAAGGGCGACCCCGGTCTTAAGGGCGACCCCGGCGAGAAGGGCGACAAGGGCGACAAGGGCGACAAGGGCGACAAGGGCGACCCCGGCGAGAAGGGTGAGAAGGGCGATCGCGGCCTGCCCGGCACCGCCGCTTTCCGCGGTGAGAAGGGCGAGAAGGGCGACAAGGGCGACCCCGGCGAGAAGGGTGACAAGGGCGACAAGGGCGACAAGGGCGACAAGGGCGACCCCGGCGAGAAGGGTGACAAGGGTGACAAGGGCGAACCCGGCGCTGTTGGCGCTGCGGGAGCCAAGCCCACCGAAGACGAGCTTCGCGAGATCTGCAAGAAGCTCCTTGACGAGTTCAGCGCCGACATCAACGCCCTGCGCGACGATGTCGATGCCCTCGAAGAGGACGTCTACGATCTGAGCGACCGCGTGGCTGTTCTCGAGGCCAACGCCAAGGCGCCGCGCGCCTTCGGTTACATCGACTATCGCATCGGTGTTGCCAACGACCTCGGCATCAAGAACGAGTTCAACGCCCTGACCGCCAAGCTCGGCATCGAGGGCAAGCTCAGCGACGCAGCGTCGGCTCGCCTGGCGCTCAAGTACCGCAACGGTACCGCCGCGTGGGGCACCTCCGAAGTCGATCCGTATGGTGGCGCGATCGCCGGCAGTCCGGCCCTGTGGCTGGATGAGGCCTGCGTCATGTTCTCCACCGGTGGCGCGCTGGCCGGCAACTGGACCATTGGTCGTCAGTTCGTCGACGAGGGCCTCGGCCTTCTCGTGAGCAATGACCGCATGGCTCAGAACGGTATCCGCGCACAGCTCACCGACCTGTTCAACACCAACCTCGACCTGAGCGTGTTCGCCGGCACCTCCGACGCGGGCTACGTGTTCGCGCCGACCGCCGGGACCCATCCTGCGGATGGCTATCTCGCCGCGTCACTGCACTACGCCCAGCCCACCTGGCGCATCGGTGGTCAGTACCTCATCGATGGCTACGGTGACGAGCAGGGCTGGTCCGCCGACATGTGGGCCAAGATCAGTGGCACCGGTTGGGGCGGCCCCCGCGAGATCTACGCGGAGTACGCTCAGCAGACCCGCAGCGCCAGCAACCTCGACCTGACCGCACAGAGCCACAACACGCCGGAAGCCATCATGGCCATGGCGGACCTGTGGAAGGGCAATCGCTGGGCCCTGCGCGGGTACTACTCCTCGGTCGGTGGCGGCTACGACGTGTACTATAGCCGCATCAACCCGTACTACGAGAACTACAACCGCAACGAGCCGTTCTGGCCGAGCGTGCCGTGGGAGCGCTTCCTGCGCAACCCGCTGGCCATCAACAACGTCGAAGTCTATGGTGCGAAGCTTGACTTCTACCTGGGCTCCGTTCCCTTCGAGGTCGCCTACTACGGCCTCCAGGACAACAACGACCTGTTCTGGGCCCGGTCGCCGTGGTTCAATGCACTCGGCGGCGATCCCAACGAGGTTCCGGTCCAGACCATCATCTCCCTGCGGACCAGCACCGAGGTTGCCGATGGCGTTCGCGTCGGTCTCACCGCTGGCTTCCAGTCCTTCAACGACAACTGGCAGTCCAACATGCCCGATCAGAAGATGATCGCCGGCGACGTGACGGTGTCCTTCTAGGACCACCGTCCCCGACGCAGTACCAGGGGGCCCCACCTCGAGTGGGGCCCCCTTTTCTGTGCCCTAGAGCTCGCGCCTCCAGCGCCGATGCCCGTCGTCGTGTCAGGGTCCCCCTCGTTCGGCCGGCTCCCGCGAGGCCGACTGCGCCGCCGTCCTTCCTCCAGCCACTGAATGCCCCCCCACCGGCTCCCAAGCCCTCTCACGCCCGGCGCAACTTCCCCCCTGCGCGTGTCAAATCCCCGCGGGTGTCCGCTGCTCCGCTGCGTTGACGGCTCCCTTAGGCTGTGCTATCATGCGTGCTGGTTTGGTGGCCGCATTTGCAGGTTGTTTGCAGGGCCGCCTTCGCCATGACACTCGCGCCGCCTCCGATACCGGCCCACGAAGGGAGCGACCTCCGGGCAGGAGAGCGGACTGTCGTGGGTGATCTGACCGGTTCACACACCGCCGCGGCTCAGGAGCGAGCAAACATAGGCCACTCTCTCCAGCCGGCTGCAATCGACACATGAGCCGTCGTCAGGAACCCCGGCCGTGACGTCCCGGTCGGGGTGTCGGGCCAAAACACGGAGGGTATCCAGATATGGGAAAGCTCGCACTCTACGCGCTGGCAATGCTTGTGCTCATCAGCCCGGTCTTCGCGCAGAGGACCAGTCCGGCTGAGACCGTGCCATTCGACCATTGGGCGTATGACGCCGTCCAGACACTGGTCGAGAGTGGCATCATCGTCGGCTATCCCGACGGTAGCTTCAAGGGCGACCGCGCCATGACCCGCTATGAGTTCGCCATGGCTCTATCGCGCCTGCTCGACGTGGTCAGGATGGAGGCCCCCGGGGCCGGTGAGAAGGGGGACAAGGGCGACAAGGGCGACAAAGGCGACCCCGGTGAGAAGGGGGAGCGAGGCGACAGGGGCCAGAAGGGGGACAAGGGCGACAAGGGGGACCCCGGTGACAAGGGCGACAAGGGGGACAAGGGCGACAGGGGTGAGCCCGGCGCCGCCGCCGTCCGCGGTGACCAGGGCGACAAGGGCGACAAAGGCGACAAGGGTGAGCCCGGCCAGAAGGGCGACAAGGGCGACAAGGGCGACAAAGGGGACCCCGGTGACAGGGGAGAGAAGGGCGATAAGGGAGATCCCGGTGATGTCGGCCCTGCGGGCGCCAAGCCCACCGAGGCCGAGCTCCGCGAGATCGCCAAGAAACTCCTGGATGAGTTCAGCGCCGACATCCGTGCCCTGCGCGATGACGTCGATGCGCTGGAGCAGGACGTCTACGACCTCAGCGACCGCGTTGCGGTCCTGGAGGCCAACGCCAAGGCCCCTCGGGCCTTCGGGTTCATTGACTACCGCATCGGTCTCGCCAACGACCTGGGCATCAAGAACGAGTTCAATGCTCTGACCGCCAAGCTCGGGATCGAGGGCAAGCTGAGCGACGAGGCGTCGGCCCGTCTGGCCCTGAAGTACCGCAGCGGGTCGGCCGCCTGGGGCACCGACAGCGTCGACCCCTACGGCGGCGGTCTTGCCGGGGCCCCGGCTTTGTGGCTGGACGAAGCCTGCGTTACTTTCTCCACGGGTGGTGTGCTTGCCGGCAACTGGACCATTGGCCGGCAGTTCGTGGACGAGGGTCTAGGCCTGCTGGTCAGCAATGACCGCCAATCCCAGAACGGTATTCGCGCCCAGTTCACGGACCTGTTCAGCAGCAGCCTCGACCTGAGCGTGTTCGCGGGGACCGCCGACACGGGCTATGTGTTTGCTCCGCAGCCCGGTGTTGCCGCAGCCAATCTCCCCGCCGACGGCTATCTCTCCGCGGCTCTGCACTACAGCCGCCCCACCTGGCGCATCGGTGGGCAGTACCTGATCGATGGCTACAACGACGAACGGGGCTGGTCGGCGGACATGTGGGCCGTCATCAGCGGCACCGGCTGGGGCGGGCCCCGCGAGGTGTACGCGGAGTACGCCCAGCAGACCCGCAGTGCCGGTTGCGTCGACCTCACCGCCGGAAGCCATCACACCCCGGAAGCCATCATGGCGCTGGCCGACCTGTGGAAGGGCAGCCGCTGGGCCCTCCGCGGCTACTACTCCTCGATCGGTGGCGGCTATGACGTCTACTACAGCCGCGCCAATCCGTACTTCGAGAACTACAACCGCAACGAGCCCAACTGGGCCGCCGTGCCCTGGGAGCGGTTCGTCCGCAACCCCTTGGCCATCAACAACGTCGAAGTCTACGGCGCCAAGCTGGACTTCTACGTGGGCACCGTCCCCTTCGAGATCGCCTACTACGGTCTGCAGGACAACAACGACCTCACCTGGGCGCGCTCGCCGTGGCACGGCGTGCTCTCCGGTGATCCGTCAGAGGTGCCGGTCCAGACACTCATCTCCTTCCGCACCAGCACCGAGGTTGCCGACGGCGTACGCGTTGGCCTGACCGCGGGCTACCAGTCCTTCAACGACAACTGGCGTTCCGACGTGTCCGATCAGAAGATGATCGCCGGCGACGTAACGGTGGCTTTCTAGGCACACCGTCTTCTCCGCATCGGGGGGGCTCCACACTGTGGGGCCCCCCTTTTGCATGCCCGGTGTCTTGCCCTTCCCCCCGCGGCCTCCCAGACCCGCTCCCTACCTGCACCCATGCCCCGTCACCTGGGCCCGCGCCGCAGTCCCCTCTCCCCCGCCGCGGGCTATCGCTTCCCCCACGGCGCGGTCGTCGCCGGACGCTCCTCCGGGACTACCCGATGACGAAGGAGCCCCGCGAATACACGCGGGGCTCTGGGTGTGCGAGTCTCGGACGGTGCTTTGGTAGGTGCCCACACTACTTGGGACGCACGTACTCGCCAAGCTTGGGCTCGGCCATGCTCTTGCGCAGACGCGGGAAGCTCGGCAGCGCCGCGGGCAGCGGCCCTTCATAGCCCTGCAGCAGGGGCCGGGCGTATTCCACGAACTCCTCGGTGACGCCGTTCTTGCGCTCATTGAGCCAGTCCAGCGGCACCAGACGGGTCTCGTCGGCAACGCTCATCAAGGACGTCGTCTCGGTCTCGAAGACGAAGGGCTCGCTAGACTTGCGCTGGATCGTGACCATGATGTCGGTCTCCCCCTCGCAGGCCCGGTTTACGGCGTCCGCACCCACGGCGTAGGCCTCGTCCAGGTCCACCTGCGAGGTGGCGAAGGCGAAGCAGCGCTGCAGGTTGCCCAGCCTGTCCGTCCGGGCCCGGACCCCCAGCTCCTCCTCGATCATCTCTCCCAGGGCCTCCGCCACGCCGCCCAGCCGGGCATGGCCAAACTCATCCACCTTCTGAGAGGTGGTGCCCAGGCTGCTCTCGGCAAAGCTGAAGCCTTCGGACACGGCGACGACCAGGTAGCCGTACTCGTCGTAGCAGCTCCTGCAGTCGGCGAGGAATTCGTCCGGGTTCACCTCGACTTCGGGAACGTAGACCAGATGTGGTGCCATGTAGTCGTCCACTCGTCCCACCTGTGTTGCGGCGGTCAGCCATCCGGCGTGCCGCCCCATGACCTCGACGACCTCGATAGCGCCGAAGGCCTCGGCATCCTTGGCCGCGAACTGCACACAGGAGGCCGCGTAGCGCGCGGCCGAACCAAAGCCCGGACAGTTGTCGGTGACCACGAGATCGTTGTCGATCGTCTTCGGGATGCCGACGACCTGCATATCCCAGTCGCTGCCCTTGGCGAGCTCTGAGATCAGGTGGCAGGTCAACTGAGAGTCATTGCCGCCGTTGTAGAAGAAGTACCTGATGTTGTGGGCCTTGAAGACCTCCATACACCGCTCCAGGTCTGGGGTCTTGGGCTTGAGGCGGCAGGTGCCGAGACCGGCGGAGGGCGTGGTTTTCAACCGAGCAATCGTGTCGGAATCCTCCCGGAACAGGTCGATCATCTGCTCGTTGAGGATACCGCTGATCCCGTTCAGGGCCCCGTAGAAAGTCTGAATCTCGTCGCGCTTGTGGGCCGCCTCAACGGCGCCGACGAGGCTACCGTTGATGACGATTGTCGGACCCCCCGACTGCCCGATGAGAGCGTTCCCTTTAGGTGGCATAAGCAAATCCCTCCTGATATGTCCAGACCCCGCGGTGGCCGCAAAGACCATGCTGAATATAGCTTCCGCGACGGCTGCCGTCAAGCGCGACCACCCGCAGCGCCATCCAGACACTTGTGGCAGTCAAAGAGCGGCGGGCCATGCCCGCCGCTCTCTCGAGACAGACGACGATACCATCAGATCGGGCTACTTCACCGGGCTACTTCACCGGGCTACTCCGCCGGGGCATCCGCCGGGGCGTCCGCCGGGGCATCCGCCGGGGCGTCCGCCGGGGCGTCCGCCGGGGCATCCATCGGAGCGTCGGCCGGAGCATCCGCCGGAGCATCCGCCGGAGCATCCGCCGGAGCATCCGCCGGAGCATCCGCCGGAGCGTCCGCCGGGGCGTCTACCGGAACATCCGCCGGGGCCGGCGGCATCGCGTTCATCATACCCGGGTCCATGTCGGGCGGCGGCGGCTTCGGACAGCCCGTCAGGGCGAAAGCACCGACGACCAATGCCACGGCAACCAGCGCTACGACGACAGTCCTGCTCATCTCTCCCAACCATCCTTTCGCGATCGACTACCTGTAGTGACCGTCACGACTTGCCCTCAACCCGCCATTCCTCACACGCAACCATTCTGGCTACCATCCCAACCCGGCGTGCCTGCGGCACCACACACCGCCCCTGGGACATCACGAGCAAACGGCCTCACTATCCCGGTCGTTCCCATCAGCAGGGCCGCCCATCACCAATGATGTCGCTGGCCCTACACGGCCGTCTGAGCGCCCGGCGCACCATCTCCAGTTCTGCATCCTCCTCCCCGAACGGCTCCTGGGAGCCATCGGTCTGCTCAGTGGGCTCAAGGGCCTGTTCTTCCGCGCCCTGCTCTGCCTCGCGGAACGCCTTCCGGGCCGCATTGGCGAACCCGGCGCGCTCCAGACAGGTCCCGATCCACCAGTAGAGCTGCGCGTCCAGTTCGCCGCCGCTGAGCCCGTCCTCGAATGCGGTCACCGCTTCGAGCAACGCCCGGCGGTAACCGCGGGCGTCCACGACCACATGGTCGCCGGTGCTTGCATCCGTGGCAGCGAAGACCTGTTCGGCAACCACATACCGGTTGTAGCCCAACGAGAAGAAGACCAGCGGATCTCTGGCGCCCGCTTCGATGGCGGCCTCCAGGCAGGACACCACACGCTCGTACATCACCGTCTGGTAGAAGCACTCCGCCACGATCAACTGGCGCGTCGCCTCCCGCCTGCCGGACAGGCCGGACATCCGGGACAATCGCGCGACTACCTCGCAAAGGCCGGCATGCCGCTTGTCCGCAAGGTCACCGATACCAATGATACTAACGCCATCGGCGTCGGTGAGGTTTCCCAGGGCTGTGTGGTACCGCACCTCCCACTCTACAAGCTCTGCGAAACTCCGCCGCAGTGTACGGTCACCGGCGTCTTCGTCGGCAAGCCGCTCCGCGAGGAAGTTGTAGTACAGCAGCGAGAAAGAGGCGACGGACTGCAGCCCACCCAACTGACGCAGGGCATCTCGGATACGGTCCATGTCAACAGGTCCTAGGCTTAGGTGGCAGGGCACGGAGCCGATGCGCCGTTCTCCCCATCCTTCGATGCACCGGTTGCGAGACCTGCCCTGTCCGCGCAATGGGCGCCAAAGTGGCGCCCTCGCAGACCCTACTTGAGGTTGACGGAGGCGCCCGCGGCCTCGAGCTTCGCCTTGACGGCTTCCGCCTCTTCCTTCGTGACGGCCTCGACCACGTTGGTGGGTGCGCCCTCCACCAGTTCCTTGGCCTCCTTCAGTCCGAGGTTGGTCACCTCGCGCACGGCCTTGATGACCTGGATCTTCTCGGCACCGATCTCGGTCAGCACCACGTCGAACTCATACTGCTCCTCAACCTCGGCGGCCTCCACGGCCGCTCCGGCCGCGGCAACTGCCACCGGAGCCGCGGCGGTGACGCCCCACTGCTCCTGCAGCTTGTCCTTCAACTCTACCAGCTCAAGCACGCTCAGTCCATTGATCGCGGTGATCAGCTCATCAACGGTCATTCCGATTCCTCCTAGTCATCCAGAGCAACGGCACCCGACCCGCTGCGAGTTGGCTCGCACGGCCGCCACCTGTGCCCGGTAGTCTACTGTCCGCGCCCGTGACCGGGCCGGGGGTGCGCCCAGAGCGGCGCTCGACTTCTACTGCCGTCCACTACGCCCCCTCGGAGGCGCGCTTGTCGGCCACGGCTTCCAGCGTCCGGCACAGATCGCCCAATGCGCCGCTGAGCGAGTACACCAGGGCGTTCACGGGGCCGGCGATGCCGCCAACCACGGAGGCCTTGATCTCCTCCACGGGCGGTAGGTCGGCGAGCGCGACGGCCTGCTTCGTGGCGAAGAACCGCCCTTCGACGAAGGCGGCTTTGATCTCCAGACGGCGTCCGGCCTCGTTGAGGCCCTTCGCGAAGTCCTTCATCGCCCTGGCCGGTCCGATGGCATCCTCGCCACAGAACGCGATAGCCGTGGGCCCGCTCAGGTGGTCCCGCATCGCCCCACATTCCAGATCGCCCAGGGCGATACCCAGCAGGCGGTTCTTGACGACCTCCAGACTCCCACCCGCTTCCAGAATCTTGCCCCGCACGGCTGACATCGCGGAGACGGACAGGCCCTCGAACTCGCACAGGTAGAACGATGGCGATGCTGCGAGCTTGTCCCGCAGATGCGCCACCACTGCTTCCTTTTCCGGTGTAGGCACTATTTCACCTCCTTGGCCATGGGTCGCAGAGACTGGACCCGGTGATACATGAAAACTGCTCAGGCCGACCTCGTCTAGAACGCAAGCAGCGGTAGGCTGCCACGCAGCCCACCGCCGAAGTCCACTGCACGCCCATTTTGCCCGGTGAGGCGGGCTAGAGGGCTACACGGTGACCTCGGCCGGCGCGCCAGACTGCGCTTACGCTACTGCACCGGCTGTCTTTGGTCTGCTATCAGAATCTGGCTAAGCTCCACGCAACGCCAAGGAGGACGGCGCAGAGGCTCGTCCTGAAGCGCTGCCACAGTGACGCGGCAGATCACTGGGCTCGCCGAGCCGCGCCCCGGATCCCGCTTTCGCAGGTCAGGACGCCTGCGAAAGGCGCGATCGCAGCCCCAGAACCCGCTCCGGACGCAGGAAGCCGGGCCGGTCTCGGCGACCCGGCCGGCCCAGAGCTACTTCGCCTGTGCCGAGACGGCGTCCACGTCCAGTCGCACGCCGGGGCCCATCGTGCTGGCGATGGCCGCCTGCTTGATGAACTTGCCCTGAACCGCGGCGGGACGGGCCCGGATCACCACGCCCATCATCGCGATCAGGTTCTCCACCAACTGCTCATCGCTGAAAGACAGCTTCCCAATGCCCACGTGCAGGCCGCCGCCGCGATCCATGCGGTACTCCAGCTTCCCGCCCTTGAGCTCGGCAACCGCGGTCCCGATGTCTTCGGTGATGTTGCCGGACTTCTTCGAGGGCATCCGTGGCCCGAGCTTCCGGCCCAGGGGGCCGACGATGCGCATCATGCTCGGATGGGCGACGAGGATGTCGAACTCGTCCCAGCCCTCCATGATGGCCTGCACCAGATCATCGCTGCCGACTCGGTCCGCCCCGGCTTCCTCGGCCTGACGGGCGCTGTCTCCGTCGGCGAACACGGCCACGCGGGGCACCTTGCCGGTGCCGTGAGGCAGCGTGCAGGTTCCGCGCACGGTCTGATCGCCCTTGGCCGGATCGGCACCCAACTGCAGGTGCAGCTCCAGGGACTCGTCGAACTTGGCATTGGCATATTGCCGGGCCAGGGCAACAGCTTCGACGGCGCCGTAGCGCGTGGTCTTGTCTATCTGTTTGCTGTTGGCCGTCACTCGCTTGCTGTGCTTCGGCATGTTGGCACCTCTTTGGAATGAGGCGGCGGGCGCCGGCTGGGCGCTCCGCTCCCACCGCTATTGCGGTGGTATGACGCCGACGGCGGGGTCTGCCCCGGCCGCAGGTCGTCTTCTGTGTCGGGCCGTCAGGGCAAAAGCCTAGACGACCTCGATGCCCATACTGCGGGCGGTGCCCGCGATGATCTTGACGGCCGCATCCACGTCACGGGCGTTGAGATCGACCATCTTGCGCTCCGCGATCTCGCGCACCTGCTCGGTGGTCAACTGGGCGACCTTCTCGGTGTTGGGACGTCCCGAGGCCTTGTCCAGGCCGGCCATCTTCTTCAGCAGACTGGCCGCCGGGGGCGTCTTGCACACGTAGGTGAAACTCCGGTCCTGGTAGACCGTGATCTCCACCGGGATGATGTCCCCGATCTGCTGGGCCGTCTTCTCATTGAAGGCCTTGCAGAACTCCATGATGTTGACGCCGTGTTGCCCGAGGGCCGGGCCAACGGGAGGGGCGGGATTTGCTTTGCCCGCCGGGCAGTGCAGTTTGACGACAGCCAGCACCTTCTTCGCCATGCTCGATACCCCTTAACAGACGGCCGAACGTCACAGACCACGCTTGTCGCTGCGGGCGGTGGTCCCGACTTCTATAGTTTCTCGATCTGAGTGAAGTCGACCTCGACCGGCGTCTCGCGCCCGAAGATCGAGATGAGTACCTTCACCGTTTCCCTTTCCGCATTGACCTCTACTATCTTCCCGCCGAATTCGTTGAACGGCCCCTCGGTGACGCGCACCGCCTGCCCCACAGACCAGGTGGTCTTGGGCTTCTGGGCCTCCTCACCCACCGTGCGCAGCAGGGCGTCTACCTCGGACTCCTTCAGCGGCACGGGAGTGTCGGCGGATCCCACGAAGTGCGTCACACCGGCGGTTTGCTGGATCAGGTGCCGCATCTCGTCGGTCAGGTGCATCTGCACCAGGACGTAGCCGGGGTAGACCTTGCGCTTGACCTCGCGGCGTTTCCCGGACGAGGAGCGGATCTCAGTCTCCGTGGGCACGAGGATACGCCCGAGATATGGGATGAGGTCTTGGGCCTCTACCATCTTCTCGATGGCCGACTTGACTTTGTTCTCTTTCCCCGTGAGCGTGTGTACCACGTAGTACTGCATGTCGCCGGTCCCCACATCCTTGGGGCGATCACGCCCCTGCTACCCTGAGACGCCCAAGAGCCCCATGATTTTCGCGAAGAAGATATCTAGCACCGCAACCCATGCGGCGACGGCCGCCACCGCGATGAGGACCACGACCGTGAAGGAGTAGGTCTCCTCATGGCTGGGCCACACCACCCGCTGCAGCTCGGAATGTACGTCCTTCAGGAACCTCCCCAGGTTCACGAAAGGACGCGTGATTCTCGACAAGAAGCTGGACCCTTGACTCTTAGCGCTGGCCATGCCTACGACCTCGTCTCCCCGTCACAGGGCGGCACCCGGCAGTCGTGAGCTAACCCCGAATGGACCGTGCGAGCGCACCTGCGGCACGCCCGCACGGGTCTGTGTTGTTGATGGCAGGGGCGGCCGGACTCGAACCGACAACCTACGGTTTTGGAGACCGTTGCTCTGCCAAATTGAGCTACGCCCCTAGTTGCGGCCCAACCTACTTGCGTAGACGCTGCTCCGAGTGCGAGGTATGGGCGTTGCACTTCGGGCAGTGCTTGCGCAGGACGACCTTTGCCGACACGTTCTGGCGGTTCTTGGCGGTCAGGTAGTTCTGCGACTTACACTCATCACACTGCAGCATGAACTTCGTCTGTGGCATTCCTGCAACTGCCCCCTCGCCGGTAAACGATCATCACGCAACTGCGCGCCCTGCTTTGCGACTACTCAACGACCTTGGTCACGACCCCCGCGCCCACCGTGTGGCCGCCCTCGCGCACCGCGAACCGCAGGCCCTCGTCCATGGCGATGGGCACGATCAGCTCCCCCGTGATGGTCACCCGGTCGCCCGGCATCACCATCTCGGTCCCCTCAGGCAGACTCATCACACCCGTCACGTCCGTGGTCCGGAAGTAGAACTGGGGCCGGTACCCGCTGAAGAACGGCGTGTGCCGACCGCCCTCATCGTGGTTGAGAATGTACACCTCGGCCTCGAACTTCGTGTGCGGAGTGATCGAGCCCGGAGCCGCGATGACCTGCCCGCGCTCCACCTCGTCACGCTCCACGCCACGCAGAAGAGTGCCCAGATTGTCACCCGCCATCCCCTCGTCCAGCGTCTTGCGGAACATCTCCACACCCGTCACCACCGACTTGCGCGTCGCCCGCAGCCCCACGATCTCCACCTCGTCACCGGTGTGCACCCGGCCCCGCTCCACACGGCCCGTGGCCACCGTACCGCGACCGGAGATGGTGAACACGTCCTCCACAGGCATCAAGAACGGACGATCCACATCGCGCTCCGGCTCCGGGATCGTGGCGTCCACGGCCTCCATCAGGTCGAAGATGCACTTGGAGTGCGGATCGCTGGGGTCGCCCGAGGCGTTCTCCATGGCGTTCAGCGCGCTGCCACGGATCACCGGCAGATCGTCGCCCGGGAAGTCGTAGCTCGACAGCAGCTCGCGCACCTCAAGCTCCACCAGGTCCAGGAGCTCCTCGTCTTCCATCTCGTCGCACTTGTTGAGGAACACCACGATGTGCGGCACGTTCACCTGGCGGGCCAGGAGGATGTGCTCCCGCGTCTGAGGCATCGGCCCGTCGGTGGCGGCCACCACCAAGATCGCCCCATCCATCTGGGCGGCACCGGTGATCATGTTCTTGATGTAGTCCGCGTGACCGGGGCAGTCCACATGGGCGTAGTGCCGGGTGGGGGTCTCGTACTCCACGTGAGCCGTGGCGATCGTCACGCCGCGCTCCCGCTCCTCCGGGGCCGCGTCGATCTGGTCGAAGTCCATCACGGCCGCGCCGTAACCGTCGCTGGCCATGGACAGACACTTGGTGATCGCCGAGGTCAACGTCGTCTTACCATGGTCGACGTGACCGATGGTACCAATGTTAACGTGCGGCTTGGTTCGCTCGAACTTCGCTTTTCCCATTGTTGGCCCTACCTCCAACCGACCCGGGCTTTGCCTCGCCCGTCTGTATGCTCTCTAGTGCTGGGCGCTGCGTCCTTCTCACGCCCGGACCGCGCGTCCCCGCGCGCCCCATCCCATGAGACTATCGACCGGCCCTCGCCACCAGCGCGCTGTCCGGCACCGGCTGATAAAGCTCCGGCTCCATGGTGTACGTCGCCCGGCCCTGGCTCAGCGAGCGCAGCGTCGTCGAGTACCCGAACATCTCCGCCAGCGGGATCCGCGCCACGATCACCTGCGTGTCACCCGACCCCGCATTGATGCTCTGGATCTCCGCCCTCCGCGAGTTCAGGTCGTTGACCACGTCCCCCATGTACGCTTCCGGGGTGATGACCTCGGTCGACATGATCGGCTCGAGGAACACCGGATGCGCCTTCTCATACACATTGCGGAAGGCCATGCCGCCGGCTACCTTGAACGCCAGATCGCTGGAGTCCACCTCGTGGAACGACCCGCCCAGCAGGATGGCCCGGATGCGCGTGGCCGGATAGCCGGCCAACGGGGCACTGTCCATGGCCTCCCGGATCCCCCGCTCCACCGCCGGGATGAAGTCGTGCGGGATGACCCCACCCTTGGTCTGATCCTCAAACTCCAGATGCACGTCCTCCGCCGCCGGCTCCAGCTTCAGGATCACGTGGCCGAACTGACCGCGGCCACCGGTCTGCCGCACGAACCGCGCCTCGCCCTCGGCCGCCCGGGTGATCGTCTCCTTGTACGCCACATGCTGCTTGCCCACGTTCACGTCTACGTTGAACTCGCGCCGCAGACGATCTGTGATGATCTCCAGGTGCAGCTCGCCCATCCCCGAGATGATCTGCTGGCCGGTGTCCTGGTCCGTCTTCACCGCCAGCGTCGGGTCCTCCGCCGAGAGCTTGGCCAGCGCATCCGTCAGCCGGTCCTCGTCGGCCTTCGTCTTGGGCTCGATCGCCAGCGCGATCACCGGCTCGGGGAAAGTGATCGATTCCAGCACGATCGGCTTCTCCTGCGGACACAGGGTGTCCCCCGTGGCCGCGCCGTTGAGCCCCACGATGCCCACGATGTCCCCGGTCTGGGCCTCCTCCAGGTCCTCCCGTCGGTTGGCGTGCATCCGCAGCAGGCGACCCAGCCGCTGGCGATTCCCGGTGCGGCTGTTGAGGACGTTCTCGCCCTTCTTCATCCGCCCCGAGTAAATCCGCACGTAGGAAAGCTGCCCTACGAAGGCGTCGCCCACTACCTTGAACACATAGGCACACAGCGGCTCCGACGGCGAGGGCTTCCGCGTCACGGGCTCCCCGGTCTTCGGATGCGTCCCCGCGATGTCCTGGGTCTCCAGCGGCGAGGGCAGGTAGTCCACGATGCCGTCTAGCAGCGGCTGTACGGCCTTGTTCTTCAGCGCCGTCCCCGTCAGCACCGGCACAATCGTCCCGGAGATCGTGGCCCGGCGCAGTGCCGCCTTGATCTGCGCCACCGTGGGCTCCTGCCCCTCGAGGTACATGTTCTCAAGGTCCGGGTCCGTCTCCGCCACCGAGACCACCAGGTGCTCCCGGAAGCTCTCCACCCGCTGCGCCATGTTCGGAGGTATCGGGATCTCCTCGTACTCCTCGCCCGCCTCCCCCGTCCACTCATACGCCTTGCGCTCCAGAAGGTCGATGACCCCCCGGAACTCGGACTCCGCCCCGATCGGGAGCTGAACCGCGATCACGTGGGCGCCCAGGCGCAGGCGCATCTGATGCAATACGTCGTGAAAGTCCGCCCCGGTGCGGTCCATCTTGTTGACGAACACAATGCGGGGAACGCTGTACTTATTGGCCTGCCGCCAGACGGTCTCCGACTGGGGTTGCACCCCGCCGACGGCGCACATCACCATGATCATCCCGTCCAGGACTCGCAGCGACCTCTCCACCTCCGCGGTGAAGTCCACATGGCCGGGGGTGTCGATCAGGTTGATCCGGTGCCCCTTCCACTCCGCCGTGGTGGCCGCGCTGGTGATGGTGATGCCTCGCTCCATCTCCTGAGGCATCCAGTCCATCGTGGCATCGCCGTCGTCGACCTCGCCCATCCGGTGCACGCGTCCCGTGTAAAACAGGATGCGCTCCGTCGTGGTGGTCTTGCCCGCGTCGATGTGGGCGGCCACGCCGATATTTCTAGTCTTCTCAAGGGGTATCTGGGACACGTTTGCTACCAGGTCCTTCTCAAGCCAGATCGCCACAGTGGAACTGCAATCGGCCCTACCATCGGTAGTGGGAATAAGCCTTATTTGCCTCTGCCATGCGGTGCATGTCGTCCCTGCGCTTGCAGGCCGCACCCTCGCGATTCGCCGCGTCCATCAGCTCGCCCGCGAACCGCTCGATCATCGTGCGCTCCGGCCGGTCACGGGTGGCGTTCACCAGCCAGCGAATCCCCAGCGTCAACTGCCGACGCGCTGAGACCTCCACCGGCACCTGGTACGTCGCTCCACCCACGCGCCGCGGCCGTACCTCCACCTGAGGCATGATGTTCTTCAGCGCCGCAGAGAACACGTCCAGCGGATTGCCGCCGGTGCGCTCGGCGATGAGCTGCGTCGCGCCGTAGAAGATCCGCTCCGCCGTGGCCTTCTTGCCGCCCAGCATCAGCTTATTGATGACCCGCTGGACAGTGACACTGCCAAACATCGGGTCCGGGTTGATCACTCGCTTCGGGGCCTCTGTCCTGCGTGGCATGCACGACCACCTTCCCTAAACTGGCTGACGCACTCCGCGCGCCCTTCGGCCGGTACGCGCGCTGTGTGCCTGACAGACGCGTCACCGCGCCCACAATCGCTACGAAGGCCTCTTGGTGCCGTACTTGGACCGCGCCTGCCGGCGATTCTCCACACCCGCCGCGTCCAACGTCCCGCGGATCACGTGGTACTTCACCGAGTTCAGGTCCTTCACCCGCCCGCCACGCACCAATACGATCGAGTGCTCCGCCAGGTTGTGCCCCTCGCCGGGAATGTAGGCCGTCACTTCCTGCCGGTTGAACAGACGCACACGCGCGCACTTGCGCAGCGCAGAGTTCGGCTTCTTCGGCGTCTGCGCCCAGACACGGGTGCACACTCCGCGTCGCTGAGGAGCTCCCTCCACCCAGCGGCTCTTCCGCTTCTCCGCGTTCCACACCACCTTGAACGCCGGAGTGCTCATCTTCCGCTCCTTCTTCTTGCGACCCTTGCGCACCAGTTGGCTGATTGTCGGCACACACGTCACTCCTTTGTCGCGTAGCCCAGAACCTTCACGCGGCCACCCAAACGTCGACAGAAAACAAAGACCCCTCATCGACACTGCAGAGGGGCCTTAGGGTGCGATCACACGTGTAATGGCTACCCGCCCGGGTCCCCGTGCGGGCCATATACACTCTTCAAACCCTGTGCGCTGAGTGCCGAGGACGGGTGAGACGCACCCGGTACCACGGCCGACTACAGCCCCATGCCTATTCCAGTCATAACTACTACAGCAGGCAGTTCGCACTCTCCGGCGCCCCTGCGCTCGTTGAGGACAGTGCGCTTGCCTACTGGGCTACAGGCAGTCAAGTATACTGACGTTCCCAGGATGTGTCAAGGGAAATCCAAGGCATTTTTCGCCCTTTACGCATCCCCCCACCCACATCGCCCATCCCCGACCCGACACGTCTCCCATCGCCACCACAGACGGACCCAAAAGACGCACCCGGGACAACTCGGCCACACCGAGACCCACCG
>Ga0334884_1001043_pt1 | contig 44857 bp, 36 predicted proteins | sample GraSluR1_MG_7_FD_207215 | JGI IMG/M metagenome (GOLD analysis project Ga0334884, IMG submission 207215) | Sludge microbial communities from methane-producing bioreactor in Wageningen University, Netherlands - Granular Sludge_12_05 R1 | ecosystem: Engineered > Bioreactor > Anaerobic >... | reverse complement strand
CGAGCGGACCGCTGCTTCCGCCGTAGGGCGAACCCCGGAAGCCATGGCCGGGGGAGTCCGATGCGACCACAGGAGGCTCAAGGTGTTCTTCGGATTGCCCTCGCCGTCGTTGAGCAGGTCCCAGTTCAGTGCGTCGGCGCGGCCGTCGGGGTGACAACTGGCGCAACTCTGCCAGCCTTGGCGGCAGACGCGCCCGTCGTGAAACAGCACCTCGCCGCGGCGGACCTCGTTCCATTGCGGATGGGGCCCCAGCCGAAGACCGCGCACCTCGGCGTCGTTTTCCGCGCGCAGGGTAACGGCCGCGATGCCGTCGGTGAAGTATTCGGCGACGTAGACGAGCGAGCCGCGGACGGCCAGGCCGCGCGGCCCCACGCCGGGCAGCTTCACGCGCCGCCCGATGCCCGCGAGAAAGCCCGGCACGTTGACCACGTCTTCGCCGCTCGCGGTCACGCCATAGCTGCTCGATGTTCCATCGAAGAAGGCCGCGTTCGAGAAGGCCACCAGGGGCAATGCCCGCAGAGCCGACAAGAGCGCCGCGCTGTCGATCACGCTCAGCTCGTTCGTCCCCGCGTGCGAGACGCAAATCCGGCGCCCGTCGGCCGTGCAGGCGACTCCCCACGGATTGGCGGCGCCCTCGAGGGAACCGTCGAGAAGCACGGTGTTGAGCACCTCGCGCCGGCGCACGTCGATCACCGTCAGCGCGTTGACGTTCATCCAACCCACGTCGACCTGGATGGTCGGCAGATGATAGCGAGCCAGAATGTGCGCGAGCAGGGCGTAGCGGCCGTCCGGCGTCAGCGCGATTCCTCGGGCACTCGTGGTGCCGGTGATCAGCCGGACCTGCGCCGTCTGCAAGGTGCGCGTATCGATCACGGTGACGACGGCGGCGGCCGCAAGCACCCCGTATCGGTCGGCTCGACCCGCCGGCAGGAGATTGGCGACCCAGAGTTCGCCGCCGTCGGGCGAGACCGCGGCGGCGACCGGCTCGCGCACGACCGCCACGCGCGCGACCTCCTTGCGCTGTTTTAGGTCGATCACCGAGACGTCGTGATCGAAGCGATTGCAGACGTAAAGCCGCTTGCCGTCGGGCGAGAGCACCGGAGCCATGGCCGTGTGGCCGGCGGCGAAGCGCGCGACGATCGCGCCGGAAGCCGCGTCGATCTCCACCACCGAGCTGGCCGCGGCGGCACAGGCAACATACACCCGTTGCCCGCCGCGGCCAAGCGCCAGCCCCGTGGGCTCGGCCGGCGTGTCGACGGTGCGGATCGCCTTGGCGTCGGGCAGGTCGACGATGGCCAACTGCCTGGCGTCGGAGAGCGCCACAAACAGCACGCGCCCGTCCTCCGAAACCGCCGTCGCCGAGGGGCCGAGATACGCGCCGGCCCGGGCGCGTACCGCGTCGTCGGCCGGCGCCGCGCCGCACGCGGCGAGAACGAGCAGTCCACAACGCAACGCGCTGAAGAATGCGGCGGTCTTCATAACCCGATCTCTCTCCGTTGCCGAACCGTCGCGCGCCGAGCCGGCCCCGTTCGGCCCCGGACCGTGCCACGGCGCCCCTGCCCGCGCCCCAAGTCCCTTCTTTCCGATCAGACCTCGCTCGCCTCTTTCATGATCGAGGCGGCGATGAATTCTCTTGCCTCTTGCTTCAACAGGCTTCCGAAAACCAGCTCCTGGTCGCCGGTGCGAACGCAGATGCCCTGTTGGGGCCTGTCGTTGACGCGAACGTCCGTCGCGCGCAGGTAGACCAGGGTGTCGCGGTCGTAGGTGAAGCGCCTCGTCCAGCCGATGGGCCCCACGCCCACGAAGACCGAACCCCGCCCTCGTTCGAGCGTGATACGCCATTGGCCCACCCACAGCAGCGCGATCACGCCCAGAAGCACCACCGTGCCGAGAAGAAAGGGCAGGCCGAAAAGCGATTGGCCCAGATCGAACCGCCCTTCGCGGAGTTGATCGCCGTAGATGCCGCACAACGAGAACCCCGACCAGGCCGCGGTAAAGGGAATGAGAACCAGCAGGGCGGGCGAGACCCTCCGATAGATGATGGTCCTGCCGCGAAAGCTCGGTTCCACCCGGATCCACCGCGGGGGGGTCAACAGGCAATCGGGCGATATGCGCGACGAGCCGACGACGGCCGAATAGGGCGTCGTCGCGCCGCACGCTCGGCAGAGCGTGAGGTCGGTCGCAACGTTGACGTCATCGGTCGCCAGGACGGCGCGACACCGCGGGCACCTGAGTTCCGTGCACATGGGCGGGTCGCCCTTTTCCTTCACCGGAGTTCACTTGAACTTAGTGCTTGAAATGCCGCCGGCCCGTGAAAATCATGGGCAGCTTATGCTGGTTGCAGGCGGCGATGACCTCGTCGTCGCGTTTCGAGCCGCCGGGCTGAATGATCGCCACGACGCCGGCGGCGGCGGCCCGCTCGATCGAGTCGGGGAAGGGGAAGAAGGCGTCGGAGCCCAGCACCGAGCCCTGCACGCGGTCGCCCGCCTTGTTGATCGCGATCTCGACCGAGTCGACGCGGCTCATCTGGCCGGCGCCGGCGCCCAGGAGCATGCGATCCTTGCACAGGACGATGGCGTTCGACTTCACGTGGCGGACGATGGTCCAGGCGAATCGCAGGTCGGCCATCAGGGCGTCGCTGGGGCGGGTTTCGGTGGCGACCTTCCATTCGTCCTCCGGATCGGCGAGCACGTCGGCTTCCTGCATGAGCAGGCCGCCGTCGATGTACCGGTAGGCCCATCGGGAGCGATCGTTTCCCAGGTCGCCGACCTTCATGAGCCGGACGTTGGCCCTCCACTTGGGCTTCGTCGTGAGAATCTCGACGGCCGCGTCGTCGAAGTCGGGCGCCACGATCGCCTCGATGAACAACCCGGGCTCGGTGAGCAGCTCGGCCGTGGCCGCGTCGACGACCCGGTTCATCCCCAGGACCGACCCGAAAGCGCTGACCGGATCGCCGGCCAGCCCTTTGCGCAGCGCCTCGGCCAAGGTGTCGGCCGCCGCGGTGCCGCAGGGGTTGTTGTGTTTGATGACCGATACGGCCGGGTCGGCAAAGGACCGGGCGATTTCCAGCGCGCTGTCGAGATCGAGCAGGTTGTTGTACGAGAGGTCCTTGCCGTGAAGCTGCATGGCCGACACCAGGTTGGCGCCGGAGGGATTGGCATCGGCATAGAGGGCGGCCCGCTGGTGGGGATTCTCGCCGTAACGGAGCACCGCCTTGCGGTGGAAGCTGGGCGCCAGCGCGCCGGGGAAAGGCCCCTCGCTCCGCTGGCCCGCGAAGTAGGCGGCAATCGCCTGGTCGTACCTGGCCGTATGGGCGAACGCCTCGGCGGCCAGCCTTTCGCGCAGTTCGAAGGTGGTCGATCCGTTGGCCTGGATCTGCTCGAGAATCTCGGCGTACTGGGCGGCGTTGGTGGCGATCGTGGTGAAGGCGTGGTTCTTGGCCGCCGCCCGAACCAGCGAGGGCCCGCCAATGTCGATCTTCTCGATGGCCTCGGCCTTGGTCACGTCGGGCCGGGCCACCGTGGCCTCGAACGGGTAGAGATTCACGACCACCAACTCGAAGCTGAGAATGCCGTGCTCCGAAAGGGCCTGCATGTCGCTCGGGTTGTCGTGACGGCAAAGCAGCCCGCCGAAAACCTTGGGATGCAGCGTCTTGAGCCGCCCGTCCATCATCTCGGGAAAACCCGTGTACTGCGAAATGTCGTGGACCGCGATGCCCTCGCTTTCGAGCTGCTTTCGCGTCCCGCCGGTGCTGTAGATCTCGACGCCGGCTTCGGTCAAGCCCCGAGCGAAAACGGGCAAACCCAGCTTGTCACTCACACTGATCAGGGCGCGTTGGATGGGAGGCGACTGCATCACTTCAATCTCCGTCGAGAAGTGCGGAACCTTGCGAAAGGGAAAGTCTAAAGCACCGAGCCCCCAATCGTCAACGACCCGACGGGGAAAGAGAGGCGGCCTGCGCCGTCTGCACAAAAGAGAAAAAAGAGTGAACGAGAGCATTCCGGACGCGATACCTTCCACGCCTGGCAGGTTTTTGTGGGACGAACCGAGATGGGCTCTTGGTCGTCGCTGTATCTGCGCACCGCATGGTCGCGGTTCGTGCTGGCGGCGTGCCGAATGCTCAGACGCTGGGGCCGGCTTTCAGTCGTCACCGCCCAAGAGACGTGCAAGTGTTTGACGGTCGCCTTCAAGGTCGTCGACCGAGTAATGGATCGGCACATCGCGGTCGAAAAGGAACCTCTCGACCTCCGATCGAGTCTCCAGCCCGAGCAGACGGCGAGCCGTGCCGATCCCGAACTTGCGGGTCCGATAGCCTTCGATGACGAACGCCTCCTTGGCAGCTTGCCCGAGGTCGCTCCATCGAGCCGCCAAGTCATTCTCGACGTCGGGAGGGAGATTGAACGAGATCGCCACGGGTCGCCTCGCCTCTTGCCACGATCCTTTCAGCGTATCGTTGCCGGGTCGAAAAAGGCAAGGGGGCGGCGACTCGGACGGCCTGCTCGCTGGTCCCCAGCGCCCCGCCGGTCGTTCGACCCGCCCGCGCAGGTCGACGGACAGGGACGGGGCGTCTTCCCTTGCCCGCCCGGGGCGGTTACGATCGAGCCCCGGGCTCGCGAATCGCTTATCTCACGACGGGAGACTCGATGCGATGGCCAGCGCGATCCACGATCTCGCCGCGCGCTGCCTGGCCGAGTGGCGCGCCGACGATCCCGAGTTCGCCACCCGGGTCGTCGATCGCCTGCTTGCCGCGGCGCAGGAGTTCGGGGCCAGCGACGTGCATCTCCAGCCGTCGGCCGCGGGGCTGGAGTTGAGGATGCGGATCGACGGGGTGCTGCAGCCGGCCGGCGCGTTGCCGGGCAAGGTCGCCGCCCATGTCGTCGCCCGACTCAAGGTGTTGGCCGAGTTGCTGACCTATCGGACCGACCTCCCCCAAGAGGGGCGGATTCGCGATCCGGCGGGCGAGGTGGAGATGCGCGTAAGCACCTTCCCGACGCTGTATGGCGAGCGGGGGGTGATTCGGTTTTTTGCCGGGCCGCGCCGGTTCCAGCACCTCGACGACCTGGGGCTGCCCGACGACGTGCTCCAGTCGTTGCGGCGCCTGCTGGGAGAAACCTCGGGGGCCATCCTGGCGACGGGGCCGGCGGGCAGCGGCAAGACGACCACGGTGTACGCCTGTTTGCGGGAACTGGTCGGCATTCGCGAAGGGGCGCGCAGCCTGGTTTCGCTCGAAGATCCCATCGAGGTGCCCGTGCCCGGCGTGGCCCAGTCGCAGGTCAACGCGAAGGTGGGGCTCGACTTGGCGACCGGGTTGCGCTTTCTGATGCGTCAGGATCCCGAGGTGATCATGGTGGGCGAGATTCGCGACCCGGCCACGGCCGAGGCGGCCTTTCAAGCCTCGCTGACCGGCCATCTGCTCCTGAGCACGTTTCACGCGGGCAGCGCCGCCGAGGCGGTCAGCCGGCTCTCGGACATGGGCATCGAACCCTACCTGCTGCGGAGCGGGTTGTTGGCCATCGTCTCGCAGCGCCTGGTGCGGCGGCTCTGCCTGTGCGCGCGCCTGAGCGACGACCGCGAGGCGCGGCTCGGGCTGCCCGTCGATCGAGTAAGCCTTCCGGTGGGGTGCGGCGAATGCTCGGGAACGGGCTACCAGGGCCGCCTTCCGCTGGTCGAGATGCTGACCGCGCAGCGGACCGAGCTGGGCCGGGCAATCCTCTCGCGCTGCGACACGGTGGCGCTGGAGCGCCTGGCGATCCGGTCGGGCATGGTAACCCGGTGGCAGCGGGCATGCCACGCGGTGGGCCAGGGGCTCACCAGCCCGGCCGAGGTGCGGCGGGTGTTGGGGTTTTCCGAAGGTCTCGACCGGCCGTAGGCGCCCGTCGAAAGATGCCCCTATTCTGGGGCGGCAAGCGACGGCTCGCCGGGCAGGGGGAGATGGTTGGGAATCGCGAAAAAAATCTTTCGGGGTATTGAACAGGCTCCAAGAATCGGCTATAAAGAGCGAAGTCCACGTGAAGGACTTTGAGGAACAGACTCTCGACGGATTGATCGGCTCATATTCGTCATTCTCTCATCCGTCGTTCTGCTCCGAGAGGCCTTAGAGAAGGGATGGTCCTCGGGGTATCTTTTCAGGCGGACAGTCGACGCGAGGTATGAGCCGTGGCGCACGCTGGATCTGCTGGCGTGATCTCGCTGGAGCAGTGGATTGCGCTGAACGACGAGATCACCGGTCTTGTCCGCGCGGACGTTCCCCTGGAACGGGCGCTGGGTGAGATCGGCGGCGATCTTCCCGGCCGTTTGGGCCGGATTACCCGGGCCGTGGCCGAGCGCATGGCGCAGGGCCGGTCGCTCGACGAGGCGTTGGCCGACGAGCCCGAGCGGTTTCCGCCCGTGTACCGGGCGGTCGTGCTGGCGGGCCTGAGGTCGGGGCGCCTTGCCGGCGCGTTGGAGTCGGTTTCGCGGACCGCGCGGCGGCTCGCCGAGACCCGCCGCCTGGTGGCCGGCAGTTTCCTCTATCCCCTGATCGTCCTGCTGGTGGCCTGGGTGCTGTTCGTGTTCTTCATCATGCGCATCTGCCCGGTCTTGCTCGGTCTGATGAACGAGTACGACGTATTGGGCCGGGGCCTGCTCGGGCGCATGGCCGCCTGGGGCGATTCGGCGGCCTACTGGGGGCCGTTCGGGCCGATCTTGATCGTCGCGGCGGCATGGATCTGGTGGAGCCGATCGGCCCGGGCGTCGCTGGTCCAGCCTCGCTCGGCTTGTGTCTGGCTCGGATGGTTGCCCTGGCTGGGGCCCATGCTGCGCGCCCATCGGGTGGCCGCGTTTGCCGAGATCCTCGCCCTGCTGGTCGAGAACGATGCGCCGCTGCCCGAGAGCGTGGTGCTGGCGGCCGAGGCCGCCGGCGACCGGCGCATGATCCGCGCGGCGGGTGAGGTTTCCGAGGCCTTGAAGCGGGGCGAACCCTGGGACGGCCGGACCCGCGCCGATCGGGCCTTTCCGCCGATGCTCCGCTGGCTCATGACGACCGGGCAGAGGCGCGGCGCGCTGTTGCCGGCCCTGCGGCACGCGGCCGACACCTATCAGCGCCGCGCGCGGCGCTACGCCGATTCGGCGACGATCTTTCTTCCCGTCGTCATCACGGCCGTGGTCGCGGGCGGGGCCGTGTTGATGTATGCGATTCTGCTGTTTGCTCCCTGGACGCTGGCGATTCAACATCTTTCGGGGATGTGACGACCCATGCCCAAGTACCATTACCACGCCGTCGACGCGCAAGGCCGCCGGGTCGCGGGCGACGTCGATGCGCCCGACGCGGCCGAGGCCCTTCGCCGGCTGGGTGCGATGGGACTTCAGGCGCAGGGCGGCGATATCGAGGAGCTGGCCGAACTGCGCGAAGTTGCCGAACCCGAGCAGCTTGCCGAACGGGAGGAGGCGGTCGGGCCGGTCGAGGCGGGCGCGCGTCTGACGGCCGAGGAGACGGTCGACGTGGGGCAGCAGTTGGCCGAGTTGGCCAAGGCGGGAATGCCCTTGGGGCCGGGTCTGCGGGCGATGGCCGCCGAAATGTCCCGCCGCTGCGTGGCCCGCATGTTGCGCCGGTTGGCCGACCGGTTGGATGCCGGGGCATCGCTCGAAGAGGCATTGACCGCGTTGGGGAAACGATTTCCCGCGCACCTGCGCGGGCTCCTTTTGGCGGGGGTTCGCACGGGGCGCGTCTCGGAGGCGATGGAGGAGTTCGTGGCGTTGGAGAACACGCGGCTCGAGCTTCGCCGGCGGGTGCGGCTGAGCATGGCCTATCCTTGCGTGCTTCTCGTGTCGGTGGTCGTTCTGCTTGCCTTCATCTGCACTTCGATCATCCCGGGTTTTCGCACGATTTTCGACGACTTCGGCGCCGAGTTGCCCGCGTTGACGCGACTGATCGTCGTGGGGGGGACGCCCGAGGTCGCGCTCGCGCTCGTTGTTTTCGGCGCGGCGGTGCTGGCCGTCGTGGCGTGGATGGCGCTGTCGCGGTCGGTGTCGGCTCGCCGGTTGCTGTATTGGGTGCCCTGGATCGGCCCCGTTAGCCGTTGGGCCGGGCTGTTTCGGTTCTGCCGCCTGGCGTCGATGTTGCTTGAGCAGCAGGTGCCGCTGCCCGAGGCGTTCCGCTTGGCGGCGGCGGGCTTGCGCGAGGCCGATTTGTCGGCCGCCTGCCGCGAGGCGGCCCGAACGGCCGAGGCGGGCGCGTCGCTTTCGGAGAGTCTGGCCGGGCGATGGCAGTTCCCGGCCGGCCTCAGGCACCTCGCGGAATGGGGGGAGCGCACGTCGAATCCCGCGGCGGCTTTTCAGGCGGCGGCCGAGATGTTCGACACGCGGCTTCGAATCCGCAACGCCCTGTTGGAGTCGGTTCTGCCGCCCCTGGTCTACCTGTTCGTGCTGCTCACCATCGGATTGGTCGTGATCGCGTTGATGACACCCCTGGTCTCGCTGATCCAGAACCTGACGTAAGAGCGTGTCGAGCCATGTCGGGAGCCCTAACCCTCGCGATCTTCGTTTCGGTGCCGTTGGTGGTGACCGCGGTCATTTTCCGCCATCGCCGCGCCTCGGAAGACATGCTCCTCTCGGCGCTGGCCGTGGCCGCCGAACGGCAGATGCCCCTGGCGCCGGCCGTCGACGCCTTTGCCGACGAGGGAGGCTCGATGATCCGAGACCGGGCCCGCCGGCTGGCCGCGCTGCTGCGTTCGGGCGCGACGCTGCCCGGCGCCCTCTACCAGACGCCGGGCCTGGTCTCGCGCCAGGCCCTGGCCGCGATTCGCGTGGGACACGACTCGGGCGCCCTGGCCGACGCGCTTCGCGACGTGGTCCGCTCGGGCCAGCAGCAGACTCCCGCGTGGGATCAGGTGACCGGGCGCGTGCTGTACCTCTGCGGGGTGTTGTTGTTCGGCTTCGGCGTCGCCGTGTTCATGATTTTGAGGATCGCCCCCGAGTTGACGAAGATTTTCGTCGAGTTCGACTGCGAGTTGCCGCCCATCACGAAGGCCGTGTTCGGCGCGAGCGAGTTCCTGGCGACGACCTCGATCGTCTGGGCCGTGCCCATGCTGCTGATCCTGCTGTTTGCCTGCGCCATCGCCGCGGGCGTGTACGTATCGGGGGCACGGTGGCACGCTCCGCTGACGGGCTGGCTCACGCGGCGTCTCGATCGGGCGGCGATCCTCGAGGCCCTGGCCTTGCCCGCCCAGCGCGGCCTGCCCTTGCGCCCCGAGTTGGAGCTGCTGTCGCTGTGGTATCCGTCGCGCCGCGTGCGCGAGCAGATCGCCGCGGTGCTGCGCGACCTCGACGTAGGGGGGCCATGGTGCGAAAGCATGGTGCGGCACGGTCTTATCGGCCGGGCCGAGCACACGGTGCTCCAGGCGGCCCAGCGGGCGGGCAACCTGGCGTGGGCGCTGCGCGAGATGGCCGAAAGCAATCGGCGCCGCTTCCAGTACCGCATGAACGCCGCGATCCAGGTGCTGTTCCCGCTGGTCGTGCTTTCGCTGGGATGGTTGGTGCTCGTCCACGTCGTCGCTTACTTTATTCCGCTGGTCGCCTTGATCCAGAATCTCGCCTGACGAAAGAAAGGGAATCGAACGATGGCGAAGCGTCGCGGATTCCTCTTGCTCGAGCTCGGGGCCGCCGGGGTGATGTTGATGGTGCTCTTCGTGGTCTCGATGCAGATGTTTCGAGCCACGGCCGCGCAGCGCCGCGCCCTGCAGCACCGCCGCGCGGCCCTGCAGGCGGCCGACAACGTCATGGAACGCCTCTGCGCCCGGCCCTGGGACGAGCTGACCCCCGAGCACGTCGGCAAGGCGCCGCTCGACGACGAGGTGCGGGCGGCCGTGCCCCGGGGCCGTCTGGCGATCGACGTCGAGCAGGCCGATGAGAACGCGGGCGAGAAGCGAATCGCGGTCGAGGTCCGCTGGGCCGTCGAGCCGGGCGAGCCCGACCGCTCGGTCCGCCTGGTTGCCTGGAAGTACCGACCGACAAGCGATTGAGGTGGTGGATCGTGAAGACGACGAGACTTCGACACCCGACCGGCCCTCTCTCGACCGAGCGTCGCGGCGCGTCGCTCATCGAGATGGTCGTGGTCATTACCCTCACCGCCACGTTGATGGGGCTGGCCGCGGCGATCCTCCACATGCTGTTGCGTTTGGAGTCGACCTCCCGCGAGGCGATCGCCGAGCGTGCCGCCATCGCCCAACTTGCCGGGCAATTTCGCCGCGACGTGCGCGCCGCCGAATCGTTTTCGTCGGGCGGGCAGCCCGAAGACACATCCAGCGCCGTCTGGGAGCTGGCCGCGGGGCCGGAACAGGGAATCGTGTACCGCGCGCAACCGGGGACTCTCGTGCGCAGCGAGCGCCAAGGCGACAAGGAGCTTCGCCGCGAGACGTTCTCCCTCCCAGACGGCGCTTCGGTTTCGATCGAAGCGCCGGGCGAAAACGCCGCCCGGATCGTCAGCCTGCGAATCGTGCCCAAACCGGGAGCCGTGGAAAGCATCGCCTGGCGGGTCGACGCGGCGTTGGGTAAGGATCGGCGTTTCGCGCCGCAAGAGTCGATTGCATATTCGGAATGACAACTTGGAGTGAATCGGAAAAGGCCGCAGACCAGGTACGACGGGGTCGGAAGATGATCGAGCACCGCATGCAACCCGAGGTGAGGCCGAGTCGGCGCCGAGGGCGACCCGGCCGCCGCCGGGGAATCGTCATGCTCATGGCGATCGTGGCGATCGGCGTTGCCGCCGCGATCTTCCTGGCCCTGTTCCGCCAGTCGTTCCTGGAGCGGTCGGCCCTGCGCGTCGAGGCCTGGGAGGCCCAGGCCGCCTGGCTCGTCGAGTCGGGGCTCGAGCGGGCCGCCGCGCGCCTGGCCGACGATCCCGAGTACCGGGGCGAGACCTGGCGGATCCCGGCCGAGGCTTTCGAGGGCAAGGATGCGGCCGTGGTGCAGATCGAAGTCGAAGGCGCGGCCGATCAGGCCGGGCGCCGTTCGGTGCGGGTGCGGGCCGACTATCCCGACGCCCCGCAGCACCGGGCGCGAAAGAGCAAGCAGTTGACCGTGGAAGTCCGTTCGTCCTCGCCGGAGTGAGCCGGGCCGCGCGCCGGCCGCTTCGGAGAGCTTATGAGGAGCCCTTTGCGATGAAACGCCGCAGACGATCCCGTCGTCCAGCCTTTACGCTCGTCGAGTTGTTGGTGGTGATCGCCATCATCGGCATCCTGATCGCCCTGTTGCTGCCGGCGGTGCAGGCCGCCCGGGAGGCCGCTCGGCGGGTGCAGTGCACGAACAACCTGGCCCAATTGGGCTTGGCCCTGCAGAACTACGATTCGGCCCATCAGACGCTTCCGCCGGGCGTGGTCGACGCGAAGGGCCCCATCCGCAACGAGCCCAAGGGCTACCACATGAGCTGGCTGGTGCAGATCCTTCCCTACATGGAAGAGCAGGTCACCTTCGAGCACGTCGACTTCTCGGTGGGGGCCTACGACCGGAAGAACGATCCCGTGGCCGCGGTCCAGATCGCGACGTTCGCCTGCCCGTCGGACGCCCGACGCTGGGGCAGCGACATCAATAATCGCTGGCCCAGCAACTACGCGGGCTGCCACCACGACGTCGAGGCGCCCATCGACGCCGACAACCACGGCGTGTTGTTCCTCAACAGCCGGATCCACGGCCCCGAGATCCCCGACGGGGCCTCGCACACGCTGTTCGTGGGCGAGAAGCGGATCGACTCGAACGATCTCGGCTGGCTCTCGGGCACGCGGTCGACGCTCCGCAACACGGGCACGGCCGTCAACGGCACGCCCGTCGTGGAAGACCAGCGGAGCCCCCTGGCCAGTCGATACGACGGATCCGACGCCGATGCGATGATGGGGATGGGCGGAATGGGGAATGGGACGTTGTCGATGGAACCCGGCGACGCGGCCGGCGCCGACGTGGGCGAAGCCCCGGCCCAGGAGGACGCCGGGCAAGACTCGCCCGCCGGCGAAGCCCCGGCGCCCGGACTGCCCGACGCCGAGGCCCTCGACGTGGGCGGATTCAGCTCGTATCATCCCGGCGGAGCGAATTTTCTCTTCGGCGACGGCCGCGTGCAGTTCATGTCGGAAACGGTGAATCCCCAGGTGTATCAGCAGGTGGGGCATCGCGCCGACGGGCAGCTTCGGCAATATCGGCCGTAGACCGATCGCCGCGAGGGGGCCGTCGACCCCCGTCCGGCCGAAGGCTCGGGCCGCGTCGAGTCATTCGTCGTCGTCGGGTTCGCCTACGTGCCGGACCGCGATGGCGTAGGCCGTCGCGTGGGTGTGGCAGTGGGAGATGGTGACGAGGATCTTCGTGATGCCGAGCCGCTCGACCACCTCCCGGGCTCCGCCGCGGATGGCGACGACCGGTTTGCCGCCGGGTTCGTTGCGGATCTCGACGTCGCGCCAACTGATGCCTCGCACCCAGCCCGTGCCCAGCGCCTTGAGAATCGCCTCCTTCGCCGCCCAACGGCCCGTGAAATGCTGGGTGGCTTGCTTGCGGCTCCGGCAGTAGCGGATCTCGGTTTGCGTGTAGACCCGGTTGATGAACAGCTCGCCGTGTCGCTCGATCATGCGGGCGATGCGAAGGCACTCGGTGATGTCGGTCCCGATTCCCACGATGTCCATCGGCGTGTTCCGTGATCTAGCCGTTTCGTTCCGAGTCGGCCCCGGCATCGAGTTCGCCGTCCAGCGCCCGAAGCACCCGGTTGCGCCGCTCGGCGTCGAGCCAGGCTTTGACCGACGATGCGCCGCCGCCGGGCTTCTTCCAGCTTAGCTCGAACGCGGTCGGGCCACACCCCCCTCGGCACGTGGCGAGCCAGTAGCGCGCCGACGCGATGTCGCCGGGCGGCTCGGCGTCGAGCGCGGCGCCCACGCGTCGGGCGAGGCGCCCGTCGATCTCACCGCGACGCGTGACGGCCAGCCAGCTATGGCAGCGGTTGCAGTACGGCCGGCGCCAGGCGGCAATCACGACCACCAGCGCGCCAGCCAGCACGAGCAAGGCATCGACGGCCCAGATCGACCAGACGGCCGCGCCGCGAACGTGGCGGCCGAACAGCTTGTATCCGCGGGCAACCCGCCAGCGGAGAAACGCCACGAAGCCCTCGGGGGGCACCGGCATCTGGCCCAGCACTTGATCGCCCAGGGCCATCCTGGCCATTTGATAGGCGCGTGCGTCGTCGCGGGCATCGGCATGCGCGACGCGATAACCGATGTAATGCTGACCCGTGACGGCCGTCAAGGCCGCCAGCGCCGCCCCGAGCAACAAGGTCGGCCGGTGGCCCACCTGGGCGAGGCGCAGCAGGCCGGCCAGCGTGACGCCCACGGCCAATCCGACCAAGAGCGAGAACAGAAAGACCGGCGCCCGATAACGCTCGATCGTCGAGGCCACCCAGGCAACCGCCAGACCATCGACCAGGCACAGGGCGATCCACAGCAAGAGACGTCGCGGGCAGAATGCGCCCCGCCATCGGCGGGCCTCGGGCTGGGGCGCGTCGCTCGGTTGCGGTTCGTGGGCGGGGCCTTGGGCCATCGACGAGACACGGGTTGAAGGCGGAATCGTGGTTTCGGCGGGCCGGAGGCGGACGCCTTCCCGCCGGCGGGGAAGCCCGGGCGCCGCCTTTCCATTGTCGGTCTACGGTTTGACTCCGCAAGCCCGCTGGGCCCGCAGCAGGACTTCGCCCGCCTTGCGCCGCGCCCGGGCCGCCCCATCGCCGAGAATCTGGCGCACCACGTCGGGCTTCGATTCGAGTTCGTCGCGCCGTTGGCGGGCCTCGGCGAAGAACTCGACGGCCGCTTCGGCCAGTTGCTTCTTCACCTCGCCGTACCCGAAACCGCCGCGCCGGTAGGTCCGGGCCATCGCGTCGCGCCTCGCGTCGTCGACGAACAGCGAGTAGAGCTGGTACAGGGGATCGGTGTCGGGGTCTTTCGGCTGCTCCACGGGCCGCGAATCGGTCTTGATGCGCATGACCTGCTTGCGGAGCACCTTCGGATCCTCGAACACTTCGATCGTGTTGTTGTAGCTCTTCGACATCTTCTCGCCGTCGGTGCCGGGCACGCGGGCCGAGCTCTCGAGCACCTTGGCCTTGGGCATCACGAACGTCTCGCCGAACTCGTGATTGAAGCTGCCGGCCAGGTCGCGGCACACTTCGATGTGCTGCACCTGGTCGTCGCCCACGGGAACGACGTTCGAGTCGTAGGCGAGGATGTCGGCCGCCATGAGCACGGGATAGGCGAACAACCCCGCGTCGGCCGCCAGACCCCGCGCCTGCTTGTCCTTGTAGGCGTGGCAGCGCTCGAGCAGCCCCATGGGCGTCCCGGTCATCAACAGCCAGCAGAGTTCCGAGACCTCGGGCACGTCGGATTGCACGAAGAGCGTGGCCCGGTCGGGATCGAGCCCCAAGGCCAGCAGGTCGAGGGCGGCGTCGAGCGTCAGCCTCCCCAACTGGGCCGCGTCGCGAACCGTGGTCAGGGCGTGCAGGTTCGCGATGAAGTAGAACGCCTCGTCGGCCTCGTGCTGCAGGTCGACGTACTGCCGAATCGCGCCGAAATAATTCCCCCAATGAAACCGGCCCGTCGGTTGAATGCCGGAAAGAACTCGCATGGCTGTGGTGAGAACTCGCGTGTCGTGGGTGGTGATCTCGGAAGGACCGGGGCGGCCGGCGGCCGAGCCGGCCTCAGGGGGGCGTCGCCTCGGGAGAGGTGCGCGGCGCCGGTGCGGGCCACCGGAGCGTGCCGACCACCTCCTCGACCCGCGACGCCCCCAGCTCGGCCAAGGCGGCGGGCAGGGCGTCGAGGATCTCCAGCGACGCGGTCGGCCGGTAGAAGTTCGCCGTACCGACCTGGATCGCCGTCGCTCCGGCCACGAGGAACTCCATGCAGTCGTCGATCGACGCGATGCCGCCGATGCCGACCAGGGGAGTCGACACGGCCTGGGCCACGCGGTGGACCGCGGCCAGGGCGATCGGCTTGATCGCCGGGCCGCTCAGCCCGCCCCGCCCGGCCCCCAACCGGGGCCGGCGCCGGCGCCAGTCGACCGCCATGCCCAGGCAGGTGTTGATCAACGAAATCGCGTCGGCCCCACCGGCCTCGGCCGCCCGCGCGATCGACGTCACGTCGGTAACGTTGGGCGTCAGTTTCACCACGATCGGGTGGGAGCAACTCCCGCGCACGCCCGCCACCACCTTTTCGCACATCGCGGGGTCGGTGCCGAAGTCGATCCCGCCGGTGACGTTCGGGCACGAGACGTTGAGCTCCAGGGCGGCCACGTCGGGGCGCTCGGCCAGTCGCGCGGCCAGCTCGACGAACTCGTCGTGGTTCTTGCCGGCGATGCTGACGATGATCGCCGTTCCCAGCGAGCCCAGATAGGGCAACGGATGCTCGAGGAAGGCGTCGATGCCGTCGTTGTCCAAGCCGATGGAGTTGAGCATCCCCCCGGTCGTTTCGACGGTGCGAGGGGGAGGGTTCCCCGGCCGAGGGTGGCGCGTGATCGTCTTGGGCAGGATCGCGCCCAGGCGCGCCAGATCGACCAACCCGGCCATTTCTCGGGCATAGCCAAACGTGCCCGAGGCCACCATGACCGGATTGGCCAGGTGAAGTCGTCCGAGTTGGACGTCGAGTTGGATGTCGGTCGCTGTCAACAAGAGACCCGATACCGCGAGGCTGTCGGCGCAGGGGACGACGAGGGGCAAACGACGCCCCCCGAAACCCGCAATCGTAGCCGCGCGCGACCCGCTCTGCAATGCCCGGCGTGGCGGCCCGTGGGTCGGGCGCGCCGCATTTTGCGCTCGAAACGACGGGCCGGCCCCGGCTCGAATTCGGCCCGCAGCGCGTCGCGTCGCGAGCCGAGACCGCGCCGATCGGGGGACGTCAGATCAGGCCCCCGTGGGTGCGGTAAGGCGTGCAGTGGTCGGGCTGGTCGAGGAACCAGGCTCGCTCCCACTCATCTTGGAGCAACCGAAGGTTCTCGCTCGTGAAGATCAACTGCTGCACCCGACGCCCCGGGTCGCCCGAATACGCGGGGATCAGACAACCCACCGTCGAGCTGAGCAACAGCCCAGCGGTAATCGTCAAAAGAAGACTGCGCATCGTGGAAACTCCTCCGTGAGGCAACGTAAGCGCGCGGTCTGCGCGCGTGGTTCAGACGAAAGCCGAAATCTCGCCCGACAACGGTGTTGCGGCGAGGCCGGCCTTTACGGATTCTTCGTGCGGGTAGAAAAGCTGAAGCAGGCGGGAAGTGCTTCCGAAGCGTCCGATCGGATCGGTTTGCCTCGGATCGAAAGCCCCTGGGTCAAAGAAGGCACTCTCGATCGCGGCAGGTCATGTTCGGTTGCTTGCCGAGCCGGGGGATCGGCCGGTCGTCAGAAAAGAACCTCAAGCGCCACCGGGATTTGCGTCATAGCCGGCCGAACTGCCCAACGGCTCGGCCATGCCCGAGGGCCCACTGTTTTGCATCGCCTTGGCCTGATCGGCTCGGGCGGCGGCCAACGCGCGACGTTCCAACTCGCGCACCCGTTCCTCCATCTCCTTGCCCGGCTTGAAGGTCACCACGAACTTCTCCGGGACAAAGACCTTGTCGCCGGTCCGCGGGTTTCTCGCCTTGCGGGGAGCTCGGCGCTTGACTTCGAACACGCCAAAGTTGCGCAACTCGATTCGCCCGTCCTCGACCAAGGTATCGACGATGGCATCGAAGGTCTTCTGAACGATTTCCTTCGTCTTGAGCTGCGTCAATCCGATCTCTTCGGAGATGGTTCGGACAATCTCTTTCTTGGTCACGACTCGGTTCTCCCGGGAGGGTCTGCCGGGGCAGCTCGGCCACAGGCTCCCCCGGCTCAACCTAGTGTCGCTCCAAGTGTAGGTGCCGTAACGAGTAGTGTCAAGATCAATCGCGAGGATCCGCCTGCGATGCTGCACCAAGCGAAAGGGCAAGCCCGGCGGCTTCGGTCCCAGAAACCGGGTCGGACCCCTCAAGTAAGTCCTTGTTGTCAAAGAGCTTAGCCCCACCAAGGCCCCGCCGGCACCTGAAAGCGTAGTCCATAAGTCGTTTCATAGAAACGGCTTATGTAGTCAGGCCAGCGAACTGCCCGGCGCTCCGGCGCAGGATCGGCTGGCGCCCGTGGCGGCAACTGCAGGGTTATATCGGCCGCCCAATCCGAAAACTCAAGCCAGACCCGAAAAACGGAACAAGCCCACTCCCGTCGGCACCGAACGGTGCGTGCGCCGGCCAAGCCCACGCCCGGCCCCATCGGCGCCGTGGCGACTTCGCCCAGACTGCTGCCGCCGATAAGCCAGTACGATGGTGTACCACGTTCCCCCATTACGAGTTATGGCGGGCACGGCAGCGTCGCTTTGCGGCGACTGCCGCGTTCAGTAGGATATCGACTGGGTCGGCTCAGCCCCGGTCGAGTCAGGGGACGGGATGCCGAACGCCAACTCGCAAAGGAGGCTTGCGATGACGCCACGACCGACCGATTCACGCCAGTCGCGACGCGGGTTCCTCACGACAACGGGTGCGATCGGGGCCGCCTTGGCGGGCGGATGGCCAGGCCCTACCGCTCGGGCAAGCGACGCACGCGGTCAATGGACTCGACTGAGCGAGCACTTGCTCGTCTTTCACGGAGCCGTCAACGTCGGAGTCCTGCGCGAGGGGAACAAGGCCCTGCTGATCGACTGTGGCGACGGCCGGGTGGCCGACGCGCTGGAGCAGATCGGCATCGCTTCGGTCGACCAGATCCTCTTCACCCACCACCATCGCGACCAGGCGTGCGGGGCGCACCGGTTCACCGAGCGGGGCGCCCGCGTCGGCGTGCCGGCCGACGAACGGGGCTACTTCGACGACGTGGCCGCCTACTGGACCGATCCCAAGAGCCGCTGGCATCTGTACTACCAACGCCCTCATCACCTCATGCTGGCCGAGCCGATCCGAGTCGACGCCACGCTGGGCGACGGCCAGGAACTCCGCTGGGGTCCGGCCGCGATCCGCGTGCTCTCAACGCCCGGGCACACCGACGGCGCGGTGAGCTTTGCGGTCGAGGTCGACGGCCGGCAAACCGTCTTCTGCGGCGACTGCCTCTACGACGAGGGGCAGGTATGGGACCTTTACAGCCTGCAGAAAGGGGGCCAGTTCGGCCAGCGGCGGATCACCGACTATCACGGCTTCCTGGGCGCCCGAACCGAGCTCGCGGCCGGCCTCGCGCGGATCCAGGCCGCCGCGCCCGACACGCTCGTTCCCTCGCACGGCCGAATCGTGAGCGATCCGCCCCGGGCGATCGACGCGCTCGTGGCGCGGCTCGACGCCTGCTACGACAAGTACGTGGCCATCTCGGCGCTTCGGCACTACTTTCCCCAGATGTTCCGCGAGTTCGCCGATCGCGACGATCACATGCCGATCCGGCCGGGCAACGCCGTGCCCGACTGCCTCCGCCACTTCGGGACCACCTGGATGCTCGTCTCCGAGGATCGGGCCGCCTATGCCATGGATTGCGGCAACGCCCGCGTCGTCGAGTGGCTCAAGACGCTCGTCGAATCGGGCGAGATCCGCGGCGTCGAGGGGCTCTGGGTCACCCACTACCACGACGACCACGTCGACGCGATTCCCCAGTTCCAGCAGGCCTTCGACTGTCCGTGCGTGACCGACGAGCACGTGGCCGAGGTGATCGGCGACCCGCTGGCGTGGCGCCTGCCCTGCATCTCGCCGAGCGTGGCCCGAGTCGATCGGCCGACGCGCGACGGCGAGTCGTGGCGGTGGCGCGAGTTTCGGCTCACGGCCTACCACCTGCCCGGCCAGACCTACTACCACGCGGGCCTCTTCGTCGAGGGCCGAGGCCTGCGCATGCTGTTCGCCGGCGACTCGTTCACCATGGCCGGCATCGACGACTACTGCGCGCACAATCGCAATTGGCTGGGCCCCGGCGTTGGATTCGACCGCTGCATCGCCCTGATCGAGAAGCTACAACCGACCCACGTGTTCAACTGCCACGTGAACGACGCCTTCGACTTCACGCCCGAGCAGTGCCGATTCATGCGCGAAAACCTCGCCGAACGGGAGGGGCTCTACGGCCGGCTCGTTCCCTGGGATCACGCCAACTACGGCATGGACGAGCCGTGGGTCCGCTGCTTTCCCTACGAGCAGAAGGCTTCGCCGGGCGATCGGGTCGAACTGCGCGTCGTGGTCACGAACCACTCGACCGAGCCCCGCTCGGCGGCGTGCCGGCCCGCGTTGCCCCGGGCGTGGAACGCGGCGACCGGCGACGCCGAGTGGTCCCGGGTCGAGATCGCGCCCAAGAGCGAAGGCGAGGTGCGCGTGGCGTTCGACGTGCCTCGGCGGGTCGAGCCCGGCCGCTACGTGGTTCCGGTCGACCTGCGCTACGGCCCGTGGGATCTGCCCCAGTTTCAGGAGGCGATCGTGGTCGTCTGACTCCGATCGCCGCGCGTTGACCCCTGCCGCGCCGAGAGGTAGGATGAATCACGATGGCCACGACCGAACGCATCACGACCGCCGCCGAATTACTGCGGGCGACTTCGCCCGGCCGGTGCGCGCTTGTGCGCGGAGATCTCGTCATGATGACCCCGTTGGGCTTCGAGCACGGCCGGATTGCCGCCCGCGTCGCGGTTCGCTTGGGGACGTTCGTCGAAGAGCACCGCCTGGGAGTCGTCACCGGGGCCGAAACGGGGTTTCAGATCGCGCAGGATCCCGATACGGTTCGAGCCCCCGACGTGGGATTCGTGCGCGCCGATCGAGTTGCGGCCACGCCGACGCGAGCCTTCTTCCAGGGGCCGCCCGACCTGGCGGTCGAGGTGCTTTCGCCGAACGACCGCGCCGGCGAACTGCTGGCCAAGGTGCACGATTGGCTCGAGGCAGGCTGCGTCGCGGTGTGGGTGGTCGACCCGCAGGCTCAGACCATCGCGGTCTATCGCGCCCGGTCGCCCATGCTCGTCTATCGCTCGGGCGATACGATCGAGGAGGCCGACCTGCTCCCCGACTTCCGCCTGCCGGTTGCGGACGTCTTCGCCTTGTGGCCGGGTGCTTGATTGGAAAAAACGATGGGGCCGGCCGGTGCCGGGAGGACCGATCGCCAGCGGGGCCGTATGCGAACACTCCTCGATCGAGTCAAGCAGTCCATCCACGATCGCGGCGCGATCGACGACCGCGACATCGAGCGACTGCGCGACGCCGTTCACGGCGGCATCGGGCGCGATGAGGTCGAGAGCCTGCTCGATCTCCACGCGGCGGTTCCCGCGATTCGAAGCGACGCCGCGTGGCAGCCGATCGTGGTCGAGGCCTTGGCCGCTTACCTGCGCGGCGCGGCGGAGTCGCCGGCCCCGCCGGGCGATGCAAGGGAAGACCATCTCGTCGCCCGATTCGGCGCGGCGGCCGAGCTGGACGAGGCCGATTTGGGGTTGCTGGTCGACCTCTGCTGCCGGGCGGAGTGCGACGCGCCGCGGTTGCTCGAGTATCTTCTGGCGGCACTGAGGCACGCGGTCGTGCGCGACGGCGCCGTTCTCGCGGCCCGGGTCGCGCAGATCCGTCGGATCGTCGAGGCCCTGCGCGGGCCCGCCGGCGGCCCCGTCGACCGGCGCGTGGCCGACTTCCTGTTCGAGTTGAACGACGCCACGAGCGGCGGGGAGAATCACCCGTCGTGGACCGAGCTGTTCGTCGAGTCGATCCGCGACCACGTGCTCGACGACGCGGGATCGCCGGGCGAGGTCGACGGATCGGAAGCCGCCTGGCTGGTCGAGCGGATCGAGGCCGACCGGCGGTACGACCCCGCCGAAAAGGCCCTGCTGGCCCAGATCAAGCACTTCATCCGCCACAACGAGGTGTGGGGCGGCATCCGCAGCGACGATCTCCAGGCCGAGACGAGCGGCGTGATCGCCAGCCTCTACTCGCGGGCCTGCGACGGCGGCAAAGGGGGCGACATGTACTATTTCAGCGTGTCGGCCAGCGACCTGCTCACGCGCATCGCCGTGGCCGACGTCTCGGGCCACGGCCGGGCCGTGACCGACGTGAGCCAGTGGATCTACGCTTCGCTCGCCGAGCGGATGAACGGCGCCGACGGGAATCAGGTTCTCGCCGATCTGAACCGGCTGGCCTCGGAGCGCGGCTACCGGGCGCTGACCACGGCGGCCGTGGTCACGTTCTACCGGGCCGATTCGAGCCTGGCGTTCGCCTACGCGGGGCATCCGCCCATGCTGGTCCGCCGCCGAAGCGACGAGAGTTGGGGCACGCTGCCTCTTGAAGATCGGTCCGGGCCGGCCAACCTGCCGCTGGGCGTCGATCCGGAGATTCCCTACGATCAGCGGCAGATCCGGCTGGCCGGAGGCGACCGGTTGTTCCTCTACACCGACGGCGTCATCGAGGCGCGAAACGGCGACCGCGAGCTGTTCGGCGTGAGCCGCCTGCTGTCGGTCCTCGACGCCCGGGCCGACGCACCGGCCAGGACCCTGAAGGATGCCGTGCTCGATGCCCTGGTCGACTACACCGGCAACAACCTGGGCCACGACGACGTGACCTTCCTGGTCGTCGAAGTGCGTTGAGCCCGCGGCCTGAAACTTGGATGGAGGAGAATCGATGGTCGACTACGAACCACCCGATTCGTCCTTGGCCGACAAGGTGAAACGGGCGGACGCGGAATCGGAGCGGCAGCATGCGCGGCTGCGCGGCCAACCACCCGCCGCGCTGAAAGCCGTTGTGCGCGATCCGAATGAGCCGTATGCCGCGCGCGGCAATGCAATGCTGTTGCTCTTGCAGCATCGCGATCCCGAGCTGCCCGAAATCGTGCTGGGTCTTTTCGATGACCCCGATCAATCCCTCTGGCGTTTGGTCATTCGATGCTACTGCCCGGACGACGCGCGAATCCGATCGCGGCTTCTCGCCCTGCTGGATGACGAGAACGAGGACAACTGGTCGGAAGCAGCGGTGGCGCTCGCTCGCCGGTCGGGTCATAGCCTGCTGCCGAGGTTCGAAGGCTGGCTCCGCGAAGGAGACCGCCCGCATCGAAACGTCGCGGTCGAATGTCTCAAAGCTCTCAACTCGCCGGAAGCCAATCGCGTGCTCCAGGAGTACTGGGACCGTGGAGACGGCGACGAAAAGCAACGGCTTCTGGTGGCCGCGGCACTGCTGTCCGCAGGCGACGATCGGGGCAGGACGATTCTGGAAGCCGCCGCCCGTGGCGTTCAGGGAGGGACGTCGGTGTTTGCCGCCACGGCAATCCATGCGGTTGACCGACGTGAGGGGCTCAATCTGATGATGCACATTCTCGACGAGGGAGACCTCGAGGCAAGACAGTCGATGGTGACGCAGATCGGGAGCTTCGCGCAACTTCCCCATGCCTTCACGGCCGAAGGGTTGGACGAAGCACGCTCTTGGGTTCGGTCCGAATTGCAGAAACTGGGCGTGTGACGGTTCGGTCGGGGTGAAGCTCTTGTGCGGCGGGCCCGGTGATCCGCGGCGTGCGAGTCGATGCTCGCGGGAGTTTGGCCGAGAAACCGATGCCCAGAATCGCGCCTGGTTCGCCGAACCTGGTCGGTCAGAACGACGCTTTGCGACGTGCCCACGCGGTGTCATTTTGGCCTCCCGGCAGCGGTCGCCATGCGGAGCGTGCGCCGCAAGTGCTTGTCAGAAAACAGGTTGCGGGCACACGGTGGGGACGCTCCCGTGTGGCACGGCTCGTGCATCATCCGGTAGGTCGGAAGGTGGGAAACGGCGTCGAACCGCAGTCCGAGTGTTGCCTTTGGGACGCGCCATGGCTGAATCGCCAGCGGAAAGGAAAGACTACTACGAGGTCTTGGGCGTGGTTTGCACGGCCACGGCCAAAGAGATCGAGGCCGCCTTTCGCCAACTGGCGCGGAAGTGGCATCCCGACGTTTGTGCCGACGCCCATCGGGCCGCCGCCAACTTCAAGCAGATCGCCGAGGCGTATGAGGTCTTGGGCGACCCGGAGAAGCGGCGTCGCTACGACAGCGCCAAGAGCGGGCGAGGCGGTCGCCGCGCGTCGCCCCCGGCGGCAACTTCCCATCCCGCGGGAGGATTCGCCGGCGCGTCGCATGGGAAAACACTTTTCGACGCCGTCCGCCCCTTTCCGTCGATTTTCGAAGCCCTGTTCGGCGGGCCCCGGGCTTGGCCGGCAGCCGCGGCTTTCCGGCCGCGCCCGGAACTCGACGTCGAGGCCGATCTGCTCCTGACGCCCGAGGAGGCCCATCGGGGCGGCGGCGTCGGATTGCGAGTCGCCTTCGAGCAAGCGTGTCCGACGTGCGAGGGGCGAGGCGTGGCGGCGCGAACGGAGTGCGCCACCTGCGGCGGCAGCGGGAGAATTCCCCAAGGACCCCGGATCATCACGGTCGACGTGCCGCCGGGAGTGTGGAGCGGGTCGGTCATTCGCGTGCCCGGCGAAGGCCGGGTTCCGGCGTTCGCGGGGTCGCCGGGCGACCTGGTTCTTCGGGTCCGCGTCCGGCCCTGTTGGTAAGTTTCCACGGCCGGGCCCGCGGCCGCTCGCCGGCGGGAGATGGATCGTTCCTCGGAACGTTGTTCGCTCCGTTCAAGACCCGGTAAAGATACGGCAAAGGAGGTGAAGACCATGCCGACGACGCCTTCTTTCCCGGTCAACTCGCCATCCCGTGCTATGCCACGGAGTCGGGCTCAACGCCCGGCTGCCCCCCGGCCTCCCGCGGAGGCGCGACCGACCGAACCGCGCCCCGGCCTGGCGCCGCAGGTGGTTGGAGGCCAGGTTTGGTGGGTGGCGCAGCGTCCCGCCCGCCTCCACGCCGGGCCCGACGATCGCCGGGGCGGCATGACCGTCGAAAAGACCCTCGTGGCCCTGGCCGCCGCGATTTGCGCCGTGCTGGCGCTCGTCTTTGGGGTCGATTTGCTCACGGGGTGGCCGTTCGGTCGGTGCAGCTTGTCGATGGACGTCACGTACCTGATCGGCGCGGTCGTGCTGGCGTACTTGACGTGGCACGTGCAGCGGGAGTTGCGTTGACGCGAGGCGGGTTTCCGTCCGGGAGCACGGGATGACGGCGCCAGCCCGCGTCACGTGGGCAGGCCGTACTCCTTGATCTTTCGGTGCAGCGTGCGCACGCTGATTCCGAGGATCTCGGCGGTGCGGCCGCGCCGCCCGCCCGTCTGCTCGAGCGTGCGGCGGATCGCTTCCTTCTCGATTTCCGCCATGGTCATGCCCGGCTGAATGACGGTCCGCGCCGACTTGACCTTGCCGATCTCCTCGGGCAGGTCGGAGAGCTCGATCCGCTCCTTGACCGAGAGGACGATGATCGACTCGAGCAGGTTGCGCAGCTCGCGCACGTTGCCCGGCCAATCGTACGCGCGAAGGGCTTCGAGGGCCTCGGGGGTGACGTCGCGCACGGGCCGCGCGTTTTCCTCGGCGATCTGCTTGATGAAATGGCGGATGAGCAGAGGAACGTCGTCGGGGCGTTCTCGAAGCGGCGGCAGTCGGATCTCCACGACCTTGAGCCGGTAGTAGAGGTCTTCGCGAAACTGCTTGCGGTCGACCTGCTCGCGAAGATCGCGGTTGGTCGCGGCGAGCAAGCGCACGTCGACGTCGATCTCCTGGGTGCTGCCCAGCGGCATGACCTTCCGGTTCTCGAGAACCCGCAATAGCTTGGCCTGGAGGCTTATGGGGAGCTCGCCGATCTCGTCGACGAAGAGCGTGCCGCCTTCGGCCGTCTGGAACAGTCCTCGCTTGCGCCCGGTGGCGCCGGTGAACGCGCCTTTCTCGTACCCGAACAGCTCGCTCTCGACCAGGGTCTCGGGAATGGCCGCGCAGTTGACCGGCACAAAGGGCCGCTTTCGGCGCGCGCTGTGATGGTGGATGGCGCGGGCGACCAGCTCCTTGCCGGTGCCGCTCTCGCCGACGATCAGCACGGTGCTGCGGGTGTCGGCGACCAGACGCACCTTCTCGAAGACCGCGCGCATGGCCGGGCTGTTGCCCACGATGTTCTCGAAGCCGTGGCGCTCGTTGAGTTCGGCATGGAGGCGTGCGATTTCGGTGGCCATGGCCCGCTTCTCGAGGGCCATCCGGATGCGCTGCGTCAATTCCTCGGCGTTGATCGGTTTCGAGAGGAAGTCGAAGGCGCCTTCCTTCAGGGCGGTGACGGCCGCGTCGACGGTGCCGTAGCCCGAAACGAGGATCACGGCCGCGTGGGGGGCCTGCTGCTTGGCCAGTCGCAGCAACGCAAGCCCGTCGGTCCGCGGCATTTTCAGGTCGGTGACGACGACCGCGATGCCGTCGTGGATGTGCCGAATGGCCTCCTGCCCGTCGGACACCGCGATGACGTCGAATCCCTCCGATTCGAGCCAATCGGTCATGGCCTCGCGGCTGTGGCGTTCGTCGTCGACCAGCAGGATCTTCCACTTGTCCGTCGCGTTCACGTTCCACTCTCCTCGGCGTCGGCCCGCTGGTCGGCTTCCGATGTTCGCCCCGGTTCGCGATGCTGGCTCTTTCGTGACCGCTCCGACGACGGCAGGACGATGCGAAACGTGGTGCCGCGGCCCACGACCGATTCGAAGCCCACCGAGCCCGACAGGTCTTCGATGGTCCGCTTCACGATCGCCAGCCCCAGGCCGGCGCCGTCCGACTTGGTCGAAAAGAACGACTCGAACAGCCGGGGGCGATCTTCCTCGGCGATCCCGCAGCCCGTGTCGGCGATCGCGATCACGGCGGAGCCGGCCTCTGCGCTGACGCGCACGGCAACCGTGCCGCCGTCGGGCATGGCCTGCCGGGCGTTCACGAGCAGGTTGAGAATCGCCCGCTTCAGCTTCGCTCGGTCGGCGCAGACCGGCGGGACGTGCCCATCGATGTCCAGCCGCAGGTCGACGCCCGCCTGCTCCATGTCGAGGCGCACGAAATCGACCACTTCGCCGACGAGCTCGCCCGGGCCGATCTCTTCGAGATGGTCGTCCAGCGGCCTGGCGAACGTGAGAAAGTCGTTCAGAAGCTCTTCGAGGCCGCGGGTCGTCGCCTCGAGGCGCTGGATGCGCCGTTGACACGTGCCGCAGCCGCCGCCGTCGGCTTGGGCCGCCTTGTGGAGCAGGGCGACGTGGGTGCGCACGGCGTTCAGGTAATTGCGCATCTCGTGGGCCAGCCCGCTGGCCAGCGTGCCCACTTCGGCAAGATGATCGCGCCGCGCGCGCTTGCGCTCTTCTTCGCGGCCCCGTCCCAGGATGCGCCACGCGGCCGCCGCCCCCAAGGCGATTCCGACGGCTTCGAGCGCCAATTCGATCCAGGCAATTCGGGCAAACTGGGGGGACTGAGGCTCGGGGATCCGATACCAAGCGAACAACGCACCCCCTGCGCGGATGAGGATCATGGCCGCGACCGTAGCGCCCAGAGTCAGCAGGAGAGCCCGAGTGGTTCGTCGATCCATCCCGCCGATTCTAGTGGACCGGCCGGCCGTATCAAGTGGCACTCGGTCTGCGGCGAGCCGGTCGCTCTGCCCGAACGAGAAACCACGGGCGCCGAATCGCCCGGGCGGAATTTCACGGCCCCTCGACGGAAGCACTCCGATCGCCCAGATAGTGGCGAACGGCACGCAAGAGAATGACGGCGGAGACCGGCTTGCGCACAAAGGCCGTGGCGCCCTCGGTCATGGCCCGGTCTTGAATCGAAGCCTGGTCGTCGGCGCTCATCATCACGACGGGGGTATGCCGATCGTGCCGGCGGAACTGGCGCAACAGCTCGATTCCGCTGATGCGAGGCAGATGAACGTCCAAGATCACCATCGCCGCCGGCTCGTTGGTGAGAAGCTCCAGGGCCTGCTCCCCGTCCGTGGCCGCCCGCACCGCGTAGCCCGCGTCGTCGAGCAACTCGGAAACGGACTGTACCCAAGACCGGTCGTCGTCGACAAGCAGCACGTCGGTCCGTTCCATCGCCGGCCTCTCTTCGCGAAAAGGGGTGACCACAGAACGCATGAGCCCAACCATCACGATTTCTCCCGCAAGGCGCGGGGCCGCAAGGGCTTGCGACTCGTGAGCCCCTGCGGCCCGCGCCGCCTTGACCGGCCGGGTCGACGGCACGACCGACCTTGCGCGTCGGAACGACCCGCGAACGACCTCCCGGGCGTTTCGAGTCTCAAACGACCGGATGCGCGCCGGGCGCGCCCATCCCGGCAGGACGGATTGCCGAGCCGTCCCACGTGGTCGCGGCCGGGGCCCCGTCAGGACATTTTGACGGGGATCCGCTTTCCCCGGGCACGCTCTCCCTTGGGGACGCTCACCTCGAGCACCCCCCGGCGATAGCGCGCGTCGATCCGATCGGCCTCGACGCCCTCGGGCAGCGGCACGACCCGATGGAAGCTGCCATAGCGGTAGCTGAATCCGTTCTTCTTTCGCGACTCCTGCTTGTGCTCGGCCCGAAGGACGAGGCTGTTTCCGATCACTTGGACGTCGAAATCGTCGGGCTCGAAACCCGGGGCTTCGGCGCGCACGACCATCTCGTTTTCGCGGTCGTCGACCTCGAAACCCCATGCGGCCAAGGGTCCCTCCCCGGTCGCGGCGGGCCAGCCCTTCCAGAACGGATCGAAGTCCGGCGCGTCGCGAGAGAATCGGTCGAACAGCGCATCGACCTCGTCGCGAAATCGGGTCAGGGGATCCGAAGGCCGCGTCGCCAGGGCGACGTCGTCGCCTTTGCTCTTTCGTTTCCAGGGAATCAGGTTGAACATCTCCACCACCTCCTTTCTGAACCTTCCGCTTCGATCCGACGGGCATGGGCCCGCGGGGAGGCCGGAACGGCGCGACGCCGTCCCGGCTCGCCCGAGGAATGCCCTACCGCGGCTTCACCTCGATCCGGCGAGGCTTGACCGCCTCGCTCTTGGGCAGATGGACGTGAAGCACGCCGTTTTTCAGCTCCGCGGTGATGTGGTCGGGATCGACTTCCTCGAGCACCTGAAAATCGCGGTAGTAGTCTCCGATGCCGTATTCGCCGTAGACGAACTCGTGATCCTGATGGCGCGGCTCGACCTTGCCGTGCACGATGAGCCGGTCGTTCTCGAATCGAACGTCCAGGTTCTCCGGCGCGACGCCGGGGAGATCGCCGTACAGGATCAGCTCTTCGTCGGTCTCGACGATGTCGAACCGGGGGGTATAGGTCGTGCCGGTGCGAGTTCGCTCGGCCGTTGCCAGCTCGGTGCCGGTATCTTTCTTGACCATTTCGCTCATGACTCGATTCTCCTTTGCTCACGGGTTTTTCGTTGGGGGACGTGGGTGCGCCCGGGCTCGATCACTCGGCCTTGACCTCGATCCGCCGCGGCTTCGCTCCCTCGCGCCTCGGAAGGGTCACGCAAAGCACGCCGTGCTGGAACTCGGCCTCGACCTTGTCGGCGTCGACCTCCTGGGGCAGGGTGATCGACCGGGTGAAACTCCCATAGCCGCGCTCCTGGCGGTGCCAAGCGCCTTTTTCGACGGACGGCGCTTCCCGCTTGCCCTTGAGGCTCAACTGGTTGCCGCCGCTGACGAGAATCTCCAAGTCGCTCAGCTCCATTCCGGGCAGCTCGGCCTCGAGGTAGAGATTGTCGGCATCCTGCCAGAGGTTCAAAGCCGGATAAGCCGGCGCCGGCCGTCGACCGCCGTCGGCGAATCCATAGCGGTCGAAGAGGCGATTCATCTCGCTTTGCAGCCGGTTCATTTCCGACCAGATGTTTCCCAATCCGAAGGGTTGCCAACGTGTCGTCCACATGTTTCCACTCCTCCTTTGCTGGGGACCTGTTTTGTGACGCGAATCGTCGCTTTCTCAGGTCAGCCGGCCGGCTCGCAACGATTGCACCCGTCGAGCGTAGCAACGATCGTGCCAAAAAAGGGCGGGTGAAGTCGCGCCGCAGGAGGGCAACTGCGCAAATCGCGATGCCGCGGAGACTTGCGAAACGGCGCGGCGTACCCTTGGTCGCGGCTCGCCTCGGCGACGCCCCTGGTACCCCGTGGGGATCGCCCGACGTCGCCCTTGCGTGGCCAGATTGTCTCCACCCGCGCATCCGGGAGCGGACAAAATGGCCGAGATGGCCGAGCGTCGCTGGATTGCGGGGGAAATGCACGTCCGTCGGACGCGCCCGATCCGGCGCGAGGCCGGTCAGCGAGGTCTTCGCGAAGGTCGCGAGGCTTTGGGCCGGCCCTGTGACGTTCGGCGGAGTCTTCGGGTCAGAAGAACCCTGCGCCCATGCCGCCCATGGCGCCCCCTTCCTCGTACATCCGCTTGAGCTTGTCGACCTGTTGGCCCTGAAGCTGCTTGTTGGCGTCGTGCAGACCCTTGAGCAGGTCGGCTTGGCCCTGGGCGCCCGGGGCTCCTGGCGCGGCGTCGGGCGGGAACATGCCGCCGCCCATGCCTCCCATTCCCCCCATTCCGGCTCCGAATCCGCCGAATCCGCCGAATGGGCCGGGCGCGTAGCCTGGGCCGACCCACTCGGGTATCTCGCGGACGGGCAACTCGCCGCCCGGTTCGATGCCGGCGAGCCGGCGCATGTTTTCCAGCAGCGCGGTCACCTCGCGGTGCACGTCCTGGGTCTGCGACAGCACGAGGAAGTGCTTGCCGCCGACCTCCATGGGGGAAATGGAGCCGGCGCCACCCACGTCGTCCCATGCGGTGGGCTCAATGGTCGTGGTGATCGTAGTGATCAGCGTATCGTAGTCGATCCACTCCTGCCCCGACTTGTCGCGGAAGCCGAAGTCGGAGACCGGATAGGCCACCGTCTCCAGCCGCGTCTCGGCCTCCTCGGGCGTGGTGATCAGCAGCACCTCGCTCTCGGTCAGGAAGGTCAAGTCGAATTCGTCGAGCATCAGCTTCAGGGCCGAGCGGAGCGAGATGCCGTGCAGCTTGCGCGTTACGGGAACGTCGGTGGGGATGCCCACGTCGTCGAGGGCGCGCCGGTTGATCTCGATCGGGATGCCGTGGAGCTTCTCGAGGAACTCGACCACGTCGACCAACGGCGTTTCGATGAAGTCCAAGGCCGTGGGCGCGTTGAGGGCGGCCTCGATCCGCCGCCGGTTTTCGGCCACGCCGGGGCTTCGAAGCGCCGTGGCACGGTACTTTTCGGCCGAAGCGATCGGCGCTTGCGCCGGGGGCGTCGGTGCCGCGTACCTCGGGGCCTCGAACGCCTCGGGCGACGGCGGGCCGGCCGTGTCGCGATAGAAGGCGTAACGCCCGGGCCCGGCCCGGGCGATGACCGTGGGCGCGCCCCGGATTCCGTCGGCCACGAACACGCCTCGCAGATCGGTCGAGCCGGTGACGAAGTCGACGTTTCCGGCGCCGATCACCTTGACTTCGACGTGGCTCACGAAACGGTCGGCCGTGGCATCCTTGACCGTCGCGCGAACCTGCCCGGCCGCCGCATCGGTCTCGACCTCGAGGGCCAGGGGGGTAATCAGCACGAGGCCGCTGGCGTGCAGGTCCTCGCCGCGGCAGACGACCAGGTATGCCCCCTCGTCGGCCAGGGGCAGATCGAGCTGGTGCGTGCGGTCGCGGTAGTCGCGCCCGTCGCCCAGCTCGACGGCCGCCTCGTGCAAGGACCGGATGCCGGCGAGGTTGATTCGGGCGATATCGTGCAGATTCTGCCGCAGCAGCGTGAACTTCATCAGGTCGATCCGGTAGACCTTGACGTCGCAGGCGGCCAGGTTGCGGAAGCCGAGTTCGACCGCCACGGGCTCGCCCGGCCTGAGCGTGGTCACCTCGGGCAAGGCGATGGCCTTGCGGAGGAAGTAGGCGATCGACTTGCGCGCGTCTTCAAAGCGGTCCTCGACGCGGCGGTACTCGGCGATCGCCTCGGCCGCCCGCCCCAGGCTGTGATGAATCTGGCCCAGGATGTACACGGCCCGCCACTTGTTCGGGCTGTCCTCCTCGCGCCCGGTGGCCGGATCGACCCGTTTCGCCTCGGCGACCTTCCGGCACATTTCGAGGGCCGCCTCGTGCTGGCCGGTGGCGAAGCGGCAGTAGCCGATGATGTACCAGTAGGTGTCCAACAGGCTGCTGTTCGGATACCGCTCGGCGTAGCGGTTGCAGGCGGCCGCGGCCTGGTCGTGCATCTCAAGATCCAGGAGCGTATTGGCCCTGGCAAAGGCGGCCTGGTCGGCGGCCGGGTCTTCGGGATAGGCCGTCAGAAAGTGATCGAACATCGCGGAGGCCCGGCGGATCAGGTCGACCCGGTTCAGCCTGGCCTCGCGGAGCCTCGCGTCGCCGGCCGCTTCCGGCGCTTTGGCGTAGACCCGTTGGGCCAGGCCGTAGGCGGCGGCCGCCGCGTAGGGCTCGGGCGGATACTCGCGGAGCAGGCGGTCCATGACCTCGACGCTTCGCAGGAACTCGCTTCGGGCGTCGAGGAAGCCGGCCAGGGCGCTTTCGCGCGTGAAGCCCGTCTCGACCGTCGCCCGATACGCCAGGTAGCTCCGCTCGTACTCGCCCATCTCGTGGTAGGCGGCGGCGATCTTCAGGCACTGGTCGAAGGGGATCTGCTCGTCGGGCCACCGCTCCATGACGATCTCGAAGAAGCGGACCACCTGGCCCGGCGGGCCGAGCTCGATGTGCACGTCCAGTAGCATCCGAACCGTGTTCTTGTACGCCTCGGGAGCGAGGCTCCAATCGTCGAACAACCGGGTGAGGTGCTCGGCGGCGGCCTGGTGGTCGCCCCGATCGAAGTGGTGCTTGCCGAGCGCGTAAAGCTCGTCGGGCGAGAGCCGGTAGGCGTCGCCGCCGGTCGCACCCCGGGGCAGCACGGCGAGCGGCTTGGGGCTCGCAACGGCGATTTGCTCGGGCCGGTAGACGTCGGCGATCACCGTGGGCCCCGCGCGGTACTTGCCGGGAAGGTAGCCATAGAGTTCGTAATGAATTGTGCCCACGGAGCGGCGATTGCCGACGTGGAAGATTATCGCGCCGGGCCCGACCTCGAATCGCTCGAACGCGCCGCGGACCGAGCTTTCGATGACCGTCGCGCCGCTGGGAATCGGCTCGGTCATCGCCAGGTAGGAGAGACGACCCTCCGGGGTGTCGGCCGCGACGCGCCGGCGGACCGACAGGTCGACCAGGGCGCGGCGTCCCACGGGAAGCTCGGTCAGCGGGTTCTCGAACCTCGAATGCGGGCCGCGGACGACGCCGAACCCCCGCGCGATCTCGCGCCCGTCGACCTCCAACGGCGCGGGCTGATAGGTGCGGCGGACGTCCCAGGCGTCGGTCGTGCTCTGGAGCCGCTCGGCCGGGACAAATCCACCCAGAAGGCACTGATAGGTGTAGCGCCCGCGCCCGGTGATCTGGAACGTAACCCGCTGTTTGCCCTCCCGGAGCGCCAGGCGAGGGACGTCGATGCGTTGGGTCGGCCAGCTCGCGTCGATCTCCAAGTCACGCACTCGGACGTCGTTGACGAACACGGCGAGCCGGTAGCGCTCGCCCTCGAAACGGCTCTGGGCGAACCATTGCGCCAAGGCCATGGCGGCGGGCCCGGTCGCCTTGTCGGGCGCCCAGCGGTTGCCCATCCGGTGGGCCAGCAGCCAGTCGACCTGCTCTTTGGCCTCCGGCGCCTGGGGCGTGACCGCCTGGATCGCCAGGGCGTAAAGGGCCCGGACCTCGGCCCGCGAATGATTCCCGGAGGACGGGCCGGGCCCGGCGGGGTCTTCCCAGTCGCGCTGGGCGAGCAGGTCGAGCGCGTCGCCGGCGAGCGCCTTGCGGTCGACGTGGGCCAGGGTCAGGGCCAGATACGCCAGCGCAGGCGCCGAGAGCGACGGCCGGTCGCGATGCAGGCGGTTGGCCACCGAGAAGTCGCCTCGCCCCGCCACGGTCAGAGCGTGCAGCAGGACGGCCTTGCCCTCGTAATCGTCGTTGGGCGTGCGCGTGAGTTGGTCTTGCAGGTAGGCCAGGGCTGCGTCGTGCGTTGGGCCCGAAACCGGGTAGCCGGCCGAGCGGGCCAGGCTCAAGGCCCAGGCCACGCGCGCGGCGGCCAGACGATCGCTCTGGTCGCCGCGGCCGGTCCAACTCCATCCGCCGTCTTCGTTCTGCGACGAGACCAGGAGGCTGACGGCCGCGCGGATTCGCCCGTCGAGGGCCTGTGCCTGGGGCCCGCCCGCGTCGCGAGTGGTTCCCAACAGATCGACCAGCGCGAGCGACGCCATGAGGTCGGCCGTGGTCGAATCGAGCCCCGCGGCCGTGGCGGCCGACTCAAGGCCGCACCAGGAAACGGGCCCGCGCACGATGTCCAGCAGGCTCTGTTCGACGGTCGGACCGACCACGATTTCGAGGGCGGCGCCTTCGAGTGGAACACCTTGGGGCGGTTCGACCCAGGCCGTCGTGTCGGTGGTCGCCGTGCCGCCGGCCGCCGAAAAGACCGGCATGCCGTACGGCCGGATCGGCACGGTCCGGCGCGTTACGTTACGGAGCGGGCCGGCCGACACGGTCAGCTCGAATCGGGCCGCGACCCGCGCCGAGGCGTCTTGCGCCTTCTCACCGTCGGACCCATCGGGACGCTCAAGCACGGTGGGAAAGCGGACTTCGTAGATGCCCTTGGCCTCGACGCCGATCGTCTTCCGCTCTTCGACGCTTCGGCCGGCGATGGTCGTCTTCAGCACGACCTCGATCGGCCCTTTGTCGACGGCGCCGTTGTGAACCGAGGCGACGATCTCGGCCTCGTCGCCGTCGGTAAACGCCAACGGCAGCGTGAGTTCGCCGAAGAGGTCGTGCTTGACCGTCAGATCGTCGACGGCTTCGCCGGCCAGGGTGTCGATCGTGATACCTTTGGCCAACAGCCTCCAGGCGGTCGAGCGGTCGGGCACCGCGATGGTCACGGTCGCCTGACCGGTCGCATCCGTCACGATCGAGGGGTTCCAGTAGCCCGTCTCTTCGATGGCAGTCTCCGGCAGAGTTGCCTCGTCGGCAACGGACTGGGACTGGGACTGGCTCGCGACCAGAGACCGCCTTTCGTCGCTTCCCGCGACGGACTGCTTTCCGCCCCAACCGGCCGGCTTGACCGTCGTCGTGATCAGCTCGATGAGGCTATCGAAGTCGACCGGGGTCGCCTTGCCTTCCCCCGATTCGCGCGACGGCTTGACGTCTGGCGCGAAAGGATCGTCGGGGGCAAACGGGACGCGTTCGACTCGGAACGGTACGTCCGCGTCGGCAGAAAAGACCTCGCCTGTCGAGCGTGGGCCCATCGCGAATCCGCCACCCATGCCGCCGAATTCGCCCATTCCCACCTGGGCTTCGCGCAGACTGGCTTCTTCCTGCCGGGCGATTTCGGCCCGCTCGTGCTCGCTCAACAGGCGCGGGTTGACCGGCCGGGTCGTCGGATGATAGGCGAACGTTGCGCTCGACGTGGTGCGAACCGCCGCCTCCCGCGGCTCGCCGCGAAACACCTCCGCGATCGGCGCGACGGGCCACTCGAACCGGTCGAGAAGCGACTGCTCGACCATCGCCAGGCTCAACTCGGCCACGACCGGCTTCCCCTGGGGATCGGTCGTGGTCAGGGTGACCTCCAACGCTTCGCCGGGCCGCACCGGGCCCTCGGCGCCCTTCTTTCGCCGGCATGCGATCGCCACGGCAAGCTCGCGCTGGACCGCGAACGGGCTCGACGCCACGTGGAACCGGCGGGGCGGCTTGTCGGGCTTCGTGCCCTGCGCGGGCCGGGGATCGGTCATCACGGCCACCGAAAGCTCGAAGTTCGGCGCCAGCTTCTCGGCCATGGGGATCGACAGGGCGTTGGCCCCCGTGGCCAGCTCGACCAGTCGATAGTCGAGCACCCGGGCCCCCTGGAAGGTAACCAGGGCCAGGGCCGGCTCGTCGCGCCAATGGAGTTTCAGCTCGGCCGTGTCGCCCACCTTGTACGTGTGCCGCTCGGCGAGGATTCGCAGGCGGACTTCGTCGTCGTCGCCGGAGACGCGCACGGCCAGCGCGCCCGAGACCGCGTTGTCGAACCGGTCGATCCCCTCGGCCCGCAGCAGGTAGTCGCCCCCCTGTTCGAGCAAGAGCGTCTGGCGGGCGATGCCCTCGGCCCGATCGGTCTCGATCTCGTGCCGCTGGACGAGTCGCTCGCCGACTTTGCCCTCGACCGTGGTCCGCTCGAGCACCTCAAGCGCCAGTTTCCGTCCGACCGGCTTGCCCTCCGCATCGTAGGTCTTGACCGTGATCTCGAACGACTCGCCCGCCAGGTAGACGGGACGTACCGAGCGGACGGCGATGCCGAAGCCCTGGGTCGCGAGGAAGAAGTTCCTGGCCGCCTCGACGTTGCGTTCGGGAAGCGTGACGACCATCGGCAGGACCTGGCTTTCGCTGAAGTCGCGCGTGGCGAGCTTGAAGGGCACCTCGCCCCGCTCGTCGGTCCGCGCCGCGTACGTGCGCCCGCCGGCGAGGGTGTAGCGGACCTCGTGATCGGCCAGTGGAGCGCCGTAGTAGAACGCGGCCCGGATCGTCCCCTCGATCTCTTCGCCGCGATAGTAGACGTTTCGAGGCGCGTCGACCGTGAGCCGGATCGGCTCGATCCGGTACTCGTGCACGCGGAACGACCCCTGATGGCTTCGCCCCACCTCGTCGCGAACGAGCACGCGATACTCGCCCTGGGGGCTGGTGGCGGGAAGCACGAATCGGGCGTGGAAGGTGCCGAACCGGCTCAGGGTGACCTCCTCTTCGCGCAGCAGCCGATTGCGGACGTCGACCACGCCGAGCGTGACCTTCTTGCCTTCCTCGGGCAGGTAGACGTCGTCGACCGCCCGGCGAAGGCAGCCGCGCACGTCGACGGCCTGTCCGGCACGGTAGGCGGGCCGGTCGGTGTAGATGTAGCCCTTGTCGGTCAGCCCGCGCGCGACGCCCAGGCCCTCGAGGCCGACCACGTTCGACGCCACGTGGCCGTCGGCAATCGCGAACACGCGAACGTCGTCGGCGCTGTGCAGCTCGGGGAACGTCTTCTGCAGCACGCCGTCTTCTCCCGTCGTCGCTTCGGCAAACGCCTGCTTCCCGTCGGAGATCACCAGACGCACGCCGGGCCAGGGCCTGCCGGTCCGCATGTTTTCGGCGAACACGAACACCTCGTCGCGCGAGCTCTTGACGATCACGTCGAGATCGCTCCGGATTACCAACGTCGTGGCTTCGAGGGTCTTGCCTGCCACGGTGACGACGGCCACGCCCGAGGTGGCGCCGCGCGGCATGGGCACCTCGACCGCGTTTTCGAACTCCTGGTACTCGGTGTAGCCGGGCACCTCGAGTTCGAAGGTCACGTCGGGATCGATCAGCGAGACGTCCAACTGCTCGACGCCCTGGGCCAGGTGCATCTTGCGGAAGTAGGTCTCCATGTCGATCTCGTAGACGCGCACCGCGACCGCCTCGACGTTGCGCGTCGCGACCTGGATCGTGGGGGTCTCGTCGGAGCGAAACACGCGATCGGTCGCCACGGAGAGGCTTTTCGCGGTGAGCCGCGTGATCGCCCGGGCCGCGTCGGCGAAATGGCTGCCCGAGGCAACCTTGCGGTACTCGTGGAGGGCCTCGTCGAAACGGTTCAGCTTGCGCTCGAGCGTGGCGGCGATCCTCAGTTGCGACTGGGCGGCCTCCTCCGACTCGGGATATTTCGACACGACCCGCCGCCATGCGGCAATGGCTGCCTCCCACTCGTTCTGCTCGTAGTCGATCTCGGCGAAGTGAAAAAGGATCTGCGGATTGCGGGCATCGAGGGGATACTTGACGAGAAAGGCGTTCCAGAGCTTTCGGGCGGCGTCGAAATCGTTGGCCTGGAACTCCTCGATCCCCATCATGTACTCGGTGTCGATCACCCGGCGCTGGACCGCGCTGGACGACGCGTGCGACGAATGCTGGGCCAGGTATTCCTGCCAGGCGCCCAGGGCCTCGGCGTACTTCTTCTGCAACTGGTAGGCGCGGCCGAGCAGCGCGCGGGCGTCGGCGATCTCGTCGCGGTCGCCGTAGCGCTCGTCGGCCAGAAAGCGCGTCAGCGCGCCCACCGCCTCCTCGTGCCGGTCGCGATGGAGGTAGCTCTTGGCCACGTCGAGTCGGGCCCGGGGGGCCCACTCGTGGTCGGGGAAACGCTCGGCGGCCCCTTCGAGGGCCGCCACGCCGAGATTCAGGTCTTCGTCGCTTGCCGGCTGGGGGACGCCCCAGGTCTCGGCCAGGCGAAAGGCGGCCCGGGCGATCCACTTCGACGTCGAATCGGGATGCTCGGCCAGCAGGTCCTGCCAGATCCGCCGAGCCTGTTTCAGGTCGCCTTCCGCGAAGCGGCAATCGCCCCAGCGGCAGCGGGCCTCGGCCTCCAGGGGGCCGCCGGGACGCTCGCCGGCGAGCTTCGCGAACAGGTCGGCCGCCTCGGCCGTCGCGCCCCGCTCCTGATGGCACCGGGCGATCCGCAACTCGACCTCGGTTCGCCGTTCGCACTCGGGCGCCACCTCCAACGCCTTCTCGTAAAACGCTTGCGCCGCTTCGTAGTCGGGCTGCTTCTCTGGCGCTTCGGGCGGCGAGAAAAAGGCGTCGGCCAGGTCGAAACACACCCGGGCCAACTCCTCCCGGCGCGCGCCGCTGAACAGGTATTCGGCCTCGGCCCGGTAGATCAGCTCGGCACCGCGAAAATCGCCTTTGCGTGCCAGGGCCACCGCCTTGCCGAATCGCCCGTGCCGGGCCCAGGGGCTTTCGGGAAAGCTCTCTTGAAGATCGTCGAACGCCGCCGCGGCCGCCTCGTGCTGTCCGGCCAGGTGGAATGCCCAACCCTTGAGATAGGCGAGGTACTCGCGCGGCGATCCGTCGGCCTGGGCCGCCTCGTCGATGGCCGCGACCGCCTCGGCATAGTTGCGGTCCTGCATCAACCGGCGCACGCCATCGGGCACCGGCGGGACGGCCCCCACCTGGGGTTCCGCAGCCAAGGCCGGACGAACGGCCCCAATCGCCAACACCAACGTGAGCGCACGACAGTATCGCACGGCTTGCATGACACGCCTCCTCCTCGATGCCGGGGCCGAAAAGCCGCTCGCCGGGAGCCAATGCGCCGGGTCTTTCGCCGTCGATTTGGGGTGGACCGGACGAACATGGGCACCACGAACGGGGGTGGGTGTCCCACCTCCGCCATCATGGGCCGGCTAGTCGGATCTGTCAAACGATTTGGGCTCTGTCAAACGATTTGGGCCGGGCGACACGCCGTTCACGTGCCGGCGTCGCGTGGCGGGTTCTTTGCTCCGTTCGGGGGGCCACTTGCCGGGTGAGCCCCGACGGCTAGGATGGGAGCGGAAGAATTTTCGCCGCCCAGGAGAGAGCCGACGCATGAATTCCGTGGAACGAGCACCCGATCAGTTGATCCGCAACGCGAAGCACACGCACGACGTGCGGCTCCTGGCGGCCGACGCGTCGGCCCAGCAGATCGGGGCGGCCCGCAAAGCCTTGCGCGACGTCCATCGCCTCGAGACGATGGCCGTTCAGATCTACCGCGCCCAGTGGACCAGCCGGCCCACCGAGCTGAATCGCCAGCTCATCGCCGCGATGGAAAACGAGCTGACGCACCAGACCGACAGCCTGGGCCGACTGATGGAATTCGGCGGGCGACCGACGATCCTTCGCTTGCCGTACTACATGGTCGGGTGGACGATGGGCCGGATGTCGCGGCTGATGGGGTTCCGGGCCATGATGCGAACCGGGGCCTGGGCCGAGGCCAAGGCCATCGTCCACTACGAGCACCTTTCGGCCGCCTGCCAGTGGCACCCCGAAACCTACCAGATGCTGCTGCGAATCTGGGACGACGAGCGCATCCACCACCAGCGGTGGCTCTGGTTCCTCGAACATCCCGACGAGGCCATGGGGCCGCCCCAGCCGCGCGCTGCCGACGGGGCCCCTCCCACGCCGTGATCGACCCCGTGGCGATCGAGCCCGACCGCCGTGCGCGGTCGGGAATTCGGCGATTCAGGCGACTTCCGCCGCCTCGAGCGCTCGGTTGAGCCGGCGCGGTTGGCGGTCTTTCCAGTGGCCGCGGTGGTAGGCGTAGCCGGCGATCAGGGGGACGGCCAGGGTCGCCTCGCTGTAGACCATCTGCTCGAAGCCGGTGTCGACCTTCCCCCAACTGGTGGCCTCGCGGAGCGTGCTGCCCGACAGGCCGCCGTCGCGCATGTCGGCCACGGTGACCTGGACGGCGTACTTGTGCATGGGCACGTCGGCCCCGAGCACCTCGGCCGCCACGACGACGTCCTGGGCGAAGTTCTTGGGCACGCCGCCACCCACCATGAACAGGCCCGTCTCTTGGAGCTTGAGCTTCAGTTGGGTGAGCTCCAAAAAGTCCTTGGCGCTGTCGATGGCGACTTTCGGCCCGTCGCCCCGGGCGGCCTGATGGGCCACGAGCCCGAAACCGGCCGACGAATCGCTGAACGCCGGGCAGAAGATGGGCAGCTCGGCCTTCCACGCCTCGTAGACGATCGAGTCGGCCGGCTTCGCCTCACGTCCGTCGAGGTGCTCGCCCATGCGGATGAGGAATTCGCGGGACGAATAGGGCCGGGGGTCGAGGGCGTCGGCGATCCGGCGAACCATGTCGTCGCACGTGCGCAGGTCGTCTTCGTCGATCAGGGTATCGTAGATGCGGTCGATGTGCAGCTCGCGGAGCTCGTCGTCGCGCACGCCCGTTTTCAATAGATCGGCGGCAAGGTAATGCCGAAATCCCAGGGCCTCGAAGAAGTCCTGGTCGACGATGTTCGCTCCGGTCGACACCACGGCATCGACCATGTTCAGGCGAATCAGGTCGGCGAACACCTTCTTCAGCCCGGCGCTGACCAGCGACCCGGCCAGGCAGAGAATCACCCCGCAGTCGCGGTCGGCGAGCATCCGGTCGTAGATGTCGGCGGCCCGGGCCAGATCGCGGGCGCTGAAGGCCATCTTGCCCATCGCTTCGACCAGGGGGACGACGTCCCCGTACCGGGTGATGTCGAGGTGTTGGATCGTGTCGGTGAGGTACGGTCGCTTGTCGGCCATGTTTGTCGTCTTCCTGCGAATTCCTGCGAAGCGCGAGTCCCTGGGGAGCGCACGTTGGTGCCCGGCATCCTGGCGACGGGCCTCGAATACTGGTATCTTAAACGATTTGGCACCCAGGAAAATCCCGCCCGCAATAGAGGTGATCGATGCCTTGGTTTTCTGAGAAGGCCGAACGGATCGCTCCCGAACGACTCGAGGAATTGGTGCGGCGGACCGCCGACGAGGCCCGCCAGCGTATTTGCCCGCATCCCAAGCGGGTTCTGCTGCTTCCCCCCGACATTACGCGGATGCACTCGGGGGCGGGGCGCTTGACCGAGCTGCTGTACCACGAGTTCCGCCACGAGGCCGAGGTGCACGTCATCCCCACGTTGGGGCAGCACGTGCCGCACACGCCCGAGCAGAACCGCGAGATGTTCGGCACGATTCCCGAAATGCGAATCCACCCGCACGACTGGCGGGCCGGGGCGGTGGCCGTCGGCGAGGTGCCGGCCGACTACGTGAAGCAGGCGACCGCCGGGGCCGCCGACTGGGCCTTCCCCATCGTGCTCAACAAGATGCTCGTGGGCATGGCCTGGGACTTGGTGATCAACGTGGGCCACGTGGTGCCCCACGAGGTGCTCGGCTTTGCCAACCACAACAAGAACTACTTCATCGGGCTGGCCGGCAAGGACCTGATTTGCGCCTCGCACATGGCGGCCGCCTGCTGCGGGATCGAGAACAACCTGGGCACCCTGACGACCCCGGTCCGCGCCTGCTTCAACAAGGCCGAGGCCGACTACCTCGGCGATCTGCCCGACCTGTACGTGCAGGTCGTCATGGCCCGAAACGAGCAAGACGAGCTGGTGCACACCGGTGTGTACGTGGGCGACGACGTCGACACGTATCTCGAGGCGGCCAGACAGTCGCGCAAGCAGAACATCACCGTGTTCGACGAGCCGCTCGATAAGGTGGTGTGCGTCATGCAGGCCGACGAGTTCCACAGCACCTGGGTGGCCAACAAGGCCGTCTATCGCACGCGCATGGTGCTGGCCGACGGCGGCGAGCTGATCATCATCGCCCCGGGGCTCAAGCGGTTTGGCGAGCAGGACGAGGTCGACCGGCTGATCCGCAAATACGGCTACGTCGGCACGCCCAAAGTCATGGAGCAGTACGCCCGGAACGCCGACATGCAGGACCTGGCCCACGCGACCGCCCACCTGATTCACGGCTCGTCGGAAGGCCGGTTCACGATCACCTACGCGCCGGGTCACCTTTCCAAAGAAGAGATCGAAGGCGTGAACTTCCAATACGCCGATCTCGACGCGACGCTGGCCAAGTACCCCCCCGACCGGCTGAAGGAAGGCTTCAACGAGATCGACGGCGAGCGGATCTTCTTCATCCCCACCCCCTCGGCAGGGCTATGGGCCACGCGGGCCAAACTGTACGAGCGGCCCACGGGGTTTGAGGGGTGAGGTCGAACCGGCCCAGGCTCGAACCGACGGCTTGGCGGAGCATTGTCCGCCGACGCCGATTCGTATAATGGAGAGAGCACCAGGCATGACCAGCAAGGAGGAATACGAAGCGAGAATCGCCCAGTGCGATTGGAGCGACCTGCTGGATCTCTGGGATGCCATCGAGGCCCGAGACACCCCCGGTTGGGGGCCAGGTAAGGCGTTTGAGTACCTCGTGCTCCGCGCGTTTCAACTGGAAGGGGCAGAGGTGGGTTGGCCGTACACGGTCAATCTTGGAGAGGAGCTGGTCGAGCAGATCGACGGCGTCGTCTATACCGATGGGTTGGCCTGCATTCTGGAGAGCAAGGATCAGGGCGCCCCGACCAATGTCGAGCCGATTGCGAAGCTCCGCAACCAACTTTTTCGCCGTCCGGGGGGCACGATTGGGGCCGTGTTCAGCCGCGCCGGATTTACGGAACCAGCCAGAATACTGGCGCAATTTGTCGCTCCTCAAACCATTCTCCTTTGGGAAGGGGCGGAAGTGCGGTATGCACTCAAGACCCATCGCTTCCGCACGGTGTTGTGCCGCAAGTATCGGCACTTGATCGAGCACGGAATTCCCGACCACAACGTCTATTCGGAGGAGCTGTGATGTCGCGAGCCTACGTCGTGGTGGAAGGGGCGACGGACGCGGATATTCTGCGCCGTGTCTTGCCGCGCGATCTTGTCGAGGACGTCGAGTTCGTCGTCGCCAACGGCCGGTCCGCGGCAATGTCCCTGGCGCGATCGATTCTTGTTGTCAAGCGGGCTCCGGTTGCACTAGTGGTCGACGCCGACACGAACGATGAGGTCGCGGTCAAGGAGCAACTCGACCTGCTGCGATACTACATGAGTTACGGGGCGGGAGCCGCTCCCTTTGAGGTGCTTGCAGCCGTGCCGGAGATTGACGCGGTCCTCTTCCAGGATCGATCGCTCATCGAGCGGATTACGGGGCGGAAGTCGAGCGACCTGGAGTGGCAGATGGCAAGACGCCATCCCAAGGAGTGGTTGACGGCCGTCATGCCCGATCGCGCTGCCGTGGCGCACCACCTGAACGGGGTCGGCGAAGACACGTTGTCCGTTCTTCGCCAACATGCTCTCGTGCGGCAGTTGATGCAGTTCCTATCCTCCGTTTCCGTCGATGCCGGCCGATAGATGCAACGCCCGGAAATCGTCTCCTGGCTCCGCGAGACCGACCCGGCCCGGCTGGCTGAGTTGTGGCGGCGGGCCGACGACGTGCGCCAACGACACGTCGGGGGCGAGGTGCATCTGCGCGGGCTCGTCGAGCTGTCGAACCATTGCGTGCGGCTCTGCGCGTACTGCGGGCTGCGCGCACCGCACACCGAGCTGAAGCGATACCGCATGTCCGACGCCGAGATCATGGCCTGCGCCCGGCAGGCCGTGGCCCTCGGCTACGGGACGGTCGTGCTCCAGTCGGGCGAGGACCCCGGGCTCGAGGCCGGGCGCATGGCGTCGCTCGTGCGCACGATCAAGCGCGACACGCCCCTGGCCGTCACGCTCAGCCTGGGCGAGCGGACCGACGACGAGCTGGCCCTGTGGCGCGAGGCCGGGGCCGACCGCTACCTGCTTCGCTTCGAGACCTCGAATCGCGATTTGTACGAACGCATTCACCCCCCTCGACCGGGCACGAGCTCCGACCGGCTTGCGATCCTCGGGAGGCTGCGCGAACTGGGCTATGAGGTGGGTAGCGGGGTGATGATCGGCATCCCCGGGCAGACCTACGACGATCTGGCGGCCGACATCGAGCTTTTCGGCCGGCTCGACCTCGACATGATCGGCGTGGGACCCTGCATCCTCCATCCCGACACGCCGCTGGGCGACCCCGACTTTTGCCCCGTCGTGCCCGGCGATGAGCAGTTGCCGGCCGACGAGCTGACGACCTACAAGGTGATCGCCCTGACGCGACTGGTCTGTCCGCGGGCCAATATCCCCAGCACGACGGCCCTGGCGACGATCAACGGGCGGCAGGGGCGCGAGCTGGGGCTGGAGCGCGGGGCGAACGTGGTCATGCCGAACCTCACGCCCCCGAAGTACCGGGCGCTTTACGAGATCTATCCCAACAAGGCGTGCATCCGCGAGACGGCCGACGGATGCTACGCGTGCCTGCGAGGCCGCATCGAGTCGATCGGCCGCCGCGTCGGCGCCGGCCGGGGCGATTCGCCGAACTACGCGGTCCGCAGCGGCCGGGTAGGGAAGAGCGAAGATTGACGATTGAAGATTGAAGATCGGAGGTGGAAGATCGGAGATGAACGTACCCTTGCCACACTTGGTGCCCTCCAGCCTCCGGCCTCTTTCTCACAGAACCGAAAACCATAGGTGGACGCCGCGATGACCTGGGTCGTCGACAAGAGCAAGCTGAGCAGCAGCGGTTACGATTTCATCGATGAGGAGTACCTCCACGGCCTGGTGGACCGCCAGGCCGACGCGGGGGAAGTCCGCGACGTGCTGGCCAAGAGCATGGCCAAGCAGGCGCTCTCGGTCGACGAGACGGCCGTTTTGCTGGCCGCCGAAAGCCCCGAACTCGTCGAAGCGATTTTCGACGCGGCCCGGCGGCTGAAGCGCGACGTGTACGGCAATCGGATCGTGCTGTTCGCGCCGCTTTACGTGGGCAACGAGTGCGTCAACGACTGCCTCTACTGCGCGTTTCGCCGTTCGAACCGCGACGCGGTTCGCCGAACGCTCAGCGACGACGATCTGCGCGGGCAGGTCCAAGCCCTGCTTTCCAAGGGGCACAAGCGACTGATCCTCGTGTTCGGCGAGCATCCCCGCTACGGACCCGAGTTCATCGCCGACTGCGTGCGCCGGGTATATTCGATCGGCCTGGGGCACGGCAACATCCGCCGCGTGAATATCAACGCCGCCCCACTCGATCACGAGGGATATCGCGTCGTCAAGGAGGCGGGCATCGGCACCTACCAGATCTTTCAGGAGACGTACCACCACGCCACGTACGCGCGCGTTCATCCCGCCCGTACCCGAAAAGGCAACTTCCTGTGGCGCCTCGACGGCGTGGCCCGGGCCATGGAGGCGGGCGCCGACGACGTGGGAATCGGCGCCTTGTTCGGACTGTACGACTGGCGCTTCGAGGTGCTGGGGCTCGTCGCGCACGCCCTTCACCTTCAGAAGCACTACAACGTCGGGCCCCACACGATCAGCTTTCCCCGGCTGCGACCGGCCAGCGGAGTCCAACTCGATCCCGTTCACCACGTGGGCGACGATCCGTTCAAGCGTCTCGTGGCGATTCTGCGGCTCTCGGTGCCCTACACGGGCCTGATCCTCACGGCCCGCGAGCCCGCCGCGTTGCGCCGCGAGGTGATGGGCTTCGGTGTCTCGCAGATCGACGCGGGCAGCCGCATCGAACTGGGCGGATACACCGAGGCCGGCGATGCCCAGGTGCTTGAGCGCGAGCAGTTCGAGCTGGGCGACGTGCGCCCGCTCGACGAGGTGATGCGCG
>Ga0334884_1001041_pt1 | contig 44941 bp, 39 predicted proteins | sample GraSluR1_MG_7_FD_207215 | JGI IMG/M metagenome (GOLD analysis project Ga0334884, IMG submission 207215) | Sludge microbial communities from methane-producing bioreactor in Wageningen University, Netherlands - Granular Sludge_12_05 R1 | ecosystem: Engineered > Bioreactor > Anaerobic >... | reverse complement strand
ATCTGGCGGGCGATATTGCCAGCAAGCTCGCAGTGTCGATAGTTCGTGACATCGTCAGGGAAAAGCCCCCCTCACTTGAAGACTACAACGAAGTTACAGATAAAAAAGATGTTGGTCCGCTGTACTTGATGCGCAATGCCATATTGCGTGCCAATGAAAGCATATTCACGACCAACCGTGATAATGGTCTCCTGAAAAACAGGCCCATGGGCACCACCATCCTTTCAGCCGTAGTCGAACCCAAATGGGTTTATGTGGCCAATGTCGGTGACTCCCGTTGTTATCACATTCGCGGTGGTGAGGTGATCGATTTCACCGAAGACCATTCCTGGGTAGACGAGCAGGTTAAACAGGGGTTGATGTCCAAAGAGGAAGCCGAATCCGACAGTCGTCGCAATATCGTTACCCGATGTGTCGGAACCCGTGAAGACATCGAGATTGACACCTACCGATGGAATATTGTAGCGGGCGACATACTGCTGCTGTGTTCCGACGGTCTTGTCAACATGGTTCCGGACAAGGACATTCTGGCAGAAATAAAAAAGGATGGCACGGCAGCGGATATTGCGCAAAATCTGGTACAACTGGCCAATGATAATGGCGGAAAAGACAATATCACTGTTATCATCGCACGGATCAATCCCAAACCGTCCCGAATGTTTTATTTGCGTTTACGATCCATTTACCGAAGCTATGCTGGAAAAGCACTGAAGTTGATACTGTTTATTTTATATGGGCTGATTTGTATGGGTATCGGATATTTGATTGGCGCGCTAAATGGTAAGGACTTACCATTACCTCCGCCATAATCGTATAACATTCGATACTAAATACGCTGCTGAATTGCTTCAGACGTGATCAGCGGACTATTGACCTGATTTTTAAATTTTTTATACCTGTATCTGAATGGGTGAGTGTGTATATCCCATTCAGGTTTTTCATTCCATATAGGACTGATTTTAAATTTAGACTTATATACTTGATATAAAGGGGTGCAATGAGTGATTCATTGAAGCGCATCTACCTGTCGGGGCCTATCATGGATGCCAAAGCACAAGAAGGGATTACCTGGCGTAAGCGTGCGAAGGAGCGACTGTCCGGGCGATTTGTGCTGTTGGACCCAATGCGCCGTAATTTTCGAGACCGTGAAATTGACAGTGCAAACGAAATTGTCGAGTTCGATCTCCAGGATGTACGGGATGCAGATATCCTGCTGGTGAATTACAGCAAACCATCTATTGGCACTGCCATGGAAGTCTTCTACGCAGGGTTCAATCTGGGCAAATTTATCATCGCCTTCAGCCCGTTTGAATACCAGGATCAATCGCCCTGGATGGTTAAGTACTGTACAAAGATATTACCGGATTTAGAACATGCCATGAACTATATTGAGCGTCATTTTTAATGCATACTGTGTTAGTGCTGGCGGGGAGAACGAAGTCATGAAAGACACAAGCAAGCCTTTGGTGGGAGTAATAATGGGGAGTAAATCCGATTGGGATACCATGGCACATACCGATGAAACTTTGACTGCTTTAGGAATTCCCCATGAATGCGCAATCGTTTCGGCACACCGCACACCTGACCGCATGGCCGAGTACGCCAAAGCTGCGGAAGCCAGAGGACTTGAGGTAATCATTGCAGGTGCAGGTGGCGCAGCACATCTTCCTGGGATGACGGCATCTCACACGCTGTTACCTGTTTTAGGGGTACCGGTACAAAGCCGGGCACTGAACGGCCAGGACTCCTTGCTTTCCATTGTACAAATGCCCGCCGGGATTCCTGTGTCCACTTTTGCCATAGGCAGAGCCGGTGCGGTGAATGCAGCACTGGAAGCTGCCGCCATACTGGGCATCAAATATCCGGAGTACCGTGAGGCGCTGCGGCAATATCGTGAGAACCAGACCCAGACTGTCCTGCAGGATATCTTGCCATGCAACCAATAATTTTACCGGGTTCTACCGTGGGGGTGTTGGGCAGCGGCCAGTTGGGGCGAATGTTTGCGCTTAAAGGCCGTGCGATGGGGTATCGCATACACACTTTCTCCCCGGATGCAGATTCACCCACCGGTCAAATTGCGGACCGGGAATGGAGAGCGCCCTATGAAGACCTGGACGCGGTACGCCGTTTTGCGGCTGAAGTCGATGTAATAACCTTTGAATTTGAGAATATTCCCTTTGAAACGACAGCCTGCGCATCGGAAGTTGTACCGGTATGGCCCCGAGGTGAAATTCTACACACGACACAAAACCGACTACGGGAAAAGACCTACCTCAAAAATCATGGCATACCTGTGCCCCCCTTCGCTCCAATCCACAGCCTGGAAGAACTCGACAATGCTGTGGGACAAATCGGGACACCTGCTATATTGAAAACAGCCGGTTGGGGGTATGACGGAAAAGGCCAGACACGAATTAATTCACTGGCAGATGTCCGCACCGCGTTTGCAGCCTTGAATGGACAAGACGGCGTACTGGAAGCCTATATAGAATTTGAACACGAAGCTTCCTTGATTGGCGCCCGCGGTCAGGATGGCAGGTTTGTGCATTTCGGATTGTTTGAAAACATTCACCAGAACCACATCCTGGACATAACCGTATCGCCTGCGCGCCTGAACCCGAACATCGAAAAAGAAGCGATCGCCATTACACGGGAAATATTTGAAACCCTGGATGTCGTTGGGGTGCTTTGTGTAGAGTTTTTTGTTACTGCCTCGGGATCGCTGCTGGTCAATGAACTGGCTCCACGCCCGCATAATTCCGGCCATGTGACGTATGACAATTGTATTACCAGTCAATTCGAACAACAACTTCGGGCAATATGCGGCCTGCCGCTTGGCAGCACAGAAATGCTTTGCCCCGGCGTCATGGTTAATCTTCTGGGCGACGTCTGGGAACAGGGGGAGCCGGATTGGGCGGCTGCCTGTGAGTTTCCCGGTATCAAGCTGCATCTGTATGGCAAACAAGAGGCACGTCCCGGCCGCAAGATGGGACACCTGACCGCGATAGCCAGAGATGTCCATGATGCGCTTAACAATGCACTTGCAGCCCGGGAAGCGCTACGAGGTGTCAGCGTACAGGGCAACCGCAAGAGCGGAGGCACAGTAGACATACAATAGATTTACTGAAGGTTAATTGAAGGTTAATTTAAGATTTACTTTTCATACAGCCCTTGCACAATTCAGTATGTAAAGTCTATCGGTTAGAAACAGAAAGTTAATCCAACCCATAATCAACCCGGTATCCCGGTTGTAGTTCAACTCCCCTGGCGGCACGTTACGCGTACTATTTTTCTTACTCTAATATGATTGTGCCGCTATGACACGTCCCTTGCAGAGCTTTCCCGTCAACATACAGGGGCCTTCCTCATCCGGTGCGTCAAAGGGAATACAGCGAATGGTAGAGCGGGTCTCGGTCTGAAGCTGCTCTTCTACCGCCGGGTTCGCATGATCAAGAAAGACCCGAAAGAAACCACCACTTTCAATGCGTTTTTTGTATTCCTCATAATCGTCGACCACAAAAATGTTTTCATCTACCCGCTTTTTAGCAAGAGCAAAGAGATTTTGCTGAATATCTTCCAGCAGCAATTCGAGCTTTTCACGAAGTCCCTCCCACGGAAATGTGGTCTTCTCACCTGTGTCACGACGAACAACCACGACAGCCTGGTTTGCTACATCCCTTGGGCCAATTTCGATACGGATGGGAATACCCTTGAGCTCCCACTCATTAAATTTGTAGCCAGGCTTGTAATGGTCACGATCATCTATCTTGTAAAATAGCGGGTCCCAGTCCTTGGTCAGGGCACGAGCAGCACCAAGCACGGTCTGTTCCTCCTCATCACTCCGCCAGATAGGCACAAATACCACCGGCAAGGATGCCAGACGAGGCGGTATTACCAACCCGTTGTCATCACTGTGTGTCATGATCATAGCCCCAATCAATCGTGTGGACACCCCCCAGCTAGTACCGTAGACGTACTTTCGCTCCTTATCCTTGTCCTGGAACATGACTTCAAATGCCTTGGCAAAATTCTGGCCCAGGTGGTGGGAAGTACCTGACTGCAATGCTTTCCCATCTTGCATAAGCGCTTCTATACAGTACGTGTGTATTGCGCCGGCAAATTTCTCTCTGTCTGTCTTGCGCCCGACTGCTACCGGCATTGCCATGTATTCTTCCGCAAATTTGCGGTATACCTGCACCATGCGATACGTTTCTTCCTCTGCTTCTTCATGTGTGGCGTGGGCTGTGTGGCCTTCTTGCCACAAGAACTCGGTAGTACGCAGAAACAGCCGGGTACGCATTTCCCAACGGCAGACATTCGCCCATTGGTTGATGAGCAGTGGCAAGTCACGATAGGAGCTTATCCAATCTTTATAGGCCGACCAGATAATCGTTTCCGAAGTAGGCCGTACAACCAGAGGCTCCTCCAGCTTTTTACCTCCTGCATGGGTAACAACGGCGCACTCCGGCGCGAATCCTTCAACATGTTCTGCTTCTTTTTTCAAAAAGCTCTCGGGCACAAACAGGGGAAAATAGGCATTTTGATGGCCGGTCTCCCGAAACATCCGGTCCAGATGCTGTTGCATTTTCTGCCAAATACCATACCCCGTTGGCTTGATCACCATGCATCCCTTAACCGGCGAATGCTCGGCCATGTCGGCCTTGCGAACGATGTCAATGTACCATTGGTTGTAATCTTCAGAACGTTTGGTGATACCTTTTGCTGCCATGATGCTGCGGTCCTGTCTTTAATGCCAAAAAGCTGCGGTTGTGGTGTTAATGGTCCAATGATTGCCAGAAGCGTGTAGAAAAAAATAACGCCGGGCATACGAATACAGCAAACACCCCTCCGTGTCTCTGTATGAGAATTAACACGTAATAATAACATATCATCACTTCATACCGCATCCGGGCACAAGGTATAGAAGCTTGAAGTGTATGAACCCGTGAATCTACCGGGCTGGTATCCTGTTAACAACATCGCATACTGTCGGCCAGCCGTTCTTCACCTGAAGTACATGAACCTGGTTGCCGACAGGGGCCCAGACACGGGGGTTGGTCGGGCCAAATATTGCCAGTACCGGACATCCAACCGCCGCAGCAAGATGCGTAATACCACTGTCATTTCCAATATACCATGCTGCACTGGCAAGAATTCGCCCCAGGCGCACCAGGTCGCTACAGGGAAGCGTGCGCACTCCCATTGGAATCGGAATATCTTCATCGGCTGGCCCAAGACTCCAATACACCGTGTAGTGCTTTTGAAGCAGTGCTTCTGTTAGCCGTTGATAATTTTCTACAGGCCAGCACTTGTGTCTGCCGCCACTACCAGGATGAATCACGGCGCTGTTTGCCGAGAGCCTGTCAGCAGACGATATATCAACACCGAGACCTTGCAAAACGGGATACTCCGGCAGCAACTTGGGTGGGATTCCCAGACAATCAGCAAAATATTCAGCCGCAGGACGATTCCAGTCATTCGGTGGAATCCCGGGAAAACACATCGCATCCTGAATACCACACAACTGTATAGAACGGGTCAGTACGCCATCCTTGTCGGCCATCCATACAACAACCCGGTGATAGCCAGCAAGGAAATCATTTAACCGCGTTGATGGTTGTGTAAATACGGTATGAAATTCAACAGCTTCCAATGAATAAGCAGCACTGGCAAGCCCCCCCGCGACCGCAAGCTCTAAACGTTCTCGATTCCCCAGCAAGGTCAATGTCGTGCTGGAAGGTAAACATGCCATTGCCGGGCATGTTAAAATAAAGTCACCTATTCCACCGGTGTGTACCATGAGGACATTATGATTTGTTTCGTGAGCATTGTTATTCAATGATGAGTAATACCGATACCCTGATACCGGGAAAATGAGATGGTACGTTTGACCTGTGTCACCCGGCAGGTTAAAATTGAAGCCCTAAAATAATAGTAACAACAAGGTAATATAATTCATATGATAAATAGTGCTAGCACAAACAACGGCAACAGACTCATGATGCCCAAGGCGGTAAAAATAACGTTCCTCGGCATTGCACTCAATGCATTTCTTGCTGTTATAAAAGGTGCTGCCGGTATTTTGGGCAATTCTTACGCACTGATAGCCGACGCCGTTGAGTCCTTACTTGACATCTTTCATGGCCTGGTAGTATACAGCGGATTGGCCATTGCCGCCGCAGAACCAGACGAGAACCATCCCTATGGCCACGGCAAAGCTGAACCTATTGCAGCCATTGTAGCCTCCGGGGGGCTGCTGGGCGCGGCAATCCTTCTGGCCTATGCCAGTTTACTCCGAATACTTGATCCGGTCGATGTCGCTCCACACCCACTTACTCTGGCGGTTATTATCATAGTCATATTATTAAAAGAAAGTATGTATCATCTAGTCAAACGTGTCGGTGATGCCATGCAAAGCTCTGTTGTAAAAACCGATGCCTGGCACCATCGCGGCGATGCCATAACTTCTCTGGCAGCATTTTTCGGCATTCTCATTGCTGTAGTAGGTGGTGAAGGATATGAAACCGCCGACGATTGGGCTGCTCTTGTTGCCTGTGCCATTATCGCATACAACGGCACCCGGTTGCTCTTGCCTGCGTTAGGAGAAATTATGGACACGGCGCCACCACCGACCATGGAGAAAACCGTGCGCGAGACAGCAGACAAAGTACAAGGTGTCAGTGGCACCGATGTTTGCCTGGTACGCAAAATGGGCTTTGATTATTATGTTGACTTACATGTGCTGGTTGACGGCATGATGAGTGTACGAGACGGGCACGAAGTCGCACACCAGGTAAAGGACGCTATACGAGAAGAAGACCCAAGGATTCGAAATGTATTGGTACACATTGAGCCTGACGATATGGCTGAAGATGCAAAGAAACCTGCTCAATAATGGGTGAGCCAACGGAGATATTTCTGTACCAATCACAATGCTGTGGCACCTACGCCACACGAGATTGACGACTAAGTCACAACAGACCTCAGCAATGAAAGCAATAAAAAACTGGTCTGGTAAATTTGGGCGACAGGCCTTGGGAACCTGTCGCCCGGATGTTGCGGGGAGCATCTGTGACATTATTACGTGATAGGCGCAGTGTGTACCATTGTGTCATTTGGGTACAATAATTCAGATGCGCTTCAGGGCTAATTAAAGATGCATCAAGTACCACAAACATTAAATTCGCCACAGATGCCAAACTAAATCGTAGCACAATATATTGTGCTTTTCAAGTTTTTAAGAAAATATTTTACCTCTTATTGTGGTAGCTATTTTCAAAACCAAGCAGAAGAGACACCATATATTGCGGTATAGCTTGCAATAAAGATTTTAAACACCGTTCCCATATATAGTGCTTACTGAAGTCAGAGTTGATTGGTGCCTATCCGTAATTGCAATAAGTCAAATGCGTGCTGTTTTTGATTCAGAAAATAATGGGAAAGAGACTCAACATCAGGTGCATTGAAACAGATCGACTGCAACCATACGTCAATTCAGAACCGTTTCAGGACTCTTCACCATGAATACGCCGTTCTTTGATATGGTGTCGAATACGCAATACAAGGGGAATGGTTATTCGGTAGACCGATGCAAGTACCAAAAGGGCGGTATGCAAAACAATGATGGTCTGGTTTGTTGGCAGGTCATACTCGTATGAAATATACAGTCCCGACAACGTTGCAAAGCAAGCAATGACAACACTGAGCACCATTACCTTCCAAAGCCGGTTGCTCAACAACAGCCCAATCATGGCTGGTATGGTCAGGTAACAAAACACCAGCAGCGAACCACCAACTTTAGAGGAACCGGAGGTGGCAATGCCAAGCAGGTAGAAGAATACCAATTCCCAAACACCCGCCCGGAGTCCCATTACCCGCGCCTGATCACGGTCCAGGAAGGTGAAGAGGATTGGCCGTAAAAAAATGAGGAAGCAGGCAATAACCGGACCCAGCGTATAGACGATAACCCAGAAATCCCGTTCGCTCGTGACAATTAAGTCACCATAAAGCAAGGATTGTACTTCGGTTAGCCCGAATCCACTTTTTGAGACAATCAGAATACTTAACGCGGAAGCGAAAACAAATACCGCACCGAGTACAGCATCTCGGGGCACCCGCCTGGATTCATAGGGATACGCCAACAAGGTGACGGTCAACATACTCAGAAGCCCGGCGCCCAACATTGGTGGTAGGTGGAATACAAAAGAAATGGCGATGCCGGCAGCCGCTGCTTGTGACAGCGCGATACCGATGAACACCACACGCTTCAATACTACAAACACGCCCAATGCGGCACACACAGCAGCGATGATAAGACCACCGCCGATTGCATAGGGAAATACATCTAATAGAACGGTGATATTATCAATCATGAATTTGCCTGGCCAACGGAGAGGTGTCTGAGGCGCGCTCTGCCACCGGCACGCTCTCTACATGTAAGTCCATTGAAGTGTATTGCCGCGCCTGCTTGGTATCGACAATGCGGGCCTGCCCTTTTTCCACCAGGCACACATGATCAGACAAGGTTACGGCCAGTTGAATGCCATGACAGGCAATCAGGATCGTTTTACCCATTTCATGGCACAGGCGAAACAAGTGGCCAATCACTTCGCGCTCGGAAGGCGCGTCCAGCTCGGAAGTCGGTTCATCAAGAATCAACACATCAGCACCCGACACCAGCGCCCGCGCAATCAACGCTTTCTGCTTCATACCCCCAGAGAGGTCTCGGTAATTTTTGTTTGCATGCCCCGATAAACCTACCTCCGCCAGAATTTCCGCTACAGTGTCTTTCTGCACTTTACTCGGCCTACGCCACCACCCAAGCTTGCGGTAGAATCCCATAGTCACGATCTGCTCGACACTGATAGGAAACAGCGGATCGATAGATTTCTGCTGGGGAACATAACCCAATTGCAAGTCCGGACGTCCATACGTTATATGGCCACATTCCGGTTGCAGCAAGCCCAATATGCCCCGTAACAAGGTGGTCTTACCACCACCATTGGGCCCCACAAAAGGTATGAAAGTGCCTTCAGGGATATCCAGGTTCACATTTTCCAGCACCCATTCACCGTTATAACCCAGACATACGTGGGAACACGATACAGCCGCCGTAGTGACTGTATCGTGTTGATGTGCATTCTTCATGGGTACTGCGTTTGATTTTTCAGACATTAAAAATCCACAGTTGTAAAATATTACCTGCTTACTTTTGCCAGAACTTCTGAAATGCGACGCACAATGTTGTCAATCATCCCAATGTAATCGGTTGCTTCTGGTTCAGACCCAACCATGTTGCCTACTTGAATCACCTGCGCACCTGTTCGAGTGGCTATGAGATCAGGCGCACGCCGACTGTAAAACGGTTCCATCAGGATAACAGGCACATCCAGAGCTTCCATACGGCTCGTTAAATGCACCAGATGCCGGGAAGTCGGTGGAATGCCAGGCTTGGGCTCAAGCTGGTCTATTATATCCAATCCGAAGCGGTCGGCAAAATAGCCCCAGCTTCGGTGGTAGGTGACGATGCGTATGCCTTCAAACGGCTTCATCATACCATACCAACCGGAGGGAGAAATACCTCGTTCAGAAAGTAAATTTTCCAGGGTACCATTGTTCTTATGGACCCAGAGTTGTGCCTCACCAATGGCATCAACAGCGGCATCACCAAACATTGCCCGCGCCAATGTATCCAGGTAGGCATCGTAATTGGCATTATACGTTGCGGCATTGCCCGGGTCCAGTTCAATCAGTCTGTCACGGATATTCCTTACCACGATGCGACTGTTGAAAGGGTCCGAATGGTAATGCGGGTCACCCATCGGGTGTACATCACCCAAAGAACGGTCTACAGGAACAGTTGGGACATCCCGTACCTGAATGCCAGCCGACACATCAAGATGACCACGACGCCCCAGGTGAATGTCCGGATTACGGGCACCTTCAAGTACCAGGGGTTCAAAGCCAATCTCAAGTTCAAGCCCCTGGCGAATCCAGAGGTCCGCACGGTTGGCCTGCACCATAAAACTCGGCTTCGCCGCTAGCAAGTGAACATCTTCTCGTCCGGTACCAATAGACGAAACCGTAACCAAATCCCCACCGACATACTCGGCTAGTGATTTAAGGTCTGTTGTAGTGGTCACAATACGGAGTTGGGCATGGACAGGCAATGCAAATAAAACCAGACCAACAAGCAGTATTGAGTAGGGAAATTGTCGTAAACAATGAATCGAAAACATGCTGTTTATCCTCCTGCTTTCTAATAACGATGTGCGCCATGGGCGCCTACAGAAACATTCAGTTGCAGGAACAATTCATGATCATTGTACTTGGAACCGAAATTCGGATCACGATGACGATATCCCAGGCGCCAGTAGGCAAATTCACTCTGACGGAAGGTGGTGAAGACCTGGTAATTATGCTCACGAAAACGGTCATCATCTGGCCATTGCGCGAAATCATACCGTGCTCCTACCGACCAGCGACGGGCAAACTGGTATTCCGCGCCAGTAAACCAACCATAGCTGCTTATCTTGTCGCCCCAATCATTATCTTTTTGTACAAAGATTGCCTCGGTCTGCCACATGAACGAACGGTACAGACCTGCATCCAGGGGACGCCAACGGTAGGTCAGGTCTACGGCCTGCAACCACGTTGCATTGCTGCCATGCCGGCTGTCGTTTGGACCCCAGGCACCGGTTAAGCCCAGCTCCACGGTGTGCTGATCATCAAAATCCCAGAAACTCTTCAGATTCAACAAATGCACAAGGTCGGTAGCATCATCTCCCGCAAATACAGCAGGATTGTCATTCTTAAAAGCTTCATATGTTAATAACAGATAATGATCTGCCGGATTGGGAACCAGCCAGCTCAGAGAAGCGCCAATCCCCATCAAACCTTCATTCCCAAAATTATTTTTGATCACCAGCGGGTAATCGGTCCAGGAAAGGGCATGAAGGTGCTCCAAATTAGCTTTTCCCAAAGCCGCCCGAAACTTACCGACCTTCAACTGAAGGTTTCCTGGAAGCTTGTCCATCAGGAAATAGGCTTCTTCTACATCCAGTTCCCATTCCTCATGCTCATGCTCCCGAGGATGCCAATACCGGTTGTCCCAATACCAGTTTAATAACCGGTCCAGGCTACCTGCCAATGCATTTACACCAGGATTCCGATAACTGGGAAAAGCAAACGCACCATGATCATGATCATGATCGTCTTCATGGTCATGCCCATGACCGGGGTGCATGCCAATATACATGACAAAGCGACCATAAGGGTCTACAGCACCGGAAAGCCCCAATTCCACATGACGAACATCGAGATATTCACGATCACGACGCAGCGAGTTGCTGTGTAATCGCCCAACCATGTCAACATTCGCCGATATATCAAGGTAGTTACTCAAGCTGATACGACCGCCCTGACGAAGTGTATCCACCAAGGTAAGTTGTGGTTCTTCTGGCGTGTCATCACGAAGAGCTTCAGCGAATTCACGTTCCAGTTCCGCATCTGTTACCGGACGTTCCTGCTTCAAATACTCTATATCGCTATGCAGTTTACGTATTTCATCATTGTACGATTCCTGCATCAGCTGCATTTGCTCCTGGAGCACCTGAATCGTCTGGCGAAGCTCTTCTATGTCATTTTGTGATTGCTGGGCTGGAGTGGACTGCACAAAAGCCAGCAGTAGTGCGATTAATAAGGCAAAAATTTGCCCGGTCCGCATAGGTTTCATTACCGCATTCTCCAAATTCAGTTATAACATCATTGCGGTTATTGTAAAATATAGTAAAATATAGTAAATAAAGGTTGTGTCAAGTTCTTTAGCTGATTCTTCACCAAAATTAGTGCGTATGATCATGATCGTGGTCATGATCATCGTCAATTGGTGTTTTATTGATAATAGCGATAATTGAGTGAATTACATCGAGAAACAATAATACTACCTCAAGATTCTGACGGATATTGGCTTGCTGAGGCCGTAATGAAGTTATACGCTTGATATGCATAATACAATTCCTTTTCTCATAACCAAGTTGATAAACACATTATAAAAGTACGTATAACCAGCCGATCATTTCTAATAGATCGACTGGTTATGAAAAACACTATATTATAAAGCTGACACCCAAAGGTGTGCTTTACGCATCTTAGTCATGGTCATGGTGGTCATCGATGCGTTCAAATTTGATTTCCTGCCCATGTGTTTCGTCAAGGAAATCTTCTGGGTACGTATTCGAATCACCAAAATTGATATACAGCAGATCATGACTGTGATCTCCATGATCATCAATCATCGCTTCCCATATACCTTTTTGCGTGAAAGGTACAAATTCTGTATCTTCATCCTCATCCGGCCAGTAATTGGTCCAGTTAAAATCTATCGTGTGAGGATCGGCAGATTCATCTATCTCATAGGTACCACTGAAAACCGGATACAAGGGAACCTCTTCATGCTTGCTGTCCAACATGGCATTGGGCCCACCAAAGGGACCAAAATAATGAACCACACCGGAGTCGTGTGACTCCCCTTCTTCAAAATGAATCTGTTCCTCTTCCCATTGATGTGCATTTTCGGGACTACGACGTTGCCAATCACCTTCAAGCTCAGGATGATCGTGGTGAGGTGGGGGCGTGGGGCACCCCATAAGACTGATAGTTGCGGCCAAGGCGAATACACCTGCAAATAAACGGAACACCATAAATTTTCCTCCAAAGGTTTCTATTCGATAATGATTTCTCAATCTTGTTCGGTAATGATAATTCATTATTATGTTGCCTGTCAACTTTATGTCACAATACTCGATAATAACATGGTACAATTCTTTCATATCAATCTTGGAGGTGAAAACCATGAAAAGAGTACTCGGCGTTGGTTTCCTCAGTATCGTGTTGTCTGGATGCGGTCTCGATGTTCTGATGTCGTCTGCCATTCAAGGTGAGTTGCAAGGCAAGCAGGCAGAAGAAATGACGCGGCAATTACAACGCCAGCAAGCAACACCAACAGCAGGGATACCAGCATCCGACATGCAAACCCTGGAAAAAATCCAACAGGCCATCAACCAGTACGGCACGGCAACAGGATTTTATCCCAATTCACTGGACGACTTGGTACCGCAATACCTGAGTTCACCACCTCGAACCGAATCAGGTGAGCTTTTTATCTACAACAACCAAAATGGCTATTTGGCACATCCTGGTCAGCAAGTGCTCCAACCAGGTGCAGCTCCAGGTGCTCCTCCGGGCACCGGTTTATCCCCTATGGGTCAATACATGACCGGTGCTGGTGTACGCGAAAGCATGCCCCAACAAGGTGGTTCCGCGTTGAGTCGTACTGGTGGATACGCACGCGAGAATATTCACAACACCACCGATAACTACAGCGACCGCCAAATGGAGCAAATACAGGAACTAGGTTTCTAAACCCGTACGCCTCTATTCTTATACTATTTATATCTTGTTTCACAACAGCCCCTGTTTTATCTGGGGCTGTTTTTTTAATACAAACAAGAGATACTTTTTTATCTGACAGGTTGCGTTCAGCTATTGGGTGCATTTACAGTAATAACTGTTCAGAGGCAATAATGACCATGACAAGTCAAATGTTCTTCAGCAGAATTTATAATAACGGGGAAGCTTCACATGATGACACGTCGCGACTTCTTGAAATTTTCAGGACTGGCAACATCTGTAGCACTTACCGGTATCGGAACAAGCATTACAACTGGCAAAGCACATGCCGCTCGTAAACCCAATGTCATTTTTATTCTGGCCGACGATTTGGGCTGGATGGATTTGGGGTGCTACGGAAGCACTTTTCATGAAACACCCAACCTGGACCGTCTTGCCACGGAAGGCATACGCTTTACCAGCGCCTACACTGCTTCTCAGGTCTGCTCACCCACCCGTGCCAGTATCATGACCGGAAAATATCCAGCGCGCCTGGATACCACCGATTATTTTGGCGCACCGCAGCCCGACACTGTCGAGAATCATTGGACACGTCACAAACCCTTGCTCCCAGCCCATTATGTAGATCATCTTCCTGCTGGCGAGATCACCCTGGCAGATGCACTGAAAGATGCCGGGTACCGTACTTTCTTCGCAGGCAAGTGGCATTTGGGCCCCGAACCCGGTTTCTGGCCGGAGGACCATGGTTTTGACATCAACAAAGGGGGCCATGAACGCGGTGGTCCATATGGTGGCAACCAGTACTTCTCACCTTATGGCAATCCCCGGTTAGAGGATGGCCCGGCTGGTGAGCACCTGCCGGATCGACTGGCAGAAGAAACGGCACAATTCATCGCGCAATGCAAAGAAACAGATACGCCATTTCTGGCCTATCTTTCATTTTATTCGGTGCATACCCCCTTGATGACACGGGATGACCTGGAAGCAAAGTACGAAGCCAAACGCGCTTCCATGCAACTGGAAGCCCTCTGGGGTGAAGAAGGTGATCGCAGAGTACGCTTGACCCAAGATCATGCCATCTATGCCGGAATGGTAGAAACGCTGGATTCTGCGGTCGGTAAGGTACTGGATCAAATCCGGGAATCAGGTCTGGAAGAAGATACTATCATCTATTTCTTTTCAGACAATGGGGGCCTCTCAACTTCGGAAGGCCATCCGACGACCAACTTGCCGATGCGAGCCGGGAAGGGCTGGATATATGAAGGAGGTATCCGCGTACCGCTGATCGTGAAATGGCCTGGGGTGACTGAAGAAGGTGCTATTTCCGACAAACCGATCATCAGCACCGACTTCTACCCCACCATCCTTGAAATGCTTCATCTGCCCGCAATGCCAGACCAGCATCTGGATGGCAAGAGTTTTGCGCCTCTGTTGCGTGGGGAGGCATTTGATCGCGGTGCGATTTACTGGCATTACCCCCACTACGGCAACCAGGGTGGATTCCCCAGTGGTGCCGTACGTGAGGGTAAATGGAAATATATTGAAAATTATGAATCGGGTGAAGCCGAGTTGTACAACCTGGAAATCGATCCGGTAGAACAGTACAACCTGGCCGCAAATCATCCGGAATATACGGCAAAGTTCAAAGCCATGTTACAGCAGTTCCGAGACGAAACCGATGCCAAAATGCCCACGATAAATCCGGACAGCCAGGAAGACAGTGCATAACTCCGGTGGCGCGTTGTAAACACCAAACGTATTTTTTTAACATGATATCAAGGAATGAATGACGTATCCTGCTTGAGATTCCGTATCCAGCGGGCAATGAGCGTAGCAGCCTGCTGCACGTCCATAAGCGATACGACTTCCACAGGGGTATGCATGTAACGGTTGGGAATACCCACCACGGCTGTGGCCACACCGCCACGACTCAATTGCATGGCATTGGCATCGGTACCAGTACCCCTGGGCTTTGCAAAAGGTTGCACCGGTATGTCTTCTTCCTTCGCGGCTTCCATCAGCCCCTGATATACCGCCGGATTCACATTGGGGCCGCGCCCAATAATGGGTCCGGCATCCAGCGCGGTCTTGCCATACCGCTCGCCTTCGCCATTTGGATGGTCCGTGGCCCAGGCAACATCAACGGCAATACCCGCATGCGGATTGCACCCATACGCACTGGTCGTCGCGCCACGCAGCCCGATTTCTTCCTGAACGGTGGTAACACAATACACGGCCACCTCCAACGCTGTCTCCGCCAATAACCGTACCGCTTCCATACAGACAAATGCGCCGATTCGGTCATCCAGGCCCCGGGCCACGACCCGGTTATTGCGCAACTCACGATAGCCGACATCCAGTGTGATGGGATCAGCAACCGCTACCAGAGACATGGCTTCATCGCGGTCTTTCACACCAATATCCACCCACATCTCATGCATTTCCATGGGCTTCTTGCGGTCCTCGGCAGGCGTTAGATGAATCGCTTTGCGGCCAATGACGCCCTGAACCGGACCGGCAGCACCATGCACTATCACCCGCTGCCCCGGCAAGGTCAGCACATCCACCCCGCCGATAGGCACAAAACCGATAAACCCATTATCGTCAATTGTATTTACCATCAGGCCAATCTCGTCCACATGCCCTGCCAACATGACCCGCAGCTCGGCTTTCTTATTCAGCACATGATATTGGTTGCCATGAACATCCTTGTATATTTCTTCCACATACGGCGTCATGTACTCTCGGCACAATTCCTGTATGGGCGACTCAAAGCCGGAGGGACTGGGTGTTTCCAATAACCGACGAAGGAATGCCATTGATTCTGAACGCATAAATATCTCCCTTTACCTCTTTATGATCACAGTTATGGTCAACATAATATAAATTCGAGTAGCAGTATATCATAGGTGTTTTTTAAGTCTATCAACAATCCCGCTCACCATCATATATTTGTTAGATAGCACGGTGATTACGTATCAGATGTTGGAACTTTATTATAACTCCAGGAGCGTGGCTTCTGCACAAGAACATGAAGTATCTATATATACATGTTGAAACATACCTGTCATGGTGTTGATATGTGATAATTTCGAGTATAAGATTACAGATGATCACCAACAACAATATTCTCACTGAGCGCATAAGGGTAGGTAAAAATGCAACCACCAAAGATGAATCTTTGTTCCGCCATGAATTCAGGCTACATGCAGTCACCGAAAGGTACTTTGGTTTGCAGTGTGTATTTCAAGTTATGCAGCATTTTACTCTTGGCTGTTGGCCAATTGAGCCTGCCAGTAAATGCAAACGATCTTCCAGAAAACCTGGCACTCCAGGCAACGGTAATTGCAACTTCAGAATTCAGTGAGGCCTATGTGGCACAAAACGTAGCCAATGAAATCATACCTGCTGCAGATAGCCGCGACGATGCAGGAAAGGTCTGGGCTGTCAACGGGGCTACGCATCCAGAAGGTGCAGAATTGATATTTACTTGGGATACCCCCCAGGATATCGTCGAACTCGTATACTACGGGCGTACAAGTTTTACCCGGGGAGACAGTTGGCGACATTGCCGTGTATACGTTCCAGAAAATGAAAGTCCTGTAGCAGATCAACCATTATATTATGGACATGGCGCACAGCGTATTCCGCTGAATTTTCCCGTACACACAAATCAACTCCAGATGGTATTCAGTGGCTCATTCGGTGGCCCCAACCCAGGTGCCTCCGAGATTATGGTGTACGCAATTTCACCACCAGACAAGCTCTTGGGCAATGAATCAGAAATCATTCTTCCCGTAGCCCTTTCCGAAAAACTACATCAAACCTTACATGATGGAACCTTGGAATTTGACGAAATGATTGTAGTGCAACGTCAGGCAGTCCACCCAAGCCACGTCTATTCCTATCATCAAGAGGGCCTCGCTCCAGGCGGCGGGATATACCGTTTCCACCTGACGGATGAAACTCAAGAGAAAACACTGCTGGTGGATGCCTCAGAGGGTGTAATACTGGATATTGATTTGTCCTACGACGCGCAAGAAATTCTCTTTAGCTGGAAGCGAACCATGGACACCTATTTCCAGGTGTACCGCATCAATGCAGATGGTTCAAACCTCCGCCAAGTAACAAATCATGATTCCAATAATTTTAACGCCGCCTGGTTGCCCGATGGCGACATTGTATTTCTGTCAGATCGAAAACCAGCCTATGCCTATTGCTGGATTACATCTACGCCAATATTGTACCGCTCCAATATTGATGGAAGTAATTTAATTCGAATCTCCGCAAATTACCTGAATGATTTCACACCCTCAGTAATGCCAGATGGTCGCATATTATACAGTCGCTGGGAATATGTCGATCGTCCCGCAATTCCGATTCAAAGTCTTTGGGCTATGCGGCCAGACGGAACAGGCCTTGAAGGTATTTTTGGCAATCGCATTTTAAGCCCGGCTACTTTTATGGAAGCCCATGTGATTCCTGGCAGCAATCAAATCATGTGTGTAATGACTGCCCACAATGGCCCTTGCCGGGGCGCAATCGGTATTGTGGACCCACGCGTCGGTGGCAATGCGCAAGAAGCCATATTGAACCTGACTCCGGATGTAACCATCGGCCAGGTGGATATAGGTGATGGCAATCAGATTCGTGGACCGTATGAAAGCCCCTACCCAATCAATTCAGATTATTTTTTGTGTTCAAACGATGGCACGTTGGAGTTGCGTGATTTTAATATGAGCGGACGGACGGTCATTCTGGAGTCTGAAGACGAATTGGGCTGGTTTCAAGCACGCCCAATTAAACAAAGGGAATGGGCCACCACCATGCCTTCCATGCTCACATCGGATATCACCAGTGAAGGGTTACGTGATATGACTCTGGAAGGTCGCACTGGTTGGGCCGATATATTCATGCAAGATGTCTATGTCGGACTTGAACCGGCAATATCCAGAGGTTCCATCGCAGAAATTGCCGTGGTTCAGGAAGTAGAAAAAAGTTATTGGGCCCATGTCGACAGCCGGGCCTTTGGCTTTCAATTCCCGGTCGTATCCAGTGGCGCGACGTATGCGCCTAAAAGAGTATGGGGATATGCACAAGTCGAAGCAGATGGCTCCGCGTATTTCAAAGCACCTTCTGGAGTGCCGATTTATTTTATGGCTATCGATCATGAAGGACGCGCACAGCAGCGAATGCGCACCTTCACCCATTTAATGCCCGGCGAACGTCAGAGTTGCATTGGATGTCATGCAGACCGCAATTATGCCGCGCCTCCCATTTCCTCAATGCGTGCTGCCGCCAGCGAACGATCCCCAGCCTTCCTCAGAGAACCCGAATGGGGTGTTCACGGCTTCAGTTATTCACACATAGTACAACCTGTATTGGACCGCCATTGTGTCACTTGCCACAATGCGCATGAAGCACCGCTTGGGGTGGACTTGAGTGGTGATCACACCGACTTCTTTTCAGTATCTTACGATGTGCTTGTGCGACGGGGTACTGGTGCGGAAAACTGGGAAATCGGCGGTTTTCCACCCCATTTGATGGGCGAAAGCCCTTACACAAGCTGGATTCCTACTTACAATGGTATGGAATCGCTCATCTTAAACGTAGCACCTGGTGAATGGGGCTCTCCGGCAAGCATGTTGACCGATTTAATCATTTCAGGACATCCAGATGAACAAGGTGAAGACCGTATCAACCTTTCACCCGATGAGAAGCGGCGCATTTTCACCTGGATTGACCTGAACGTGCCGTACTACGGTACCCCTGAATCAAAACACCCGGATTTGCCGGGGTTGCGTCGTATGTACCCGGAAACCCTCGATCGAGTTATTGCAGGAGTGGCAGCCCAACGATGCAACCAATGTCATGACACCATTCCCAGAGAGTTCTTCACCCGAATAACCAGTCCGGAGCACAACAGTTTTCTACTGGCTCCCCTGGCAAAAGCTGCTGGCGGCACAGAATTATGTGGGGAAGCCGTTTTTGCCAGCACAGACGATCCCGATTATCAGCGCATCTTAGAGACCTTTGCTCCTGTCAAAGCATTGATCGCAAAAACACCCCGGGAAGACATGGAGACACCAGACACCACTAAAATAACAGATAGCAGATAACTAAGATTTGCTCTCTGCAATTATATAGTGATCTTGAACAATATGCCCGATAGCGTTCACACCCAAACAGGCGCTTTTTTAATTATTTATTAGACGATTCTACTATATAGCGTGGGTAGCTAGTGGCCCTGGTGGCTCTTTTCCAGCTTGGCCAACTATTCATGATTAATTCTGCTTTAGCAACATATTGAGAAAAATTTTCTGGTTTTGATGCTACTTGTATAACAACAACTGCTTTTTTTTTTATTGTGCATCTTTAGTTAACACTCCCTTTCGCTTAAGGCAATCATCTAGTTCTTTAACAGCATCTGTTTCACGGTCTAGATAAGAATATGGATTCATCTCCATACGTAGTCTCGCACTTTTGCGATCCCATTTCAATATTTGTCCATCTTTCTTTCTCGGAATCTCATATCCCTTGCCAATTCCAATCGAAAACAGATTTAAGAAATTACGTGGTCCTACACCAACGAATGGTTCGAATCTTACTTTGTTCAGATTTTCGTTGTCATCTTGAAACCCCAAGGTAATAGAATCGTCATGGAAGGGCAGTGCTTTACTTTTTGGATATGGCTCAACATAAACTACACGCTTTATCCCTGCAGCTATTAAATGTTTCGCGCAATTATGGCATGGAAAAGTACTACAATAAAGCGTATCCCATCGACAATCCACATTGTTGCATGCACATGACAACAATGCTTCCATTTCCGCATGCACAACTCTTCCATACTCAGTGATATCCCGAAGGGATTGCATCGCTGTAGCGCGGGGTAAGGCCTCCGGCCGCCACCCCGGGTAAAGCACCACCCCTATAAAGCACCCCGGAGGGCGTGCCAGCAGATAACTCCCGTGCTTCATCTCCACACTCTCACCATCTCGCCCTCCCATTCCGACATACCCACCCTGTTCCCTCATAACCGCTCAGGTGTGTATCCAGAAGAACGAGTAGAAAATCGCGGGCAAGCTGTTGTTTGCGCATTGGTGTTGCCACAGGAGTGTAAAGTTTGCAATGGATAGTAAACATTGATGTGCTAGTTATTTGTTTTTCTGGTTTCCCGCCTGCGCGAGAATGACGGTTGGGGATCTAGGCGGAGGGAGGTATTTTGAACACGAAGGCGTGAAAGATTCGGTGTATGTAGCAATCGCGGCCCCGAGGATAGCATATCTCTATTCCACTCATTCATCTCCAAAATCTACGTACATTGGCAGAATCTGCGGATTATAGTTAGGTCTTGCTGGCACACCCTCCGGGGTGCTGTGTTGGAGAGACACCTGATCCCGGGGTGGCGGCCGGAGGCCTTACCCCGCGCTATTGCGATGTAATCCCTTCGGGATATAGGAGCGGATAGGCAAGCCTGTGGTTACTTACTCCACTTCATTACCCATATTACAGTTTCTACAGCACCTGGCGAGAGTTGCATATTTGGTATGCATATTCTATAATATGAATAAGACATCATAAAATGAATTTTTATTCTTTTTTCTGCAAAGTCTAACGTTATAGGATAGGATAAAGCATGCCGGCCATCACCAAACCATCTACTATGGCACGTCGCGCCAAAGACCGCCAACGCAAACGCAATGAGTTGTTGAAAGCAGCAGAGAGTGTTTTTCTGCAAAAAGAATATGCTTTGGCAACCGCGGAAGAAATAGCGCTGGAAGCTGGGGTCTCCGTAGGTACAATCTACAATTTTTTTCAAAACAAAGAAGGCGTATACCGTGAGCTGACAGACAAAATTGCACGCCAGTTACTGGAACAATGTCGTGAGCAGGTATCGCCAGTCAAGATTGCCGAAGAGGCTATTGAGGCTCTTATTCGACTGCGCCTGATACATTTTGAAAGACACCGGCTTTTTTTTCAGCTGTTCACCTATGATCGGGGCAGCGGGCAAACTCCGTTTGCGTTGAAACCGGAAGACAGTGTCGCGGTGCTTTATCGTGAATACCTGCAATTTGTTGGTTCTTTGTTTACCCGCATTCATGGCGAACTACAAACAGAAAATAGCGCGCCATTACACAGCGCGTTGAGTCTCGAGGGCAACATTGATGCTTTCATGGCCTATTGGTCGCATATGGGCAACCAGGAACCGCTGGCAGATATGGCCGGGCATATAACAAAAAATTTATTACATCAGAATAACAACAACACAGATCATGTTTACCGTAATAAACGCCCTCGAACACGCAGAAGCAGTCGTGAAATCTATATCAGCCGTTACGACGACAAGCGCCTAAAAGAACTGATAGCAGTCGCCAGACGCTTTGGACATGACGGTGGTGATCTGCACCTTAACGAGCTTGAAGCAGCACTCTCACGCGGGAAAATGGTGGATTTGCAAGACGTTCCCCCGGATTTGATAACGATGAACTCTAAAGTGTGTCTGTTGGATACCAATCATAAACAAGAACTGATACGAACACTCGTATTTCCGGTAGATGCACGCTCTGACTCGGAGCATGTTTCTATTCTGGAACCTCTGGGCACTGCCATGCTGGGGTATCGGATTGGAGACACTTTTTGCGTCAACACAGATACTCCTCAGGTGAAATACCTGGTTGTGGATATCTTGTATCAGCCTGAAGCAGCTGGAGACTACGATCTCTGATTGCAATAGACCATATAATTTGCCGGTACTTAACAGGAAAAAAACAAGACCGGCCAATAGAGAAGTGCATGCTCCGCCACAAGGCAGTTTCTACATCTGAGGGGTGTGAACTCTTCTCAGGAAGGTGTAACAATGGAAATGAAATCAGTTTTGCTCACAGCATCAGACCTTGAACGACTTCAGAAGAATCTGGCCATTTTTATGGAACAGTCCACCGGCAAAGAATCTCCCAGAATTAAACAACTGGACAAGATATTACAATCAGCACAAGTAGTAACCCCGGATAACATGCCGACAAATGTTGTGACAATGCACAGCAAAGTGTTGATGGAAGATTCCAGCAATGGCAATCAACTTGAATGTACGCTGGTGTTTCCATCGCAAAGCAATGCAGTTGATGGAAAGATTTCTGTTCTATCCGCTATGGGGTTGGCGCTGCTCGGTGCAAGGCTAGGAGAAGAAGTGGTGTGGGAAGGAGCCAATGGTCCGCGCTGCTATCGTCTCACAGACATATTGGAGCAAGGTATACTCAAACCACAACATATATAACCATGTGATAATTTACGTGGTACAATCACTGAGACTAAACGTCACCCTTGAGAAATCAAAACAGGATACTTACAAAACAATATAAAGAAAGGGAACTTTTGCTACCAAAAAGATGACGAAGCATCTAAAGTTGTGCTACGCTTTGCTTTTATTAACAAAGTCGGGTAATGGAAGGAGAACATCAGCATGGCAACTGTTCGCATTAGTGGTATTCAGATGACGGTAGGCCATTCCAAAAGCGAAAACTTGCCGCGAATCTTGCAACATATTCAAGAAAGCGACTGTGATTATATTGTATTTCCAGAGATGTGTTTGACGGGCATCAACAACGATTTCAGCGATAACCGGACATTGGAAGCCTGGGACCAGATTGCTGCTGCATGCCGGGTTTCCTATACTGTAGGTATAGTGGGCACCGGCAGCCGCGCAGACGACATCGAGTACATACAGGCACGTATCTTTGGAGATGATGGTGAAGTTATTGGCACCCATGAAAAACTCATCCCGACCGAAAAGGAAAGGGAGTACTTCCGTCCAGGTTCAAAGTTGAAAACTTTTGACCACAAGGAAGTAACCATCGGGTGTCTGTGCGGTAACGATCTCTGGGTAGCTCCTGGATTCGGCCCCTACCCGGACCCGCGACTGACGAATCAACTCGGTGAGCGCGGTGTCGATATCATTTTTCACTTGAATGCCTCAGGTACAAACAGGGCATACAGTGCCTATTATGATTCCAATTTGCGCTTGCGCGCCAAAGAAGCCAAAGCGTATATCGTCACGGTAAATGCAGCTGAAGCAAATAATGCGATCAACATACCTTCAGGTGTGATTTCACCAGAAGGCGAGTGGTTGGTAAAAACCACCGTCGAAGGAGAGCAGAAATTCAATTACGATATTGAACTTGATTGATAGTGGCTCTTTTTTTGTCCCAAAAAATCAAACATAATCGATTACTTTTTTTTAAGTGACATAGTGTTTGAGTAATAGCACCGATATCTTGCCCGGGGTTGTAGCAATAAAGCGACGCCCCGGGATTTTTTTTGCCAAGCCAAAGCTATGTATAAACTCACCATTTGCACTTACAAGATATTGGCGTAGTCCGCTTCGATACGTTGCAAATTAAGCTGGTTCAAGAAGTTGGAATAACACATCCAGGCAGCCAGCGCACTCATATCGGCAAACTGAGGTGGCAAGTATTTGGGGAGTACCACCAGCCCTTCTTCCACAAGATGGGACAGGGTACGCATATCTTCCAAATTGGTTTTACCACAAAAAAGCAAGGGAACCCGGTCTACCAGGCCGCGGCGAACTGCAAGCTGTATGAAGTTGTATACCAGTATAAATCCCTTGGTGTAGCTGATATCCTTGGTGAACGGTCCACCATCCGGGGTACTCCCACGATATATACGGGCCGTATTGATATAGCTTTCCTGCTCACTGAATGATTGCTCCCGGAAGAAATGGAAGACGTCCAGAAAATTAGCACCAGACTCCGCCATGGCAACTCCTCGAACCCGGTTTGTCAGACGACGAAGACGCGCCGGGTAAGACGCAAAGGCAATGAGTTCCATGAGCATGGCCAGGCCTTCTTGCGTGATAGTTGAAGAAGGCGGACCTTTACTGAGAAATGTACATACCGGTTGTCGCATACCGTTCAGCGTAGTACCCAAATGCACCCATCCTTCATGAATCTCCAGAAGGCGTATGTCCTGACGGGTAAAATGAATATCACTTCTGATTTTAAGATAATCCGCGCCTGCAGCGGCATCCGCGACAATACCGTCACTCTGCTTAACAATAACAGGAGTCTCTGTATCGGGAAAAAATATATTCAGTCGTTCTTGCAATATCACAACAACTTCTTCGCTTGGAATATTTTTTTCTTCACTTTGAAGCAACGTACTGGCATCGATATTGTCCAGTGCTTCTGCGATCAGGATTCCCAAGTCGGTCAGATTCGGGTCACCTGCATGAAATGCATCTGTCGCACTGCCAAACAACTCTCTGGAAATCCGGGTGAATTCCGGAGTACCCCTGGCTTCGAGAAGGCGTATCACCATCTCATATTCCCGGCACATGCGCCGCATGATCACGCCCACAGGATTAAATTGACCCAACATGCGCTGAATGTCGTGGCTTAACTCCTGAAAAAGTCGCCTGTACTCCACCGGATCAAAATCCAGCGGTCTGGCTTCATAATACGCACGGTCAACCTTGGGAAGCTTCTTAAATTTGTTATTGAAAAAGTCTTCCTGAACCTCTGCGTCCCATTTGATCGCGTCCAGAATACGAATGGGGCGTTGCGCTTCAACCAGACGGTCCGATAGCTCTCGTATGGTTTGTTTATACGAATCCATTTCAATCATAAAAAGACTTTTCCATCTGTTCTATTCCAGAACGCATTGGTTCCGGCTACATCTTTTCAGGAATCTCTACACCCAGGAGGTACAGTGCGTTATTCAAGGTCTGTAACACGGCACGACACAACTGTAAACGTGCTACACTGAGAGCTGGTGTTTCTGCCGACAAAACTGGACATTCATGATAAAACGTTGTGAACTGACGTGCCAGCTCCAACGCATATACCCCAATGCCCGAAACATTACGCTGCTCATAGGCCAATTGCAATACATTTTCGAAGTCAGCCAGGCAAGCAGTAACCTGCCATTCTGCCTGTTCAACCAACGGAAAATCACTGGAGGGAATGTCCGGAATTTCAACTTCCGCTTTACGCAATATAGATTGAATCCTGGCACATGAATATTGGATATAAGGTCCGGTATCACCTGTGAAAGAAAGCGCGGCATCCATGTCAAAAATGACATTCTTGTTGGGGCTGACACGCAATACAGCGAATCGAATGGCGGCAACCGCCACCTGTTCCGCGATAACATTGCGCGCTTCCTCAGAGATATCCCGACACTGCTCTGCCACTCGTTCCGATGCCAACTGAGCCGCCTGGTCCAGAAAGTCAGAAAGCAACACCACCTTGCCCTGTCTAGTGGACATCTTCCCGTCTTTCAGCAAGATATAGGCATAATAAATCGGCTCTGGCGCGGAATGCCCCGCAACATCCAAAATCATTTGTACTTGTTGCGCGTACAACTTGTGGTCTTCACCAAGCACCATCATGTTGATATCCGCACCTAAAGCTTCCTTATCAATGGAATAAGCGATATCACGGTAGCCATACATTGAACTGCCATTGGCACGCATCAACACAAAGTACCGCCCCTGCTCATGCGGGTATCCAAGCTTCGAGAGGTCCACAACCAGACGTTCATCGTCATCGATAAATACTGCGTCTTTTTCACGCAATGCCGCCAACACCGGTTCCAACCTGGGATCACGTACATACTTTGATTCTTTGTCAAAACAATCATAAGAAGTACCGAGACGCGCCAAAACAGCCAACTGCCCTTCAAGACACAAGTCCGTTACAGCGGTGAATTTCCGCTGTACTTCCGGGTCTCCTTCTTCCATACGAACCAGTAGATCATAGCCTTTTTCAGCAAATTCCGGGTCCTGTTCCGCACGTTGATTGGCCTCTACATACGCTGCCAGAATCTGATCAAAATTCAAATTCTCCAACTCTTCTGCCACCAACACCAGCAAGCCAATCTGACGCCCCATATCATTCACATAATAGTGAACCTCTACTTCATGGCCCTGAAAACGCAGTAAACGGGCCAGGCTGTCGCCTATCATGGCATTTCGTGCGCGCCCCACATGCGGACTTGCATTCGGATTAATGCTGGTATGTTCAAGGATCACACGCTGCCCAGCGCCACAATTGCAGGAGCCATAGGTATTTTTTTCGCGTAATATGTGCTCAACTACCGATCGAATGACGACTGGTCGGTTCAATTTCAAATTAACATAGGGCCCTGCGGTTGCCGCCGAATCCACCAAGTCACCGAATTCAATGCTGTCTACTGCTTCCTTGGCTATGTTTGCAGGTGCATTCTTTAACTTGCGTGAAAGCGGGAACATGGCAATAGCCAAGTCTCCCATTTCCGGTGACGGAGGTGTACTGTATACAATATCCTCGGGAGTAATTCCCGGAAAGTGCGTGCAAAAGGCATCGGTGATCGGGACATACGGGTTCACTGAGCAACTCCTGAATTAATTCATAATGACAATTACGCGTGATTTTTCACATTATTTATGGCGAATAGCATCTCTGGTCGGAAAGAACATTGAAAATTACAAGGTAAATTGGACATGCCTATTATATAGCATCTAGAATGTATTTGAAAAATACTGCAACTGGTAATGGTTGCCAGGAATGATGAAGTTGTTTACTAAATATGATGTGGGAGATAATTTAATGAAACATATCAGAACGCTGACACAGCGGCCAGTGCTTGCCCAAGAAGGCTCGCTTTCAACTCTTGAGTCCTTCATACTACTTTTAATGGGAATCTTTTTTTCCGGTTTTGAAAATTATTCTACGATAAGTCGAAATCTGGAAAAATTCTATCGCAAAACCGATTGAAAACGGGTCACCGTTTTTTTAAGTACACTAAATTAATGCCCTACTTGCCAAGAAGTATACATCCCAAGAACTATACATCTTCTGCTGCCTGGCCGGGGGCATTTTTTTTACTCAATTTAATTAATGATATCACTCGGCCTGTTGTTCGCGCACCCGCTCTTCCAGTTCCATTTCGTAACTGTCTACATCCGTCAGGAACCGATCCAATACGATTATCAAATGAAAACCATGGCTTGACTGAACCACATCACTTAATACATTGACCGGTGCGCTCCACACATAATCTTCGAATGCATCATCAAAACTCCCCTTTTGATGGAATCCCAAATCACCACCCCGCGAGGCACTAAATGGATCCTCTGAATACCTGCGTGCCAGCCGGCGAAAACTTTCACCGTTATTTATACGCTGACGTATATCTTGGATCAAGTCCAACGCAGCAGCCCGATCATTCGGATCATTTCGATCAAAACTGATTAGTATATGTTGTGCTCGCACCGAAGAGACACTGGGGCGTCTGTCCGAGCTGATATATAATAAGCCTGTCATCACCACCACCAGACCTATGATACCTACCCATATCCATTTTGTGCGATCAACTTCGTTTTGCTGCATCATCTGCTTGGAATCTGACATTATTATTCCTCGCTACATTCAAAAATAGCTTAAAACATACTCAAAAATTCAATATATTACTGTACAGTTGACTATAAAAACTGATAATAAAATAGCCAATAATGCATGCTACTATGAGCATCACAACCACACCCATCACGGTAACTGCTCGCTTAATTGCATGGGTGGCTTCTTCATGATGATATTGGGATACCTTCAACAGAGAAACTTCCAACTCACCACTTTGCTCACCCACCAACAACATCTCACGTGCAACAGGTGTTAAAGTTCTGGAAGACGAAAACGCCTCCACCAACGTTTTTCCCTGAGAAACATACGGAATAGATTGCAATAAATCCTTTTGAATATAAGGATTTGCGGTTATTGCCGCTGCATTTTCAATACATTTGCGAATTTCTACTCCAGCCCCAACCAACAGCGCCATACTTCGGAAAAACCTGGACAAAGCCAGTTTTCGAGTCACTGGTCCAAACGGCCACAGATGCGTCGTAAACCAGCCCCAAATCCAGGGAAAAATGCCAATTCTGGAGCATACTACCACGACTCCAAAAATCAGCGCAAAAAAAAGTAACATTTTTAATTGAAAAAACATGTAATCATGTAAATAATCACTAAAATTAAACGTCGCACCGCTCCCCAGATTCAACCGTGACACCAACCGCAATGCGAAAGTACCACAAAAATAGGCAATCGGCAATAAAATGAAAACAGGATAAAACAAAGCCAGGACAATATCTCGGCGCATGCGCAAACGGTCTTCATAATAATTGGCCAGATCGCGCAGCATGATATCCAGCTTGCCCCCCTTTTCCCCGGCAGCAAGTAATTCAATAAAGTACTTGGATAGATACTTGGATTGCACATTGGCAGCTTCTGACAATGTTCCCCCAGTATTGATGACATGGTGCATGTCAGCAAACACCTGTCGCGCTCTTCGATGAGATGTATGGGTACTCATCATTTTTAGTGTCTGCAACAAGGGAATTCCCGCATTATCACTGGTTGCCATCTGGCGACACAGGGGCACCATTACTTTTAGCGGAATTTGAGTTGAAAACAAGCCCATACTATATATCTCTAGAGAATTGAGTCCTGGATTAAAAATGACATACAATCATGGATTGTAACAATGCATACAATCTTTAAAAGCATTGTATCAAAGCAGTATGGGCGACGCTACTTTATAGCAATTTGTAATCCTGAATTCGGCAACGGGTCAGGCTGACAAACCACAGCTTGCTTTATAATCACAGCTTTGCTAGCATACTTGAATCACTTTCAAAATCAATTCTGTTTGTGATGAAAACAAGATATATTGCTCGGTAAAACAGGGATTTTGATGGTATATATCGGCTTTAAAAACGGGCAAATGTGGATAACTTGTGGATAACTTGTTCTTTGGTCCTTTTCATAGTATATGAATCTCTTGTTCTATTTGATGTCAACCTGTTGAATTTATTGACTTTACACACCAAAAACACAGAAAACCAATAAGTGAATAATTTACATAACCTGTTGATATATATGTACTTATAACAATTTAATTTTTACATTATTACAATGAATTATCATCCAGGGAACACTTCTCCAAATCTGGACTCAATAGATATTTTAATTTGAAATGGCTAAAAAACGTGCATTTTTACCCTGTTAATAACTTTTTCTGCGCGTCAGAACAGCAACAAGGTAGTTATTTTTACATGCCATTTACATACGAAGCATTTGGGGATAAACTTATAATAAAGTCTTTAACAAGACTATAATTTTGTGGACAAATACCCTTGGTTTTCCACAAGAAATAACAAAAACAGCGCTAAATTTATATAAACTATTCTGTTTTGTGGAAACAGTGGATAATTAGGCACATTTTATACACAGAAATTCCACAGTCCAATAGGTTGCAAATAAAGGTTTTATGGGGGTTATTAACTTTTTAACACCCCTTACTACGATTATTACTTGTTTTATATATATAATCTTATTTAATGATCAATAAGTTTTTCACCAACACGGAGCACATTGAATGAAGATCACCATTCCAAAGCAAGATTTCCTTGACACGGTCAATCGCGTCAAGAGCGTTGTTGCATTAAAATCTGCTATTCCAATTCTTACCCATCTGCTGTTTGAAACAACGAATGCTGCCATTCGTATTGTTGGCACAGATTTGAAAGTGAGTATTGAAAGCAATGTAGATTGTCTGGTGGATGCACCAGGCAGTATGACGCTCAATGCACAGCGTATTTCATCCATATTGAATGAACTTCCCGATCAAGACATTGTTTTGGAGCTTCTGGAAAATAATATTGTAAAACTGACGTGTGGCAAGATCGAAAGCCGTCTTTTCAGCTTATCTCCTGATGAATACCCACCGTTGCGCTCATTCGATGAAATTGTTCCCTTGAGTTTAAAGCAGGGTATACTCAAAAAGCTCTTCTACTGGACTTCTCACGCCATTTGTACCGATCAGGCACGGTATAACCTTACTGGTCTCCTGTTTGAGCTTGCAGAGGGCAAATTGACCGTTGTTTCAACCGATGGACGGCGTATGAGTCTGGGTCGTGAATTGGAAGGAATTCCGGATACAGCGCTGGCCAAAGTTATCATCCCATCAAAGATGGTACATGAGATGGAACGGCAACTTGATGATGAAGAACTTATCGACATCTATATTGATCAAAGCCAGGCAGCATTTGTTTTTGGCAATACCCGCATGATTACCGCGTTGATTGAAGGTAACTTTCCAAATTACGATATGGTCATACCAAAAACGCATGACAAAGAAGCTCTGATTGATAAAGCGGTATTTGCAGAAGCTATTCGGCGCACACGTACCATGACCAATGACAAATTCAATACAGTACGTCTCGCAATATCTCCTGAAAAACTTGTGCTGAAAGTAGTTACACCGGATGTTGGTGAATACGTTGAAGAAATGCCAATAGAATATAATGGAGAAAAAGTTGAGATAGCATTTAATCCTGACTTTGTCTGGGAAGTAGTTCGTCGAATAGACAGTGAAAAAGTAGTATTGGTATTAAAAGATGGTCAATGCCCTGGCGTCATTAAACCATATACTGAATCACCAGAAGACCTGTTTGTTAATGTAATCATGCCTATCAGAACTTGATCAATATTATTTAATATTCAGGATGCAAAGCTATCACATTGACTGTTAAATGAAGCGTAATGCTAAAAAAATAGAATATACCAAGCGTCCCCGGCTTCGTCCCAGCTTTGGGCTTATGAGGCCGGGGCGTTTGATACTTGAACCGCATCGAATAGGGATGATTGCTGGCTTTGGCTTGGCTACACTTGTCTTGCTTATTCTGGTTTTACAGCAATGGCAAGGCGCTGATTTGGCACCGACAACGGTTATTGTAGGCGTATTTACGACGTTTATTGTGTCCTATGGTAGTGCTGGATTGTTTGTTATATATCTGCTGTATATTGCGGAAAAAGAACTGGATGTTATTCGTAAAGCGCAACAGGAAGCAGACAACAAAAAAGTGACCAATGAAGAGGTATCATTGGAAATTGAAGGTACTGGTGAAGAGACTGTCAACCAGTTAAATGAAGAATAGTATTTTCTATTTTCAGATATATTTCTTATAGTATCTTATAATCAATCAATATCTTTACCGCTTATTCCTCCCACTGTTAACGTTGGATTCGGTAAACCATCTATTGCCGGTAATAACGTATTGCTTTCCAGATATTCTGCGTGGCCATCCGCAAATATAAATAGTCGTTTTCCACCTTTTCCAAACCATCCCTGGTCCGTACTGAATGCCGCATGATTTGCAAACCATTCACCCAATAATATTTTTTTAGAAGGATTTACTAGACGACTTTCGTTTTGGGGCTGTACAGGTAGAACCCGTTCGGGAACCGCGCCATTCCAGGCAAATTGCGTCCGTAAATTAATGTTGGGTTCAATTGTTGCTATATTGTCAATCTGATCAGGAGAATGGTAAAAAGTCATGGAATAAGCATAGGAAGTGCTGTCAAATTGATTGATGGAACGTGGATCAGAAGGACACCAGAACACCCCGGGATTTTTGCTGTCGCCTGGTATATACTCTTGAAGAATTTCTCTGAACCCTCGACCCATCCATAAAAATAAATAAGGGTTTTCTGGAGAGGGGTCTTGTCGTGCCGGGTAATAACCTTTGTTTTCAAGCTTGTATAGTTCGATAGCCAGCCATAATTGCCGCAGATTGTTAGTACAAGAGGCACGCCGTGCTGCCTCTAATGCGCGACTTAATGCAGGTAATAAGATAGCTGCCAAAACACCTATAATCGCGATTACAACCAACAACTCAATCAGAGTGAATCCAGCAAGAGGGCGTGTTTTTTTTTTCATATATAAACCTTATCCACCAAAACCACCAGCAAAAAACATGATTTATCAATGGTATGAATTATTGAGTGATAAACTGTACCGGCTTCTCCAGTTCAGATTCCAACAAATCATATTTTCGTAATGCACCATGTATATTGGTGGGGTTGTTGTTATTAAAATATATAAATAACTGAATTTTTTCGTCATCTTCAGTAAACTGGATGTCTTGCACAGAGGAATCATGGGTACGATCCAGTCCATCTGCTACCCGGAGTAAACCAGCCAATCGTCTCACAATTGATTGGCTTGATTCATCTAAATCACAATAAATGGGATGATCACTTTTTGGCATACCCTTTCTGTGATACCTTGCTACACAGGAAATAATTTGCTTGTCCTGCTTGGGGAATTCTTCAAAAAGTGTGGAGTCAAGGATGAAGCGCTGTGCAATTTTATGGTGCCCGGAAAAAGATTCCTTTTGTCCAATATCGTGCATTAAAGCGGCTGCTTCCAATAAAATCCTGTCGGCGGGATGGAGATTTAATCGTTTTTGAAAGAGATCGAACAATATTAGTGCGCAGCGAGTAACTTGTGTGACATGTTCTGCATCCAGGTTTTCTTTTTGAGCATAAACCCGGATAGGGTTGAGTTGGTCATCGACTGGGCTTTGACTCATGAATTAATGTCCATAAGGTTGTATGTTGGTATTGATGTTCCCACTAATATACAACGTGGATACAGGACAAGCATAATCGCCCGACGCTTACAGATGGTGGCAGGTAAAATAAAAAAATGGCAGCCCCAACGGGATTTGAACCCGTGTCGCCGCCGTGAAAGGGCGGTGTCCTAGGCCAAGCTAGACGATGGGGCCGCAAAAAAAGAAGCAACAAATATTACTTTGTTGCAACGGCGGAAACTATACCAATTCTCAACGGTCTATGTCAAATTTTGTGTCCAGACCGGGTTCAGTCTAGATTAATCATGATTGTAAAATCTGTCATGGAATACGGATTTTTTATCATTGGCTGTCGCCCAAGCGGCTAAGCCAATGAATGATGCTTTCCAGCCTGAATGCGTATTATAAAAATACGGCATGCTCGGTTCGGATGTGATCGAAAAGAGATATGCCCATGCGCCGAAGCAGGCTGTCAAGACGTACAATGGGCAATCCCAGTACATTCTGGTAACACCCATGATAACGGGACACAATCAGACTGCCCGGGCCATCTACGGTGTAGGCGCCAGCGCGGTCCATAGGCTGTACTATGTCGATGAAACGGTCTATTTCAGCGTCTGACAATTGTCGGAAAGACACATCGGTGGTTTCGGCGCCTGTGATAACTTCACCGTTACCCACACATTGCACTGCCAGGCCCGTAATAACCTGGTGTGTGTTGCCGGACAGCATGTGCAGCATCTGCTTTGCTTCGCGCAAATCCTGTGGTTTCGACAATACATGCGCGTCCAGGAATACCAGGGTGTCCGCGGCAATGACAAGGGTTGCATCTTCCATTCGACGTGCAACTTCCCGACATTTCACTGTTGCGTTGTTCTTGACTATGTCCTCCGGTACATCCCCCTCGTCCACCTCAGGTGCCTGACTGGGAATAACCTCGAATTCAATACCGAGTGCTGACAAAAGCGCGCGACGGCGTGGTGATGCCGATGCCAGCACAATTCGTTGCAACTGCTTCATGGGCTGTCTTCCGGAGGAGCAAGTTCCTGAACTTCCAGGACGGATTGTTGGTCGCTTCCAGAAGGGTATACAGGGTCTGGTATTCGCTGCTCTACATCGCCCACGGTATCTATGGGCTGGTTATTCAGGATGATTCGGGTTCCCGGCGCCACAGCAATGCGGGTATCTTCGGGATCGTACTCATGGTTCACCCGGTAATCATAAATTTCAAATAAACGCTGTGTGTCTGCATCGTGTTCGATTAAAATCCGGTACGGGAGAAAGTCTTCATCTCGAAGATAAATGGTAGCTTCACGGAAATACTCAGCTGCACCGGTTTCCGGGCGCGGTCGAATGCGAAGCCCGTGGCTTCCCTCATCATAATCCAATACTGTAAATGTGGCCAGGTCATAGGTCTCGGCAAGGTGGTCTACCGATTCATCAAATGCTGCGAAAATAATATCTGCCAGGGGGTTCTCCTCGAAGTCGGTAATTTCCAATTGCCGTACCAGAGGTTCATATTCGTAAAAGCGATTATCATCAACAAGTTGTGTGGACTCCTCATCCCACAATACCAACCTGCGTGGACGAATATACAGCAAGTTTTTTGTGGATTCCATTACTTCACCAGGGTACATGTCTGACTGTCTGTACCGTGCTTCAACAACGTGGACATCTTTTCGCTTTTCTTCGAACTGAGTCGTGAACTCGTCAAAAGAAAGTGTTGACGCGGTGGGAAACAAAGAACCCAGTAAAATGCATAATGTGATCATCGTGAATCCTTTACCTCTTGATCGTCATTAAAATTTGAATCATCCGTGGCTTCCAAGTCAGAATTATCTGCGCTGCCTTCGACAATCTCTTCATCATCATCATCATCCCTTAATGGCAAGCCTGAAGGACGAGTGACCATACGGGTTAATTTATCCATGTTCTCGTGTCGTCCGGATTTTTTGTTCATCTGCGAAGATACGTTTACAGCCGTAGTATTTTCATCCGCTTTATTTACCAAAACATCATCAGCTATAACATCATCCTCATCTTCTATATCCTCGTCTCCATCATCGATATCTGCCCCATGTGCTGCTCTTTGCCGTGCCAGTTCAATTTCCAAATCTTCTGCTAACGCCAATTGCCCCAATAACTCCACATGCGTTTTTAAGACCACTCGGAGTTCCGCACGCAATTGATCGCGCATGGCGCGCAGTGTATTGATTTCGCTCTGAAGTAGCTCCGGAAGCTTGCTTGCCTTGGTAATCGCCAGTGCCTTGGCCAGTTTAGCTTCTTCCAGCATGGCATCTGCTTCACGCCGGGCATTGTCCAGCACATTCTCGTGAAATTTCTGGGACGTAATCAAAGCATTGCGCAAGGAGCTTTCCATCTCATGAAAAGTCTCTGCTTCCTGGCGCAGTTCCGTATTCCGTTCCTTTAATTCGCGGTTCTGTTTTATCAATGATTCCAGCACATCCGCGACGCGTTCCAGATAATGTTCCACCTCGTCTTTGTCATAACCACCCATCAGGTTCGTCTTAAATTCTTTGCTGTAGAGATCACTGGGAGTCAGGGCTTTGTCTTCTCCAAGCATCTCCGATACAACGCGGTCTTTTTTCATATGTATATGCTCCCTGTACAAGACGCCAGGCGTCCGGAATTATTCATCCAGTTCTTCCGCAAGTTCACGAGCGCGTCTGGCGGCCGCAGAAACGCCATCCTGCAGAATCCTGTCCAGGCCATTTGAATCGAAAACAGCAATGGCTGCCGCAGTAGTTCCACCTTTAGACGTCACCCTGCCGCGCAGTGCTTCCGGGCTATCAGCACTCTCAGACAGCAGCCTGGCGGCACCACCCAGGGTTTGTACTGCCAGCCGCAGTGCAACCTCCCGTTCAAGCCCTTCGGCCATACCAGCTGCCACCATGCTTTCGACCAGGTAAAATACATACGCAGGACCACTGCCGCTGACCGCGGTGACCGCGTCCAGTTCCGGCTCGGTCACAATCTCTACCTTGCCTACTGCCTCAAAAAGAATTCGGGCCGTACGAAGATCATCACCTGTCGCGTTGGGACCTGCCGCAAGCCCGGTCATGCCGTAGTGTACCAATGCCGGAGTGTTGGGCATGGCCCGTACTACACGCGCAGCCTCACCGAGGTGCTTTCGGATGAAATCGATGGTAATGCCTGCGGCAATAGATATGACACCTGTATTATCTGTAAATCCGGGTCGTATCTCATGCAATGCTTCGCCCATGATCTGTGGTTTCACTGCAAGTACCAGCGTATCACTCTGAGCTGCAAGCAGTTCTGGTGCAGACATCAGCGTTGTGCCACGTTCTCGTGCCAATTCACTGCGTGCTTCATCGGGATCGTAGACCAGCACTTGTGACACTTCCACCGTGCCTGCATGCAACAGTCCATCCAGTATTGCGCCGCCCATGTTGCCATAGCCGAGAAAACCGAGGGTACCGGAAATTTTCACAAGCTTACTCCACTTTATTTTCAATATACCTTATTTATGCCTTGACTGCTTCATTGCAGTATCCAGGGAATCATTGATCGAGGTCGTCACCCATGTGCATTACCGTAGAATCGGTCGGGGTTATGCCCAAATCCGTATGCGGTAAGTCCTTCACCATCGCGGTTTCATCGCAACCGGGAAACAGGGGGCAACGCATACAGTCCTTGAATACCTTGTAAGGCAGCTCCTGCTTGTCTACGACCACAAATCCGAGCTTGTCGAAGAAGCCGGTTACCCGTGTCAACGCGTACACCCGGCCAATCTCCAGGCGGCGGGCTTCTTCTATAACGGCTTCTACAAGCCGTGCGCCGACACCTTGGCCCCGGAGGGTATTTCGGACTACAAGAGACCGCACTTCTGCAAGGTCAATCATGTCAATATGCAATGCCACGCATCCGCCCAGACCGTCCTCGTCGACGTATACATAGAAATCACGCACATTTTCATACAATTCTGGCAGTTCACGCGGCAAGACACTGCCCTGAAGTGCTGCCTGGTCCAGCAGTTCCTTCATGGCGACCACTTCACTGAGTTTTGGTTTTCGAACTATCCCCATCGTGGGTTGATCCAATGATTTCTTATGCACCAATTACGCCATCTGGCAAGCCCAGATTACGCGAAAGTAGTGTAGCACAAGCCTTTGAAACAGGGCGAATATAAGAGATCAGAAAAATATAAGTTTGAAATAATGGCAACTTCTCATGCCACGCCATTGAATAGAGCATAGATACGGAAGAAACAGTTTTTTCATAGAAAATATTTTTAATTTTTGGGAACACAATTAAGCATAAATGGATTATAATTACATTTACAGCATAATCCGATTTATTGATGTGTATTAATAGTAAACAACGATCGGAACGAAACATGATTCGAAATACCTTGATAGTGACCGCTCTGTTCTCCTGCCTGTGGTCAGCAATTGCCTTCTCTGAGGCCAACTTTCCAGATTCCTCGGGACGTCAACCATTGGCCCGGCCTGCTATCAGTATCGACCTGAACGATCATGACACCAGGGAAGAAATTAGCAGTGATATGCAGGGGGGATGGATTTATCATGAAACTGAGGCAGACGCAATATACGATCCGGATATTGGTGGGTACAGGCTTTCATGGCGTAGTCCATATATTGGTGAACTGCTGGAAATAACCTGGGTACCTGCATCGAATTTGGATGTGCAGGTGTTTACTTCGGTAGATATCGAACCTGATACTGGTAAGTACAAATATCATTACACGATAGTAAATGGAAAAAATTCGTTTTTAAAAATGTCAACCTTTGCTGTTGAGTCCAGGACGGAAAGCTTTGTAGGCAATCGACCTTCATCCGATTGGAGATCACAGCAGTTTCCAATTCAATTTTGGAAAGAGTACTATTGGGCATGGTCAAACACTTTAGGTGGAGCTTCAGGAATTACCCCGGGGGATAGTTTTTCTGACTTGTACTTGGAGAGTGATGGCTTGCCCGATGTCGTGACTTGTCTAGCATGGGGTAATGATCCACCCATATATTGTCCAGTGGAATTGCCACCTTTTGTTATTGATAAACAAATTCTTACATCACGCATTGATAGAGTTTCCGGTGTCACTGTGGGGCCGGGTGAACTGCACACAAGTGTAGCCAAAGTACGGGGTCACATCGAGGAATCGTATCGGCAGGGCTGGTTAACAAGCGAATCCCGCCGGGATGTGCTATTGGGTTACATTGAGAAACTGGAAGTAGCAGATTCTGAAGACGATTATGGGACTTTTCAGTCCCTATGCAACGAACTACTGGAATCTGTGGCAGCAATGCGATCAGATACTTCGGACCCACTCTCGGATGAAGCGTATGGTCTGCTGCACTACAACGTCGCCTGGCTCCGCGACCATGCCTGGAACCACAAGACACCATTGAAACCACAGATTAAGGAAGAATGAACGCAACAGGGATTCTTTATACAGTAGTGTGAATAACATTACGCGTATGTTATTACAGGTAAATTTATAAAGGAATAGTGCCATGAGAAGAAATGCTTTTATCAGGAAGTGGCTTTGTATCGGTTGCCTGTTGGGCGTCTGCTGTACACCGGTAGTATATGCCACCGAAACCCAAAACATGAGCGGGCAGATACACAAGATACTGAATGATGCTTCATTGAAAAGGGACGACAAAGTGGCTGCCATAGAAAAGCTGGGCGTTGATGGCCGGAGTGCGTTTGTTGAAATCGTCCTGAATAAAGAGTACACGATTGTAGATTCCTATATTGTAGATCTTGTGAGCCAGTTGGGTATTAAAGAATTGGCACCGCATGTTCTGGATTTACTGGGAGAGCCACCCAGGGGGTATTACTTACGCGGCGTCATGTGCACCTTGCGGGAATTAAAAAATCCTGTGGTAGCTCCAAACCTTCTTGCCATTTTACGCGATGATGCCTGGAAAGGATTTGTGAGAATAGAAGTAGCGCACACCCTGCTGGTATTGGGGTCAGAGAAACAACGCGAGGAGGCAACGTTATTTCTGAGTTCTATTTGGGAAAGCGGTGAGTATCCGGAGTTCAGTAAATTTGATCCCCTGATTGCAGCAGAAATTGTGCGATTACATGGCCCATCAGAATATGCGCAACAAGCTGTTGAATTTTTTTATGAAGTCTGGGAGGACCCGCAACAATATAGGATTTCGAATCAGAATGTAATCTACAAATATATGTGGCGGCTGGAAGACCTGCAAGTGCAGGCAGAAATTCTGGACCGATGGTTGGAAGAGGGCATAGACAATGACATATTACGAGTTGTAAAAGATATTATTGAATATAATGATGTTCGCTTTATTCCATTAATACATAAAGGGATTAAGGAATGTGATATTTCTTCTGATCTGTACTACTGGATTTCATATTTTAATGTATTGTTGGATTATTATGATCCAGGAATTGCAGGAGACAAGGAGTGGATGCTCAGTGAAATACAACGATACGAAACCATATATAGTGAAGACCAAGTAGAGTTTATAGAGTATATTGAGCCTTTACGCCAACAAATTATAGAACATTTCGATGGGCCAAATGCATCGATGTCAGAAACTGAAAACACCACAAGCCCGTGAAGTAGCATCAACTCTATGTGATCTCAACAGGAGTAGTATCATGAGAAGAAATGCCATTATCAGTAAGTGTCTTTGTCTTTTGTGTTTATTGGTAGTCTGTGGTTCGGTCACATCAGGTGCTGAAAATCAAGACATGATCGAACAGTTACAAACGATTCTCAATGATGAAACATTATCACGCGAGCAAATAGCGGACAGCATCCAACAGCTTGGCGTTGATGGACGTAATGCGTTTATTTACCTGGTAGAAACGGGCGAGTATGAATGCATGCCGCATGTTGCAGTATATGCGGCACAAGATTTGGGCATATCCGAATTGGCGCCTGCAATACTAAGCAAATTGGGAGAATTACCCAACGATTATCCTAGTGAAAGTATCATGGAGACTTTGCGAGTTCTGAATAATTCCGAGGTCACCCCGGAGCTTATTAAAATCATCAGAAATGAAGCTTGGAGTAAATATTCAAAATGGAGAACTGCATATACGTTACTGGTACTGGGTTCCCCAGGGGAGCGTGCTGAGGCTGCGGAGTATTTCAAAGAACATTGGGACAATTGGGATTCTCCAGAATTTGGTATTTCTGGTGCTTTAGATGCAGCTGATTTTGTACGGGAATTGGGACCACCAGAATATGCACAGGAAGCCATTGCGTTTCTATATCAAGTTTGGGATGATACAGAATCCTATCACAATGGTTTCTATCCTTTACATGAAGGCTTTGTACCTATAATGTGGCGATTGGAAGACCCTGATATTCAAGCTAATTTATTGGAACGGATGATGGGTAATATGGATACTCAATTAAGCCGAGCAGTAGAAGAGGTTATAACACGTAATGATGAACGGTTTATCCCTTTGTTACATAATACATTAACAGGTAATAATAGTTGGGATGAATCCCACCTTTGGGATATTTGTTATCGAATTCTTATGGAGAATTACGATCCCGGTGTTGCAGCTGAAAAGGAGTGGTTACTTAATACTTTGGAAGATTATACAGTGCGATACTTGAAGGGAGACCCCAATGTTCAATTGAAATACATTGTCGCACAGTACAACAAAATTATCGAGTATTTTGATGGGCCAGGCAACGCCTCATCAGAAGACTGATCTATTTCATCCATATCTTGCAAAGAGGAATCCAGGGGTGGGGGGCAGGTAAAATACCACGGAAAAGATGGGAGGATTCCGGATGAAATTTTTACACACGGGTGACTGGCAACTTGGTATGAAAGCAGCTTCTGTCGGTCAAGTGGGTCAGCAGGTACGGGCGCAGCGCTTGGAAGCGGGCAAGCGTGTGGTCGAAGTGGCACGGACACACCAGGTGGACTGCATCCTGGTCGCGGGCGACCTGTTTGAGGACAATGGCGTATCGCGTCTGCTGGTGCAACAGGCCGCCGACATTCTCGGCGCGTTCCCCGGGCCGGTGTACATCATTCCCGGCAACCATGACCCCCTGGTACCCGGCTCGGTCTGGGAGCACAATGCCTGGGAACGACATGACAATCTGCATGTGCTGCGAAAAGCGGAACCCTTGACGCTACCCGGCGGCACCTGCTTGTTTCCCTGTCCGTTGTTTGACAAATACTCCCGAAAGAATCCGACTGCCTGGATTGACACCACTGGAGAAGCAGCAGGTATTCGCATTGGTCTGGCGCACGGCACGGTGGAAGGTGTGGCGCAGGACGAGCCGGATTATCCCATACCGCGTGACGCTGCGGAACAGGCCGGCCTCGACTATCTTGCCCTGGGGCATTGGCACTCGAAATCGTATTATCCCGATTCCAGCCAGGCCGTACGCATGGCCTATTCCGGCACACACGAGACCTCGAAGTTCGGAGAACGTGAAAGTGGCAATGTGCTGGTGGTGGAGATCGACGCTCCGGGAGACGCTCCTCGAATAACTCCTGTTCGTACCGGAGGGTTGAGCTGGTTAACGTGGTCTGTAACCTTGCAGGAGCAGGGTGATCTGAAGCGTCAATTGGATTCGTTGCTTGAGGTAGAAAATCCGGAAAAAGTACTTCTGGAACTCAGGCTGAGTGGGCTTTTACCTCTGGATGAAGAACCGCTCCTTCGCGAGATGCGTGATATAGCGGAAAGCCGATTTCTTTTTGCGCGTTTAGAGACTTCAGGGTTATTGCCGTCACCGGAAGATGATTCCTGGATAATGCAGTTGCCCGCAGGCATCATGCAACAAACAGCAACCGCATTACAGCACCAGGCGTCAACTGCGTTACCGGAAACAGAAGAAGCCCAGATTGCCACCCTGGCTCTGTTCCAGTTATTTCGATTGAGCAAGGAGATTTAACCGGATGATACTGAAAGAAATTGCCTTGTCGGGATGGCGTTGCTTTGCCGATGAAGTCACTGTCGGTCCCTTTCAAGATACCTTGAACATAGTGCATGCCCCCAATGGCACGGGGAAGTCCACCATTTTCGAAGCTTTACGGCTTGCTGTCTTCGACAGCTATCGGGTCGGTGGGCAGGAAATAGAGGCGATTCGTCCCTGGGGCCGGAATCTTTCTCCCCAGGTTCGTATGGTGTTTGAAGAAGCGGAGATTGTTTATGAACTGAACAAACAGTTTCTGAACAATGCAGATGCCCGGCTTCGCCGTATGGAATCGGGACAGTTTCGCGCGCTGGCAGAAGGTCGAGACGCCGATGAAAAATTGCGTGATCTGTTTTCTGGCTCTGCCTCCGGTCGTGGTCTGACCAAGCCGCTCCACTGGGGTCTGGCACAAATTCTGTGGGTGCCGCAGGGACAGTTGCAATTCGATTCCATAAGTGACGATGTCGTGCGCAATATTCAAGCACTCCTGGGAAACCAGGTTCATACTGGAAGTGTTGGAGCACTGGAAAGACGGATTGATGAAGAATACAAAAAATACTATACCGATTCTGGAAAGCTGAAAACAGGTAAAAATAGCGCATTATTACTCAATTTAGAGGCAGAAAATTTAAAAATCGAAGAAGAGCTTGCTCAAAGATTAAGCGACTTGCAATCGTTTGAAGAAACTTCAAAAAGTATCGAGAACCTGTATGCCCGCTTTCAGCAATACAACGAGCAAACACTGGACCTGACTCAAAAAATTGACGCACTCAAAGAATCCGCAAAGGACTATACAGCCAAACAGCAAGCAGTTCAGGCTAAAAAGCAAGAGGAGTCGCTGGCAAGTTCTGATTATGAACGCGCTGATCGCGAATTGAGCATATTGCTCGATTTAAAAGCAAAGCAGCGCAATTTTAATCAGGAATCAGAGGAGCATGCGCTCCAGCTCAAGGATGTGGAAGCCCAGTTGCTTACGCATGAAAATGAGTTCAAAGAGGCGGATGAAACGATAAAAGCACTGCGTAATGAAGAAACTGCTCTGGACAAGGCAATGCGTGAAGCAGAGCAGGCGCGCAGGTATGAGGAAAACCGCTCTGTGTTGGACAAATCGCGCATGCGTCTGGAGCAAGTGCGTGAGGCGGAAAAAACACTTCAAAAATTACGTGAAGAACGTGCCCGGCTGGTAGCGCCAACAGAAGACGAATTGCGAACCTTACGCAAGTCACTGCAAGCGCAGGAACAGGTGAAAACCAGACTGGAATCACTGCAAATCTCGGTCAAAGTGACACCCTTGCAGTCGCTACACATAACCCCAATCCAGGGGGAACCATCCGAAGCATGCGACTTGGCTGATAATACGCCTCATACCTTGCGTGGCGACCAGCACGTTTCTTTTCGTATTGCCGATGTCGCCGAAATTTCCGCATCCGGCCCTGAAGTAGATACCCAAACACTGCGAGATGAACTAAGGCATCTGGAATCAGATATAGATAACCTTACGCGTGCATATGGTAATGCGGATTTGGAATCTCTGGAGAGTCTTTACCGGCGTGCTACTGCACTTGATGGAGAAATTCGGGAAGCACAAACACGCATGGAGACTTTGCTGGACGGAGACACCATTGAATCCATGGAGCAAGTCGCGGCCAAATGTAAAGCCGAGTTACAGCAACTGGTTTCCGATTGGCCTCATTGGGAGTCCACACCTCCAAAAGCAGCAGAACTTGAGCACAGCACAGAACAATTGCGCGTAAAATACAAAGAGCAAAAAGATACAGCCGAGGACCTGCTAAACCTTCGACGGAGTGCTTTGGAACACGTGAAGAGGAAAAAGCAGGCGCTGGATATAAAGCTGGAAAACGCAACAAAACAACTGGCCGAAGTTGGGGAATCCCTGGAAGCGCTTACTCTCAGAGGCAGCACAATTGAAAGCCTGGAGAGCAAGCGAAATGATGCTGCCATGCGCCGCCAGGCTGCTTTGGGTGAGCTGGAAAAGCTGAAGGAAGCTTTGGACAAATTCGAAGGCGACCCGGCGGCTGATTTGGAGGCATTGAAACGCCAGCGTGACGGTATTGCGACAGAAGCTACAGAAAACAGAGACCGGCTACAGCAAGAAAAGGGAAAGATGATTCAACTGGCAGATGCCAGTGTGTACAGCCGTGTGGTTGAACTGGAAGAACGCAAAAACGTGCTGGAGGAAGAGATAGAACGGGAAACCCGGCACATGGCCGCCATCAAGTTGTTGAAAGAGACCAAAGACCGCCTGGGCAAAGAAGTTATGTCCACCGTTATCAAGCCGGTATCCAGTGCGGCAAGCCGAATGCTGGAGCGGGTCGCAGGCAGTCGACTGGGCACAGTGGTATTTAATGATAACTTTGTTCCAGCCGCGGTACAACCGAAAATCATGGGTGATTCTACGCAAGTTGGCCTGGACAACTTATCCGGCGGAGAACAAGAACAGCTCTACCTGGTTACTCGGCTGGCATTGGCGGAAACACTGGCCCGTGACAACCGTCAGATGGTGGTTATGGATGATGTTCTCACTGCCACCGATGCTGGACGTCTGGGACGTATTCTGGACCTGCTGGAAGAAGCCTCAACAAAATTACAAATCATTCTGTTGACCTGCCACCCCGAGCGCTACCGTGCCTTGAGCCATGCTTCTTACATCGACCTGGCAGCATTGAAGCAATAGCTAAGTAAAAAGAAAGCGGGCGATGTATTGCCATAACACATCGCCCGGAACTATAGGTTTAACGCAAGTTTTTACACCAATTACATAGGTTTACATGGGCGCATTATCGGACTTGCGACGCAGCGTCCAGAAGGTACCACTGACGAAATAAATCAAGGTGGGTACAATCAGCCAGGTCTTGAATGTAGCAAAGCGTTCATCATATCCATCAACACCGGCAATCAGAATCCACAATGGCCAGATAGCGCATATTGCCAGACAGATAAATGCAATCGCACCGGAAACATACCAGATGGTGTCATGCTCTACATTCGTATTTTCCTCAACCACCTCTTCCGGACGTGTCTTTGGTGCAGGTGCTACATATGCAGGTAAATTGGTGTCTTTGGCACCAGACATACCCGCGAGCACGATGTACAGGATACTCGAGATGATATAAACTGGCAGGAACAGGAAAAACTGGTAGTAGGGCATCGTG
>Ga0334884_1001040_pt1 | contig 44968 bp, 36 predicted proteins | sample GraSluR1_MG_7_FD_207215 | JGI IMG/M metagenome (GOLD analysis project Ga0334884, IMG submission 207215) | Sludge microbial communities from methane-producing bioreactor in Wageningen University, Netherlands - Granular Sludge_12_05 R1 | ecosystem: Engineered > Bioreactor > Anaerobic >... | reverse complement strand
TGGTAAAAGAGTTGAACAAAGGTGGTAAAATGGCCCGCTTCTCGCTGGCAACCAACGAGTATTATGTGAAAGACGGCGAGCGTGTGCAAGAAACCACATGGCACAACCTGGTGGCCTGGGGCAAAACCGCCGACATTGTGGCCGAGCACATGGCGCCGGGAGCCGAGCTTGTGGTTGGCGGAAAACTGAAAAGCCGCACCTACGACGATGCCAACGGCAACAAGCGTTACATCACCGAAATCGTAGTCGATGAGGTGTTGTTCCGCAGCCGCCAGGCAGCCTGAAAGCCGCCGGCAGGGGCCTTAGCCCTTGTGTTGCCCTATTCAATGCAATGCACACTTGAAAGCAACAGGTGTGCATTGTTTTTTGTTAGCTCATTCGAATAGCCTATCTTTGAATTTTGCAATTTGGCAGTTATGATACGAGTACTTATAATTGAAGATCACCCCATGCTTGCCGAAGGCTTGAAAGCTTCGTTTTTACAGGCACCTGATATCGATGTGCTTGGTGTGGCTTTTACGGGAGCCGAGGCAATAGATATGTTTGTTAAGCATCGCCCCGATGTGGTTATTCTCGATTTACGCCTGCCCGATACGAGTGGCGAGGTGCTGGCCGAAAAACTGCGAGCAATCGATGCCGGGTGCCGCATTGTGGTGCTTACATCGCATGCGCAAAGCTTTCATATTGCAAGAATGCTCACCATAGGAGTGAATGCGTATTTGCTGAAAAGCTGCCAATTCAACGAAATACTTCAGGCCGTTGAAGCAGTGGCCGCCGGCAACAGCTTCTTTTGCAACGAGGCTATGCTGGTAATGAACCAATCTTCGGAACAGCGAAGCACCGTAACAAAACGAGAACTGGAGGTACTTAAGCTCATTGTTGCCGGACTAACCAACCATGAAATAGCCGACAAATTGTTTATCAGTCCGCTTACCGTTGACAGCCACCGCAAAAACCTATTGCTGAAATTCAACGTAAGAAACACAGCAGCATTGGTTGGTGCCGCAACTGTTCAGGGGTATATAGAGTAACCAAACCACCGTAGAGACGCGATTTATCGCGTCTGGTTAGCAGGCCTTGAATTGCCGGTTGGGTTTGAGACGTGGGGAATCACGTTTCTACGGGTTATGGAATTATTGTGAATTCTTTTCTTTTTCTTCGACTACGCCTAGCTTAAATGAAATTTTAAGGTTGAAATCATATTCTCTCTTTCCATCGAAAATGTTTTGCTTTTATCGTTACTGTATTCAAGCAAAAACAGCGCTTTTTCGTAATACTTCAGCGATTCGTCGCCCGTGGTTGTGGTTGCCATGCCAATAATAACATCGGCAAACATATCGAGGTTATCGGGATCGAACCCCTTGAATTGGTTCATATAGCAAGCCGAATCGGAAGCATTCATTACCATAAATGCTTCAATATCGAAGTTCAGTTGTTCCTTCAGCATGTTTTTTGCATTGCTGTTATGCTTTTCGGCGCGAACCGCCATATTCTCGCTTCCGCCTGTCAAGGCAACCCGGATGGCTCTCAGTATCAGCCCGATTTTTTCGATTTCGCGCAATAAGTAATCTTTTTGTTCCATTTCAAGTTGTTGTTATCGCCGGTTTACTGCATATCGGTTTCAGTGTTGAGATACACTTCGAGCATTTCGGCATAGCCATCGGGTATCATGTTTATTTCGGTAATAACAGCCGGAATAAGCATGGTTTCGCCTTTTGCAAGCCGATAACTTTCACCCTGGCATTCAATTTGGCAGACCCCAACACTGCATATCAGCACTACAAAACTCTCGATGTGGGCATAGTCGCGTTGCAAGGTATTCAGCAAACACACAATATTGCATGCAAAGTGCGGTGTGTGAATTATTGGGCTGCTGGCATCGGGTTGTTTCGTATAGGCTGTTTTTGGATGCGTGGTTGCTGTGTAGTCGAGCACTTCGGCAGCCTGTTGTAAGTGCAATTCGCGTGAATTGCCGTTTTCGTCGGTTCTGTCGTAATCCCATAGCCTGAAGGTAATATCGCTGCTTTGCTGTATTTCGGCAAGCACAATGCCTTTGCCAATGGTATGAATTCTTCCGGCAGGCATGTAAAATACATCGCCGGGCTTTACCATTACGCGGTTCACTATCGATTCAATATTGCCCGACAACAATGTTTCGCTGAATATTTCGGGCGAAACCTGCCGGTTAAAACCCGACACAAGCGAAGCATCGGGCTGGGCAGCCAGAATATACCACAACTCCGACTTTCCGTAGGCACGGTGGTGTTCAAAGGCATAATCGTCGTTAGGGTGAACCTGAAACGACAGGTCACTATTGGCATCAATAAGCTTAATGAGCAACGGAAAATCGCAGCCGAATTTTTCGTAAACGGCATCGCCAACCAGCTCGCCCATATACACTTCGGTAAGTTCCTGAATATTGTTGCCCGATAAATAGCCATTGGCCACTACCGAAATATTGTCGGGCAAACACGATATCTCCCAGCTTTCGCCACACATTTCGGGGGCTTTGCTTTTGCCGTAGTGTTGCTTCAATTCTTGGCCACCCCAGATGCGTTTTTTGTATATCGGATGAAATTTTAAAGGATAAAGCATTTTTCTAAACTAAAATCTGTACTTTTATTGGTCAAAATTACATTAATTTTTCTTATTGTTATGCTTATTATTGGAATAGCAGGCGGCACAGGATCGGGAAAAACCACTGTAGTACAAAAAATCATGGAGCGCCTACCGGCCAGCGAGGTGGCTGTAATACCCCAGGATTCTTACTACTGCGACAACTCGCACCTGCCCGTAGAAGAACGCCAGGAAATTAATTTCGACCATCCCGACGCCATAGAATGGCCGCTGCTTATCGATCACATCAAACGCCTTAAACGAGGCGAAATCGTGCAGCAACCCATGTATTCGTATCTAAGTTGCACCCGACGCGAAGAAACCATTCCCGTAGCCCCACACAAGGTAATTATTATTGAAGGCATTCTTATTTTGGGAAACAAAGAGTTGCGAAACCTGATGAACCTGAAAGTGTTTGTTGATGCCGATGCCGACGACCGCCTAAGCCGTGTTATTCAGCGCGATATTATCGAAAGGGGGCGTTCGGTGAGCAAGGTTCTCGAGCGATACGAAAAAACCGTAAAACCATCGCATCTTCAATTTATTGAACCCACCAAGCGATATGCCGACCTTATTGTGCCTCAAGGAGGAAACAACCATGTGGCTATCGATTTACTCACCCATTTCATCGAAATGAAACTTAAAATATAAAACTATGAATATTACTTTGCAGCACATCATGTTTATCGATATCGAAACGGTTCCTTTATGCCAATCGTACGATATGCTCAGCGACGATTATAAAAAATTCTGGGATCGCAAATCGTCGTTTTTCAGAGCCGAAACCGAAACCGCCGGCGATGTTTATCAGCGTGCAGGTATTTATGCCGAATTCGGTAAAATTGTATGCATTTCGGTAGGCCTGATTGTTGAACGCGACGGTGCTAAAATATTCCGACAAAAATCGTTCGCCGACGACGACGAAAAAGCCCTGCTGATTGATTTTGCAAAAATGATATCCGACTTCTCGCCCAAAGGCGATAAAGTGTTTTGCGGCCACAATATCCGCGAGTTCGATATGCCTTATATTTCGCGGCGCATGATTCTTCATGGCATTGCATTGCCTCCCATGCTCGACCTGCAAGGCAAAAAACCCTGGGATGTTCACCACATCGACACCCTCGATTTATGGAAATTTGGCGATTACAAAAACTATACTTCGCTCGACCTGCTGGCACATTTGTTTGATATACCCACACCCAAAGACGATATCGACGGCAGTCAGGTAGCACGGGTATATTACGAAGAAAACGACCTGAATCGCATTGTTACCTACTGCGAAAAAGACGTTCTCACAGTAGCGCGTTTGTATCTCAAATTCAGGCTGATGCCCGGTATTCCCGACGAAAATGTTGTAAAAGCCTAGCCCCGACGCAAGATTTCGCGTTTCAGTTTCGACAACGCTTTCCGAAATCGGTATTTTCTGTAATTCACTTCGTGGCCACGATGAATTTCTACTTCGTTATGCCCGGGCCAGCTCAATGCAAACAGGGCTTTGTAAATATCGTTGTCAACATGCTTTTTGTGCTTCGGGTGCACCGACATGGCAATAAGCCAAATCAAACGATTGTTCCAAGGTTCAAACACCTCCTGAATCATATCCCAGTCGCTGCGGTTGGTCGAATTCCATCGCCCCATGCGCTGCTCCATAAAAAACAAATCTTCTACACGTAAATTCATATGCTTCTGCACGCGGCGCGGACCAACAATCCACTCCGAAATTTCGTTGTGTGCAAAAGCCAGATGCCCGTAATCGGTAAAGTGCTTCACGTCGTGCACATCGGGAATATAAGGAACATAGGCATAGCGCTGCCGGGCTATTTCGTTCATTACACTTTGCACCGACAGGTATTGCTGCGGATATTCACAAAACATATTATACGCCATCTCGAAATAGGTAGGCTTAAAGTTGGCGTTGTTTGCACGGTAAATATCCCGAAACTGTGCATCTTGATGCTCATAATGTTCAATAACCAAATGCTGCATTGCCATGTGCTGCGCCAGTTTTGCCGGTATTTCAATGTCTTTCGAATTGTGGCTCAGTTTGCTGTTTCTTATGGTGTAAATATAAAATGGCACCGTGCCATAGTTTTTAAAATACCCAATGGTAAGCCGGCTGTCGGCCCCCGAGGTGGTTCCGAGTATATAATCGCGATAACGTGTTGCCAATGCTGCCGGGGTTTTTTGCAGAATTTCGTGAAGCATATTCACACTGTCGCGAAACACCATGTTGAGCCGTTGCTGAGGCCAGAAACGCGAAACATTGCGCGTGGTTATATGGTAGTAGGTGTTTGGAATAAGGCATTTAATTTCGTCGTAATTGGTAGCCGTATTCGGAAACCAGGTGGCGTCGGCATGCTTTATTTGTTGCACAAATTCCGATTGAACCCGCGCCGAGCGTTGTACTCCCAAAACACGGGCCAGCAGCATTTCCGACGAAGCAATCAGCAGTTTTGAACCGCTATTGTAGTAAACCTGCCGCATTCCGGTGGCATCGTTAAAAATCAAACTGTCGTTTTCGTCGCTGTAGAAAAGTGCCCAGCGCCCTCCCGACGGAAAGGTATTTTTAATAAACCCATGGCTGTCGACTGATTCTTCGAGATACTTCAGCAATAGTTCTTTGTCGTTAAACATTGGATAGCGGTAGTCGATAATGTACCCAAACAACATCACACTTCGTGTACCCACCGCTACTTGTTGGCAGGCTAAATCGCTATGGCAATACACATGCCGCTTGTTAAAAACACAATGACTGAACGAGCCGGCAATTTCTTCTTCTTGTTCCGATATTAAAAACTGGCGCCTATACAGCAATTGTTCCATATTGATTTACAAACTATTGTTTTTTAAATTTTTTCATAAAGTCTTTTGCCATGGCACGGGGTTGTAAATTCATCGACAGCAGCATGCGATACAAAGCAACAACAAACAGTGCACAAATTCCCAGTTTCACCAACAGCACATACACATAGGGTATGGGCAGGTAATGCACAAAGGCCAGGCTACTGCAAACCAGCACCACAGCAACTATGTTGAAGGTGTCGAATTTAAAATCGGTGCTTCGCATGGCTATCACAATTTGAATAATGCTTAGTGCCAAAAAGCCGGAGTTTCGGGCTACCAATGCCCAGTAGGCACTAAAAAAACTGGTAAATGCAAAACACAAACCCAGGTTTACACCGAATCCCACAAAATTACTCACAAATAAGTATTTGGCATTTTTCTTTCCGTGATACACAAACATGGTGTACACCTGCCCAATAAAAATCACGAGCAGGCCTATGGTGGCCAACGGAATATATTTCCACGCCTCGAGAAGCTCGGGGTTGCTCGACAAAATGCTGAGTACCTCGTAGCCAAACATTGAAACCCCCAGGGCAAAAAAGCCCGCACCCCAGAATATAATGTTCAGTAATTTTTTGATGTAGGCATGATTGTCTTTCTTGAAATTCTCGTAGAACCATGGCGTAAAGGCAAAGTTAAACGACTCTTTGAACATCGAAAATATGGTCGAAAAAGTAATGGCTATGTAATAAATGCCACTAATTTCGACACCCATGGTGTGGTTCAGATAAATAGAATCGACACTACTGAGCAGAAAACCAGCCAAAAAGAATGGTATCAGCGGAATACTGAATTTAAGCACCGGTTTTATAATGGCTTTGTCTATTTTCAGAACCGTTTTTCGGTAATACGCCACAAAAGCATACACGGCAAATACCGACGAGCACACCAGCGTGCTGATAATAACACCCAGGGCATCCATGCCAAATCCTACCACAAACAACAAATTCAGCCCTATGTTTGACCCGAAGAATGCCATGTCGAGCCGGAATACTTTTTTGCCCACATGTTTGGCCATGAGCAAGCCTTTGTATTGTTCGTAAATAATCAGAAATGGGATATAAGCCAGTGCATAGGCCATATATGGGAAAAAGGCAATTTCGTTGAGCACCCCTCCAAACAATCCCTGCCCAAAGACAATCAGCAAGCCCGACAACAATAAATTGAAAAAGAAAGCAAGCAAAAACGCAGTTCCCATTAAGCGTTTTTCGTAGTTTTCCTGTTCGGCATCTTTTTCGTACAAATACCGGGTAATGCCTTTAGGCAACTGAAAACACGAGGTGCTAACAATTATGGTAACCAGCATCTGGGTTATCGACATTATGCCATAGTCGGCTTTGGTGAGATAGGCCGAAAATATAGGGAAGAAAATTATAGAGGAGGCACGCAGAATGATACTCGAAAACGAATAGAAAAACGTGTTCTTCAAAACATGTTTCAGCGTGGCCATCCCGTAATTTTTTGCAATGGTAGTCTGTTTTAGGCAAATATCAAAAAAAAACAGCATCAGGTTTTGTTTATTGCCTGGCTATTTAAGTACATTTGTGCCAAAATTATGTATCCGTATGCATCGCATTTTGAACTATAGCTTTCGGTTGTTTGCCACACTGCTTATTGTTTATGGCCGGTTGTATCGCTATTTTACCAGGCAACGGGTTGCCGCAGCACAGGCAATTGCCGTGTTGCCCTATACACCCGAAGGCTGGCCGGGCGGCAAAGACCGTATGGCTGCATGGAAACCCTTTTTTGAAGCCGATGCAGTTAAGTTTCATGTGCTTTGGGCATGGAGCCAGGAAGAGATGCTTGCAATGCGAAATATGAAAAAATTAAAACAGGCCCGAAAACTCTATGCTTTATACTATACAATTCTGCTGCGTAGGTTTCGGGTAATTATATCCTTGTCGCAATATTCGGCTGTGTGGGTGCAGCGTGCTTTTATTCCCGATTTTCCGTTTAACTCGGCCCGCTTCGAAAGGCTTGCAGCACTGTTTAACCCGAACATTTGCTACGACTTTTATGATGCCGATTATGTGCACAACCGCAAACTGGTCGAAGAAACAGCATCGGCGGCGGCTTGCATCACCGTGGCCAGTATGCACCTGTATCATTATTTTTCGTCCACCAACAGTAAAACCTATTTCCTGCGTTATGCCATCGAAACAGAAAACTTTGTAGCGCAGCGCAAGCACAACAACACAGCATTGCAAATAGGGTGGATGGGCAGCCCCGACAATGCGCTGCAATTGCTCGATATTGCCCTGGTGTTGCAACAACTCGAAAGCGAGTTTCCGCAAATCGTTTTCTCGTTTGCCTGCCGCGCCATGCCCGACTTACAGCTCAAAAACATGAAAGTGCAGCAGTGGGGAGACCCGGGCTTTGTGTACGAAGAATGGCTCGCCGGCATCGATATTGGCATGGTTCCCTATTTAAACCCAACCGAAACGGTAAAGGCAAAAATTGCCATGAAAAGCCTCGAGTTTATGGCCAACGGCATTGCCATGGTTGTGTCGCCTTATATGCATTCCGATAAGCTGGAGCACAATAAAAGTGTAATGATTGCCACCACCACCCATGAATGGTATGAAATGCTGAAACAGCTTATTGTATCTGAAGAGCTTCGACGCACCATGGGCGAAAATGCCAGGCAGGTTTTTGCCAACTATCACACCTATGCAAATACCTACGCCGAACTCAGGTATATTCTCTTGCCCTGATAAAAAATGAGATGCCGCCTATGCAGGCCTGCATTCGAATACGCAGTAATAGTATTCGGCCAAATGCGGTTTGCGATTCACAGTACAGTTTTCGAGCCAATAAAACAAAGGCATCATAAAACTAAATAAGCGCGGTGTTTTTTTCCATAACGACATGCTGTAGGAAGGTGCCCGCATAATTTTTGTTATTTTTTCGATGCAGAAACCATTGTTTTCGAGCAATTGTTTCCAGGTATCATAGTTGCGTTGTATGCCCACATTGTCGAGGATGCGGTTTCCGGGGCTGATATGTTCGATAAATACAAATTTACCTCCGGGTTTCAGTTTCTTCGAAAAGTCGTTGAGCGTTTTCGCCAAATCGTCGTCGGGAATATGATACAACACACCAACCGTAAAAACTTTGTTGAATAGAAGTGTGTAGGGTAGTGGGTGAAAGCCAAAACCGGTATGCACAAAGCTTGTGTTGGCAAATCTGTTGCGTTCTATGGCCGTTTCTATTAATTCCTTTGAGGCATCAATGCCGGTGAGTGTAGCGCATTTGGGGGCCAGTATAAAACTGAGTCGCCCCACTCCGCATCCAAAATCGAGAATGGAATCGGTTTTTTGTGGTTTCAAATGTTTCAGCAGTCGTTTGCGCGTGATATAGTCGAGCAATGCATCGGCGTGTAAGGCTTTGGCATCGGCACTTCCGGTAAGCACCGAATGATTGCCGTGCAACTGCGAACGCTGCCTGTAGGTTTCCTGCACTTTGTTGTAGTCGATGCTGTTCATCGCGATTTTATTTTTTTCAGCATGTTAAATGCGTTGTTGGCAAAGCGGTTAACAATAAGCTCCGATTGATACCCCTCAATGGTGCGGCACCCGAATTTCATTTTAAAATCGGAAACGGTTTCGAAGCGACGATTGGCTGCATCCGAAAAACTTACCATACCATACCCGGCTGTTATGTAGCCCAAAGCATTGTAGCGTTTCATCATGCTGTAATGCAACAGGTGGTTGCTGCCCGCCATGCTGCGTATGCTGCCGCCATGCATATACTCAACATGCCTGCCATAGCCAAGAGCAAGCACTGCCGACAGTTTTTGGCTGCCACGGCTCACAAAACACAGTTCGGCAGCATTGGCACTGCGCCCGGCACAGTATAGGGCTTGCAGATAGTTTTTGGCAGGAGGTTTCACTCTTTGTCCGGCATAGGTGAGCAGCAGCAGTTCATAAAAGGCATCAAAATCGTTTTCAACCGAAAACCTCAATCCTTCTTTTTCGGCTTTGCCAATATAGCGCCGGTGGGTTTTGTAAATAGACGAATACAATTCTTCGATGGGTGCCCCAATAGGCAAAACAGCCAGCTCAATGGCTTTTGTCGGAAATTTACCACAGGCTTTTTCGGCACTGATGCCGCCATACACCGGCTTCGATTTGTAAAAGTGTATGTTTTCGGTTTTCAGATAAGTATAAATGGCATCACCAATTTTAGCGATACAATGCTCGCTGCCCGGTTGGCAAACGGCTTCGCCATAACTGTGCGCACTGCGGCTGATGTATCTGAGGGCTTTTCGCGCCGACCAATATACATATATTTTTTGCCCGGCCACAGGCACATTGTTGTGGTAGCACTCAAAGTACACAGCGGTGTTCCCAAATATTGCACTTACCTCGTCGTAAGCGGTCGATTGAAAAAAATTAGATGAGGCCCTGCATAAATCGTCCCATTTCTGCTTGTCAACAGGTTGGTATTCGGTTATATGTATTGTTATGTTGGGCACTATGTTCAACGAATAGCTGCTGTAAAAATAGCAAATTAATCAGATGGTTTCAGAATAAAACGAATTCCTTATTTTTGCTTCGTAATTATTTGCATCAATGAAAAAAGTTTGCGTGCTGCTTGCCGGCGCTATACACAAAGACTTCAGGGTAATAAAAACCATGAATGTGCTTAGCAGGTATTGTCGGGTCGATTTGTATTATTTGAAACCGGCACCCGGCGACGAAACATTGTTTGGCGACAACGTGCAATTGTTTCCTGTTGCTCCGGCTTCGGGCCTGAAGCAGCGCATACTGCGTCACAGCTTTTTTTACAACGAGTATAATTACCTTGCCCGTGAGGTTATGAAGCAATACCAGCACTACGATTACATCTGGGCCAACGATCTCACGGTGCTGAAACCAGCCCTGGCAATAAAGAAAACTACAGGGGCGAGGCTTATTTACGACTCTCACGAAATTTATATAGAAACACTAAACCAGTTTTTCCCCGAACAAAGCCGTGGTTTGCGTAAAATGGCATTCGGCATCTTACTGAAGTTTATGAAGTACTTTGGCACAAAGGCCGAAAAATCGATGCTGAAACAGGTTGATGAATTTGTAACGGTGAGCAACTCGGTGAAAAACTATTTTGCCGAAACCTATAAGCGCAACAATATTCATGTGGTACTCAACTGCCCTGCCTTTGAGCAATCGAGCTACGAGGCTGTTGATTTGAAGAGCATGTTAGGCATTGATAAGAACAAGTTTTTACTTTTATATCAGGGTGTAATGGGGTATGGCAGGGGGTTGCCGCTTATGATTGAAGCACAGAAATACACCCGTGATGATGTTCATTTTGTGCTGATGGGCGACGGAATGTTGCGCGATTCACTGATTCGCCTGACCGAAACGCTGAATTTGACCCATAAAATTACATTTATCGACAGAGTACCCACATCGCAACTGCTGCAATATACCCGTGCTGCCGACGGTGGCATTATTTTGCAGGAAACCGATAAAAACCTGAGCAAAAAACTGGGCATTGCCAATAAGCTGTTCGAATATATGCACGCCGGTATTCCGTTTGTGGCCAGCAACGCTCCCGAAAACAATGCCGTAGCCACGCAGTTCAACATCTGCCTTATTGTTGAAAACAATGTGCAACACATTGCCCGGGGCATAGATGCCCTGAAAGACTTTGACCCTGTTGCCGTAAAAGAAGAAGCCCGAAAAGCAGCCGCAATGTATAACTGGGAAAAACAGGCCGAAGTTATCAGCACAATTGTGCAATAAACAAGCCGCCAAAACAATATTTCATATTTCGACAAATTCTTGCTATTATTGTTTTTTATTATTCGTTGCATCAAAACACATTGTTATGGAACTGTTCGAAATAAAAGAAAAAAATGTACGAATATGCGCCAAGGAACTCCATATTGGCAATCAGGTTAGTTTTGATAAAAACGTCAATATTTCGGTTAAGGGACGTTTTAAGATAGGTGATTTAAGCCATATTGGATCGAATACCCAGATGCGGGGCAATAACATCGAGATAGGCAAATATTTCTATACTTCAGGCGACCTACGCGTTGGTGGAGGGGGTCGTCAGCATCCTGGAGCCAATCTCACTGTTGGAGATCGTTGCACATTTTGCAATAACCTGCTGAATGTTTGCGAACCCATTGTTATTGGCAACGATGTTGGCCTGTCGGAAGATGTCTCGCTGATTACCCATGGTTTTTGGCTGAATGCTTTAGAAGGATACCCTGCGGCTTTTTCGGGAATTACCATAGGCGATGGGGTAATTGTGGGCTATCGCACCATAATAATGTTTGGTGTTGAAATTGCTCCTAGAATTGTAATAGGAGCAAACTCCACTGTTACTCGAAGTCTGATAAAGCATGGCGTTTATGTTGGATCTCCTGCTCGCTTCATTAAGGAAATCGTTCCTTTAACACACGAAGAAAAAGTTAAGAAAACGGAACATATTATTGCGGAATACATGAAAGTTGCCGAATATCATGAACTTTCGCCAATGATAGAAATACGGTATCCGATGGTATCGGTTAACAACAGGTTCTTTGTAAATTTCGAAACACTGGAATTCAGCGGTGAAGAAGATTTGGTAACCGACGATTTCCGCGATTATGTAAGGAAGTGGGGAATAAGGATATTTACCGGGCGCCCCCTTCAAAGCCATTTCTCGTTCGATTAATATATAGGCTATGAAATGCAAAGTGCTGTGTCTGCATAAAATCACCAACGAGAAATCGTATGCCTGGCCGGGTATGCCGACAGCCACCTTCGAACGATTGTTGCGATACCTGAGAAAACACTATAGGGTTTGTCTGCCTCAGCAACTTGATGTAAATTCGAAGCAACCACAGTTGATAATTACTTTCGACGACGGGTATTCCGATTTTTACTACAATGCTCTGCCGTTACTAAAGAAGTATCAGTTACCCGCAGTAATGAACGTGGTGGTGCAGAGTATCGACTCGAACTATGAAATATGGACACAAAAGCTAAACGATCTTGTTGACTCTTATGCCAAGCAAGGTAAATCACTCTGCTTTACTCTCTTGGGCAGCGAATACCGATACAGTGTTACTATTGCCAATGCCGAACAGATTGCGCTACAAGTTTTTAAGCAATTGCTCGATGTTCCACGCAATCAACGCGATGCTGTTATTATCGACCTTCAACAGCAGTGTGGCGAAACATATGCACCAACCGAAATGATGACAACTGATCAGTTAAGGCATTGTGCCGCAAATGGTATCGAAATAGGGAGCCATACACTTACTCATATCAATCTGGCAAACAGCAACATAGATGCAGAAGTGTTGAACAATGAAATATCGGGTTCAAAGAAATCTCTCGAAAGCATATTGCAAATGCAGGTCAACTCTTTTGCATTTCCCAATGGTATGTACAACAACGCCGGCTTACAAATGGCGATTGATGCAGGCTATAAATACATTTATCTGGCCCGCAACAAACCCGATATCTTCGAAGGCCTCGAGCCTCCGCTAGTGTTTAACCGCATTTTACTGTATTCGGCAAATCATTACAAAAATCTGTTTCGCATTTATAATCTGCATCGCTTTATTCAACACTAAACCGTGCAATGTCAAAAACCAACAACACATATCACGAGTTTTATACCGAAAATGGCTTACGGGTTATCCCAATTGACGATTACCCTATCGACTATGTGTTGAAAATGGTTTCGGATGGTGGTTTTTTACCGTCCTCGTCGCATCCGTCGGAAAATACCCTGGCCAGCGTTGTCGATTACCAGCAGAGAACAAATAATTATGGTTTCAGCAAAGCCATTGGCATGTATTGCGACGAAGTACTTTCGGGTATTATGTTTTTACCTGTTTTCAAAACAAGATACAACAACACAAGCTATTATTGTGTGCAAACAGCCGCCATCTACATCTACCCGCAATATAGGGGTGTTTTTAAGACCATGGTTCAATGCCTGCTTGCAAACTATCGCCAAACACTTAAGTTGTTTATGTTTTCGGCTCCCCAGGTGCATAAAACCGGCGAAAAATTCGGTTTTTTCGAAGTCTGTCAACATGTTTTTGCATATAACCGATATCGGATACTTGCTCCGTTCAGCTTTATTTCGTCGAGTATTAATACGCCAATTCTCAAAAAGCTTGTGGGTTTGTTTTGCATATTCGATGGTTTGTTTACCCCACCGCTATACCGTGACGAAACAGAAGTTTTTGAAAACCCGCATTTCGATGGAGACTATACTGCAATCGAAAAGGATTATTATATTACCTATGGGGAGAAACTGGTTCCCGAATGGAACCGCGAAGTGTTACTGGCCAAGTATGGGGCTGCTTGCCACAGCATGAGCAAACAATGCAGCTACAACTCCACCTTTCATATTGTGGCATGTCGCCAGAATATTATCTGCGGAAGCATGGTATTAAAGGCAATTCCCGGTTTTCGTCGTTTGGTGATTGTCGAGTGGCATGCTACCGAAAACAAGCGCAACCAAACTTTAAAAGCCATGCTGTGTTTTGTTACTCGCAAGGCAGCAACTCTTAAGTATGAAGCATTGATGTTTAAAGGATTGGGGGCCGATTATGAAGGCATTCTCAATCGTGGGTTTGTGATGAAGAAAAAAAGCCCGCATCGGGTGTTTGTGTCGAACGACATTGAAGCATTGAACAAGCTAAGTCAACACGATTACACATTTTTCTATTCGAGCGATGATATAAATTTTTAAACCATAAAAGAGGATTATATAACTATGATACACGATTTTAAAAACAAGAACATTTTGGTGTTGGCACCTCACACCGACGATGGAGAATTGGGCTGTGGCGGCAGTATTTCACGAATGCTCGAAGAAGGAGCCAACGTGTTCTATGTTGCCTTTTCAACAGCAGAACAATCGCTGCCCGAAGGATTTGCTCCCGGCACCCTGCGTCAAGAAGTAGAACAGGCTACAGGTGCACTGGGAATCCCTCCCGAAAATCTTATAGTGTACTCATACGAAGTACGAAAGTTGAGTTATGTGAGGCAAGAAATACTGGAAGAGTTAGTGAAAATACGGAGGCAACATCATTTTCATCTAGTGCTTATTCCGAGTTTACACGATATTCATCAAGACCACACTACTGTTGCTACCGAAGCCCTAAGGGCTTTTAAAACAACCGGAATACTGGGGTATGAACTTATTTGGAATAATCTTACTTTCGATACCACCTGTTTTGTAAGGCTCGAAGAAAGGCATGTTGAAGCAAAAATAAAAGCCTTGTCGGAATACAATTCTCAAGCCGGCAGAGTGTATACCGGCAACACATTTATACGTGCATTGGCTATTACCCGTGGAACACAAATAGGCGTTCAGTTTGCAGAAGCATTTGAAGTGGTACGTTGGATAATCTGACAGCAATTATTTTATGCAGATCTTAATACTATCCGATACTGAATTTACCAACGATCCCCGCATCATAAGGCAGGCTGAGGCCTTAATGTGTCATGGCTACCAAACCACGGTTCTATGTCTTAATCATCCGCAGAAACCCGAGAAAGGCAGTGTGCAGGGTGTAGAATACCTGCGCTTTTACGATTCACGCATTCACGATATTAAGCAAAGAGAATATCACAGGGCTATTGCGACTGAAATATGTAAACAATTTAACTTTAGTGTTATCCATTGCCACAACGAAGCCTTACTACACATAGCCGTATTGATAAAGAGAAAAACAGGGCGAAAAATAATTTACGACTCTCACGAATTGTTTCATGCATGGCCGCTGAATATTGGCAGTGGAGGTTTGTGGTTGCGTCTGAAATCAAATGTTGTCAGGCAAATGGCTGTATGGCGCGAGAAACGCAACAGCCGACATATCGATTATTGTATTACAGTGTGCGATTCGCTGGCTGATAACTTGAAACAATACTTCTCGTTACAAAAACGCCCGGTGGTTATTCGCAATATTCCTGCATACCCGGGCGATATAGTTAAAACCGAACTTTTGCGTAAAAAGTTTAGTATTGATAACGACACAAAAATTCTAGTTTTTATAGGGGCTCATATTTACAAAAACAGTCTGAATCTTGAACAGGTTATCGATGAGATAAGAGCCATGCCTAATCTGGCACTTGTTTTTATTTGTGCCGACGACAGCGGGAAAAAAGCCATCGAAAACCATGCAATCCAATCGGGTGCAAACAATGTTTTTTTTCATCCACTTATTGAACCCCACGAAATATCATCATATCTGGCATCGGCCGATGTGGGACTGGTACCCACCTGGAATAAAAAAGACCTGTCGTATTGGTATGCCCTCGACAATAAATTGTTCGAATATATATTGGCCGGTATTCCGGTACTCGCCACCCGGCAACCCGAATATGTGAAAATTGTTGAGCAATACAGTGTTGGCATTTGTGTTAATCCTGATCTAAATGGCGACTATCGACGCGGATTGATTGATATTTTAAACAATTATCAATATTATATTGAAAAAAATAAGCATATTCGCAAGAAATTAAACTGGGAAAACGAAGTTGAAACTTTTATAGATTTTTACAAACAAATACGCCCTGATGTCGAAAAATGTAGTTAGCATACATCAACCCAATTATTTTCCGTGGATGGGGTATTTTTATAAAATGCTTCATTCTGATGTATTTGTTTATTACGATAATATTCAGATAGAGCAACGCAGTCAGCAGGCATTTGTGAATCGCACAAAAATTAAAACAAGTCATGGTGAATTATGGCTTACCTGTCCGGTTCATGTGAGAGAAACCCGTTTAATTTGTGATGTAGAACTGGTTCGAGTTTTTAATTGGCGCACCAAGCACCTGAAAACCATATATTACAATTATCGGAAAAGTCGCTATTTCAGGCAGATATACCCCGAAGTTGAGCGCCTTATCGAAAACCCTGCCAACTTACTATGCGACTATAATATTGCCATTATTGAATGGATAAAAAGTTATCTCGAAATAGATACTGAAACCGTTAAAGCATCTGCATATAATGGTAAAACGGGATGTCCAACCGACAGAATCATTAACATACTTAAACAACTGGATGCCGGCACCTATATTAGCGGGCACGGAGCCAAGCTGTATCAGGACGAATCGATGTTTCGAGCTGCTAACATCGAGCTGCGCTATACCAATTTTCAGGCAAAGGAGTACACACAGTTGTATGGAGAGTTTGTACCAAAACTTAGCATTCTCGATGCTATTTTTAACATGGGGAAAGACAGTATTTCGCTGTTGAAAAAATCAGAAAACTGCTAATGAGTGGTATTTGCAACATACAGGTATCGTTCAACAAGCCCCTCAACATTCAAATATGGAACTCAGCGGCCGAACAAAATGCGCAGTTTTGGGCATCTACGGTTTTTGACGAAATACAGCGTATTTACAACAAAAAACCGGTTTACATTGAAGCCTATCGCAATGGCGAATGGATGGGCGGGCTGAAAGTCTTATTGTCTGATTATCGCAAATTCAGAGCGATTGCTAACCGCTGGTTTCGCGAAGCCTATATTCAGGGCGAAGTTATTTGCAACAACAATAGCGATTCTGTCGAAATTGTGTTTACAGAACTTGTTGCATTTGCAAACAATTGGCTTCGGCAACAGGGTGTTATTTCGGTAAAGGTGTCTCCATATAATGCCAGACCTAGCTTGTTACCATCATTTGGAACTGCCCATCAGTTTAAAGAGTTCTGTATAAACCACCTGAAAATAGATGCCGGTTTGGATAACATTTTTTCGGCATTTCATCCGAAACATCGCAATCTTATACGCAAAGCACAAAAAGAAGGAGTTGATATTGTTGAAGAATACGATTTTGAACTGTTCTACGAAAAGCTGCTGAAAAATACCTACAGCGATAACGAGAATAAACTCACCGATAAAGCATTTCTTCGTACATTTTGCAATGTTACACAGAAAGCCGGTCTGATGCGCATGTTCTTTGCAATTCATAATGGGCAATACTGTGCTGCAGCCATAGTTATAAGCTACGGAAACATGGCTGAATACAGTTTTGGAGGAAATATTAAAACCAATATTGGAGCAGGAGTATTGTTACAATGGCATATTATTAAAGAACTTCGCCAGGCAGGTATTCATACCTACAGCCTCGGTCAAACAGCGGCAAACTACGATGCATCGAACGAAAAATTCAGTTTGGGTATTACCCGATTCAAAAACCGTTTTGGTGGAGATAATATACCTGTTTGGTCGGGTGTTTTTGTGTATAGACCGGTGTTGAAGAAATTCAGAGACATAAGCCTGAAGATGTATCTGACATTGAAAAAAATGTCTGCACGATGAAAAAAATTCTGATACTGGCCCACGATTTTCCACCCTACAATTCAATTGGTGGGCAGCGTCCTTATAGCTGGTACCGTTATTTTCACATGCATGGATTCTATCCGGTGGTTGTAACACGCCATTGGGGCGACGAGGTAGTGCATAACGAGGATTTTTACCGTACATCAGCCACGCAACAGGTAAGCATCGATAAAAGTGAAACGGGTTGTGTTATAAGAGTTCCTGTGAAAGCCAACCTACGCGACCGATTTATTGTAAAATTTGGCTATCGCTATGCGTCGATACGGAAAATACTGAGCGTTTTTTATATGCTTAGTGAATATCTCTGCAATGCTTTCGACCCGAAAAGCAGCATTTTTAAGCAAGCCGATAGCTATCTGCTGCAGTATAAGGTCGATTATATAATAGCTACAGGCGAACCTTTCATTTTGTTTAAATACGCTTCGCAACTTTCGCGAAAGCACCGCATTGCATGGATAGCCGATTACCGCGACTGCTGGAGTAACAACCTGAATCTCGGAAGCTTCGAAAAATGCTTCTACAGGCCAATCGAACGCCGCATCATGAAGAGTTGCACATGCATAGTTACTGTAAGCGAGACCTATGTAGAAAAAATTAGAGAGGTTACCGGCCACAAAAACATTCAAACCGTTTACAATGGCTACTGGGGCGAAATGTTTACCGATACATTACCCAAACCCTATAACGAAAGCATGTGCCTTTTTTATTCAGGCACCATTTACCCCTACCAACGGCTTGAGATATTTCTCGAAGGAATGCGCAAGTTTGTTGCACAGTTGGGCAATCCAAAATTTCAGATGAAATTTGTTGGGTTAGAGTTTTTTCCCGAGCAACTACACCGGCTCAAAATGAACGCAAAAGGCCTCGAAGCATATGTGCATAGCACTCCGCGCTTTACCCTCGACCAAAGCATTACCGAGCTGAAAAAGGCCGACGCTCTCCTGATGTTGGCATCAGAGACCCATTTTCAGTTGTATGCCAAAGTGTTTGAATATTTGGCTGTGCAAAAGCCTGTGCTTATGGTAGTTGACGACCACGGCGAAGTAGCTGAAATGTTGCGCAGTAAAAATGTGGGTATCATGGCAAACACAGCCGATGAAGTATGCAATGCCCTTGCCGAACTGTACCTGAAATGGAAAAACGACGACATGCCTTCGTATAACTATAGCACCAACGAATACACACGCGAAACTCAAGCAGCAAAATATTGCAGTTTGTTGTGGGGGCTTTCGGGAAACTGAAATAATGATTACTTTTAAGCCGTGAAAAACTCTAACGAACCTATTTATGGCTAAAGTTGCATTAATAACCGGCGTTACCGGACAAGACGGAGCCTATTTGGCCGAGCTGTTGCTGAAACAGGGCTATGTTGTGCATGGCATTAAACGTCGCAGTTCGCTGTTCAACACTCAGCGCATCGATCATTTATATCAGGACCCGCATATCGAAAACAAAAATTTTATTCTTCACTACGGCGACCTTACCGATGCTACCAACCTGATACGTATAGTACAAGAGTCGCAGCCCGACGAGATATATAATCTGGCGGCACAAAGTCACGTAATGGTGAGTTTCGAAACGCCCGAATACACTGCCAATAGCGATGCATTGGGAACATTGCGCTTGCTCGAAGCCATTCGTATCTTGAAACTGGAAGGGAAAACACGCTTTTATCAGGCAAGTACGTCAGAATTATATGGCTTGGTGCAAGAAGTTCCACAAACCGAAAAAACACCTTTTTATCCGCGTAGCCCTTATGCAGCGGCGAAACTCTATGCATACTGGATTACGGTGAATTATCGCGAAGCTTACGGCATGTTTGCCTGCAATGGAATTCTGTTTAACCATGAGTCGCCTATTCGTGGCGAAACCTTTGTAACACGAAAAATAACCCGTGCTGCGGCAAGAATTGCCCTCGGATATCAAGATAAATTTTATCTCGGAAACCTCGATGCCCAGCGCGATTGGGGGCATGCTAACGATTATGTAAAAGCCATGTATCTCATGATGCAGCACCACACACCCGAAGATTTTGTTATTGCCACGGGCATTACTACAAAAATCAGAGACTTTGTAATTCGCACATTTGCAGAGCTGGGTATTGTGCTTGAGTTCAAGGGCGAAAAAGAAAACGAAAAAGCATATGTTGTAAGTTGCAGTAATAATGAATTTACCGTGAAACCAGGGCAATGTGTACTCGAAGTCGATAAAAACTACTTCAGACCCACAGAAGTTGACCTGCTTATTGGTGATGCCAGTAAAGCAAAATCACTGCTGGGATGGAAACCCGAATACGACCTCGATGCACTGATACGGGAAATGATTACCGCTGACCTTGACCTCATGCGACGTACACATATTTTCGAATCGTAATACGTAATGTTGTCGATTCCGGAATAAAATGACCCGAGAAAAACACCGAATTGGATGAAAAAAAATGCAAAAATATATGTTGCCGGACACACCGGAATGGTTGGTTCAGCGCTTGTGCGCAAGCTCACATCAGAGGGTTACAACAACCTGTGTTTTCGCGATATTGCCGAGCTAAACCTTTTAGATCAGCAGGCAGTGGCAGCATTTTTCGAGAAAGAAAAGCCTGAATATGTCTTTCTGGCTGCAGCCAAAGTGGGCGGTATTGTGGCCAACAATACCTATCGCGCTCAGTTTTTGTACGAAAACCTGATGATTCAGAACAACATCATTCACCAAAGCTTAATGCACAATGTTACAAAGTTGTTATTCCTTGGTAGCAGTTGCATCTATCCGAAACATGCTCCCCAACCCATGAAAGAGGAATATTTACTTACGGGAGAGCTGGAACCTACCAACGAGCCATACGCCATTGCCAAAATTGCCGGTATAAAAATGTGTGAAGCATACCGCGACCAGTATGGATGCAATTTTGTGTCGGTGATGCCCACCAATTTGTATGGCCCCAACGACAATTTCGATCTGGAAACATCGCACGTGCTACCCGCTATGCTACGCAAGTTTCACGAAGCAAAACAAAACAATAGCCCCTATGTAGAACTGTGGGGAACGGGTTCGCCCATGCGCGAGTTTATGCATGTTGACGATATGGCTGCAGCATGCGTGTATGTGATGCAGCACTACAACGAAAAATTATTCCTGAATATTGGAGTAGGCGAAGATATCTCAATAAAAAATCTTGCCCTTTTAATTAAAACTATCGTGCAATACAACGGTAATATTCGCTGGGATACCACAAAACCCGATGGTACTCCACGAAAGTTACTCGATGTAAGCCGCCTCGAAGCTACCGGTTTCAAGGCTGAGATAGGCCTTCGCGATGGGATTACGGCAGTGTATAACAGTGTTTTTAAACAAAAGGGACTATGACCCGTGTGTTGCTGATTTCGTTTTGGTCGGCACCTCCCGAAAATGCAGCTACAGCACGCATCGATTCGTGGATAAAATACCTTCCGGACGATAATCTCCGGCTTACTGTATTGTGTTTCAACCGAAATAAACCCGCCATTAACGCCAACAGCTACTTTCTGAAAAAGCAGCAGCGAGATGTGGAGCAGTACACACAAAACAATGTGCGCTACATAACACTTAGAATGCAATATAACCTGCGCGATTATTTGATACAGAAAAAGAAATGGCTACTGCTGCGAAAAACCCTTAGCCTTGTTTCGATAGTTACGCGAAACTTTTCGATGCAGGCCGACGGTGTGCTCCCGTTATACCGCGAAGCCGTCAGATTATTGAAGAACGAAAAGTTTGATGTACTGTTGGTTAGCGGTAGGCCTTTTAGTTTGTTTATTGCAGCGCATAAATTATCGAAAAAATTTGGGTTGAAATGGATTGCCGATTATCGCGATGGATGGAGCAGTTCTTCAAGATTCGAGTTCGGGGCAAAAGGCATACACCGATACGAGAAAATTGCCGCAGCATGCACCGAAAAACGAGTGCTGTCGGCATCGGCCTATATCACAGTGTCGGCAGGGCGTGCCGAACTCCTGCAACAGGTTATTGAAAAGCCGGTGCAGATTGTATATAACGGGTTTTATGAAGATCAGTTTGAACCATTGCGTCCGAAATTCGAAAAATTTACCATAGTGTATGCCGGCAGCATATATGCCGAACAAAATTTTGAGCCTTTTGTAGAGGCTATGGCGTATATGTCGGAGAAATATAATGGTTGTATCGATCTTATTTTTGCAGGAAGCAGCCATGCAGGCCTTCAGCAGCAGTTTGCCAATCGTTGCAAGGGTGTAAATGTCAGGTTTACAGCGTGGATGCCAAATGCAAGCATTATCGGAATGCTACAACAGGCTCATGTTTTATTTTATACCGGATGGACCGGCTACAAGGGCATTCTCTCAACCAAAATATTTGAATATATGGGCAGTGGCAGCCATGTGTTACTCTGCCCTGGCGATGCCGGAGAACTCGACCGGATAATAGAAGACAGCGGCTGTGGAAAGGTTGCAAACACCGCCAATGAGGCGGTTGAATATGTAGAAGCACTATTGCTTCAGCATAGCAACCAACAATTGAAGCCGCCTGCAAGAAACACTGCATTTATAAACCAATTCACTCGAAAACAACAGGCGCATAAAATGGCCGATATCATTGGGTCAATTGAATTATAGTAAGTCTTTCGTAATCATTTCAACTGTAGTAAGCAATTGTTCCACATTACGAACAATGCTACCATAGTAGTACAGCTGTAGTGCGTTTTAAGTTAAACCCTATAGATAATCAGATGCTTATAGTTGTAATAATTTCACAGGGTACAAGTAGGGGATAGATACTAGGTTGTCAAAAAAAAACCGGATAATTTCTTACCCGGTTTTCTTACAAATCTATTGATTATTTTTTCTCGAGTTTGCGAACAATCACTCCGTTGGCAGTGTTTATTTTTATAACATACACTGCCGGAGCATAGTTATCCATATTCAGCGATTGCGAATAGTTACCTGTAACATTTTCGAACTTCCATTCATTCAGCTTTTTGCCAAGCATGTCGTAAAGTTCAATGTGCAGTACATCCGAATCCCAGTTTTCTACGTTAACCTGAAGGTTTGTGTTGAAAGGATTGGGATATAACAGCACTGTTGGATTATTTACATTGTTGTTGCAATTGATGCTAATAATTTCATATTTCGAGTAGGTTCCGTCGAAATCAATCTGGCGTAATCTGTAGTAAACAGTTCCCGACACCGAATAATTGTCGATATGACGATAGTTGATTTCTTTATTACTGTTCCCGGCTCCATCAATCTCCGCAACTAAAGTCCAGTCGGTGCCATTAGAGCTTCTTTCGATTTCGAAATAGTCGTTATTTATTTCTGATGCGGTGGTCCAGTCGAGAGTTACCTTATTGTTGTTGCAATTACCTCTGAAGTAAAGCAATTCCACTGGCAATGGATTGTCTTTGGTTTTGGTTCCAAAGGTAATCGGGCTGTATGAGCTGAATGCCACCGATGAGGTAATATAACCTGTTGAAGTGTTTCCAACCGCTGTTCCGCCCATATTGTCCCAGCAATTGCCGTTCCAGTGGGCTACTGTAAGGTCGGGTAAATCGGCAATGCCACTGGCAGTTCCGTTTCTCCAATACAGGGTTACGGCCGGATAGGAATTGGTTGATGTAAGCAACCAGTATTCTACGCCACTCATGTGATGCAAATTAGAACCGTCGCATGTGTACGATGCCGACCAGTTCAGCAGGGGTGCTTCGTGTTTATATTCAGCAGTAATGGTAGAATTGCCGGCGGGAGCTGCAATGGCACATGGCGCCCAAACAGTGCCTTCGCCTAAAGCAAAAGTAAATGCATCGGTTCCGGTTTTGGTCACAACTCCATTCACATAGCTGTTGGCATTGCCGATGTTCGAGCTGGCACCGCTTCCGAATGTTAACGAACCGCTTCCGCTAAAGTAAACCACTCCATTGGTAAATGTACACGAACCATTTATGGTCATGGGTTCTACAATATTTATATCGCTAATTCCCGATGTAGAATTACTGAAAGTAACATTGTTGAACGCACTGCTTCCGGCTTCGATGGTTTGTGCCGACATACCATTGAATACAACAGTTCCGGTACCGGCTGTAAAAGTTCCTTCGTTTTTCCAGTTTCCGCTTACATTCAGAATCTGTGTGTTCGCCATAACCACGGTGTTTCCACTTTCAATTGTAATGTCGTTGCAGGTGCCCGAGGCTGATGAAATCGCAGGATTGTTCGATATACAGGAGGTTCCAAAAGAGCGGAACACTACATTGTTGGTTGCAGTTGGCACGGTTACAGCTACAGTAAAGTTGCTTCCGTCGAATTCGAGCCAGTTTTCAACTGTGTTCCATTCGGTTCCTGCATTTCCTGTCCATAGGTAATCGCCCGTCACCAAACCGGATATACTTGGATTGTCGACAACTACAGTAAATGTGTTCGATGTGGCCTGGTCGCAACCCGATCCACTTGCGGTGTATATACATCTGTAATCGGTACTTGTAGTAAGTTCCTCTGTGGTATATGTACTGCTCGATGCTCCAACATTAACCCACGAAGAACCGTTGTAATACTGCCATTGGTAACCCGCTGACCCTGTTCCGTTCGATGGTGTGGCAGTCAGATCTGCGGTATTTCCACTGCAAATACTGGCCGGGCCGGTAGCTGTAACGCTTGGGTCGGTCACTACGGTTACCGTAGCTGTGTTCGAAGTAAGCTGTCCACATCCCGAACCTGTCTGGCTGATGATGCAACGATACTGGTAAGTGCCTGCCGACGAAATGCCTGCCACCGACATAGTGCCGCTGGTTCCTCCTGTATAGGTTGAACCGGCCGGTGTGCCATTACTTACACTTCCCCATGTTCCGCTGTTGTTATATTGCCACTGATAGCTGAAACTACCTGTGCCGCCGCTTCCTGCCGCAGTCATGTTGCCCGAAGTACCTCCGGCACAAATGGTGGCGGGGCTTGTGGGTTGTGTTCCCACAGTTGGGTCGGCAACCACTGTTACCGTTGCGGTATTTGAAGTTAGCTGGTCGCAACCCGAGCCACTGGTAGAAACCAAACAGCGATATTGGTAGCTTCCTGCCGAACTGATACCGGCAACCGAGAAAGTGGTGCCTGTACTACCCGAATAGGTTGAGCCTGCGGGTGTTCCGTTGCTCACGTTGCCCCATGTTCCGCTGTTGTTGTATTGCCACTGGTATGTTGTTGTTCCTGTTCCACCCGAAGCAGCAATGGTCATATTACCCGAAGTGCCTCCGGCGCAAATAGTTGCCGGGCTGCTGGGTTGTGTTGTAATTGTTGGGTCGGCTACTACAGTAACAGTAGCTGTGTTCGAAGTTAGCTGTCCGCATCCTGAACCGGACTGGCTGATGATGCAACGATACTGGTAGGTGCCTGCCGATGAAATGCCTGCCACCGACATAGTGCCGCTGGTTCCTCCCGTATAGGTAGAACCTGCCGGTGTACCATTACTTACACTACCCCATGTTCCGCTGTTGTTATACTGCCACTGATAGCTGAAACTACCTGTGCCGCCGCTTCCTGCAGCGGTCATGTTGGCCGAAGTACCTCCGGCACAAATGGTGGCGGGGCTTGTGGGTTGTGTCCCCACAGTTGGGTCGGCCACCACAGTAACCGTAGCGGTGTTCGAAGTTAGCTGTCCGCATCCTGAACCGGACTGGCTGATGATGCAACGATACTGGTAGGTGCCTGCCGATGAAATACCGGCCACCGACATAGTGCCGCTGGTTCCTCCTGTATAGGTTGAACCGGCCGGTGTACCATTACTTACACTACCCCATGTTCCGCTGTTGTTATACTGCCACTGATAGCTGAAACTACCTGTGCCGCCGCTTCCTGCCGCAGTCATGTTGCCCGAAGTACCTCCGGCGCAAATGGTAGCAGGACTTGTGGGTTGTGTTCCCACAGTTGGGTCGGCAACCACTGCTACCGTTGCGGTATTTGAAGTTAGCTGGTCGCAACCCGAGCCACTGGTATAAACTACACAGCGATATTGGTAGCTTCCTGCCGAGCTGATACCGGCTACCGAGAAAGTGGTGCCTGTGCCACCCGTATATGTGGAACCGGCGGGTGTTCCATTACTTACACTACCCCATGTGCCGCTGTTGTTGTATTGCCACTGATAGCTTGTTGTTCCCGTGCCTCCCGAAGCAGCAATGGTCATATTACCCGAAGTGCCTCCGGCGCAAATAGTTGCCGGGCTGCTGGGTTGTGTTGTAATTGTTGGGTCGGCTACTACAGTAACCGTAGCGGTGTTCGAAGTAAGCTGTCCGCATCCTGAACCGGACTGGCTGATTATGCAACGATACTGGTAGGTGCCTGCCGATGAAATACCGGCAACCGACATAGTGCCGCTGGTTCCTCCTGTATAGGTAGAACCTGCCGGTGTGCCATTACTTACACTACCCCATGTACCACTGTTGTTATATTGCCACTGATAGCTGAAGCTACCTGTGCCACCGCTTCCTGCTGCGGTCATGTTGCCCGAAGTACCTCCGGCGCAAATGGTAGCAGGACTTGTGGGTTGTGTTCCCACAGTTGGGTCGGCTACTACAGTAACAGTAGCTGTGTTCGAAGTTAGCTGTCCACATCCCGAACCGGTTTGGCTGATGATGCAACGATACTGGTAGGTGCCTGCCGACGAAATACCGGCAACCGACATAGTGCCGCTGGTTCCTCCTGTATAGGTTGAACCGGCCGGTGTACCATTACTTACACTACCCCATGTTCCACTGTTGTTATATTGCCACTGGTAGCTGAAAGTACCTGTGCCGCCGCTTCCTGCTGCGGTCATGTTGCCCGAAGTACCTCCGGCACAAATGGTGGCAGGACTTGTGGGTTGTGTTCCCACAGTTGGGTCGGCTACTACAGTAACAGTAGCTGTACTTGAAGTTAGCTGGTCGCAACCCGAGCCACTGGTATAAACTACACAGCGATATTGGTAGCTTCCTGCCGAGCTGATACCGGCTACCGAGAAAGTGGTGCTTGTGCCACCCGTATATGTGGAACCGGCGGGTGTTCCATTACTTACACTACCCCATGTGCCGCTGTTGTTGTATTGCCACTGATAGCTTGTTGTTCCCGTGCCTCCCGAAGCAGCAATGGTTATATTACCCGAAGTTCCGCCTGCACAAATGGTAGCCGGACTGGTGGGTTGTGTTGTTATACTTGGGTCGGCTACTATGGTGTACTGTGCCGTATTGTAACCTGAAGCATCGCAGCCGTTTCCGGTAGCAGTTCTCCAGGTACGTATTTGCATATAGTTGGTTCCTGCGGTGGTACTGGTAATGGTGCTGCCGGGTGTGTAGGAAGACCAAGATGAGCCCCCGTTTAATGTATATTGATAATTGTCGGTAACAGTGCCGGTTCCTCCGGAGCCACCGCTAAAAGTAGCCGAAGCCGTACCTCCAATACACATGGTGGTGCCCGATGTCGGTGTAGCAGAAATGGTTTGCGCCACAGGATCGGCAACAACTGTTACTGTAACCGTACTCGAAGTAGCATTATCGCAACCACCACCCGAAGCCGAAACCACACAGTAATAGTTGCTGGCAGCCGTGGCAGTATACGATGATGATGTGGCACCGCTGATGGCTCCTCCCGAATTATACCACTGGTATGTGAGCGAAGGTGTTCCACCGGTAGCCGTAACCGACAGATTAATAGATCCGCCTGTACATATTGTACCTCCTGTGGGCTGTGATGTTATGCTTGGGTCGGCCACTATGGTATACTGTACCGTATTGTATGCAGAATTGTCGCAACCGTTTCCGGTGGCAGTTCTCCAGGTACGTATTTGCATATAGTTGGTTCCTGCCGTGGTACTGGTAATGGTGCTTCCGGGTGTATAGGTAGACCAAGATGAGCCTCCGTTTAAGGTATATTGGTAATTGTCGGTTATCGTACCTGTGCCACCCGAACCACCGCTAAATGTGGCCGAAGCCGTTCCGCCAATACACATGCTGGTGCCCGATGTAGGCGATTCAGATATGGTTTGTGCCACCGGGTCGGCAACCACTGTAACCGTTGCCGTATTTGAGGCAACATTGGTGCTGCACCCATTGCCACTGGCCGAAACCAGGCAGCGGTAGTCGCGGGTTGAAGGCGGTGCGGCTGCATACGAGGTACTTGTTGCCCCCGATATATTGGTCCAAGCTGAGCCCGTATAATACTGCCACTGGTATGTAAGCGAGGGGGTACCACCTGCTGCGGCAACCGTTAAGGTACGGCTGCCACCGCTACACACCGTACCACCGGTGGGTTGTGTGGTGAAATAGGGGTCGGGCACAACCGTAATGTATATAGTGTTACTTGTGGCTGTAACACAATTGGTTCCGGTTGCCGAACGAACACATCTGAAATATAAATTACCGGTAATGCCGCTATAGGTTGGGTTGGTTGTGGTAGTCCAGTTTGTCCATGTAGAACCATTGCTGCTGTATTGCCACTGGTTAGTAATGGAGCCGGTTCCTCCGCTCACGCTCTGTGTGAACGGTATGTTGGCTCCTGAACACACTGTGGTGGCACTGGTGGTTGATATCGAAATGCTGGGTTGTGTGCTTGTGGTTACCGAAGCACTGCCCTGCGCTCCCCAGCAACCTGCCGATGAACGCGCCCTGAAATAATACGTGCCACTACTGCCTACTGTTTGGGTTCTCGACGGAGTAGCTGTGCTGGTGCCATTGCTGGTGGTGTTTTGCCAGTAAATTGTTGGAGCCCATGTAAATCTATAATTTACGCGACTGGTAGTTAAATTTCCTGTTGTTGGTAAACTAGTATCTGAGTATGCATAGCTTTGAAGATTTGTACTTTGAGCGGTATATCTAAAATAGGGATAATTCGACGTATAGGAGGTATACCCATGCTGCCATTCAATTAGAAGGTTGTCAGAGTCCCATACAAAATCACTAATATCGAAAGTAACCCAACCTGTAGAGGAGAAAGTATAATTTCCTGACCAAACTAAAGTTCCATTTCCGGGGAATGTTGAAGGAACAGTTGTTTCAGTGGTTTTCTTCAAACGAATTTGTATGCCTGTGAAAGCGTGAGACCCCGACGTGCCAACATACACTGCAAGATGCGTAATTATTTGCCGAGTACTGGCTACCTCGCTTCGCAAAATAAGAGAGGCTGATCTGGAATAATTGTAATAACTGTACACAGGATGCAAATTCGATGTTGCGGTACCTGTTCCAATATCTTGTGTCTCTCCTCCGGTAGTAACGGTTGTTGCATTCAACGTAACATTCCCACAATAGGTGCCACCCCCCGAAACAGTTGTGGTGCCTGGGGTTTGGTTTGTTGTAACAGAAATTGTTGTTGCATTATATTGAACTGCCCCGAGATTCCCTACAACCCGGCCATAATAGTATGAAGTTCCAACACCCGGGTAAAAAGTAAGCTGATACGGGCTGGCGCCGCAGCTATACCAGGTACTGCCATTGGTTGAGTATTGTGCATAGCCTTGAGGTGAATCACCCAAATTATAGGTCCAGGTAATAGTAACCGATTGCCCTGAACAAATACTGGACGCACTACGTGATATAGTCATGCTGGTTCCGGCCAGATATGACGTCACGCCCGGTTCAGTATCGTTGTAGGAGGCTACAGGTGTTCCAATGCCTGCATCGGAGGCGGGAGTTTCATATTGGGTCAACTCGGTGGCTTTGCCCGTAACTGCTGCCAGAATATCAGAATAATTGTTGCTTTGAGCCAGAAGGCCATTTGCCGAGAGTATCAGGGTAATCAGTATGAGTCCCGGTTTCAGGTGCTTTGTAATAAAAGCTTGTACACTGTTAAGCATCGATTTCATAATTGCTTATTTATTTTGTTTATTTTTTAAAATTTCTTCTTCTTTTTGCTGCATATCGCTTGAATTCGGTCCTGCAGTATATTGGGTCGATTCATTAAGTTTTTTATGGTAATACAAATACAACTCATATTCGTGCCTGTAGTTGTTCATCCAATTCATCTTGGCTTCGGTTCTAGCATTATCGTCAGAAAAATCTTGTTTAAATATGTTATTCGGGGCAAAATCGTTAATGTCGCAATTGGGAAAACATGCATCGATATAGGCTTTACCGGCAAGTATTTTTTCGGCACTGGTTTGAGTTGCTTTATCTTGCGATTCAATCACTTGTCCAAAAGCCGAAAAAACCGATGCTAACAGAATTACAGTAAGTAAAGTTTTACCCATAGCGAAAAATTTTCCTAAAATAATACAAACATACGACTTTTAAGACGTGAAGAGGCGCGAAGAGTTGCCATATTATACGAAAATATTATGGCATTCACAAAACTGCTAAATACTATATAAAACGCTGTTAATGAAAAAGATAAATCGGTCGTAAATATTATGTTTTATTTGTGTAGTTTTGCAACACGTAAGCTGTGTAATTCTATGGGAAAACAACATGTGGCTATACCGCAAATAAGGGTGCTTTTGTTGCTTCTCGTTATCTTGTTTACCGTTGTGGTATATTGGGGTAGCTTAGGTTTTGGTTTTGTCAATTGGGACGACGACGAAAATATCAGGCAAAACCCGCGTTTCACTGAGTTTTCGGCCGAAAATATTACTTACCATTACCAACACGACAGATATAAGGCCTTGGCAATATGGACCTACATGGCCGAGTATCGGGTGTTTGGTGGCGACGCAGGCCCCTATCACCGCAATAATTTGATTTTGCATTTGCTGAATATTATTTTGGTTTTTGTTTTTGTGCGGAAGCTGTTACCCCATCGACCATGGGTGGCTGTAATCACTGCTTCGTTGTTTGCGCTGCACCCGGCCTTTGTGGAACCGGTGGCATGGGTTACCGGGCGCAAAGATTTGTTGTTTGTGCTGTTTGCCTTACTGTCGATGATGGCATATATTGGTTTGCAGGCCGCAAACGGTTTTATTCGAAAGCTTGCATGGTTCATATTGGTAGCAGTGCTTATGTATATGGCCGGTCTTGCTAAAATTCAGGCAGTAGCATTGCCATTCATCTTGCTTATTCTCGATGTGCTGGTCTTAAAAAAATTCTCGTATCACACTGTGTTTATGCTATTGATATTACTGGCAATGCAGTTCGATTTTTGGAGTGTTTCAGTGATTCTGGCTATCTTTTGGGCATTGGCGTTTACACAGAAAACCTGGTTGTTGGTTGTTTTTGGCAAGCATTACCCAAAGATAGTGTTGATATTGCTTGCCTTTGTATTGCTTACACTTGTGTTCCCGTTTTCATTCCTGCCGTTTACACTGTTACAAGATGTGATATGGGACTGGGTTTTTATAAGAACTGCAGTGTTTGTATTGTTTATAATTGTGTCGATTTGGAAGTACAAAAAACTAAATATAAAGCTTAACAGCTTGACGAAACGTTCGAAAATTATTCTTGTTTCAACAATAGTTTTTCTTTTTACAATCAACTATTACGGCCCTGCCATTGTTCTGTTTGCAAATTCAACATTGTTTTATATTCTCCATTTCTGGACGCAAAACTCCGATTCAGAAACCTATTTTAGTTTCATCGAACGCTTTGCTTTGCTGGGCAGCAGCATGTTGTTTTACCTGAAACGCTTTTTATTGCTGAAGGGTGTTGACCCTATGATTCCGTATCCCGAACGCGAAGCCGATGGATCATTACCCGGCTATATGTGGATTGATCTGCTTATTGTGATTGCATTAACAGCCATAGCATTGTTTGTTCTCATACGATATTTTCGCCGTAAGCCTCTGGTATGGTTTGGGCTGCTGTTTTTCCTTATCAATATTTCGCTGGTAATGCACCTATTGCCTATAGAGGGGCGCATTTTAGTGGGTGACCGATATACCTACTTATCGTTTGTAGGATTGTTTTTGCTGATTGCACTTGCCGCCGATTATTTTATCGAAAAGAAGAAAGCTGTTTTGGTAATTGCTGTTTTGGTTCCGATGTTGGCAGCCATGGCAGCAAACACCTGGCGCGACAAAGCCCTTTGGCAAAATTCTTTCACCTTATGGCAAAAAGCACTCGAGGTGAACCCCGAGAACCACTATGCCATGTTCAGTCTGGCTCTTGCCCATATGGCTGAAGGTGGCGATGCCGATGAGGCTGTGAAATTCCTGAGCATGGCCATAGAACGCAAACCCGACTATCTGTATTATAACAACCGTGGCAGGGTGCACTATGCCAATCAACATTACGCTGTTGCCTTATCCGACTTCGAAATGGCCATTGCCCTCGATTCTACAAGCTATGCTTCATACAACAACCGAGGCGCCGTTCACCAGCAATATTGTAATTTCTCGATGGCTTTGGCCGATTACGAAAAAGCAGTTGAAATACAGTCCGATTATCAAGAGGCCATAAACAATAAACAAAAGATACTTACCCTGATGCATTTCGACAGCATTGTAATGTTGCAGACAATGCCTCCCGGCACCGATACCACACGGCTTTCTGCTTTCATCATCAGTATGTCTGATAAGATGCTGAATACCAATCAGCGTGCCCGGGCCATCGATTATCTGAGTCGAGGTGTTTTGTTGATGGCATCCGATGCATCGTTGTATCAGGCGCTTGCCCTTGCTTATCATAGAAATCACGAATACAACAAGGCCAACATGGTGTATAACAAAGGTTTGGATGCCTTACCCGAAAACCCGATTTTACTACTGGGGCGTGGCTTGCTGTATATTCAAACCGGCGATACTCTGTCGGCTTGCAGCGATTTTAAGTCTGCCGCAATGCAAGGCGACAACGACTCGCAACAAATGCTCGATATGTTTTGTCGTTAAAAAGAGTGAATCTCTAATGCGAGCGAAGCTCGAAACAACTTACTTATAGATGCCGAATACATTTCGCTGAATACCACGAACCCATTTCCAGAATATATCGTTCATGTTCCACATAAAACGTATAATTCTGTTTTTAATGGCAAGTAGTTTTTCGCCGGGTTTCGAAATTATCCAAATGTTTTGCAAGTATCTTACAAATCGGAACTCAGGCTTCGTCTGGGGCATATATCGGCTAAACTTTCGACCAAGATACGAATGCGGTGCGATGCCGTTTTTCCTGATACCATGCCTTCGCCATTCTTCGTTAAGCAAATGAATGGCATGCCAGTGCATTGGAACGGCAATGTTCTTAATAATCAGTTGTTTTACAATGCGCCAGTCGTCGCAATTTGTAAATGGTAATATGTGATTCTCGAGATGTTTCAATGCAATATGCTTGTTCAAAATCTTAATGGGCAGATTCCAATCGGTGTTTTCGTCGGTAACCTGTTGTGTGGCTTCATCAAAACAGGCCTTCATCAGTTCACTTCCTTGGGGGCATTTCATAATATTTCCGATTACCGGAAAATCGTGATGATTTCTGAAAACATATGCTGCATCAAAATCGAGAGGTTTCAAACACACTACGTCCATGTCGGTCCACCAGCCGCCTTTTTCGTAAAGAAGCTTATAGCGGAAAATATCAGAGAACCCTGCAAAACTGCCTTTGCCATGTCCAAACTGGTTGGTATTGCGATAGCAAAAAACCTGCTCACGTGGAATTATCTCAGAGGCATTTTTTACATGAACTTCGGGGGGTAATTCGCCTTGCAGAGGTTCATATAACCAAAGATAAAACGAATGGCCGCACGATATATACGATCTGATGCAAAGCTGCTCGATAATCGACAGTGTGTTGCCAATCCACAATCCATGCACTATTTTGTTGCTCTCATTCATTACTCGTAGTTTGATCGAGCTCATCAAGCCGGGCTATCAACTTTTCTTCGCTGCTATTCAGTATTTGCGTGTGCAGTATTTCGGCGGGTATGTGCAGGGCTTTTATCAACAATTCGCGATAGTTCTTGCGTTGCCTGAATACAAACATGGTATTTTCGAACTTGTTTCTGATAGCTTCTTGATTGTGCAACTCGTTCTCCTGTATCGATGATATATTTAAGATATGGGCTATTACTTGTTGTTCGATTTGTTCGGTGCTGAATTCAGAAAAGCGATTTGTATCATTCAGTTTTTGCTTTTCATGCTCGTTCCAGCTTTCGGTAAGATGAATCAAATCGTTGAATGCAGCGAGATTATGACGTTCGGTTTCTGTTTTTGGTGCAAATGAAATGTTTTTATAGAATTGTAGTATTTCGGATGTAAGTGCGTAGGAACTTTCCCATATGGAACAAGATGGTGGCGACCACACCCGGTTAAAGGTTACGGGTATTTGCCGCCGGTTGAAATACTGAATAAATGCCGGAAGTTCTCTCCAGTTTTGTTGAATATAGCAGCATGCAATGCCAATAAAACGATTTTTTCTTCGGCATAAATCAATGAAGTAATCGATATTGTTCATTACTTCTTCAAATGTTGCGCCTTTTCTGATTCGTTCATAGGTCTCCTTTTGCACCGAATCGATAGAAATACTGATGGAGAAGTTGCCCTTTTCGAGAAGCTGTTTGATGTGATTGTTTAGTACACTGCCATTGGTTTGTACCACAATTTCACAGTTTGGGTTTATTTGGGTTATTAAATCCCAGATATCATAATAGATTGAGATTAAAAATGGCTCGCCTCCCATGAATTTTGTGCTTTTCAGATGGGGGATAAAAGGGCGAAGTTCTTCAACAAACTTATGGTTGTAGGGCAAGAGTTTTTCTTGTTCTCCCAGTTTTATTTTTGCAATTTTCGATGAGTTTTCTTCGGAGCACATCACACATTCAAGATTGCACCTGTTCGAAAGTTCAAATTCCATCGAAACCGGAAATTGAACCGAGGGTTTGAAGTAATCGTAGTTTCGTGCCAGAACTGTGGTGTATGCTTTCTCTTCCCATTGCACCTTACAGCAATAGCAGCCTGATGTTAAATCGCAATGTTTCATTTTTTGCCTGAGTTGCTGCAGGTTAGTGCTTTTCCAGGCTTGCATAATTCCGGTGTCGGGCCAGGTACCCAACAAATGGCTGCGATTGTAACAACATACCCCCATTTTACCACCGTAGCTGAAATACATATTGGTAAACGGAGCGTGACACAGATATTTCAAGTATATGGCATCGCGACTTCGGTTATACTCTACAAGTGTGCTTTTTGTTATCGATATCGGGTTTGTTGATGTCTTAAATCTCTTGTTGACAGATAATTGAGCCAGTTTTTTTAAAATATTACGAACAAATCGGTAAGATCGGTTGCTTATACTGCCTTCTTCGGAAATATATGTTTTATGTTTTGCCATATTCTTTCAGCCTGTATATCTTTCTATCACTTCAATAAGTTCTTCTTCGCGTTTCGATATTAGTTCCTGATAAATAGTGCTTGCAGGTATCTGTGCGGCAAATCTGAAGAAATCGTTTCGTTGCATCCCTGTAGAACTCATGTGGCTAATTATGTGTTCTATTTTGTTGAGTGCCGTGCCATATTGTTGACGAAATTCATCTTCTGATGAACAGCCTGCCCTGATTGTTTTTTCGAGTGCTGCAAAAAACGATAATTCGTAATCATCACCAAGAAAACACGACTTTTCGCTTTGGCTTTTTGACTGCTGTAGCCAATTGAAAATTTGGTTTTTTACAAGATTCTCAAACACTGAAATGTTATGATAGCTTTCGCGGGCTGTAATTGTAGGCTTAAATATTTCTTTTGAAAGAGTATCATAAATTTCTTGTAGTTTTTCGGGGGGCAATGCCCAAAGCGAATGTTCCTTTGGATGCTTTATGGTGTTAAACCAAAGCGGGGTATTATGAGTATTGCAAAATCTTACGAAATCGCCCATTTCGTGCCAGTTTTGTTTCATTGGATTAGTAAGTACGCAAAGCTTGGTTTTTTTCTTACGGCAGTAATCAAGAAAATACCGGAAATTATCCATCATTTCTTCAAAAACAGCATTCATTCTTATTGCTTCGTAAGTTTCTTTTTGCAAGGAATCGATGGAAATATTGATGTGAAAATTTCCTTTTTCGAGTAATCTTTTCACTGCATCGTTTACCACAGTGCCATTGGTAGCAATCACAATCTTCAGGTTTCGGTTCATCGAAACAGCATTATTCATAATGCGAAGGGCAATTTTACTCAGAAAAGGTTCGCCGCCATTCAGTCGCAACTCTTGCAGATGGGGTATAAATTCGTTTAACTGGCTAACAAATTCGTCATTGTAGGGGATTTCCAGCTTTGGTTTATTATCTCTGTTTTTTCGTATCGACGATGATAGAAACCCGTTGCACATGATACACTCTAAATTGCAGGTGTTGTCGAGTTCCAGCTCCATCATTTTTGGATATTTACGAGGCTTACCCAAATGGTCGTAAGCTTTGGCGAGTACCGAAACATAATTGCCATTGTTCAGATTTTCGAGGCAAGTTCCGCAAGTGTCTTCGAGTGTAAGATTTTTAATATTTTTTCTGAATGTGTTAAATCTTTCGCCTTCCCATATTTCTTTTATCGATTTTTGGGGATAAGAGTCGGGATTGATAAAACCCAGCCAGCAGGGAGCCGCATCGCCATGAATGTTGAAGTAGATGTTGGCAAAAGGAGCATTGCAAATGAATTTCTTGTGCAACACCGTTCTGCTGCGCTGATAATCTCGCTTAATATTCTTACTTAAGGCCATGCTGTTTTTCTCTTACAAAGTTAGGCTTTTTACCCAAGTGTCAAGTTCCGATTTTAGGCTTTCGGCCGATTTGTTTAAATACGCTTCATAAAACGATTGCATATCCCCATTTCGTATCGTAGCAATAATAGTTTCGAGTTGATTCTCGTATCCGGCCTCTCTAATTAGTTTTGTGAGGTTCAGTACTATTTCGGTTGCGTGTGCCCGGGCGGTTTCGGTACTCATGTTTTTGTTTTCGATAAAATAATTGCTTAGTTGCGAAACCAACTGCAATTTGTCATCGAAATTCTGAGACCAATAGCGCAGATGCTCGATTATTTCGGTATAGCATTTTCGGTTGTATTGCTCAATTGCCGATTTGGCAGTGAACGTAAACCCCGATAAGTACTCTTTTATTCTATCCTTTTCGTTATTAGGCAATGTCCACAGCGACAGTTCCCTGGGATTATATAAATAACTAAAAAAAACCGAAATTTTATTTTTATTGCAATAGCTTAATATATCAGGAATGTCTTCCCAGTTTTCTCTAAAAATAGTCATGCTAAGCGAAAGACTTCTTTTTTTTCTTTTTGAGTAATCAATAAACCAGTCAAGGTGTTGCATTACTTTTTCGAAATTTGCCCCCTTGCGTATTTTTTCAAACTTCTCGTTGTTTAAACTGTCGATAGAAACGGATATTTCGAAATTGCCATTATTAAGCAGGTTTTTTATGCGTTCGTTAAGATGTGTGCCATTGGTAATTACAAAAATTTTTGCTTGTGGGTTTAGGTTAACAATTATATCCCAAATCTTATAATATTGCTTGATAACAAATGGTTCACCACCATAAAATTTAGCTTCCTTAATATGTTTTAGAAGTGGAGTTATTTCTTCAATAAATTTATCATTGTAAATATTGTTTTCAGTTTCAACTTCACGGTTTTTTTCGTTACACATAATGCAACGCAGGTTGCAATATGAACTTATATCGAATTCGAGCACAGCCGGCCATTTGCTTTTATTACCACTGTAGATGTCGTAATTCATTGTTTTTAAACCCTGATATTTACCGCTAACAATATAATTTCGACAGTAATTGCACCCCAGTGTTAGATTGTTGTGCTGGTGTGCTTTGGTAAATTGTGTGCGTTTTTCTCCCATTACAATTTCATCGATACTTTTTTCGTGATATTTCCCAAACTTAAATTGTTGGTTATAAGAGCATGCAAGCACAGTTCCATCTCTCGAAAAAAGCATGTTGTTGTTGGCAACGTAGCATATTTGTCTTCGGGAGCCCAATGGGCGATGTTTCGAATATTCGTTCAGCTTTGCAGCCAATTCGGGGTCTCCCTTTGGTTTGTACGGCTTTCTGGTCAAGCTTTTTGCCCACTCTATTGGGTGGAAAACATTCTTTAGTATATTGGCCTTACCTGCTTTCATATTGCGAATTTTGCCGCAGCATTATAATCGTTCTGTAGCAACAGGGGGAGCAAATCGATTTGTTTTGCTTTCACCATGTTTGATTAAACCAGATTTGGCAGCTACCACATAAAACGAAAGTATGTTTTTTAGTTGCTGCATTATTGCTTATGGTTTGTAAAATACTTCTTCACATACTTATTCCGAAATCCTTTGTAATATATCCACTTAACAGGGTGGTAATAAAGCCAAAGCAATCCACGGTGCCACAACAATCTGATGATAATACCCAACAGAAAAAAAACAATTTTATTCCGAAACAACACAATGTGCACCACAGCCAGATATATGTAGAGTTGATTCGCGAAGCTTAACAAAACAAGAAATACCAGAGGTAAAACGTCTTCATAAAAGTCGTTGTGCATTTGCAGCCGCTCAATTTGTCGGGGCGATTTTCCTAATATGTACAAATTCAGGGTTTTAAAAACAATGTATAAAATATACGCAGGCGCCAGCAATGCAAACCAGATATGGTGAATTGAAACAATGCCAATAAATACTATTGATAATACCAGCTCAATGGGCAAAATACGGTAAGAAATAATGCGGATTGTTTTTTCGGAACCATGCCGAAGTACAAAACTCGGTAAACCGCTTTTTTGGTCGTTGTCGCTATCGAGCACCTGATGCAGTAAAATATTGCGAAACCCTCGAAGCACAAATGCAGCGAGCAATGCCAAATAGGCTGCAATAAACAGGATTTGCATACTTTCGGGTTTGAAAACAAAAAATGCTATGGCAATGGGCAACACACTGCTGTATAATGCATCGACCAATACCGAAATGCTGATGTGATTTTTCAAACGCACAGGTGGTAACGAATAGGCCGAAAGAAGTATCAACTGCAATGAAAACAAAACAATTGCCGGCAACGAAAACGGTATATATAACCAGGGTAGTATGGCCAAGTTCAAGCTTACGATGACCAATACTGCCCGCCAAATTTTGCTTAGCTGTACCGAATAATTCTTTTTTTGCGAAAGCTTGTCGCTTTCGATGTCGGAAATATCGTTGATTAGGAATCCAAATGAGGCCGACCCGATAACGCTGATAAAGAAAGCAAGCAAGATTTCGAAAAACTCTTCGGGGCTTGTTTGCGACATATACTGAAATGCATATATCACCCCCAACACCGGTGGAAAAATATATCCCCACCAGTCGCTTACTCTGAATATTTTTGCTATCGATTTCAACATCCTTATTTCACATCGCTTGCATTGGGTTTACGGGCAATGATTTCGAAAATATCGGCATACGAAAACATTTCTTCTCCTTCGCCAAAAAGTGTCAGATTACTTTTTTCTGAAAACTCTGCCGACATTATACCTCCATCGTCGTCGAATTTTGGTTTCCCGATGTTTATTATGTCCATGTTTTGTTTTCGTAAAATGCTTAGGGTATTGTACAAACAGGGTAGGTTGTATGCGTATTTTTTGTTCATCAGCTTGGCGATTTTATGAACACGTTTCATATCGGCCAAATCTTTTTTAAAATAGTCTTTTATGTAAAGTATTCCACCATTTTTTAACACAAACATTGCCGACTCAAGTAATTGTTTATGATTTAGGCAATGACCGTACGATTCGAGAAAATAAACAATATCGAAAGTGTTTTTCTGATAATGGTTTTTTAAAGAATGATAATCTCCGCAAACCGCATTAATTTTATTTTCGAGCCCCGAAGCGCGTATTTTATCTTTTGCAATTTCTATCTGGGTGTCTGATATGTTTAAAGCTTCAATTGCAATATCAGCTTTTTTTGCAAAATGAATGGCGGGGCCGCAAACGCCACAGCCGGCATCGAGCAGTTTCTGGCCACTTTTTATTTTCATAGTTTCGAAGTAATAGTCGAGCATGATTTCTTCATCGGCCGAGCGATGCGATTGAATTGCCGAATCGACCACTTCAAGATAAGTTTTGGTGTAGTCGCTGTAGTGCTTTATTATTTCTTCGATTTTCGATTTTTTAGTTATCCCCATATCTTGGCGTTTTCAGGTGATGGTCATTGTTTTATGATGCCTGCTTTCTTGAAGAATTCGTAAGTCTGTTGAAGTAACTGCATCGATTTCGATTCTTTAAGAAAAACATGATTGTGTTTGTTGAAAACGTAGGTTGCAGCCACTGTTCTGAGGCTTTTTGTGTAAAACAACGATTTGAATAATTTATGTCTGAATACTTTGGCAGTGTGAAGTTTTACCATATAATGGTTTATTACCTCCGACATTTCTTTGTTGTTCCCGTTTTTCACTGTATAGGTGAGATGACAGAAATTGTAATAAATCCAATCTTCGGGAAAATTGTTTTTAATCAATCTGTTTTCTTCATGCAACTGCAATTGTAGAGGCGTTTTGGGTAGAGGCGTGAGAAAGGTAAATGTAAACGTATCTAACGAACTTTTCATGATAAACTGTGCTCTGTCGTGGATGTCTTGAACAGTGTCGGTGTCGAATCCGCATATAAAAGCTGCAGTAACGGCAATTTTTTCTTTATGAAGCCTCCCGAATGTTTCTTTGTATGCTTGCTTTGCCGGATTTTCGTTTATGTTTTTGTGTATCAGTTGAATTGCTTTCAGCTTCTCGGTTTCTATGCCAATAAAAAACAACACAAATCCGGCTTTTCGTGCTAGTTTTAGAACCTGAAGGTCGTCGGCAATATTCACCGAAACAAAACATAAAAAGTCCTTTTTTATGCGATGTGCAATTATTTTTTCGAACAATTCAATAGCTTTGGCTTTGTGGGCAGGCGAATTTCCAATTAAATTGTCGTCTTTAAAAATCACATAGTTTTGTTTTATTTCTTTTAGTTCTTCAATTATTGTATCAACAGGCTTGTACCGCAACTTATGGCCCAAATACACCGGCACACCGCAGAAGCTGCAATTGAACGGACAGCCCCGCGTAAACTCCATAGTGGCAATTTCGTAATCATATTTTTCGAAAACATCTCTACGTGGTTTCACCGGTATAGAAAGATCGGCATATCCGGCTTCGTAAATATTCTTAAAGTCTTTTTTGTAGAAATCTTCAATAATTTGAGGCCACAGGTTTTCTGCCTCTCCTGCCATTGCTGCAGTACAATGCTTGCTTACTTCTTCTTTAAACAACGTGGCATGCACACCGCCTATTACTACAGGCACATTGTTGTCTATATATCGGTGAGCGATTTCGTAGCTGCGATTGATGCACATGCTGGTAGATGAAAGACCCACTAAGTCGGCTTCGGTATAAGTAAATTCATCAAAGTTTTCGTCGATAATTTCTACATCCCAGTTTTCTGGAGTTAATGCTGCAATTATTGCCAACGCAAGTGGTTGAAATGATGTGAGTCGGTGGATCGGGATAAATGTATTACCATCGTCCACAGTTCGGGTGTCGATTACGTTTATTAAAAGGAGTTTATATTTTGATTTTTTCATTCTATTTAATCAATTTCTTTACAATCAAACAGCTTTTTGTTCCCACATGAAAGTTCTTAACCAACACCAAAGCAGTTTTGGCTGTTGCATAACTGCGTGTATTTATAAGTGTTTTTATGAACTTGTTTCGTATGGTTTTGCAATCGACCAATTTAAGCGATGAATTGTAGAAAGCCTGCATGATTTCGTTTCTGTCGTTTTTGTAATCGATTGTGTAATTGCAAGCATTGTAGTATATCCAGTCGTGCGGAAAATTTGTGTGTAGCAGTAAATTTTCAGATTTCAGTTTTTCGAACAGAGGTGTTTTTGCTAAGGGCGAAAGGATGGTGAGTGTGCTGGCATCGATATCGCTGTTCAAAATGTATTTGCCTCGGGCAATTATGGTTTCTGGCGTATCGTTTTCGAACCCCGATATGAATCCACCCATAATTGCCATTTTGTAGGAGTGAATCTTCTTGATGGCCTCGGTATATTGCAACGACGACGATGCATAATTCATCCGTTTGTTTACATTTTTTAGGTCGCCAATATTTTCCGATTCAAAACCGATATACAACACTTTTACACCGGCTTTTCGGGCAAGCCTAAGAAATTCATCGTCTTCGTGTATGTTTATTGATGCAGCTGCTATTATGTGCTTGTTAATTTTATTCTGTGTGATTGCAACAAATAATTCTTTAATCGTTTTATTACTTACCGAATCGCAGTATATCGTGTCGTCGATAAAGAAAACGTACTTTTGTTTAATTTCGTTTAGCTCTGTAATTACATCCTGAATGGTGCGTTGTCGGTAGCTGTGTTTATAAAGCACCGGTACCCCGCAGAAATGACAATTGTTAACACAACCCCGCGAAAACTGAATTGTAGCTATTTCGTAATTATATTTATCGAAAATATCTCTGCGAGGTCTTGTATAATTTGCTAAATCGATGAATTCGCCGGTATAAGTTTTCTTCAAACTCTTGTTTTCGAAATCCAGAATAATAGTTGCCCAAACACTTTCGGCTTCTCCTTCTAAAACGGAGTCAAAATAACCAACAAGCTCATCGGGATATAGGCATGCGTGTTTTCCTCCAATTATGGTTTTGATTCCCTTTTTGCGTAAATTTTCCGAGATCTCTATAGCTCTGTTTATGCTTGTAGAGTATGCCGAAATACCGACAAGTTCAGCATCTGTATCAGTAAAATCTTCGAAGTTTTCGTCGGTTAATTCAATTTCCCAATCTACGGGTGTTAATGCAGCAATTATGCCGAGAGATATGGGTTGAAACCCGGGTAAGCCGTTGGTAGCGACAAAAAAATCGTCGCAGGCAGTTCGTTTGTCAACTACATTGATAAGCGCAAGTTTTTTTTGCATATCACCTCACCGTTTGGTTTGCTGCTTCTTCTTAAAAATTCATACCTGATACTATTGCGAAAACCTGAAGCGAAAGTACAAAAAAAACAAGTACTTTTGTTTTGAAAGTGTTCAATGAAGTGAGTTTTAGTTTGCCGGAAATGCCCTATGAGTAAAAAAGTGCATATATCTACCCCTTTTTGCCAGTGTTCGTTACGCAAGCTCGAGGCCGAAAGACTGAGGAAATATTTTGTGTTCAATGGATGTGAACTGGTCGATTCACCTGAATCTTCCGATTATCATATTTTAGTATCATGCGCTGTAACCAAGGCTAATATCGACAATCACTTACAATACATTAAAAACGTTGAGCAGAACAAGCCCGAACTTATTGTGATGGGCTGTTTGCCGGGAACAAACCCTGAAGAATTGATTCGGGTTTTTTCGGGGAAAATGGTTGTTACAAAAGACATTTGCGATATTGATGCGATATTTCCCGATTTCAGGATTGCATTCAACGAAACACCACAGGTTTATTCCTACGATATCGGAGCTTTTCATATGTTTACCGAAGACGTTGCTACTTATAGTGATTTTCAATTATTATCAAAGTATGGATTGTCGAAAACATTTCTGCGAAAAATTTACAGAAAACGACAGGCTAAATATTTTTATAATGTCAATAAGAACTCTAATGTCTATGAGCCTTGTTTTGTGAAGATTAGTTCAGGCTGTGCTAATAATTGCACCTATTGCAATATTCGCGATGCCATCGGTAAAATAAAGAGTAAGAGTATCGAAAGTGTATGCTCCGAGTATTTTGATTTGCTGAAAATGGGCTATCGCAATTTTCATTTTATTGCAGAGGATTTATGTTCCTATGGTCTTGATATTAGAAGTTCTTTGGGCTATTTATTGAATGCATTATCAGAAGTAGATACCAACTACCATGTGAAATGGACCTTAAATGGTGTAAACCCAAACTGGCTTGCCCAACATTATAAGGCGTTTGCTCCTTTGTTTAGCTCAAAAATTTGGGAGCTTATGATAGCCGTTGAAAGTGGCAGCGATAGGTTGATAGGATTGATGAACCGAAAGTATGACATCAAGGAGGTTGAGAATTCATTGGTAGATTTGCGGAAAATAAACAAAGGTTTAAAAATAAATGCTTTGTTTATTCTTGGATTTCCCACCGAAACCGAAGTTGATTTTCAAGCTACAATGAATCTTATTAAAAAGGTGAAATTCGATTCGGTTACACTGACCGATTATTCTGATTTCGAAAATCGCGCTTCTGCAAAGATACTTCCCAAAGTAGATGCCGAAACCGTTTGTGAAAGACGAAAGAGGGCAGAAGCTGTTTTGAAGAAACTTAATATTCCGCTTTATTAACGGCACCGGGCACCGAGTTTCCGCCCAAGCGGAAGTACCGAGGTGCCCGACCAATACCGGACACCGAGTGATTCTCTCCAGAGAGCGAATAGTATCGAGGTGCCCGATGAATGACAGTGTTTCAGCGAAGTGTTTTTGTAATTTATGCAGCAAGCGTCCACGCTGGCTGCATATATGATATTCAGTGAAGTATTACACAACGGACATCTCGATACGATTTTCTCCCTTATGGTCGAAAATCACTCGATGTCCGAACTACTCCGGACACCGAGCGATGTGTCGAGCATGTCGAGATATTTCCGCCCAAGCGGAAGTACCGAGGAGCCAGATGAATGATAATTTTTCAGCGAAGTGTTTCACTACGGACATCTCGATACGAATTACTCCTATCGTCGCAATTCACTCGATGTCCGATTGCCTGCGGACACTGAGTGATTCGCTCCCAAGAGCGAATAGTACCTAGGTGCCCGATGAATACAATTTTTAAAGTTTGAAATTTTATTTATTTTTAAAATTAAAAGTAAATTTTGTTTTATGAATTCATTTCTTTACATATTACAATGTTCAGATGGTACGTTTTATACAGGAAGTACGAAGAATTTGGAAAGGCGGTTGTCGCAGCATAATTCTGGGGAGGGAGCAAACTATACAAGAAAAAGATTGCCTGTTAAGCTTGTTTATTATGAGGAGTATCAGTATGTAAGTCAGGCTTTTGAACGTGAAAAGCATATACAAAAATGGAGTCACAAAAAGAAACTTGCACTTATCAATGGTGAGTTTGAAAATCTTTCTGCATTGTCGAAGAAGAAATTTGATTGAAAGTACGCACCGGGCACCGAGTGATTCGCTCCTCAGAGCGAATAGTACCGAGGTGCCCGATGAATGATAATTTTTCAGCGAAGTGTTTTTGTAATTTATGCAGCAAGCGTCCACGCTGGCTGCATATATGATATTCAGTGAAGTATTACACAACGGACATCTCGATACGATTTTCTCCCTTATGGTCGAAAATCACTCG